>OBZF01000214.1_pt1 | contig 43045 bp, 30 predicted proteins | sample 1495521 | NCBI WGS metagenome assembly OBZF01 (sample SAMEA2580234, study PRJEB22360) | human gut metagenome | biome: human gut; feature: human-associated habitat; material: faeces | place: Denmark | collected 2008/2010 | reverse complement strand
GAAACCGACCCGGCAACGGGCCAGACCGCTTTTGCGCAAGACTTCGGGCACAACCAGACCGTACCTTCGGCCATATGGATCTGAATTACTTCAGCTTTGCAGCCGAAGTGCGTCTCACAATGGGGAACAACTATCGTGATTTGTGAGGAAGGTCCGCCAGATCATGTATATGCGTATGGCCCGTACTTGTAGCACGGGCCATACTTTTCGTTCCATGGCTGTGGTGTAGAAATTGATTATTCCTTGACCGCGCCCGCGGAGAGGCCGGACTGCCAGTACTTCTGCAGGCATAGGAACGCGATGACCAGCGGGATGATCGTGATCAACGAGCCCGTGATCACCAGGTTCTGGATCGCCTGGCCGCCAGCGGTGCTCGCCTGGTCCTTCCACTGGTTCAAACCGATCGTGAGCGGATACCAGTTCGAATCCTTGAGCATGATCAACGGCAGGAAGTAGTTGTTCCACGTCGCCACGATCGTGAACAGGGCCGTCGTAACGATGCCCGGAGCCAACAGCGGCAGGGACACCTGGAAGAACGTGCGGAACTCCGAAGCTCCATCAACTCGTGCGGCTTCAAGCAATTCCGTCGGAACCGCCTGCTCGCTGAAGATCCACATCAGGTACAGGCCGAACGGGCTGATCAAACTCGGTATAATCATGGCCCACGGGGTGTTCGTCAAACCCAATTTGGCGAACAGGAGGAACTGGGGGACCGCCAAAGCGATGCCCGGCACGCTGATCGCGCCGATGATGACCACGAACACCGCGTTGCGGCCCGGGAAGCGGAACTTCGCCAATGCGTAGCCGCCCATGATCGCCAGGAGGGTCGCGCCGCCGGCGCCGACCACCACGTACAGGATCGTGTTGAACAGCCAGCGCGCGAAGATCCCGTCCTGATAGGAGAACACGGTCGCGATGTTGTCGAACAAAGCGAACGTCTTGCCGAACCCCAGGCCGAACGTGCTCGTGAAGTCGGCCTGTGTCTTCGTCGCGTTGATCAGCAGGTACACGAACGGGAACAGGCAGTACACGGCGAAGACCGCGCACAGGACGGTCAACAACGTGGAACGCCTCGGGTTGTTCACGTTCGCGAACCCGGCCTTCGCGCTGCGCTTGCGTTCGGCGGCCTCGTCGGCGGCGATCCTCTTCTGGCGGGCCTTCTCCGCCTTCCTGGCGGCCTTCTCCTGGGCCTTGAGCTCGGCGTCGGTCAGGCGACCGGCGGCCGAAGTCGTTGCTGCACTCATCACATACGCTCCTTCACGATCATCATCGATTCCTCAACACGAACAGCGGTCATCGTCACTTCATCTGCTCCTTCAGGCTGTTCAACTGGACGATGTAGGCGATGGCCATGGTGATCACGGCCATCACGATCGCCAACGCGGCCGCATAATTCGACTGGTTGCCGCTGAAGCTCAGGTTGTACGCGTACATGTTCGGCGTGTAATACGTCGTGATCGCATTACCAGGAACCATGTTCTGCAAAATGCTCGGCTCGTTGAACAACTGGAACGAGCCGATGATGCTGAAGATCACCGTGATAGCCAGGCTGCCGCGCAATTCGGGAAGCTTGATGCTCTTCACGATCTGCCACTCCGACGCGCCGTCGATGCTCGCCGCCTCATACAGGGAATGCGGGATGGTCGACAGCGAGCTGTAGAAGATGAGCATGTTGTAGCCCGTGAACTCCCACGTCACGATGTTCCCGATGCTGGCCAACAACACGGAAGGGGCGAGCACGTCGATGTCCGTGCCCAGGAAATCGTTCAACGAACCCACCAGGCCGTACTTCGCGCCGTACACGAAACCCCAGATCAAAGTCGACACCACGGCCGGCACCGCGTACGGCAGGAACGTGGTGATGCGGAAGAACTTCGCGCCGTGCAGCTTCATGGAATCCAAGGCCAAAGCCATCGCCGCCGACAGGAACAGCATGATGGGAACCTGCACCATGGTGAACAGGGCCACGCGCCATACCGAACCCCAGAACTGCGGATCATGGAACAGACGAATGTAATTGCTGATTCCCACGAACTTCGTGCCGCCGATCATCTGCTTCTGGAAGAAGCTGATGTAGACCGCGTACAGGATCGGGATCACGAACACGAACACGAACACCAACGCGAACGGCCACATAAACTTCCAACCACGCCAATCCGCCTTGTGTTTATTGACGCGCACGGTTGCCGAATGCAGTGGCATATTGGCAACAACTTCCGTTGCTGACATCATTCTCTCCTTCGAGACATTTTTGATTGTTTTTGATTGCCGCGCAAAGATTTCCGAGTGTGAAACAGGTGTGGATGGGAAAGCATCCCTTTCGCGCCTGTACTTTCACTCCACGGTGGAGCCTTGATGAATCGCACCCCGATCGTTGGACTGAAGAAATTCAGATTTCGATGATCGGGCGGTACGGTTCATGCCTTCGAGGACACCCGATGGTATTCTTTTTCCTTTCTTTCTATTGAACGGCAGTGGCATGATCCTTGCTTTTGGCGCCCTTGCTTGTAGTCTGCATCTTAAAACCAAAGGATTATGACTGACAAATAATTTCGATGATTTCGACGATTTCAATAATCAAGGCACTCACCAGAACAGGCACGCGTGACTGTATCGTGTGAGGGCCTACGAAGTTGATGGTTCAGCGCATGATAGCTGAACCGCCGGGGTTGCAATTTGGCACATATTCCAGGCAATTTGTTGATGGAAATATATAGCAGAGCTGTTATTGGCGACATCGCTGTTGATTTACGTTATAGGTTTAATGGGCCGGGAGTCATTGCATATCTCCGTAACCTGTGCCCCTCCATGGGTTTTGTATGCGCCGCTTGAGGGGCCATTGTCGGTGGCGGTGCGGCTGCTACCGTTGGTCTCAGTGGAGCATTCGCTAATGTGACTTTCTCGTTCTTTAGACAATGGATCATCAATTGTGTTGGCCATTGCGTGATGCAGCCGCGCGTGTCTGTTCTGGTGAGTGCCTTGATTATTGAAATCGTCGAAATCATCGAAATTATTTGTCAGTCATAATCCTTTGGTTTTAAGATGCAGACTACAAGCAAGGGCGCCAAAAGCAAGGATCATGCCACTGCTGCTCAATAGAAAGAAAGGGAAACAATGAGGTTCTCGTTAGGAAAAATAATTGCTCTCTGCGGTGCTGCGGCGATGGTTGTTCCATTGGCAGCGTGTGGAACAACTCAGTCGGAAACTTCCGATGGGAGCGGTAAGACGGTTGTTAATGTTTGGGCTTGGGATAACAATCTTAAAGCTAATGCTAAGGTTTTCATGAAGAAAAACCCTAACATTGTCATCAAATTTACCAATGCCGGTAGTAGTAAAGATGAATACAAAGCTCTGAATAATGCTTTGGAAGCTGGCAGTGGAATTCCGGATATAGCCATGATTGAATATTTTGCGATTCCTGAGTATGTAATTAAGGGCTCTCTTAAAAATCTGAATGACTATGGGACTGCCAAATATAAGGATTTCTACACCCCAGGTACTTGGAATGCAGTGAATTTCAATGGCGGTATGTATGGTATGCCAGTCGACTCTGGACCAATGGCTTTTTTCTATGACAAAGAGGTATTTGACAAAGCTGGCATTTCTGAGCCGCCAAGTACTTGGGATGAGTTCTATCAAGATGCAAAGAAGATTAAGCAGATTGGTTCATATATTGCTAATGATCCAGGGAACGCCGGATTCTTCAATGCAATGGTCTGGCAAGCAGGTGGACACCCATATTCCACATCTAAAGACGGCACCAAGGTTACCGTCAAACTCACTACTGATAAAGGAGTGCAGAAATTCTGTGACTTCTGGCAAAAGATGATTGATGAAGGACTAATCGAAACGAAGACAAAAGATAGTTCTGATGATTGGTATCGTTCAGTTGGTTCCGGAGAATTTGCGAGCGTGATATCTGCTGCATGGGCTCCCGGCATGTTTTTAAACAATGCTTCGGAGGGTGCTGGAAAGTGGCGAATTGCTCAAATGCCAACGTGGAACGCCGGCGAGAAGGTAAGTTCTGAGTGCGGCGGCTCCTCCCTTGCCCTGATGTCGTCATCCAAGAATGCGGATGCTGCGTACAAGTTTATGGAATTTGCCAGCACTAATTCTGATGCCATCATGTCCCGTGTGGACCAAGGCGGTTTTCCTGCTGATTTGAAGACCATGTCTAACGATAAATTCCTTAGCCAGACTACTATGGTGAACTCCGATGGAGACACGGTGGATTATTTTGGCGGTGAGAAGTTCAATGCTGAATTCGCCGAGGCTGCGAAGCGTGTCACATCTAAGTTCGAATTTCTGCCCTATGACGTTTATGCGCGAAGCGTTTTCACCGACACTGTCGGGGCGGCTTACATGGGACAGACCACAATGAAGGAAGGTGTGAAGGCTTGGCAGGACAAGCTCGTTGAGCAAGGAAAGAGCCAAGGCTTTACTGTGAACGAATAAGGATAACAATGGCTGGAATCAAGGACGTGGCGGCTCTCGCAGGAGTTTCCATAAGCACGGTTTCCTATGTGATGACAGGGAAACGTCCCATAGGGGCAAATACCCGTCGGAGAGTATTGCAAGCTGCGCGGGAACTTGGTTACTTGGCGAAAAACGGTGGTCCAGCTCCGTTGAGTGGTGAGACTCATTTCGTCGCGCTGAGTTCGCCCGTCCATGATTCCACCAGCTATACCAACTATTGTGCTTATTTTCTAAATTTTCTCAAAGCGGCCAGGCAACTTGGCTATGAAACGTTGCTGTTGACTGAGGAAACAGGAGATGAGCAGCTTCGCTCTATCATCGATACTGGGATGGTGGATGGTGTCGCTCTTATGGATGTGACTATGAATGATCCCCGAATTGAATTAGCTCAGCTTTCAAGTATTCCGCTCATTTCTATTGGACATCCTATGAATGAAATAAATGTGCCATGCATTGATACCGATTTTATTGAAATGGGTGAAATGATCATGCAAACGCTTTGTCGTAATGGGCACAGCAGAATTCTGTTTGCAGGGGGGAAGGAGATTGATTACGAACGAAATGGAGGTGCAAATTACCTCATTCGACTCAGGACATCAATGCATGATGCTGCTGCGCGATACAAGATTCATATAGATGAAGAGTTTACCGACGAGGATGATTTCGATGCTGCCGAAAACCTACTTGAGAGGTTCATCTCGAGTGAGAACACAGCAATTGTGACTCAAGGCGGCCCATTGTTCCTTAATAACCTTGTTGCTGCGACGCGGCAGCGTGGAATGAAGATTCCTCAAGATCTTTCGCTGATTTCAGCGGGAACATATACAGATTCCATAGGCAAGCGTCTGAGGATAGATGAATTTCCCTTAATGCCAGCAGAGTTGTGTCAACTGGGCATGAGCATGCTTGCTCGACTCATGGATGGAACTCTAAAGGGAAAAGAAAAAGCAACATTGATTCATCCCGTATATAGGCAACGTGGATCCATAGCATCGCGTTGATGAAGAACTTGATTTAATAAGGAAACAAGATATGACTGATTTCAATCGTTCCGTCCTTCCCGACGCCGTGCGTTCCAACGGCGCGACCCCGAACCCGTGGTGGGCCAACGCGGTGGTCTACCAGATCTACCCGCGTTCCTTCCAGGACACGAACGGCGACGGCATCGGCGACCTGAAGGGCATCACCAGCCGTCTCGATTATTTGGCTGATCTTGGCGTGGACGTGCTGTGGCTGTCCCCGGTCTACAGGTCGCCGCAGGACGACAACGGCTACGACATCTCCGACTACCAGGACATCGACCCGCTGTTCGGCACGTTGGAGGACATGGACGAGCTGCTCGCCGAGGCGCACAGGCGCGGTCTGAAGATCGTGATGGATCTGGTGGTCAACCACACGTCCGACGAGCATGCCTGGTTCCAGGCCTCCCGCGACAGGGACGACCCGCATGCCGACTGGTATTGGTGGCGTCCGGCCAGGCCGGGCCACGAGCCGGGCACTCCGGGTGCCGAGCCGAACCGGTGGGGTTCGTATTTCGGCGGTTCCGCTTGGCAGTACGATCCGAAGCGCGGCGAGTACTACCTCCACCAGTTCTCCAGGAAGCAGCCGGATCTGAATTGGGAGAATCCGGAGGTTCGCAAGGCCGTGTACAGGATGATGAACTGGTGGATGGATCGCGGCATCGACGGCTTCCGCATGGACGTGATCACCTTGATCTCGAAACATCTCGATAGCCACGGACGGCTGCCTGGAGAGGTCGACTCGGAACTGTCCGAAGGAGAGATAGGCGAAGAGGGATACACGAACGCGAGCCCGTTCTGTTCCGATGGTCCGCGGCTCGACGAGTTCCTCGCCGAAATGCGCCGTGAGGTGTTCGAGGGCCGTGAGGGCTACATGAACGTCGGCGAGGCGCCGGGCATCACTCCGGAACGCAACGAGTTCATCACCAATCCAGCCCACAAGGAACTCGACATGCTGTTCCTGTTCGACCACGTCAGTATCGATCAATCCCCCGAATCAAAATGGGATACACACGCTTTTGTTCCTAAAAAACTTCAAGATAGAATGAGCAGACAGCAGGAGGCCGTGAGGAACGCTGGCTGGGCCAGCCTGTTCTTCTGCAACCACGACCAGCCGCGTGTCGTGTCCCGTTGGGGTAACGACTCTGACCGCGAGTCGCGCGAGCTGAGCGCCAAGGCGTTCGGCATGCTGCTGCACATGCACCGCGGCACCCCCTACATTTACGAGGGCGAGGAGCTGGGCATGACCAACGCCCATTTCACCGAGCTCGGCCAGTACCGCGACTTGGAGGCCATCAACGCCTACCGCCAGCGCGTGGAGGAGGCCAGGTGCCAGTCGCCCGAGTCCATGATGGCGGCCCTCGCGCTCATCGGACGGGACAATTCGCGCACTCCCATGCAGTGGGACGCTTCCAGGTATGCCGGCTTCACCCCGGCGGACGCGGCGACGGAGCCGTGGATCGGCGTGAATCCGAACCACGTGGAGATCAACGCGGCCGAGGAGTTCGACGATCCGGATTCCGTGTACGGCTTCTACAAGAAGCTCATCGCCATGCGCCACAACAGCGCCACCGTCGCGACGGGCGAGTGGAATCTGGTCGCTGCCGATGACGAGCAGGTATATGCCTTCACCCGCACCAGCGGCGACGATACGATTCTTGTTGTCGTCAACCTCACCGATAGATCCGCCGGTCTGCCGGGGGAAGTGGCGGAGCTGCTCGGCGATGGCGTCGCGGAATCGCAGATACTGCTCAGCACCTATGATGTTGCGCATGGCGTGAAATCGATCGCTCGCGGCGAGCTCGCTCGTTGGGAGGGAGTCGTGATTCAGCTCTAATCGACTCAAGCTGACTTCATGTTCGCGCTCGACCTTACCCTGGTTGAGTGTGGACATGAAGTCAATGTCAGGGGCGTGTCTATCTCCCAGAGTGGCGTCTTTTAATGGGGAAGTCGATGTCCGTCAAATGTGAATTGGAGAACACTGGCTGGTGCAGGGCCATCTAATTTACTTAGCTACTAACCTAACGGCAAATCTTAAAAGGCGCAGCCTCGCATGATTCTGGTGAGAGGTTTTTCGTTGTTCCGTGCTGCGGATAAGCGTCATGTTGTTGTTTGACGTTCAATTGTCATATGGGTCGTGAGACTTTCCGCGCCGAAAGTGGTTCCGAGACGTTATGGCTACGTAGATGGTACGTAGGCTCTTCTATGGCAAAAAGCGCACTGAAGCGCAACGCCGCGAGAATCGAACAGGATGGGCGTTCATGGCACCATTCGGCATACTGTTCGCCATCGTATTCATCATCCCGTGTTGCGTTTCGCCATTCGGCTTCTTCCTGGGTCGCGTATACGCGCAAACCTCCGTGCCGAACGAACTGCTGGAACATTCTGGACGTTTTTGGCCTGTCAGCGGGAGGATTCCTCCACTCGCTGGAAGAATTGGATGCTAATTGAGGAATATGGCTGTGAATGAGTCGGAAGGTTTGAATATGGAACAGTCTCGGGAGCGGTTTGCGAATGAGGTGGACGTTGCGTTAGCGCAGTCGGCCCGTCCGTTTGCGATTCACAATGCGCGCAAAGTCGATGCGCGAGGTGTTGCGGAACATTATTGGCTGGTTTCCGATGGTAGCGCGATTATTGCGACTGGGAATCGGGACGATGATTTTGCTGCGGCATGCGCAAGCGTCGGTTTGGATGCCGATGCTGATTCCGATTCGGTCAGTTCGGTTGGTTCCGGCGATTCCATGACCGGTTCGGCCGGTTTCGTGACCAACGCTGCAGGCCGCATGATGACTCCCGGTTACGTCGACATTCATGCGCACGGTTCGTGGGGGAGTTCCTTCGATGACGGTGTGCAAGGCATACGCATGGCCCGCGCAGGTCATATGATGCACGGCACCACCCGTCAGGTGCTCAGTTTGATCACCAACCCGCTCGACGTGATGTGCGCCAATCTTCAAACCGTGCGTGGCATGATGGGTGCTCGCCCTGACATTCTTGGAGCGCATTTGGAAGGTCCGTTCCTTGCGTTGTCTCGCAAAGGTGCGCATGATCCGGAATGCTTGAAAGATCCGGTTCCCGAATATGTTGATCGGCTTTTGCATGCTGCGAACGGCTGTTTGCGACAGATCACCATCGCCCCCGAACTACCGCATGGCATTGATGCGATTCGTCGTTTTGCTGCGGCTGGAGTGGTTCCTGCGGTGGGACATTGCGATGCCGATTATGCAACCGCCTGCAGAGGTTTTGATGCGGGTGCTGGCATTATGACGCACATGTTCAATGCGATGAATGGTTTGCATCATCGTGAGCCTGGTCCGATTCCGGCTGCTGTTGAGGATCCGCGCGTCACTGTTGAGTTGATTAATGATGGTTTTCATGTGCAGGATCCGATGGTGCGTTTGGGATTCGGCTTCGCTCCGCATCGCATTGCGTTTGTGACCGACGCTATGGCTGCCACCGATTGCCCGGATGGTCATTATTTGCTGGGTGCGTTGGATGTGAATGTGATTGACGGTCATGCTCGTCTTGCATCGAATGGTGCGATAGCCGGTTCCACGTTGACGTTGGAAAAGGCTGTTCAGCGTGCGGTGCTCGAATTAGGATTCACGCCTACCGACGCGGTGGAAGCCGCCACGTTGATTCCGGCCAAAGCATTCGGTTTCGATCGTGCGAACCCGGTCACCAAGCAGCCGCTCGGTCTGCTTGCCCCCGGCTATGCTGCCGACGTGCTTCTGCTCAACCCCGCCATCTGGGCCGTCGAACACGTCTGGTGCGACGCCCACTTTCTTCGTTAAGGCGCGATTGCTGAAACGTAATTGCAGGACCGGCTTCGTAACAGGATGCCGGTCCTTGCTGTATCTCGAGTTTTTGTTTTCAGTTTTGCGGGGTGAAGCTGTCGCGGGCGACGAGAGATAACGCCCGGTTTTTGCGCACTTTGTGATTCGGGCTTCCCGGATATGAACATGGCCCGCACCGGGTACGATTTTCAGCCGCTAACACAGGAAAACCGCGATTGGAAAGAGGCACGGGCCATGTCCAAGGAAATCATACAGTTCGACCAGGCCATGTTCGAGACCAAGCTCGACGCCATGGTGCGCGACAAGGTCGAGCAGATCGTCAACGCGATGCTCGACGAGGAGTCCGACCTAATCGCCAACGCCGCCAGATACGAGAGAAGCGATGGACGCAAGGCGTACCGGGCCGGCCACTACGCGCGCAGGTTCACCGTCAAGGCCGGCAGGCTCGGACTCAAGGTGCCCAAGCTGAAGGGCGCGGTCTTCGAGTCGGCGGTCATCGAACGCTACCGGCGTCGCGAGCAGAGCGTCGAGGAGGCGCTGATCGACATGTACCTGGCCGGCGTCAGCACGCGTCAGGTCGACGACATCAGCCGCCTGCTGTGGGGCGAGCGGATGCCCCCGCAGACGCTCTCCGACAAGCTCAGGAAGGTGTACGACCAGATCGACGAATGGCGCAACCGGCCGCTTGGGGGCGAGTACCCGTACGTGTTCATGGACGGTGTGTGGCACAAGCGCTCATGGGGCGGGTCGGTCGAGAACGTGAGCGTGCTGGTCGCCATCGGCGTGGACGACACGGGCCACCGGGAGGTCATCGGCGTGGCCGAGGGCATGAAGGAGGACAAGGCCAGCTGGGAGCAGTTCATACGGTCCATGATCGAGCGCGGCCTGAAGGGCGTCAGGCTCGTGGTCGGCGACAGGTGCGCCGGGCTCGTCGCCACCGTCGGCGAGATGCTGCCGCAGGCCAGATACCAGCGGTGCATGGTCCACTTCATGCGCAACGTGCTCTCCAAGGTGCCGCCCACCCACCGCGAATGGGCGTCCGCCGCGCTCATGCTCATCTGCGCCAGGATCCGCTACGTCACCGTCAACGATTGGTCGAGCCGCCGCTACCTGGACATGTCCCGGCTCGACGGCATCATGCAATCAACCGACTGAAGTCATTCCCCCGACGACGGACCAGGCCACATTTGCGCAAAACATCGGGCACAACCTCTCCGTCGCCTGAGGGGCCTTTCTATGCCTTTGACCGATACGTACTATCCAAGGGCGGCATGCTGTAACACTGACCTAGCGTTGCTCCTATGTCACAGGCAGCAGCCAGAACAGCAAGCCACCATCAGTCCGCCACCATCAGTCCGTAAGATAGGCCTGCGTATCCAGCGCTGCACGGCAGCCCATGCCCGCTGCGCTGATCGCTTGACGATAAGTACGATCCACGCAATCGCCTGCAGCAAAGATGCCTGGCGCACTGGTCACCGTGCTGGCACCCTGCACCACGACATATCCATCATCGTCACGGTCCACAACACCGGCCGCAAAATCAGTGGCTGGCGTATGACCGATAGCCACGAATACGGCGTTGGTGTCCAGCGTGCTTTCTTCTCCGGTCACCATATTACGTACGGCGATGCTGCTGACACTGGCCGGTGCTACAGCCGGTCGTTTGAGCGTCAAGCCAGAAATGGCAATAGGTGCACCGGTGTTCTGTGTGGGGGAGGAGGTGCCGGTAATGGAGGTCACCACTGTGTTGGTCATCAGAGTGATGGTCGGATTGGCTTTGGCTCGGTCCACCATGATCTGCGAGGCGCGGAAGCTATCGCGTCGGTGAATCAAGGTGACCGAAGAACCGAACCGGGTCAGGAATAATGCCTCTTCAAAAGCCGAATCGCCACCGCCTACGACCACGATAGGCTTGTTCCTGAAGAAGAAGCCATCGCAGGTGGCGCAGTACGAGACGCCATGTCCGGACAGCTCCTGTTCGCCGGGCACCCCAAGCTTACGGAATGACGACCCTGTGGCGATGATAAGCGACGATGCCTCCAATTGGGAGTCATCGGAGAGTGTTACACGATAGGTCGGCTTGACCGAATCACTCTCACACGCCTCGATGGAAGAGACATCGTCTGCGATATAGGTTGTACCGAAGCGCTTGGCCTGTTCCTTCATGCGATCCATAAGATCCGGGCCAAGAATACCTTCCGGGAATCCGGGGAAGTTCTCCACCTCAGTGGTGTTGACCAACTGTCCACCTGGCGACAACGCACCAGTGACCATAACAGGATTGAGACCTGCGCGGCCAAGATAGATGGCGGCCGTGTAGCCAGCGGGACCAGAACCGATAATGATGACGTTATGTTTCACGTGAAACATTGTCACACCCCCATACGATATTCCGTGTCATTCAGCCAGATGCGAAGAAGGGGCGGTACCGTCGAATGTATGCGAACGGTACCGCCCCTTCTTGGGTCAGTTATCGGCATAGATGCCGATTAGAAGACCTCCACCTTTTCGATGTACAGCTGGTTCTGCGGCAGGCTATCCGATGGCACCCACAGCAGCAGATCCTGCGTCTTGACGGCTTTGGTGAACTTCACCTCAGTAGTGCCACCTTCAGCAAAGGTGAATTCGGCCACCTGCTTGCCTTGAGTGGGGTCCCCAGTGGTATTTGCGCGAATATAGCCCTTACCACCGGATGTGCGGATGGTGATAACCATGCGGTACGCATCCTGCGGCTGGTCAAGGTGCATGTAGTATGCGTACCCGGATTGGCCGCCAGGATTCGACAGGAAGTTGGCGCTGGAAATCGTAAACGCCGTGTTGTTCTCATGGCTCGGTTGCGGAACAGCGCTGGAATCCTTATCGCCGGACTTCTTGGCCTTGGTCTTCTTGGACGACGAATCAGCAGTCTCGGACTTCTTGGACTTGTCTGATGCCGAGTCCTTGGATTCGCTCTGAGTGGCATCACTCGATTTTGAAGAATCGTCAGTGGTGCCACCGTTCGTCGCGTTCTCGCTGCCACCAAATGGCACAGCGTCAGCATTGATATCAGGCCAGTCACCTTCACTGGAGTTGCTGGAAGCATCGGCAGGATTGTCTCCGGAGGATCGGAACGCATGCACTGCCCAAACAGCCGCTGCCACTACCAATATCAGAGCCACAATGATGGCAACGACCTTGGTCGACAGTTTGCCGAACAGATGTTCATCGGGCAGCTTGCTGTCAACCTCGTCATCCGGCACATCCTTCGGTGTGAAGCTCGGAGGAATGGCGCTTACTTCGGCAATGCGGGCCTGCTCCTCTTCCAAGGCACGCAGCGATTCCTCACCAGGAGCCACAGCACGGCCGCTGGCGTCGAACACGGGAATACGACTGGTTGTCTCTCCCACGGTGGCATCGGGAATACCGCCGGTAACAATAGGCACTGTCAACCGAGTATTATCACCCGGACCGCCGATGGGGGCCGGATTCATTTCGCTGTACCAGTCACCGGTGCCTTCACCGGAAAGATTTTCGTGCTCCCAGGCGTCAGAAAGGTTGAAGTCAAACAGACGGCGGGCATCAGACTGAGACTGGTTACCGTCAGCAGTACTGGACCCATCAGGCAGAGGAACCGGTGACATCGCGTGCGGAGCGGGGACGGCGGCCGTCTGAACCGGCAGGGAAGGGGTAATAGACAATTCCGGAAGACTGCTGCTGTTAATCAACGTGCTGGGAATAGGCACGATATCAGTCTCGTTGGCAGGCTTCAGTATCGCCTTGGTAATCGAGCAATCGCTTTCCACGCTCGGCAAAGCAATATCAGCATCGCTCAGTTCAGAGAGCGGCTTCCAATTACCCAACAAGGCGTCGAGTTCTACAAGGGCAGCCATTGGCAACGTATGATCGTCGGGCTCGCTCAAGGCCAATCCACGCTTGCAAATCACGCGGAATTCGCCAGGGGTGTCTTGCGGCAAGGCACGCAGATTGAATGTGGGTGTCGCTTGGCTTGGCGTGCGTGTCAGCAGGGTATAGAGTAATGCCGCAAGCTGGCGAATCGCATACCGTTCAGGACCGTCCGTACGCAGATCGGTAGCGGACGTATCGGCCAGCATCGTGGCACATGGTGCATCGGCAATTTGCACACCGGAGGTAGTCACTCGAACGGTGTCGGTTGTGATGACGATGCCGCTGGGAGTATCCGCAATGACCTCGCGCAGCACGTCGGCGCATTCTCCGATAATCGACCGGATGGCGCTGTAGCTGAGCGGCTTGGCGGTATCTACCATGTAGTCAGTCAGGCATTGGCCGCTATCCACCGGCATGACAATGAGAAGTACGTCGGATTCCATACGGTATTTCAGTATGGGAATCACACGATCAGGGCGAGTGGCGGCGATGCGACCAGCGAGCTTATCGATTGCGGCGAAAGCGCTGCGATCGGTAATGATGAACAGCTGGCAATCCTTTGCCAGCACACGGTCGTTGGCTTTCCATGCCTGAATGCCAGGCTCCTCACGCAACGATGATACCAAGGTGTATCGGTTGAGAATCGTGTCTCCGAGTTGCGGTTTCATAGTGCGTTCGGCTCCGTGTGATTGGTGTTCGAGATTGGTCTTAGATATTCTACGTGCGGGGCTATCCTTGACGGGCTCCGTCTCAGGATTGATTTACGTAGCGTCGACTTTTTTCCGGCTGGGCTGTCACAGCAACGTCCTCACTGGCCGGAGTCTTGTGTAGACGGGCCAGTATCGAGTGATAGGCGCTGATGAGTTCCGGGGTGTGTACCACCCACAACACAGCCACATATACTACGGCCAGCACAATGGTGAGCACCACGCAGATGGCCAGCGCAGACCACCAGCTCATGTGCCCGCCTACTGGTCGAATATCCGCGCCGAGCAGTGCGACTACCGGTCGTTTGATCAGCCAGACCACAACTCCGGAAGCCAGTGCCGCCACAATGGCCTTGGCATATGTCCTCGTGATCTCCCGACCGCCAAGATTGCCTTCGAACTTGCGGCGCAACATCATCAACGTCAGCGGCAACGCCAGTAATCCACCGAGGGTCACCGAGCAGGCGATGCCGAGTACCCAATGCTCAGGAGGAAGTACCATCATGCCGATGATCATGAATATTGAGGTGAATCCATACTGCATCACCGCGGACAGGAAGGGGTGAAGGCCGTCCTCAAAGGCGTAGAACGTGCGCTGGATCAGCAGGAACGCCGACCCCAATGGAATGCCCATAGACAAGGCGATAAGCGCATAGGAGATCAACATAGTCTCGTCCATCGAGACGGACGGAAGCAATGCACGGATGATCGGTTCGGGGAACACGACCATGGCGGCGGCGAAGAACATGATGAGCAGGCCCACATTATTCAGTGCGCTGACCAGGTCGTGCCGTGCCTCATCCAGATTCGCAGCTGCGATGGAACGGGAGATTTTGGGGAACATAGCCGTGGATACCGATACGGCGATGAGCGAATAGGGCAGGATGAACAGTGTGTACGCATTCTGATAGGTCGCGTTGCCTGCCACGCTGAACAGGCTGGCACCCGTCAGTTCATGGGCGCGCTGCGGTGCGGATGTGGCGATACGGGTAAGGATAATGCCGCAGATCTCACTGGTGATCACCACGCCCAAAGAGCCTAACGCCACGGGACCCATAGACCTGAGTCCAAAGCCGCCAAGCCCGAAGCTGGGTTTGTACTTGAACCCGATACGGGCCAGCGGCAGGAACAGTATCAGCGCTTGGAAGGCCACGCCCAAAGTCCAGGTGCCTGCGGTAAGCGCGATTTTGTCGGCGGTCCAGAATTCGAGGGGCTGTTCATTGGCCTTGCTGAACAGCAGAATAAAGCCAGTAAAACCGGCGCAACTAATAATGTTGGCACCGGTTGAGCTCCACGCATACGTGAGGAAATGGTCTTTGGCGGCCAGGATCTGACCCAATACCGTATACAGGCCGTAGAAGAACACCTGAGGCATGCACCACAGGGTGAACGAGGTGGTCAGGGCTATCATCTGGTGATCGTCGCTACCCACGTACAGGCGGGCAAGCAGAGGGCTGGCCGCCGCCATCACCACGGTCATGGCCAATAGGATGCCGATGGCCAACGTAATCAGGCGATTCAGTCGTTCTTGGGCGTCTTTTTCTTTCAACGTGCGCACGATCTGGGGCACCAGCACGGCGTTGAAGATGCCGCCGGACACCAGCGTGAACACGGATTGGGGAATCATGGAACCGGCCTGATAGGCGTTGGCCGCCAATCCGGTGGTGCCGATGGCCGCAGCGAGAAGAATCGTGCGGAGCTGACCGGTCACACGGGAAGCAGCGGTTCCCGTGGCCATGATCAGGGAATTACGACCTACGCTTGAACTCATTCGTCGGGGTCCTTCTTCCGATGGAACTGCCGCCACAGGCCGATAATGCCCAGTAGCACGGCGAAGCCGATGATAATGAAGCCGCTGGCATCACTGATGCGCATCACACTGGTGATCGCGGTGTCCTGCGTGTTGCCGAAGCTGTTGCCTTCCCGGTCGGTCAACGACACATGGGCCGTCGATGAGCCGGAAGTGGAAACGCGGATGGTGAAGGTCACCTGAGCGTCGCTATGCGAGGGAATATCGATGTCAGCGGTTCGCGAGGTGACGATCTGCATGGAGTCAGTCAGTGAGTTGACCTGCACGCTGACGGCGTAGGGAAGGTCATTGCTGACGGTGATTGGCATTTTCGCGGATTCGCTGAACACGGATATTGATTCCGATGGGTTGATGCGTACGCCGTTCAGAAGATCGCTGGCCAGTGTTTTCGTGGCTTTGACCATGGCTTTTCGCGTGGCTGTCGGCTGGGGGGAGCCAGACATGGACCGCAGCGCCATATCGTCATGCAGCGCCAGTAAAGAGCCAATCCATTGCGTCGGATCGTTGCTATGCGAGGCGGTGTCATTGGCGTCCTGTCGGGCCAGGGCCTGCGGGTCCAACGACGAGACCTCGTCGGAATCAATCTCGTTCCTCAATATGGAGGTGGCCATGCGCATGATGTCATGCCGGCTGTCGGCCAACTGTCTCAATGCCGACCGGGTATTGGCGGTGTTGGCATCATCGGCCTTGTCGGGATTGACCGAATCGCTGACATTGTACGGATCGGCCTTGGCCATGGTCTTCAGGTCCGTCAGATTCAACCAAGACGCCTGCTCGAAGGCGCTCATCACCTGATCGATCCAGCTGGCCTCCGTGGTGCGGGAGAACGTCATAAGCAGGTATCGGGATGTATAGGGCTGTTCCATCTGGTAGAACGCGCTCTGAGCGATCAGTCGGGCCAACCGACCGGCATCGCTGGACTCGGCCTGCGCGTCCGTGCTGGTGGCTTGGCCCTTGGCCAGCGTGCCCAAGGTCGATTGCTCCTTCAGCACGGTGACATCGCCGGCAGGCGTATGCACCACGTAGGTGCCTGTGTGTACGGCTTCAGTCTGGTCGGCATCGAAAGAGGCATCGGCAATCACCGTGTCATAGCCCTGCTCGCGTGCTGCGGTCAGCGCATCCAACGTCCAACAGTTGTTGCCCTGCCATGCGTACGCGGAGGGTGTTTCGGAGTCGCCTCCGTCGGCATACCATGCGGCCGCCTGCTTGGCGTTCCACTGCTCAGTGGTGATGCCGGCCTTTTCGTAGGCCGCGGTATCGTCCAGTGCGGTATAGGCGGTGATGTCGAAGTCGGCGGGCTGCAGGATGCCGGCAATGGACGGTTGCACTGCGGACTGACGCCAATACAGAGGATCCGCGATCACTTGCAGCGAGCGGTGCTTGGCGAATGTCTGCCCAAGGGATCGCGCGGTATCGGCATCCTGTTCGGATAAGGATATGGCTTGCGTATCAGTGGCTTTGGCCGCGTTGCTGGCGTCGGCGTTATCGGACTTGTCGGCCTTGTCCGTGCTGTTGGACTTGGACGATGTTGATGTCGAGGAAGTGGTGGTTTCGGCAATGCGATTGCTGATGGCCTTATTATCGACCTGCCAGCCGCTGGCGGTGTAGGGCATGGCCACGGTCAGGTTCATGGCCGGTGTTGTCGCGGTGTTGAGCCCATCCGAAGATCGGGTCAGAAAACTCGGCAAATCGGCGAGTATCTGATTGCCAACGATATACGACAGCATCAGCGGTTTCGGTCCCCAACTCCCTATGGAGGCAAGGGTCTGCTGATTGGCGTTCACCTCGATGGTGACGGTGGCAGTGCCGCCGGCGGGAATCGATGGCACGTCAACGGAACCCAACTCGTTGGGGGTTGGGATGGGGGCGTTGTTCTCGGCCCAATTCTGAATATCGGTGCGCGAGACAAAGGTGAACAACGCATTGGTGGTCAGGTGCAGTGTGCCGCTTGACGTGGCCGTGCTGTCCGTATTGCTGATGACCGCGGTGACACGATAGCCCGATTTGGAGGTGACGATGGGGGTGCTTTGCGTGATGGCAATGCTCTGCTTGGGCTGATTCTCGGTCTGATTGCCCGTTGCGTCCGTCGTATCGGATGAATCAGTCGTGTCCGTCGTATCGTTCGCGTAGACGGTCAATGGAGCGGCCAGCATCGCCACAACGGCGACGCCAGCCGCCAGTGCGTGTGCCAGACGTGTGCAATGTCGTAAGACTCCGGGTAGGTTCACTCGTTTGCCTGCCTGTTCTTCTTCCTGGCGTAGAGCCACGCGATTTTGCGTTCGTTGGGATAGCTCAACACGTCATCCAAATCTTCAAAACGCACCCAGATGGCGTCTTCCGCCTCATGATCCGGGTCTCCTTCCACCGTCAGTTCACCGCCGGTCTGTTTGAGCGCGAAGTGATGGACCAGCTTGTGCACGCGCTGCGTGGTACCGGTGAACCAGTAGTCGATGGTGGCGATGGAATCGATCACCTCGCCCAGGATGCCGGTCTCTTCATGCACTTCGCGCACAGCGGTCTGCTGCGGGGTCTCGCCTTTTTCGATATGCCCCTTCGGCAAGCACCATTCGAGATGGCCGGAGCGGGAATGACGGGCGATAATGGCCACGCGGTTCTGGTCATCGAAAATCAGACCGCCTGCCGAATATTCGCGTACGACCGGCAGTTCCTGGGCATCCAGTGAAGCGAATGTGGTCGGACCGTCCGACGTACGGCGTTGCGGCATCATGGCCGGAGTCGGGCCGGATGGCGTCACCGGTTCTACCGGCACTGCCGGTTCCGGCGAGGCAACATCTCCGGACGGGTGCCGGCCGAAGACCGTGGCCGGCGTGGGATGCGCTGACGTTGCGGGCCTCACTGGTGCTGCAGACGGTGCTGAGACCGGCATGGTGACCGGCGTTGCGGCCGGTGCGGTACGTGCCGCAGGCGGCATCAGCACGTCGCGCGGAGTCGGTATCGCTGTGGTGTGCGCGGCGGCGGCCTTGGCGACCGCAACGGCAGCATCTACGGCCGCGTGAGCGGTCGCCGCGGGATCGTTCGTGACGATGGTTACGGACGTTTGTGCCGTGGCGATAATCGGCTCGACCTCGGCAATCGTCTCGGCACCGGCCTCGCCGGCGATACCATCAGCCTGCCCCTCGATAGTGCCGCTGGTAGTGGCGATGGTGACGGTGGCATGCATGCCGAAGACGGTGGCCGGTGTGGGCATCATCGGCTTCGGTGCGGGCATGTCGCTGGCGGCGTCCGATATTTCGGATTCGGATGGTTCGGGTGTGGCGGGCGTTGCGGGTGTGCCAGGCACACCGGAATGTTGCGCAGTCGGTACTGCGTCTACTTCGTCTTGATGAACGGCCTGATTGGTGGAGTGGCTCGCGGTGCCGCCGACATCGGAAGAATCGCCCGAATCGGCGGAATGATGCGGAGTTTCGGACGTATACAGCAGGTGGTCTTGGGTATGGCTATCCGCCGAATCTGGTGTTTGCCCCAGCATGCGGGCAAGGTCGGCGGGCGTAATCATATTCTCCACCTTACTCAACCCCGTGTGCAGGTGGGGTAACGGTATGCTGGTAGGGCAGAAAAACGTCGCACGCGGGAAGGTGCCCATTGGATTTCGAAGTATGGCCTGAAGCCATCGAACTTGGTCGACTGTTCGCCGAACAGGGTTACGAGCTGGCATTGGTCGGCGGCCCGGTCAGGGATTTGCTGCTCCATAGAAAGAGCCACGATTTGGACTTCTGCTCATCCGCACGGCCTGAGCAGTTCGAGCCGATACTGCGCCGGTGGGGGCATGACGGCTTCTGGGACATGGGGCGCAAGTTCGGCACGCTGGGTGCCATGCGCCGCCGCCCGGACGGCACCGAGGTCAAGGTGGAGGTCACCACCTATCGCTCCGACACGTACGATCCGGACTCGCGTAAGCCCGAGGTCAATTATGGCGACACGCTTGAGGGCGACCTGTCCCGCCGCGACTTCACCGTCAACGCGATGGCCCTGCGCGTGCCTGACCTGCAATTCGTGGACCCGTTCGGTGGTGCCAGTGATCTGTCCAAGGGCGTGTTGCGCACGCCGGTGGATCCGCGACAGTCCTTTGACGACGATCCGTTGCGTATGATGCGCGCCGTGCGATTCGTGGCCCAGCTGGGCTTCCGTATCGCGCCGGACGCGGCCGAGGCGATTACCTCGATGCGCGACCGCATCGACATCGTATCCGCCGAGCGTGTGCGCGACGAACTGACCAAACTGCTGCTCTCCGACCGTCCGCGCGCCGGCCTTGAGGCGTTGGTCGAATCCGGTCTTGCGGACATCGTCTTCCCGGAAATTCCGGCCCTGCAATTGCAGATCGACGAACACCACCGCCACAAGGACGTCTTCGAGCACACGATGATTGTGCTCGAACGTGCTATCGCCCTGGAAACCGGCCCGGACGGCCCGGTGCCCGCCCCCGACCTGACGCTGCGCTTGGCCGCCGTGATGCACGATATCGGCAAGCCGAAGACCCGCCGGTTCGAGTCGGGCGGCAAGGTGAGCTTCCACCACCATGACGCGGTGGGTGCCAAAATGACCCGCAAGCGTTTGAAGGCGCTGCGTTTTGACCACCATCTGGTCGAGGACGTCTCGGAACTGGTGAATATGCACCTGCGCTTCCACGGCTATGTGGACGAGCCGTGGACCGATTCGGCCGTACGCCGGTATGTCAAGGATGCCGGGCACCTCTATGAGCGGCTGAACAGGCTCACGCGTGCGGATGCCACCACACAAAACAAACGCAAGGCGATGATCTTCTCCCAGGCCATGGATGAGATGGAGGAGCGCGTCCGCGAACTCAAGAAGAAAGAGGACTTCGACGCGATCCGCCCGGATCTGGACGGCAACGAAATTATGGAGTTGCTGGGCCTGGAGCCCGGCCCGATGATCGGCCGCGCCTACAAGCACATGCTGGAATACCGCTTGGATAACGGTCCGGTGGACCACGATGTGGCCGTCGAAGAACTCAAGCGCTGGTACGCCGAGATTCAGTAGTCCGATACTAGTCCGATACCAAAAAACCGTACGCTGAATACGTGTCAGCGTACGGTTTTTCGCGAAGATGAAGCTGTATGCGCCTTACTGCGCCGTGTATGCGTCGTGTTTGGTGTCGGCGGGCAGCTTGGTCATGCTATCGGCGGCCTTGCAACCCTCGATATTGGTGATGGTCTTACCGGATTGCGGGGAGGAGTTGGTGTCCTGCAGATCGTTGAACGTGGCGCCGATGACCACATCGATGAGCTGATCCTCGCGAGCCGTCATGATCATGGTGGCGTCGGTGAAATTGCCGATCAGCGTATACGCCTGATTAATGGCGTTCTTGCCGAAGTAGATGGTGGTGCGTTCAACGTCGGTGCTGGAATAGTTATCGATTTTCTGCACGCTGAATCCACGATTGGCCAAAGCTTCACCCACGGCCTTGGCGAATTGGCCGTGAGAGGTGCCGTTCATCACGCGAATGCCGACCGAAGCGTTGGACACGTATTGCGCTTTGCCGCTGCTGTCCTTGACCGCGCACGGCGCCGCGTTGCCGTAATTCGGCTGGCTGGCCGGAGTCTCCACTTCGCCGAGGCCGAAAACGTGGAAATTGAACAGTAGGGCTATGACCAGCACTACTGCCAATACCGCGCCGCTGATGGAAAAGACGATGGTCTGGCGGCGGCGCACGTACGCCTTGCGGGCTTCACGTTCATCAACCTGATACGTCATCGGTGGACTTCTTTCATGGGTCGGGTGGCTGGTTGCTACCTTAGCGTCACTGTCTGACGCTGATATTGGGGTGTTCGGGAGATTTGGCTCGAATAATACGATCGACCACAGCTGTATCGCGCCACACCTCGATAATGCGTTGTGCCGCTGCCTCGTCGGCGGCGAAAGCGACCACTGAGGGGCCGGATCCGGAGACGAATGCATGGCTGGCACCCGCCTGCGTGGCGGCGTCGATGGCCTGCCCGCTGCGGGGATGCAGGCTGATTGCCGCAGCCTGCAGATGATTGCGGTCGCCTTCTGCGGCTCCCACGATGTCAAAGGTGTGGTAGACCTCAGGAGTGCTGAGTTGCGACTGGTATGCGCCGACCAATACTTCGCCGCTGAATCCCTGTTCTATCAGCGCCAGCTCATCGCGGCTGCCGGGGGCGATATCCGTGATGCGTTCGCCGAAACCGGTGCCGTATGCAAGGCCACCGGTCAGGCAGAACGGCATGTCCGCGCCCAACGTGGCAGCAATGGTGCGCAGGCGCTCTATGGGCCAGTTCAGCTCCCAGAGACGATTGACCGCCAGCATGGTCGCCGCGGCGTCGGCTGAACCGCCGCCTAGTCCGGCACCCACGGGAATGCGCTTGGTGATGGTCAACGCCACATCCGGCTCGCGCTCGGCCGCCTGGGCCATGGCGAAGAGGGCCAGTACCGCATGGTTGCGGCGCATGTCGCTGCGTGAGGAGGCCAAGTCGCCCAAATAAGCGCCTTCGAGCTCCAGAGAGAATCCTGCTCCGGGTTGCTTGGCGGTTGCGGTGACGGTGTCGTATACGCCGATTGCACAGTAGGTGGTGTCCAGTTCGTGGCGTCCGCCCCATTCGTCGTGAGCAGGTCCCACTTCCAAGGTGAGATTGGTTTTCGCCGGGCAATCCACCGTAATGGTGATGGGGGAGAGCTCATCGGACTGATGTCGGGCAGCGGCTGAGCGTGGATGTGAGATTACCGGACTCATTGTGCCTCATCTCCATCTCCACACGATTCGATGGCCTTGGCCAGAGCGGTGAATTCGGCGATGGTGAGCGTCTCTCCTCGACGGGTCGGATCGATGCCGGCGATGGAGAATGCCTCGGAGGGCGCAATGGTCTTCAATGCCGCGTGCAGGGTCTTGCGACGCTGACCGAACGCCGCATCGATCAGACGAAATACGAGTTCCCGTTGTGTGCCGTCGTCTGTGCTGTTCGCAGTTCCCGGGGCAGCCGGGTCATCGGCCTGATACCGGGTGAATTTGACGAGCGCGGAATCCACATTGGGAGCCGGCCAGAACACATTGCGGCCGATGGTGCCCACCCGTTCGGCGGTGCCATACCAGGCGAGCTTCACGCTCGGCGTGCCGTAGATCTTGGAACCGGGCTTGGCGGCGAGTCTGTCGGCCACCTCTTTTTGCACCATCACCAAGAACGAGCCGAGGTTGTCGAAACGCTCCAACAGCGTGAGCAGAATCGGCGTGGCCACGTTGTACGGCAGATTGGCGACCAGCGTAAACGATGCGTCATCGCTGAAATCAGGCACGTTCTCCGGGGTGACGGTTAAGGCATCCCGATTGACGACGGTGAGTCGTGACGTGGCTTCGGGCATGAATTCGGCGACTGTGCCCGGCAGTCGTTCGGCCAACGGCGGATCGATTTCGACTGCGGTCATGGTGGCGCCGGTTTCCAGAATCGCCAATGTCAACGATCCCAGGCCGGGGCCGACTTCCATGACATGATCGGCAGCGGTCACTCCCGCCTCTCGTACGATACGACGGACCGTGCCGGGGTCGATGACGAAGTTCTGCCCGAATTTCTTGGTGGGGCTGATGCCGGCATCGGCCGCGATACGACGGATATCGGCGGCACCTAACAGGTGACCGGTGGCGGGAATGGTGTCGTTCATAAGCGTGTGTTCCTTGTGGGCTTCGTAACCGATCAGTACCAACCGATTTGTTCGGAATGTTGCCATGCCTTGGACGGGCTGCCGTAGGTTTGTGCGATGTACCACAGACCCCAATCGATCTGTACGGCGGCATCGTCACGGTAATTGGCGCCGAACGCAGCCATTTTGTCTGCTGGTCGCGACTGAGGAATGCCGTAGGCACCGGAGCTCGCGTTTTCGGCATACCACAGCCATCTGGACTCGCGGTTCCATAGTTTGACCAGGCAATCCCAGTCGTTGCCTGTCCACCCGCGCTGCGCGGCGGCACCGGCGGCATAGGCCTGAGCCTGGGCTACGGTGGCGTGCCAGAGTCGGCCGGAGGGCGTGGTGGTTGTTCCTGAATCGGAGCCGGAAGAGCCGGAATTGTTGTTCGTACCGCCGCCGGTGTTACCAGTGTTGCCGGAGTTGCCGGTGTTACCGGTGTTGCCAGTGTTACCGGAATTGCCGGTGTTGCCGGAGTTGTTGCCGCCGGTGTTGCCGGAATTGCCGGTGTTGCCGGAGTTGTTGCCGCCGGTGTTGCCGGCATTGTTGTTGGACGACTCGTGCTGATTGTTGGAACCGGAATCGGCCTTGCCGTTATCGGCGGAGTCGGATTTCTTATCGGAACCTTTATCGGTATCAGACTTGGCGGCGCCTACGGCGATGATCTGGTCGATGGCCATCGAGGTGACGGTCTCCGATTTCAGCGTCTCCGATTCGGCCACGCCATCCACATAGGTGACGTCGTACACCTGCGTCTTCTCGCCGTTGACGCCCTGCTGGCGCACATCGGCCTGCCCTTCAGCCAGATTCGGGTCGATGATGGTCTGGGTGGAGAACGGAATCACGGACGTGCGCGTCTCCTCGCCGTGGGTCACGCGGCGTACGCGCAGAATGGTCTCGTCGCTGTCTTTCTCAACGCTGACGCGATCCTCCTTGTTGAGCACGATGCCCTTGGAATCGAGGATGGAGGCGGCCGGCAGCTTGCCATTGGGGGCCACCGAGCTTTTGCCGTCGGCGATGACGGTGACCGGCCCGGACTGGTTGATCACCAGGCCGCCGGTGAGCTGGTTGTACACGTTCTTGATGTCGACGGTGATCTTCGCGGCGTTGTTCTGGTTTTCCTCGAAAAATCCCAGTAGCTGGTCGGCACTGGTGGCCACGGTCCAGAAGGGAACGGACGTGCCGTCGATGTTGATAGTGGTCTGGTAGGCGGACTGTACGGTGACCACGGCATGATTGGCGAGCTGGTCGCCGGACGAGGTAGTGACGATATCGTGGGTCTTGATATCCACCCCTTGTTCCTCCAGAAGACGGGTGGCCGTCATCGCATATGTGGTGACTTGGGTGGTTTGCCCGTTGATGTTCAGGGCCACGGATTTACGCGCGGTGAACGCGAATGATCCAGCCAGCGCGATACTGGTCGCCGCGATACAGGCGATTACGCGGATGCGACGCAGTGTAACAAACCGCTGCGGGGTCCAACGCCGTGCCATTGCCATACTCTTCCTGCTGGGTGAACGATTACGCCACCCATCGTAACGGTTGTTCCGGCCCGTACTGCGGTTTCACCGGCCACCGTCACCATTCCTGCTCGTCAGATTGTTCTGAGCTCAAAAAAAGAAAAGAAAAGGGGGCGGGAGAGAAGGGGATGTTCCCGCCCCCTTGAAGGCGCGGAGCTGGTTGGGGGACGCTCCGCCCTCATTCCAGGAAGCCCATAATTGGGGGAAGGCTCCTGGAGTACTTACCCAAGGTAAGAATTATATGCGTAGAAAAGTCTACGTATCACATAATACGCCATTTTTTCTGCGCGACGAGCCTCTTGTCGGGATCGAACCGACGACCTGCCGCTTACAAGGCGGCCGCTCTGGCCATCTGAGCTAAAGAGGCGATTGTTCTTAACGCGTAAATCGTTGCGAACAAATGACTAGTATACCGGTACTTCCCGAGTGGTCAATTTAAGCCGAGCCGCAGGCGGTATTGCATATGTCGCGGTGTCAACTTATTCGGCCACGCGGCATCAGGAGGCGACCGAAATCGGCTTTCCGCTGGCACCGATGGATGGCATTTTGCCTTCCGCGCCTACCTGGTCAGCATCCAGCCCAATGGACTTGAGGAAGCCGTCCACCATATTCGTGTCCGCCAGCGTGAGCTGCTTCAGATCCCAGTATTCGCCGTTGATGGTGAGTGTGGGGGAGGAGAAGGCGCCGGAGCTGTTGAACAGTTCGGGGCGCAGGATCGTGTAGTTGTTGGAGGCGGTGAGCCAGTCGAGGTATTCGTTCTTGCCGCTGAACGCCGCGGCGGCCACATCCTCGCTCACGCCGGCCTTGACGGCCTGCTTCTCCAGTTTGGCGTTGTTTACCGGCTCGTAATTGGACAATTCGCCCGGCTGGAAATCCTCAGCGTAGATGTTGGAGAGGTAGCTCATGAGGTGGTCGGGATCGTCATCATGCTCGGCAATGTAGATGGCACCGTTGAACACGCGGTTGGAGTAGTTGTCGGAGCTCTTGTTGTTCTGGAAATTGAGGAAGTGCAAATCGATGTTGAGCTGGCCTGCGTTCATCAGCTTGACGAGCGTCGGGTCGAGTTGGCGGTTCACCGAGGCGCAGCCGGGGCACAGCGGTTCCATGTAGATGGATACGGTGGGAGCCCCCTCGGCTTTCTGGCCATACCCTTTGTTGGAGATTACGAAGCCGGCCTTGTCGTCGGCGTTAGCCGGCTGGGTACTGACTTTCTTGAGCTTGCTATAGGCCTCGTCCACGGTCATGTTGCTTTGCTGGCTACTGCTGCTGGTGTTGGACGGCCGCATAGCCTTGTATACGGCGAATCCAGCGATGGCCACCAGCACCACAATAATGGCCACCACAATGCAGCCGATGATGGTCTGCTGCTTACGCTCCTTGGTTGCCTGCTCGGCCCGTGCCTGCTGGGCGGCCTCCTCGGCCGCTCGGCGCTCAGCGCGTGTGGCACGCTTGGCCTGACGCTTCGGATCTGACATAGCTATCCCCTTGCAATCGCTTCAATGTTTGGGCCCCATCATAATGACCGGGCCTGAGGAGGACTGCGCCCAGAGCTGATCTGAGGTGAATTCCCTGTAAAAGTGTGACGGAACGAACGTATCGGATACACAACGGCCATGTGTGCGGATGGCTGATGTGTGAGATTCCGCCCCGCTCTAGGCGAACGGCATCCAGTTGATCGGCATGCCCAGAATCGGCATCGCGCACAAGGCCACGGTGATGATGGCCCATATGGTGAACAGCACGGTGCCGCGCCCGCCGCCCTTGGGCGCCGGCGCCACTGGAGCAGGTGGAGCCCCACCCACTTCGGTGGATGGGGCGCCCGCCGGGCGACTGTGTTTGAGCCCGCGCAGTACGCCGCCCCCCAGCCGAATCATCATCGACTGTGGGGCGAACACAGTGACCAGCCAGCCGATGGCCATGAAACCGCCTAGCGCCAGCCCGGAAGCGGAGAACGGCACATCATTGAGCAACGGCACCGGAATACCCCAATCCGCGGTGAAATACCAGGAGATGGTGTGAACGGGCAGTGCCAGAGCCGCGGTGGCCACGGCGGTTCCCGCCATATAGATGATGACTAGCAGCAGTATGCGGGGAATGGCCAGCAGCAGGGCTTTGACCAGATGCCAGGGAAAAGTCGCCACGCGAATCCACGAATCGGAGTTTTTGCGCTCGCCGCCGCGTTTGCCCTCGCGCTCAAGCTGGGGTTCGGTGTTATAGGCCAGGGTGAGCAGTAGCCACAACAACGCAGTGGCCGCGATGATGGCCACGAGCGGAGCATTTGCCGCCAGTGCCGCCAGCGGCGCCGCCAGCAGGATCAATGGCAGGGTGCCGCGCTGCAGATATTCCCCTCGCTTCACGTCCACCGGATTGGGCATGGGAGGATTTTGGACCATGGTTTCGGTGGGGGCCGCTTGGGCGGTTTGGTCGATGATGCGCTGCAATGCCGGGCGAATGGCGGGGTCCACCGCTGTGGGCTGGTTGCTTGCGGGATCCCAGCTGCTCTGGGCGGTGCCGGACGGGGGGAATGATGACGGCTGCGGCGTGGGGAGTACGGTGGTGCGCTCGGCCATTGGCGTGGTTTGGTCCGGCATCGGTGTGGTCGCGCCGGTGAGTACCTGTGTGCCGGCGTCGTCGGTGAAATCGGCAGCAGCGTCGGGCAACAGTTGCGTGGCCTGCTCCGCACCGGCCGGCGGACGTGGCGGCATATCGGCTAAGGGCAGCGTGGCGGTAGCGGCGCCAGCCGGCGAGAATACGGCGGTTTCGCCATCGCCGTTATCGCCCTTATTGCCGGAGAACACGGCCATGGTGGGAGCCTCAGCGGCTTCCTCGGCCGCGCGCCAGATGGTTCGGGGATTATTGCGGTCAACGCCGCCGGCCGCGCCAAAAGGGGGCATCGCCTCCGCGGCTTCGGCAACGATCGCAGCCGGTTGTCCAGCCACGGCTCCCGCGGCGAACGGTCCCGCCTGCTCGCCCTGCCAAGCGTTGGGATTCAACGCATCCAAGGCGATGGCATTCAGCAATTGATCCGGCGTGCAACGATCCCTGCGATCCGGGTCCAGTGCAGAACGGAAGGCAGCCAATGTGCCGGCCGGTAGTCCGGAAAGATTCGCGTTGCCCGAGGCCTCGCGCTCAAGTACCGCCATCATCGGCTTGGTGCCGAACACAGGCGCGCCGGTTGCGGCAAAAGCGAGCACGGACGCCACCGACCACCAATCGGTGGCGTCGTCGGATTCGGCACCGTCAATAATCTCGGGTGCGATGAATCCGGGTGTACCCATCACTAGGCCGGTGCGGGTCACGTGACTTTCGCCCTCGCCCATCGCGATACCGAAATCGACCAATACCGGTCCGGCGGCCGACACCATCACATTGGTGGGTTTGATGTCGCGATGGACGATGCCGGCCGCATGTACGGCTTTGGTGGCTTCGATGAGCTTGCGGGCCAAGCGTTCCAGATCGTCGCCCACATACCGGCCATTGGCGGCCACATCATCCTTAAGATTCTTGCCCTCGATGAGTTCAGTGACGATGAACGCCAACGTATCGTCGAGTTCCATATCCACGATGCCGCACACACCCGGATGATTGATCTTCTTCAAGGCCATGGCCTCGCGCCGCAGGCGCTCGCGCGGCGTGACATCGGGCTTGAGGTCGGGGTCGTGCAGGGCCGTGGACGCAGAGCCGGAGCCTGCCACTGACTCGTCGGTCAGGGAGTCGCGCAGAATCTTCATGGCATAGGTGGTGCCGCCGTCGTCGCGCACCCGCCACACCGACCCCATAGCTCCTGAGCCGAGCCGGGAGATCAGCGTATACCCACCAACCACTTCGCCGGGCTCAAGATTCAACGCGTTCAAATCGCTCATGCCCTCCATCCTAATGCCTTGCTGGTGCATTATTCTGGCTCTCTCCTGGGAGGCCGAGCTTGATATTTCTTGGCTCCCCTCTCCGAGAGGGGAGCCAAGAATAAGTGCCGTTTACGTATTGAGAAGTGCCGTTTACGCCATTAAGGTCGATTGCCCTGACCGGATGTGGTAGCAAATTATGCGCTCGAAATGACAGGATAGGTGCGTGGGCAGGTGCGCCAGTCGTGAATTTGCGACTCTATAACCATCGGCATCAAGGATGTGTCGGCGGTGACCCAAAGGTGAGCCAGCCGGGCACATTCAACAGTGGCACAGCGATGCAAGGGCAGTATCGTGAGCCGCTGATCGAATCGATAACGATATCAGATTCGAATGCCGCGACTTCGCCGGTCGTACCTTCGAATACTTCTCCGAAGACGGCTACCTGTTCGGCGTGATGGCCTCCCAGCAGGTCGCTGGCGCTCAGGCCAAGGGCGTGTACGCCTTCATGAAGCACTTCGCGCTGAACGACCAGGAGACCAACCGACTGAGCGAGCTCGCCACCTGGGCCAACGAGCAGTCGATTCGCGAGATCTACCTGAAGCCCTTCGAGATGAGCGTCAAGCAGGGCGGCGCGGGTGCCGTGATGAGCGCCTTCAACTACATCGGTATGGAGTGGGGCGGTTCCCACTCCGGACTGCTCAACACTGTCCTGCGTGGCGAGTGGGGCTTCCGCGGCATGGTCCTGACCATCATGAAGTACCTCAAGCGCCGCAAACTGGCCGCGGCGGCATCGGCTCCCGCTGACGCTCCGGTCAAGGCCTGAGGTGTGTCTCCGATAACTGAATAGCTAAATAGAATGGACGGCCTGCTGAGTGCTACTCAACAGGCCGTCCATTGTGTATCTGAATGCGAAAAGTCATTATATGGAACGGAATATATCGATACTGTGCATTGTGCCGATTACTGATTCCGACGCAAGTATTCGCGCAGGAAGGGCACGGCAAAATCGACTTCGCCTCGTTCTGTTTCGCGGATAACGAAGGCGTCAAGGAGGCGTTTGCGGTAGGTGGCGGCATAGTTAGGCGTTTTGCCCATGCGCTGTGCAACATTCACGGTGGGAGAGGGACCATCTGACGCTGCCATGGCTTCGAGATACTCACGGTCGTTTTTGGATAAGCCTTGCAACTCCGGGATGCACACGGCGTTATCAAGGTCAATACGTGCTTCCTCGATACCTGCCGTAACATCAGCGTCGATGATGGTATCCGAGTCCCGCATGTCTGCGGCATCCCAGATATGGTAGCCAACCAGTTGAATCATATAGGGGTATCCGGCTGTCACATTGGCTGCAGTGCTTAATTGAGCGTCGGTGATGGACATGCCGGAGGCGCGGAATGTTGTGGCGAAAGCATCGCGCACTTCATCAAGAGGAATATCTGTGAGTATGTTCGTTTTCGCGCGACGTAGGAACGTGATGACTTCGTCATTGAACAAATCAGAAATCATCTGTGGGAGACCGGCGAACACGATGGCGATATTGCGTCGTTCCCTGATTTGATGCTGTATGGCAGTGGCGATGGCAATCATGTCGGATCGCTCAGCCGCTTGAGTCTCATCAATGGTGATAAGCAACCCAGCATGGCGCTTCTCAAGCGCATCCAACCGTCCGGCAATGGCACTTCTCAACGTTTCGGGCATACGCTTCGGGGATAGTTCGGCTTCTCCGAGGCCGATGCCCGCTCCAGCAAAAGTCAACGATGGTCGGATAGTGAGGTGGTCAAGGGCCCCTCGCCCGGTTCGTAAGGCATCAACAAGGCGTTCGCATAGTCCGGCAGAGGCCGTTTCTTCGATGACATCCCATCTGCGCGCTTTGGCCCGGTCTCCGAACACAGTGAGCATCACGGTTTTTCCGGTTCCACGAGCGCCGGTGACGAGCATAATGCGCCCTGGGGCACCGACTCCGTTATCGAGACCTTTCTCGAAATCGCGGATAACTTTGCCTCGGCCGATGAGCAGGGGCGGTTCCCCTCCTGCCGTTGGCTTGAATGGGTTTTCCTTTGCCTTCATGTGGACCGCCTCCTCGCTGAATCAACCTAAAATAAAAATTATCAAAAATATCAAAAAAATAAAAATTATCAAAAGTTGGGTTGAGCCGACTGAAGAAAACAGCCGTGGCGACAATGATCCTGCCGCAATCCGCGGTGACAACAACTGACGCGGACCTTCTTGGCAGAATCGTTGTTTGTCCCGCTTCGCCAATCAACGTCGCTCAAGTTCGGTGCGCAGACCGGCTACCGTAGCGGTCAGCTCACGCACTTCCTCGCGCAATAGGTCGATTTCGGGATTGGCTGATGTCGCAATAGCCTCTTGCGCGGCTTCCTTGGCCACTTCCTTCTCCCGAGCGTCCTCGCGCCGATCCGTCTCCAGATTGACCTGATCCACGATCCACGAGGCCAGCGTGGCCGTCACAATACCGATCAACGCGATGCCGGTGAACATCAGCACCACCGCAATGATCTTGCCTTGGAAGGTGGCCGGCGAGAAGTCGCCATATCCCACGGTGGTCACGGTCACGAACGCCCACCACAACGCCGTGCCGAAGTCGGTGATCGTGGATCCGGACGCCCCGCGCTCCACGGAATACACGGCCAGCGCGCCCACGTACATGAGCATTCCCACCGCGCCGACCGCGTATACGGTGATGCGCCCGCGCACCGCCATGCCGGAGGTGCGGTTCAGCACGTGCAGCACGGTCAGCAAACGCAACAGTCGCAAGGGCCGGAGCATCGGCAGCGCGATGGTCAGCAGCGTGAACAGGTTGTGCTTGAACCACCGCCAGCGATCGTCGGCCAACCACAGCGAGACCACATAATCGACGACGAACACCACCCAGATCACGTTGATGACGGTTTCACACAGCGCGATATGCGTGCGGGAGAGAATTTCCCACGAATACACCACCAGAAACACCACGGACAGCACCATCAGCGGCCAGTCCGTCCACTTCTTCCACGTCTTCAGTCCCATATTCCGATTGTAGTGGCGCGTCCGCTGCGCCACTGCGGAGCATGACTCCGGACATCAGTGTTGTATACGTTCGTATACATTTCACGTTGTGTGCGAACGTATACAGCGGTATTTTTCATCTCGTATTTCCCTTATGACTATCACCACAGTGATATAATCAAGAATATGTAAGGAGAGAGAGAAGGAGCCGGCCAATGGAGACCGCATCGATCGAACTGTGGCATGGCTCTTCGCATGTCATCAAGCATCCTGAATACGGGCTGGTCAAGCCGAACAACGATTATGGCCGCGGATTCTATTGCACGCGCAGCGTCGAGCTGGCCAAGGAATGGGCGTGCGCGGGACTGGATGACGGTTTCGCGAATCGGTACACGTTGACCACGGACGGGCTCCTCTTCCTGGACCTGTCCCAGCCGCCCTACACCATCCTGAACTGGCTGGCCATGCTGGTCGAAAACCGTCGTTTCCAGCCGACCACCGCCGTCGCCGCGCAAGGCATCGAATATCTGAAACAAGTGTTTCTGCCGGATGCCAGTCAGGCTGACGTCATCGTCGGATATCGTGCCGACGATTCGTATTTCTCGTTCGCCCGCGCTTTTGTCAATAACGCGATTTCCATCGACCAACTCGCTGAGGCGATGCGGTTGGGCGAGCTCGGCAAGCAGATCGTACTCGCCAGTCCTCAGGCATTCGCGGCACTGCGGTTCCAAGGCTGCGAAATCGCCCGCGCTTCGACCTACCACGGATTGCGTAACGAGCGCGACCGCACAGCTCGCGAAGCCTACCGCCGCAAAAGTGCAGAAGCCGATCTCGACGGCCTGTTCATGCGCGACATCATCCGCGAGAAAGTGACCAACGATGATCCCCGCCTATGATGAGACATACTTGCCGGACGCCATGGCCAACTTGGCCGGCGCCTTCGATTATGCGCTGAACGATTGCGGGTTGCCGGTCGGCCTATTCATGGACTTCTTCGCCACCTCCGAGGCGGCCGCGCTTTTCGGGCGAGGCACGCCCAAATACGTGTGTGGCATGTCCGGCGAGGAGCTGGTGGCCGAAATCATGCGGCAAACCGGTTGGGCGCGCATTCTCGATATGCCGCCAGCCGCACTGCGCGCTGGCTCAACACCCGAATACTGGGCCGGATGGGTACTCGCATACTGCCAATGGGCCAGGGGAGTGCGGTTCTCGGACATTCTCGATGTGCTGTCGCTCGACGATATCGTGCGACTGCACCCGACTCTGCACGAAGCCGACGAAAGCCGATTCGTCGACGTGTACGACGAGCGGGCCGCCCATAATCGCACCGAGGGCGACTCCCGGCTGCACACGATCCGCGTGCGCGCCGGACTCAGCCAATCCGGGCTGGCCCGCCGCTCCGGCGTTACCCTGCGCTCCATCCAAATGTACGAGCAGCGCCGCAAAGACCTTGGCAAAGCTGCCGTCTCCACCGTGCTCGCTTTGGCCCGCACGCTTGGCTGCCGCATCGAAGATCTGTTGGAGCCGTAGGGCTGACAGCGCCATATCTTTACTCCCGACCGATTGTGCGTGCGAAACGACAGGTTGTGTAATACGGGCGGCGCGGCCCGGGCGAACCTGATTCAATCAAACTAGCGATGAATCGTGCGTTCGCGGACTGCCACATCGGCCTCGGCCGAGTCGGGCACTGCGCCGAGTTGGCACTGCACAGACGCGGTGCCTGCGGCGTGACGCAACGGATTCGTCAGACAGCCGTACAACAGTGCAAGGGAGAACGATATGGAACTTGAAGAACTATCGGTCACCGAGAAAGCCGCGATGCTCTCAGGTGGCTCCGAATGGGATTCCCGCGGCAACGAGAAGGCCGGCATCCCCAACTTCGTGATGAGCGACGGTCCCCACGGTGTGCGCCGCCAGCTCGGCGAAGGCGACCATCTGGGTCTGGGGTCATCCAAGCCCGCCACCTGCTTCCCGACCGCCGGCACCGTTGCCAGCTCCTGGGATCCGGCGCTCGCCGAAGAAATGGGCAAGGCACTTGGCAACGAAGCGCACGATCTGGACGTGAATGTGCTGCTCGGCCCAGGCCTGAACATCAAGCGCAACCCGCTGTGCGGCCGCAATTTTGAGTACTATTCCGAAGACCCTATCGTGGCCGGTCGTATGGCAGCCGGTCTGATTCGCGGCATTCAGTCCAACGGTGTTTCCGCCTGCCCGAAGCATTTCGCGGTCAACAGCCAGGAGCTGCGCCGTCAAGCCTCCAACTCCGTGGTCGATGAGCGCACGATGCGCGAGATCTACCTGACCGCGTTTGAAATCGCCGTGCGTGAGGCCGCGCCGATGACCATCATGACTTCGTACAACGAGATCAATGGCGTTTACGCGCACGAGAACAAGCACCTGCTGCAGGACATCTTGCGCAATGAGTGGGGTTTCGATGGCATGGTCGTCTCCGACTGGGGCGGCTCCAACTCCGCCGTGGCCGCGGTCAAGGCCGGTGGCTCGCTCGAAATGCCGTCGCCCGGCTACACCTCCGTGCGCGAACTCGAAGGCGCGGTCAAGGCCGGCACCTTGTCCGAGGCCGACCTCAACGCTCGTGCCGCCGAAGTCGCCAAGATCGCACGACTGACCAAAACCGAGGGCGTAGGCCGAGACGACCTGCTCAAAGATGCCGTCGCCGCTGCGCACCACGAAATCGCTCGTAAGGTGGCCGAGAACTCGTCCGTGCTGCTCAAGAACGCTTCCGCCACGCTGCCGCTACAGTCCGGCACTCGCGTCGCCGTAATTGGCGACATGGCCAAAACCCCGCGATTCCAAGGCTCCGGCTCTTCCAAGGTGAATGCCACTCGCGAAGAGAACATCCTTGATGAGCTCAAGAACGCCGCAGCAGCCACCGGCGTGACCGTGGCCGGCTACGCGCAAGGCTACGACCGCCAAGGAACCAAGAACCAGACGCTCATCGACGAAGCCAAAACGCTCGCCGCCGCCGACACCACTGATGCGGTGATCGCCGTTGTCGGCCTCGACGAGCGCAGCGAATCCGAGGGCCTCGACCGTTCCACCATGGCGATCCCGCAAGTGCAGAACGATCTGGTCGACGCCCTGACCGCCACCGGCAAGCCCGTCATCATCGTGCTCGTGGGCGGCTTCCTCACCTTCCTGTTTGCCGAGGTCATCGCGCAGGCAGTCAACTTCTTCGTGCAGATGAAGTGGGTGTTCAAGTCTGACTCCAGCTTCAAGGATGCCGCTTGGAAGTACGCGATTCTCGCCGTGGTGGTCGTGGTCGTCAATCTGGTACTGCCGGGCTACGTTACCTCTCTATGCCAGGGCTGGGGCATGAACGCCGGCGTGGCCGGCACCATCGCCTCCGTGGTCAACACCTTGCTCGCCGTGATTGTCAGCTACCCGCTGCTCAAGTTCTGGATCATGCCGAAGAACAAGTAAGCCCCCGCGAACTCACGATTTCCCCGTGATCCTTTTCTGGCTCGGCCGGATGCCCATGTGGACATTCGACCGGGCCTTTTGGCGTCATGCGGAGTGACAATCGCGAGATTGTGGGTTTCAAGGGGCTGATTTGACCTCTGCCGGAGGTCAAACTCCGTTTCAAGGGGCGGGTGGTCGAGTAGAAGCAGTTCAAAAACGGCGGAATGACGGTGCCGCGAAGCCGTTAATGCTGGCATTCTGACTGACCAACAGCCCCTCGAAACGGAGATAGATCTCCGGAAAGGGTCAAAACAGCCCCTCGAAACTCAAGATGGCGGTTGCAGGGCGGTTGAGGATCAGTCGAAGAGCGGTTCAAACGCAAATGTGAACAATGCCACATGTGATTGGGCGGGTCGCTGCACGCCGATTTTCGGGGGTGCATGGGAATGGCGGAATATCAATGAAAAACCCTATATCTAGGTTTGTTATGTGACACGCGCCACTACATATAGTGCCTTGATTTCAAATCACACCGCTGTAATATGGCCTTCGCTTCACTGTTCATCAGAACCACATCAAGGGGAGTCGCCATGACCGTCACCGTGTTCACCAAGCCGCATTGCCCGCAGTGCGATGCCACCAAGCGCCAGCTCACCAAGCTGGGTGTGCCGTTTGAAACCGTGGACCTGACGCAGAACCCCTCCACCCTTGAGCAGCTGCAGGCCGCCGGTTTCCAGCAGGCTCCGGTGGTCATCACGCCGGACAACTCCTGGACCGGCTACCGCCCCGACCTGATTCGCGAAGTCGCCCAGCAGGTGGCCGCCGACAACCGCGCCGCCGCCACGGTGTCCGCGTGAGTCTGAGCCAGCCCGAATTCGCGGCCGAAGGCAAGACGATCGGCGCATTGGTCTACTTCTCGTCGGCCTCCGAAAACACCGCACGGTTCGTGGCCGGATGCCGTTTGCAGGACGAAGGCATCAACGTCTACCGCATCCCGTTGCGGGCCACCGCCCCGGCGCTAAACGTCCGCGAACCGTACGTCATCATGGTGCCCACCTATGGCGGCGGCGTGGTCAAGAAAGCAGTGCCGATTCAGGTCAAACGCTTCCTCAACGATCCAGCCAACCGCGAGTGGATTCGCGGCGTCATCGCCTCAGGCAACACCAATTTCGGTGAGGCCTACTGTGCCGCCGGAGACATCATCGCCGCCAAATGCAAGGTGCCCTACCTCTACCGTTACGAACTCATGGGCACCCCGGAAGACACTGCCGCCGTGCGAAACGGCCTCGTCCGCTTCTTCACCGAACAGTAAATCTTGACCCCCTCGAGGTATTGGCTCCCCTCTCCGAGGGGAGCTGTCAACGAAGTTGACTGAGGGGAGCAACTGTCTGAGTAAACACACTTCTGCCATATTCCAAGGATTTCCAATGACTGACCTCACCGCCACCGGCCTGCCGCTCGACAATACTGCCGACACCGCAGCGGAACAGTACGACCCGGCGCACGATTACCACGCGCTCAACGCGATGCTCAACCTCTATGACGCCGACGGCAAGATCCAGTTCGACAAAGACAAGGCCGCCGAACGCGAATACGTGACAGGGCACGTGGCCACCAACAGCAAGCGGTTCGCCTCCACCGCCGAGCGTCTCGAATACCTGATCAGCAACCAGTACTACAACCCTGCGGTCTTCAACCAGTACTCCGCTGAATTCCTCGACCGCATCTACGAGCACGTGGAATCCGCCGGCTTTGAGTTCGGCACTTTCCTTGGTGCGTTCAAGTTCTACACGTCCTACGCGCTCAAGACGTTCGATGGTCGCCTCTATCTTGAGGACTTCCCGCAGCGTTGCGCCGCTGTGGCCCTGGAGCTCGCCGCCGGCAATGAGCAGCAGGCCATCGAATACGCCGACGAAATGCTTGCCGGCCGCTTCCAGCCCGCCACCCCGACCTTCCTGAACCTCGGCAAGGCCCAGCGTGGCGAACCGGTCAGCTGCTTCCTGGTGCGCATCGAAGACAACATGGAGTCGATTTCGCGCGGCATCAACGCGGCCCTCCAGCTCTCCAAGCGCGGCGGTGGCGTGGCCCTGCTGCTGAGCAACCTGCGCGAGCTCGGCGCCCCGATCAAGCACATCGAGAACCAGTCCAGCGGCGTGATTCCGGTCATGAAGCTGCTGGAGGACTCCTTCTCCTATGCCAACCAGCTCGGCGCACGTCAGGGCGCGGGCGCGGTGTACCTCAACGCCCACCACCCTGATATCCTGCGCTTCCTGGATACCAAGCGAGAGAACGCGGACGAGAAGATCCGCATCAAGTCGCTGGCTCTTGGCGTGGTGATTCCGGACATCACGTTCGAACTGGCCAAACAGAAGGCCCAGATGGCCCTGTTCAGCCCGTACGACGTGGAGCGCGTGTACGGCAAGCCGTTCGCCGACATCTCCGTTACCGAGCATTATGACGAGATGGTGGCCGACGACCGCATCAAGAAGACCTACATCGACGCCCGTAAGTTCTTCACCACCATCGCCGAACTGCAGTTCGAATCCGGCTACCCGTACATCGTGTTCGAGGACACGGTCAACCGCGCGAACCCGATCGAAGGTCGCGTGACCATGTCCAACCTGTGCTCGGAAATCCTGCAGGTTCAGGAGCCGAGCGCATACAACGAGGACCTCACGTATGCGCATGTCGGCCGCGACATCTCCTGCAATCTAGGTTCGCTCAACATCGCCAAGGCGATGGATGGCGGCTTGGGCCACACGGTGGAGACGGCGATCCGCGCACTCACCTCGGTGGCCGAGCACACCAGCATCAACGCGGTGCCTTCGATTCGCCGCGCCAATGAGGAGGGCCACGCCATCGGTCTCGGCCAGATGAACCTGCACGGCTTCCTGGCCCGCGAAGGCATCCAGTACGGTTCTGAAGAGGGCCTCGACTTCACCGACATGTACTTCATGACCGTGGCCTACCACGCCTACCGTGCCTCGCACGCGCTCGCCGTGGAGCATGGCCGCACGTTCGCCAGCTTCGCTACGAGCGACTACGCCAAGCCGGCCGGCCAGGGCAACTACTTCGACAAGTACACCGATGGTCGTCGTTCGCTCACTCCGCGCACCGAACGGGTCCGTGCGCTGTTCGAACAGTACGGCATCGCGATCCCGACTGCGGCCGACTGGGAGGCCCTGCGCGACGCGATTCTGAAGGACGGCATCTACAACCAGAACCTGCAGGCCGTGCCGCCCACCGGCTCGATCTCGTACATCAACCATTCCACGAGCTCGATTCACCCGATCGCCTCCAAGATCGAGATTCGCAAGGAAGGCAAGATCGGGCGCGTGTACTACCCGGCCGCCTACATGACCAACGACAACCTCGGGTACTACAAGGACGCCTACGAGATCGGCTGGAAGGCCATCGTCGACACGTACGCCGAGGCCACCCAGCACGTGGATCAGGGACTGTCGCTGACGCTGTTCTTCCCGGACACCGCCACCACCCGCGACCTCAATAAGGCCCAGATCTACGCTTGGCGCAAGGGCGTCAAAACCCTCTACTACATCCGCATCCGCCAGCAAGCCCTGGAAGGCACTGAAGTCCAAGGCTGCGTCTCCTGCATGCTCTGATCGTTCGAGGGAGCGTATACCGCCTTTCTTCGGCACTCGACGTACCTTCGTACGCCTTCGGCCTCAGACGGCGGTCTCCGCACGCATTGAACAACCAGAGAGCCGTTGTTACTCCCCTCACTCGGCTAACGCCGACAGCTCCCCTCAGAGAGGGGAGCTGGCCGCGAAGCGGACTGAGGGGGGCTCCACCATCTAAGGAACCAACAATGTCACGAACCGTCTATAGAGCACTGCTCCGGCTGACCGCGCCGGAGGAGTTCGAAAACAAGTCCAACGACGATAACGACAACGAGTAAAAGGAACACTACTCATGGCACCTATCTCCATTCCGCGCAAACCGCTGAAACTCATCGACCGCGTCTCCGCAATCAACTGGAACCGCCTCGAAGACGAGAAAGACCTTGAGGTCTGGGACCGCCTGACCGGCAACTTCTGGCTGCCCGAAAAAGTCCCCGTCTCCAACGACATCCCCAGCTGGCAGAAGATGACCGAGGACGAGCATACGCTCACCATGCGCGTCTTCACCGGCCTGACCCTGCTTGACACCATCCAGGGCACGGTCGGCGCCGTCTCCCTGATTCCGGACGCGCTCACCCCGCACGAGGAGGCCGTGTACACCAACATCGCCTTCATGGAATCCGTGCACGCCAAAAGCTACTCGTCCATCTTCTCCACCCTGTGCTCCACCGAGCAGATCGATGCCGCATTCGACTGGAGCGAGAACAACGAGTTCCTGCAGAAGAAGGCGGAGATCGTGCTCGACTATTACGAGGGCGACAACCCGTACAAGCGCAAGGTGGCCTCCACCCTGCTCGAGTCCTTCCTCTTCTACTCCGGCTTCTATCTGCCGATGTACTTTTCCGCGCACGCCAAGCTGACGAACACCGCCGACGTGATTCGTCTGATCATCCGCGATGAGGCCGTCCACGGCTACTACATCGGCTACAAGTACCAGAAGGGCATCGCCCAGCTGAGCGATGCCGAGCGTCTGGATCTGCAGGACTACACGTACGACCTGCTCAACGAGCTGTACGACAACGAAGTGGAGTACACCCAGTCGCTGTACGACCGCGTGGGCCTGACCGATGACGTCGAGAAGTTCCTGCGGTACAACGGTAACAAGGCGCTGATGAACCTCGGCTACCCGGCTTTGTTCCCGGCTGAGATTTGCGATGTGAACCCCGCGATCCTGGCCGCCCTGAGCCCGAACGCCGACGAAAACCACGACTTCTTCTCCGGCTCCGGCTCCTCCTACGTGATGGGCAAAGCCGAAGAAACCGATGACGACGACTGGGACTTCTAAGGGTTTCGCGGTCCGCGAACCCGCAGCGCCGCCGCGTTCGCACGACGGCGCTACGCTGGAGATATGGAACATGAGCCGTTGGTCAGCATCATCATCCCAGTATATAAGGTCGAGAAGTTCCTCGACGAATGCGTGGCGTCCGTTGCTGCGCAGACGTACGCCAATCTGGAGATTCTGCTGGTCGACGACGGCTCGCCCGACAATTGCCCGGCCATGTGCGACGCCTGGGCCGCCCGCGACCCGCGCATACGCGTGATTCACAAGCCCAACGGCGGCCTGTCCGACGCCCGCAACACCGGCATCGCCGGGGCCACCGGTGCGTACATATACTTCGCCGATTCCGACGACACCGTGGCCCCCACGTTGGTGGAGGACTGCCTGAACGCCATGCGCGAGTATGACGCCGACCTCGTGATGTTCCAGTTCGACACCATCTCCGAGAACAACAAGCCGCTGCTGTCCAACTATCGCCACAACGACTTCACCGAGGTGCAGATCCTGACCCCGGTCGAGGCCATCAAAAAGCAGGTCAAGGCTGAGATCGACGGCTATTTCTGGGCCTTCCTGGCACCCGCCTCCACCTATCAGGGCACCGGATTCTCCTTCCCGGTGGGGCGCAAAATCGAGGATCTCTCCCGTATCTGCAACGTGATCGGCGAGGCCACGCGCGTGGTCCGTCTGCCCAAGGCGCTGTACCACTACCGCATGCGCGAGGGATCGATTACCGCCAACTGGGATCCGCAGCTCACCCGCGACTGGACCCGCGCCGCCGACGACCGCGAGGAATACATCGTCCACCGATTCCCCGAGCTCAAGGGCTTCATGACGCTGCAACAGCTGAATTTCTTTGCCAACCTCGATTACGAGACCATGCGCCAGTCGCTGATCGCCGGGCTCAAGATCGATCCCGAGGACGCCGACGCGCTTCGTCGTCGCATCGAGGGCCTGACCAAGTCCGCCGATGAGGGCGATGAGCCCGTACCGGAAACGTTGCGTGAGTTGCTCGGACTGCTCAAGCTGGGCATCACCAAGGTGGCCGATGGCACGTTCGGTAAGGCCGATGGCAGCGGTACTGATGGCGATGCCGAGAACGATGACGTAACGCTGGCCGACCGTTTCCGCGACATGCGCGAGGACTGGCGCCAGCTGCGCATCCAGCGCATCGAAAACGCCGAGGAGCGCAAGGCCGAGCGCAAAGCCGCCCGCAACGGCGTCACCTTCGAGTCTGTGTTGCATTAGTCGGCGACTGATGGAATCCGTCAGTTCGGGAAGAGCAGGCCTGCTCTACGCCGGGCGTGCCGGTTCGCACGTTCGAGAAACAGGCGTGTCATGGGCCGAACCACACAACACCCCCAGAAACGCCCATAAAGTTAACTACATTTTCAGACACGCCACTTGCCTTGGTCCACGGTCCGTGTATAGTAGTTCTCGGCTCAACGAAGAGAACCTTCACTGAACCGGAAAAAAGTAAACGCTGAAGCTTGCAGTTTCCGAAAGCAAAGTTGTACGTCGGTGGCGAGGGCGGAAGCGCAGTAAAGAACAAATCCCTTTACAACGGATCGTGAGGCACGTACCTGCCTCTGAAAGGATTAGTAATTATGGCAGAAGTCGTTTTCGACCACGTCACTCGTATCTACCCGGGCAACGATAAGCCCTCCGTGGATGATCTGAATCTTGATATCAAGGATGGCGAGTTCCTCGTCCTCGTTGGCCCTTCTGGCTGTGGTAAGTCTACGACCCTTCGTATGCTCGCCGGCCTGGAAGAGGTCAACAAGGGCCGCATCCTCATTGGCGGCAAGGATGTCACCACGATGCAGCCGAAGGACCGCGACATCGCAATGGTGTTCCAGAACTACGCTCTGTACCCGCACATGACCGTTGCCGACAACATGGGCTTCGCCCTGAAGATCGCCGGCACTCCGAAGGACGAGATTCGCAAGCGCGTCGAGAAGGCCGCTGAGATTCTCGACCTGACCGAGTACCTCGACCGCAAGCCGAAGGCTCTGTCCGGTGGTCAGCGTCAGCGTGTGGCCATGGGTCGTGCAATCGTCCGTGAGCCGAAGGTCTTCCTCATGGATGAGCCGCTGTCCAACCTCGACGCCAAGCTCCGTGTCCAGACCCGTACCCAGATCGCTGCTCTGCAGCGCCAGCTGGGTGTCACCACCCTGTACGTGACCCACGATCAGACCGAGGCCCTGACGATGGGCGATCGCATCGCCGTCATCAAGCTCGGTATCCTGCAGCAGGTCGGCGCCCCGACCGAGCTGTACGATCGCCCGGCCAACGTCTTCGTCGCCGGCTTCATCGGCTCCCCGTCGATGAACCTGAACACCCACCCGGTGGTCAACGGCAAGGCGAAGATCGGTGAGGACACCGTGGACCTGCCGGCTGAGGCCGTCAACAAGCTCACCGCCGAAGACAACGGCCAGATCGTGGTCGGCTTCCGTCCTGAGGACGCTGGCCTGGCCCCGGCTGACGACCCGAACGCCTTCTCCCTGAAGGTCGTCAACGTCGAGGATCTGGGCTCCGATGGCTACATCTACGGCAACATCATCACCGATGGCTCCGCCGCTGAGGCTTCCCAGGTCATGTCCGACCAGAACAAGCTCACCACGATTCGTGTGAATCCGCGTGCGCTGCCGAAGGTTGGCGCGACCGTCAAGATCAAGATCGACCCGGCCAAGATGCACCTGTTCGCTCCGTCGACTGAGCTGCGTCTGAACTAATAGATACTTGGCGAGGTCTAATCGCTTCGTCAACCATTAAACGAGGTTATTCTCTTCCTCTCTTATGACCTCGTTGGAAAAGCCCTGCATAGCTGCGGGGCTTTTCTTTTGCCTTCTAGACGGTCTGAGGGGAGAGACCAAACGGTGTTTTCCCGTAAACATAACGCGCCGAAGTCGTGGCCAAGGAGCACACATCGCGAACGACACGTAAAATCGAACACATGGAGTTGAACGAAT
>OBZF01000207.1_pt1 | contig 44271 bp, 33 predicted proteins | sample 1495521 | NCBI WGS metagenome assembly OBZF01 (sample SAMEA2580234, study PRJEB22360) | human gut metagenome | biome: human gut; feature: human-associated habitat; material: faeces | place: Denmark | collected 2008/2010 | reverse complement strand
TGCGGCGGGTTGCTTCGACGAGCTTGGCCTCGCCGCCGATAAGTCCGCCGAGCGAGCGCTGCGGATTTGCGATAGGGGCTGTGGTCTCTTCGCGCATGACGTCGAGCACACGGCGCATGGCTGCGATAGCATGGGCCTCGCCGGTCAGACGCGCCTCACGCATGGCCATAACGGCGCCAATATTCAGGCCGAGCTCGGCGCACGCATCGAGCAGCTGCTCGCCGTCGTCGAAGATCTCTTTGGCCGAGACGCCGGGGGAGAGCGACGAGGCCGAGCCTGGGAGCTCGATAAAGGTGGCGTAATCGACATTGTCGAGCTTGCGCAGCATGGGGATGACGGTGTCGTCGGGAGCGCCGTCGGTTTCAAAGACGGAATAGGCCTGGCCTCCCACCTCGGTGCGGTAGGTGCGGCAGAAGGCGATGTTCACGTGTGCGTAGGCAAGCAGGTTCGTGAGCGCTGCGAGCACGCCGGGGACATCCTGGTGAGCCACGAAGAGCGTGGAATACATGCCCGAGATATCGACGCCGACGCCGTTGATACGGCTGATGCGCATCTTGCCGCCGCCGAGGCTCTCACCGCGGACCTGTGCCGTGGCGCCCATGTCGTCGACCATGTCGATGTCGACGGTGTTAGGGTGGATGGAGGCGTCGTCGCCCTTGATGTCAAAGTGATATTCGAGGCCCTGCTCGCGTGCGAGGTCGAAGGCCTGCTTGATGTTCTCGTCATCGGTGTCGAGGCCCAGGATGCCCGCGACGAGCGCACGATCGGTGCCGTGGCCGCGGTAGGTGTGGGCGAAGGAGTTCCACAGGCCAAAGGTGACTTTGGTGATGCGGCCTTCCAACAGGCTGGCGGCAACTTGGGCGCAGCGCAGGGCGCCGGCGGTGTGCGATGAGCTGGGGCCGACCATGACGGGGCCCAAGATCTCGAATGCCGAGGTCGTAGCTAGTGTTTGCGGCTTGCCTGCCATATGCGCTCCTGTTCTATCCCGTCGTCCCGAGGGACGGGGCATACTCTGTCCCGCCGTTCCGAGGGCTTTGGTATTTGGTCGCCTGCTCGGGCAGTCCTGCTCGCACGGAGAGCACATTAAGTGCTCTCCGGCTCGTGCGGAACTCGCGACCGACCAAATACCAAAGCCCTCGGAACTTAGGATACATGGTTGGAGTCGCTCTGCTGCGAAATTTATCGGCCTATGACCTATTCCATGTCCCAGGTCGGCTCATCTTCACCACCTTTAAATAAAAAAGAAGTACCGGTTGGAGCCGGTACTTCTTTTGGTGCGTTGTTTCTTTGCTGTAGCTTTTGCCGTTAGCTTACAGGCCGCAGGCTGCTTTGAGCTCTTCGACGCGGTCGGTTTTCTCCCAGGTGAAGTCGGCGTCTTCGCGACCGAAGTGACCGTAGGCTGCCGTCTTTTCGTAGATGGGGCGACGCAGGTCCAGGTCGCGTATGATTGCGCCCGGGCGCAGGTCGAAGGTCTTCTCTACGGCTTCAACGATCTTGTCTTCGGCAACATGTGCGGTACCGAAGGTGTCGACCATGATTGAGAGGGGCTTGGAAACGCCGATGGCGTAGGCAAGCTCGACTTCGCAGCGGTCGGCCAGACCGGCGGCGACCACGTTCTTGGCGACCCAGCGCGCGGCATACGCGGCGGAGCGGTCGACCTTTGTGCAGTCCTTGCCGCTAAAGGCACCGCCGCCGTGACGGCCGTAGCCGCCGTAGGTGTCGACGATGATCTTGCGGCCGGTGAGGCCCGTGTCGCCCATGGGGCCGCCCACGACAAAGCGACCGGTGGGGTTCACGTAGATGTCCGCGTTGTCCCACGGCATGTTCTCGGCGGCCATGACCGGGGTGATGACGTGCTCGATGAGGTCGGCCTTGATCTTGCCCATGTCCTCGATCTCGGCGGCGTGCTGCGTGGAGATGACGATCGTCGTGACCTCGACGGGCTTGCCTTCCTCGTAGCGCACGGTGACCTGGGTCTTGCCGTCGGGGCGCAGGTAGGGCAGGGTGCCGTCGTGGCGCACGGCTGCCAGGCTCTCGGCCAGGCGACTGGCAAGGTAGTGTGGCATGGGCATGAGGGTCTTGGTCTCGTTGGAGGCATAACCGAACATCATGCCCTGGTCGCCGGCACCGATCAGGTCGATCGGGTCGGTGGTAGCGCCGGTCTGAGTCTCGAAGGACTCGTCAACGCCCTGGGCGATATCGGGCGACTGCTCGTGGATGAGGCTCATAACGCCGCAGGTGTCGCAGTCAAAACCGAATTTGGCACGGTTGTAGCCAATGCGGCGGATAACACCGCGGGCGATTTCCTGTACGTCGACGTAGGCCTGGGTGCGAATCTCGCCGGCGACGATGACGGTGCCGGTGGTCACGAGGGTCTCGCAGGCGCAGCGGACGTTCTCCACGTTGGCCGGCACGCCGTTGGGGGCGATGTAGCCCTGCTCCTGCAGCTCTATTTCTTTGGCGAGGATTGCGTCGAGGACGGCGTCACTGATCTGGTCAGCGATCTTATCGGGATGACCTTCGGTCACCGACTCCGACGTAAAAACAAAGGACCCGTGTTGGGGCGGGATGGAACGAAGTTCTTCTGACATGATTGTCCTTTCAAAAACGTGTCCCGGCGACCGTTACCATTCCGCCGGGCTCTCTATGCAAGGGCCCATCATAGCGCGTAAATCAAACATTCACACCCTTTCCGCACCTACTCATTTGGCAGCTAATTTGGGACGGGGCTTTTTTAGCTACCCCGGCTGATTGTTTGCTGGTTTAGTCGATAGCCTGCCGGGGCAGCTAAAAAAGCCCCGTCCCAAATTAGCTGCCCGGCTTCGATGAGTAGGTAGGTGCCCTTTGTGCGGAGGTTGCTTTGATGCTTTATACTGGTGCGGTTAGACATCCATCCTGCAATCGAGGAGATTTCCATGGCATCAGACGTTCGCGTCCGCTTTGCACCCTCACCGACGGGCAAGCTGCACATCGGCGGCGCCCGCACCGCTATCTATAACTGGGCTTTCGCCCGCGCAAACGGCGGTACGTTCATCCTGCGCATCGACGACACCGACCCCACCCGCTCCACCGACGAGAACACGCAGATCATTCTGCGCGCCATGCGTTGGCTGGGCCTGGACTGGGACGAGGGTCCCGAGGTGGGCGGCGACTATGGCCCCTACGCCCAGACCGAGCGCCTGGACCTGTACAAGCAGGCCGCCCAGAAGCTTTGGGACGAGGGCAAGGCCTATCCCTGCTTCTGCACTAAGGAGCAGCTCGACGCCGATCGCAAGGCCGCGCAGGAGCGCAAGGACCCCTTCCAGGGCTATCAGCGCCGTTGCCGCGATCTTGATCCCGAGGAGGCCCGCCGCCGCATCGAGGCCGGCGAGTCCTACGTCCTGCGTATTAAGGTGCCCGAGGACCGCGGCGACGTCGTCATCCACGACGCCGTCCACGGCGAGGTGACCTTCGACGCCAAGGAGCTCGACGACTTTGTCATCTTCCGTTCCGATGGCACGCCCACGTACAACTTCGCGACCGTCGTCGACGACGCCATGATGAAGATCACCCATGTCATCCGCGGCGATGACCACCTGTCCAACACCCCGCGTCAGGTCATGGTCTACGAGGCCCTCGGCGCGCCCGTGCCTACGTTCGCCCACATCTCCATGATCTTGGGTGCCGACGGTAAGAAGCTCTCCAAGCGCCACGGCGCCACCTCGGTGGAGGAGTACCGCGACGCCGGCTACCTGCCCGATGCGTTCGTCAACTACCTGGCGCTGCTCGGCTGGTCGCTCGACGGCGAGACCACGATCATCCCGCGCGATGTCCTGGCCAGCAAGTTCTCGCTCGACCGCATCTCCAAGAACCCGGCGACCTTCGACCCCAAGAAGCTCGACTGGGTCAATGCCGAGTACATCAACGGCATGTCCGATGCTCAGTTTGCCGATGAGATCATGGTCCCCGAGCTGCACGAGGCGGGTCTCATCGAGGGTAATGTCGAGTACGGCGAGGATTGGATTGACGCGCTTGCCGCCATTGTCAAGCCGCGCACCAAGATGCCGGCCGACGCCGTGACCGTCGCCGTTCCCATCTTCGCTACGGCCGAGACGCTCGAGTATGACGAGAAGTCCGTCAACAAGGGCCTGGCCAAGGAGGGCATGGGTGCCATTCTGGATGCCGCCAAGGCCGCGCTCGAGGGCGTGGACGAGTGGACGGCTGCCAGCATCGACGCTGCGCTTGAGCCGCTGCCCGAGCAGATGGACCTCAAGAAGCGCGTGGTGTTCCAGGCCGTGCGCGTCGCCGTCTGCGGCAACATGGTGAGCCCTCCGCTGGGCGAGACCATGGCGCTCGTCGGCCGCGACGACTGCCTGGCGCGCATCGACCGCGCCCGCACGATGGCGCTGTAATCGCTGCGCAAACGTATGTATCCGAGCCCCGTTCACTTAGAGCGGGGCTCTTGTTTCTGTAGACGTATGGGATAGGAGGTGCTGGGGCTATGGCCGAGCAACTTTCGCTGTTTGGTTCGCCGGAACCGGAGGAGGCTCTGGTGAATTCCGTGCCTGCCGCTGCCTCGGCTCAGCCTAAGCCTGCGCGCGAGCCCATTACCGCCTACGCGAGCGTGGTCCTCGACATCTCGACGCGTGCGCTGTCCGAGCCGTTTGCTTACGGCATTCCGCAGTCCCTTGCCAACGAGGCACAGATCGGATCCACGGTCCTGGTCCACTTTGGTAACCGTGCCGCCGCAGGCTACATCGTCGACATTGCGCCTGAGCTGGGCGACCTGCAAGGCCTCGACGCCCTCGATCCTGCGCGCATCAAGCCCGTCGAGGCGATTCTCAGCAAACCGCTCTTTAGTGCCGAGGCCGCCCGCATCGCGCGTTGGATGAGCCGCGAATATGTCGCAACGCTTTCCGAGTGCCTGCGCTTGTTCCTGCCCCCGGGTGGAAGCCCGCGCGTGGTCAAGGGCGACGACGGCGTGTGGACCGTTGAGCGCCCCGCCGTCAAACCCATCCAAAACCGCTGGGTCATGCTCACGCCCGAGGGTTTCGACTACACGCCGCCCAAGACCGCGGTCCGTCAGCGTCAGCTCATCGAGGCGCTCCAGTGCGGCCCGGTCACAACGCGCGACCTCAACCTGCTCTACAACAGTATGTCGGCGACCATCAAGGCGCTCGAAAAACGCGGCGTCGTGGTTGTGGAGGAGCGCCGCGCCTGGCGTGGCTGCAGTGAGCAGACCACGTTGTCCTCGGCAAGCGGCAAGGCGCCGGTCGCGCTCACGGACGGCCAGCAGCAAGCGCTCGCGCAGATTGAGCGCGCCCGCCTTGACGCCCACGGCGACGTGGTGCTCGTGGACGGTGTTACAGGCTCCGGCAAAACCGAGGTCTACCTCTCCGCCATCGAGCGCGTACTCGCGGCCGGCCGCTCAGCCTGCGTGCTCGTGCCCGAGATATCGCTGACGGCACAGACCGTCGGCCGCTTCCGGTCGCGCTTTGGCGAGACGGTCGCCGTGTTCCATTCGCGCCTTTCGGCCGGCGAGCGCCTGGACCAGTGGGATATGGTCGCCAGCGGTGCGGCCCGCGTGGTCGTCGGCGCTCGCTCGGCGCTCTTTTGCCCGCTCAGCGACTTGGGTCTCATCATCATCGACGAGGAGCACGAGACCAGTTACAAGCAAGGCTCCAGCCCGCGTTACCACGCGCGCGAGGTGGCGGCCGAGATGGCGCGGCGCTACCGCTGCCCGCTCGTGTTGGGCTCCGCCACGCCTTCTGCTGAGGCCCTCGATCGCTGCCGCCGTGGCACGTATAGCGGTGCCACCTGGACGCGCGTCGAGATGCCCGAGCGCCCGGGACACGCAGTCCTGCCGACGGTTCGGATCGCCGACCTGCGCCGTGAGTTCTCGCACGGCAGCCGTTCCATGTTCTCAAAACCGCTGATGGAGGGCCTAGAGCGTGTGGTCGAGCGCCGCGAGAAGGCCGTGCTGCTGCATAACCGCCGTGGCTTTGCGCCGTTTCTGATGTGCCGCGAATGCGGCTGCGTGCCCACCTGCAACCACTGCTCCACCGCGCTTACGTATCACGAGCGCACACACACGCTGCAGTGCCATACCTGCGGTTCGTCTTGGCGCGTGCAGCCGTATCCCGCGCCCACGAGCCGTTGCCCCAAATGTGGCAGTCGCTACCTGGCAAAAATGGGTCTGGGCACTCAACAGATCGAGGACGCGCTGCACCAGATGCTTCCCGAGGACGTCGCCATTATTCGCATGGATGCCGATTCCACGCGCGGCAAGGATGCGCACAAAAAGCTGCTCGAGCAGTTCGATGCCGCCGATTGTGCCGTGTTGCTGGGCACCCAAATGATCGCAAAGGGCCTCGACTTTCCCGAGGTCACGCTCGTGGGCGTGGTCAATGCCGATTTCGCCCTCAAGCTGCCCGACTTCCGCGCAGGAGAGCGCGCCTACGACTTGCTGGAGCAGGTTGCGGGCCGCGCCGGCCGCGGCGATCGCCCCGGTGAGGTGATCATCCAGACCTACCTGCCCGAAGATCCGGTCATTCGCGCCGTCGCCGAGCACGACCGCTCGATCTTTACCGTCTACGACCTGGACCAGCGCCGCGACGCCCTGTATCCGCCGTTTGTTCGCCTGGTCAACATTTTGGTGTGGTCGGCGAACCGAGACGACGCGCAGGACTACATCGGGCGCATTGCAAAGCTTCTAAAGCGCCGCTGGCATGCTGCCGCGCCCGACTTTTTGCGGGCGGGCAGCGCGGTGCCGCAGGTGCTGGGCCCAGCTTCGTGTGTAATCGAGAGAGCCAAGGACCGTTACCGCTTCCATCTGCTTGTGAAGTCGCCCGTGGGGTACCATGTCTCTTATGATATCGACGCCTGCCTCAAAGAGGTGGGCTCCGTGCGCGGCGTGAGCGTGAGCGTTGACGTCGATGCCTATGATTTGATGTAACAAACCGAAAGGATGGCCATGGAAGCCAACGGAATCGTACTGTCCCCCGACCCTCGTCTGCGCCAGGAGTGTGCCGTCATCGAGGAAATCACCCCTGCGATCGAGGCTCTTACCGAGAAGATGAAGAAGATGATGTTCGAGAACGGCGGGTGCGGCCTGGCTGCTCCGCAGATCGGCGAGCTCATTCAGCTCGTCACCATCGACTGCGACTACAGCGACAAGAACGACTACGATCCGTACGTGCTCATTAACCCCGTGATTGTGGAGCAGAGCGACCATCTGGTGCCGTTTAGCGAGGGCTGCCTATCCATCCCCGGCATTAGCTGCGAGATCGAGCGTCCCGACCATGTCGTCGTCGAGGCGTACGACCTGGATGCCAACCTGATTCGCTACGAGGCCTCGGGCGACCTGTTTTGTGTGTGCCTGCAGCACGAGATCGATCACCTGCACGGCAACACCATGTTCGAGCGCCTTAAGCCCATGCAGAGGCTCAAGGCAGTCAAGGAGTACCAGGACGCCCTGGCCCGCGGCGCTCGACCGGGCGAGACGGAGTAGGTCCCACCGTCCCCGGTGCTGAGCGCCCACATATCATCCCGTGCTCAAACATTCTCGCTTTGCTGCGAAACTGCGCGCGGGACGATATGTGGGCGCTCAGCACCGGGGACTGCGTTGTTCTGGCCCGGTTTGCCCGGGTGCCGTTGGCCAGGGAGGGGCGTCTTCGCTGATAGGGGCTTTGTTGGGAGGACTGCTTTTATGCGGCCCTTTCTTTGTTTTTGGGTATATTTGTCTTTGTTGAATTGTTCTTGCGGCTGGGTGCGTTCGCGACCTGGAGCGCTTCTTTTGTAGCCGTCTCGGCTCGTTATTGAGAGGAGACTAACTTTTATGCGTATTGTGTTTATGGGTACGCCTGATTTTGCTGTGCCTTCGCTGACTTCGCTTGTTGAGGCTGGGAATGAGATTGCGCTTGTTATTACTCGTCCCGATGCTGTTCGCGGGCGTGGTAAAAAGTTGGAGCCGTCTCCTGTTAAGGCTAAGGCGCTTGAGCTGGGGTTGCCGGTTATTGAGGCTAATCGTATGACGCCGGAGGTCGTTGAGGCGCTCCAGGCTGCGCGGGCTGATATTTTCTGCGTGGCTGCCTATGGCTGCATTTTGCCCGATGAGGTGCTGCATATGGCGCCGCTTGGTATTGTGAATGTCCATGCTTCGCTGCTGCCTCGTTGGCGCGGCGCTGCTCCTATTCAGCGTGCCATTCTTGCTGGTGATGAGGTTGCTGGCGTTTCTATCATGCGCATCGGGCATGGCGTGGATACTGGTGCTTATTGTGCTCAGGCTTCCACGTCGGTTGCCGGTAAGCATGCTGAGGCGCTGACCATGGAGCTTGGCGAGCTTGGCGGCAAACTGTTGGCTGATACGCTTCCCTCGCTTGCCGATGGCTCGGCTGTTTGGACTGAGCAGGATGAGTCGCTCGTCACTCATGCCGCCAAGATTTCCAAGCAGGAGATGCGTCTGGATCCGCAGATGACGGCGCTCGATTGCGTGCGGCATGTGCTCGCTTCGTCCGATACCGCGCCTGCTCGTTGCGTGATTGCCGGCAAGACCGTGCGCGTGCTCGATGCTGCGCCGGCTGATGTGTCGCTTGGCGAGGATCAGGTTCTCGTTAAGGCCAAGCGTGTTTACCTGGGTCTTTCCGATGGTTCGGTTGAGTTGCTCGAGGTTAAGCCTGATGGCAAGCGTGCTATGGCCGCTTCTGCTTGGGCTGCTGGCCTGCAGGGCGCCGATCTTATCTGGGGTGTTTTGTCATGAGCAAGTTGTCTCCCGCGCGCAAGCTTGCGCTCGATGTGTTGATGGAGGCCGATCGCCGCGGCATGTACGCGCGCGACGTGCTGTCTTCCCGTGCTTCGGCCAAGGCCATTGACCAGCGCGATTCTGCTTTTGCCGCTCGTTTGGCACTTGGAGTTGCAGCCACCCAGGGTATTTTGGACGAGCTGCTCGACCAGTTTCTTGATAAGCCTAAAAAGGTTGCGCCGCGTGTTCGCATGGCGCTCCGTATCTCGGCCTTCGAGATGCTCTATCTGCATACGCCTGGCCGCGTTGCCGTAAGTCAGGGTGTCGAGCTGGTGCGCAGTGGAGCTAAGTCTGCCGCAGGTTTGGCCAATGCCGTACTGCATAAGGTCACGGACAACGTTGAGGACTTTGCTACTGCGTCCGATGTAGATGAGTCTGAGCGACGCTTGGTTCGTCTGTCGCGCCTGATGGGCCTGCCGCGTTGGCTGTGCGCTCGTATTATGGCTTCGTTTGACACGCCAGAGGGTGCGCTTAACTTTGCCGGCAATCTGGCCCCCGCGCCGCTGGCCCTGCATGAGAACGCTTTTGCGACTAAGCCCGATCCGTATATCTCGCAGCTCGTCGCGCCTGTCTTTCCGGGCTGCCATGCCCCGGTTGATGCCCAGGTTACCGTTGCTTCGGGTGTGTTTGAGCGTGCTGCCGCGGTGGCGTCTGATCTCAACGCGCAGCTTATCGCCACAGCTGCCACGCGCCCTGGTAGCTGCCTTGAGATTGGTGCTGGTCGCGGTACCAAGACCTATGTGATGATGTGTCAAGCCAAGCGTGCGGGCTATGAGCGTCAGCATACGGCGCTCGATCTTCATGATCGCAAGTGCGATCTGAATCTAGCTCGCCTGCATAAGGCCGGTATTCAGGGCGTCCGTACGGTTTCGGGTGATGCCTGCGAGCTTGATGAGGTGCTCACATCGTTTGATGCCATGCTTGGCAAGCCGGTTAAGTTTGACACGGTCTTTATCGATGCACCGTGCTCTGGCACCGGAACCATGCGTCGTCATCCCGAGATTCCGTGGCGTCTGACCGAAAACGATGTGACGGTTGAGCTGCCCAAACTGCAGCTGACGATGCTCAAGGAAGCCGCCGCGCGCGTGGCTTCCGGCGGCGAGCTCATCTATGCAACGTGCTCGGTCTTCGACGAGGAGAACACGCAGGTTGTGGACGCTTTCCTGAACTCTCCCGAGGGTGCCGGCTTTAGTGTGGCACCCCTTTCCGAGGCGCAGATTCTGCAACTTCCCGATTTCGCGCAGGCCAAGAAGCTCGTATCCGTACGCCAGAACGATCGAGGCCTCTTCCAAAGCGTGCCGGTAAACGCCGACTCCTACGACGGCCACTTCTGCGCCCGCCTGGTCCACAAGTAACTACTAATTTGCGGTGAAATAGGGATTGAATAGCGGCTTCTGCCCGCCAAACAGTCCTTATTTCACCGCAACTCATAGTGATGCCTGGGTAGCCAAAGAAACAGCCCCGCGATCGGTGTCGGTCGCGGGGCTGTTTGGTTCCTAGTGGCTATGCGGGCAGTTGGCGCAGCAGCCGCTGGTGGCGCTAGTGCTGGAACCGCCGCTTCGCTGGTCGGTGTTGTAGAAACCGCTGCCCTCAAATTTAATACCGCTGGCCGAGAACGTTTTGACTGCCGGGGCACCGCAGCTCGGGCACACGACCTCGGGAGTCTCGGACATGGGATGCTCAACCTCAAACACGTTGCCGCAGCTCGAGCACTTGTAATCGTAGCGCGCCATAATACTTCCTTTTCAGCACAAAGCGGGCAGATTACTCTGCCCGCAAAAATTCAAACGTCTGTAACTGTACCCTATATCGGGGGTTTTATCACGCTTCGCCCCAGAATCTATGGGTGTTGCGCAGGAGCTGTGCAGTTTTGCCTTCGGCGGCCGCAACGTCGGCCTCGTCGGCCTGCCAGGTCCAGTTGCCTGTGGCGACACCCGGCACGTTCATGCGCGCGTCGTCGCTAAGCCCCAGGATATCCTGTAGCGGCATCATCACCAGGGGAGCGTCGCTTGCCAGCGCGTCACTCATCAGCTTGGCCGCCACCTCAATACCGCTCGGCTCGTCGCCGCCGGCAAAGGAACGTGTGCACCAACCGGCCAGCGTCGACGTATCGTGCGTCGAGGTGTACAGAATCTTGCCGGGCGTGGGATGCACGCCGCAACGGACATCGTAGTCGCTAAACTCCAGCACGTCCATGCCGGGGAAACCGCAAGTCGAGGCCATAGCACGAACACCGGGCGTCAAATAGCCCAGGTCCTCAGCGATAAAGTTGAGCGGACCCAGCTCGTCATAAGCGGTCTGGAATAGGTCCTTGCCCGGTCCCGCCAGCCAGCGACCTTCGGCGCAAGCCTTGCCTGCGGGGATACTATAGTAGCTGTGGAATCCCAGGAAGTGATCCAAGCGTACGCGGTCGTAGAGCGAGAACGCGCGGCGCAGGCGATCCATCCACCAGCTATAGCCGTTCTGCTTCATGTGGTCCCAGCGGAACGTCGGGTTGCCCCACACCTGGCCCTCGGGCGCAAAGTTGTCGGGCGGCGCACCGGAAATCTCAATCGCCTTGCCGGTATCGGACAGCCAGAAGTTCTCGGGTTCGCTCCACGCGTCTGCCGAATCGTCGGACACGTACATAGGAATATCGCCGATGACCTCGATGCCCTTCTTGTGCGCATAGTTCATGAGCTCGCACCAAGCCAGGTCAAAGCGGTACTGCATGTACGCCTGCAGCTCGGCCTCGTTGTGGAAGCGCTTGTCGTCGATCAGATGCTCGTTGTATCGCGCGACATCTTCCGGCCAATCATGGCGCGACTCGCCCTCAAAGTACTTCTTAACGGCCATGTAGACGCAGTATTTCTCGAGCCAATCGGCATTGCGATGTTTAAACGCGGTGTACAGCGGATCGGCATCCTCGCCTCCGCGGGCCTTCCAGGTCTCAAAGTCGGCCGCCAGTTCCTCGTGGCTCTCGGGTAGCAGGTCGATATTGCCCGCAAAGGCCGAAGGACCGGCGTAAGGTGAGCGGAAGAAGTCCGTGGGGTTGACAGGGAGAACCTGCCAGTAGCGCATGCCCATGGCGGCCAGATGGTCGATAAAGCGACGCGTGGGCGCGCCGATCGTGCCGGGCTTGCCATCGTCGGTCGGCACCGAGGTGATATGGCACACGACGCCCGCGCCGTGATCGAGCGGCTCCTGCAGGCGCTGCTCGGAGTGGTGGTAGATGATCGACGAGCCCAGCGGATAAAGATCGAGCGTGACGGTACCGTTGTGGATCTCGCACTCGTGACCGCTAATCACATCGCTCGCGCATTCGCCGAGCGCCGGAATCGTCACCCGGTGTGAATTGCGCAGGCTGCGGTTGATGATAACGGTCGCGGACTCGCCGTCGTTACCGGTACGGTTGTAGGCCAGCACTTCGTCATTGAGCGCGAAGGCCTTGATTTCACCGTCGATCATAAACGGCAGCGCGCGTCGCACGGCAGATGCATTCTTGACGATCGCAAACGTATCGAAGTCGTGCAGGTCTTCCTTGGTCGGCATGGTGCGACGATTGCCCGGATCGGTGAGACCCTCCAAGCCGTACTCGTCGCCATAATAGATCGATGGAACGCCCGGGAACGTCATCTGCATGAGCGTCGCGAGCCAAAAACGGCTCTTGGCCAGGCCCATTGCGTTCTCGTCCAGACGCCATTTGCTGCGCTCGCACTCGGGCAGCTGCGACTCGTCGGGGCCGCCGCCGAGCACCGAGATAATGCGCGGTCGGTCGTGGCTCGAAAGCAGATTAAGCGCGCAAGACAGGGCCTCACGCGGATAGTTCTCACGTAGGGTCTCGATATCCTCGGCAGCTTGGTAGGCGTTTTTGTAGCCCATCAAAAAGCCGATGACCATGTCGCGGAAGGGGTAATCCATAGCCGAGTCGAGCTCGGAGCCTTGCAGATAGCGACGCAGATGGCCGTAGCTGATCTTGTTGGAGGCATCTTCCCAGACCTCGCCGAGCAGCAGCGCGTCGGGCTTCTCGGCGAGCACGGCCTTTTTGATCTCGGCAAGGAAATCGTCGGAAAGCTCGTCGGCCACATCTAGGCGCCAGCCGTGAGCGCCGGCGCGCAGCCATTTACGGATCACGCCGTCCTTGCCCAGGAGCCGCTCGCGCACCAGCTCAGAGCTCTCATTGATGGCGGGCATATTGCCTACGCCCCACCAGCAGTCGTACGAGCCGTCCTCGTGGAAATAAAACGCATCGCGCCATGGCGAGTCCTCGCTCTGCCACGCACCGACGCCGGGATAGTTGCCGTAGCGGTTGAAGTAGATCGAATCGTCGCCCGTGTGGTTGAACACACCGTCCAAAATGATGGAAATGCCCAGCTTCTCGGCCGCCTCGCATAGCTCGGTAAAGTCCTGCTCGGTGCCCAGAATCGGATCGATCTTGGTGTAATCGGCGGTGTCGTAGCGGTGGTTGCTCGCGGCTTCAAAAATGGGGTTGAGGTAGATGGCTGTAAAGCCCAGCTCGGCGATGCGAGGCAGGTCTTCCTGGATACCCTTGAGCGATCCGCCGTAGAAGTCCCAGGTCTTGATGGAGCCGTCCTCGGCGCGCTCGTAAACGGGCGGCTCGTTCCAGTCCTCGACCATCCGGCGCTGGATTCCGTTGCGCGGTTTTTCGACCTCGGCCAGCGTGCGCTCGCGCCAGTGCTCGTCACGGGCATAGCGATCGGGGAAGATCTGGTAGACCATTCCACGCTCGTACCACTCGGGTCGAACTTCGCGGTGCTTGTAGACGGTGACCTGGAATGACGGCACCTCGGCGTAATCGTAGGTTATGCCTTCGCCGCCGGTGCGGCCCTGTGGTGCGCCCAGACGAACCTCGGGCTGGCCCTCGATATTGCAGATAAAGCTGTACCAGATGAGACAGGGCTCGGTGCACTCAAGCTCTACGGTAAATATGCCGTCGCCCTCGTGCGTCATGGGATACAGAGACTCACCGATCTCATCGACCCAGGTGCGCAGCGTAAGCGTTGCCTGCGCGGGGTCGGCATCCTCCAGAATCACGGAGAGCGAAAGGGTAGTTCCTGTGGTCACAGCGCCAAACGGAGTGCGAAACTGCGGCAGACGGCTGTTGTGTATCAATCTCATAGTACGGTCCAGTTCAATAGAATCATGACCTGCTGGCCATGGGCTTTACGCACAGGATGTAAGTATATCTGTTGCACACAGGCTGTATAAACAACATCCGTTTACCATCGGCGAACGGTTGTCCTAGAAAATCGTTTTACCAACTATCTACAGATAAGGGGCGCCCGGTTGGAGCGCCCCTTGCTAAGGGTTTGATGAGGTTTTGGATCGTCTGTGGACTAGCGGCGCTTGCGGGTGGCCGTTGCCTTGCGGACGGACGTCTTCTTGGTCGGAGCCTTTTCCTCGGCCGGAGCGGCGGGGGAGACCGGGGTCTCTTTGGCAGGCTCGGGCTTAGCCTCTGCCTTCGGGGCGGCCTTGACCTCAGCGGTCTTCGGCGCCGGCTTGGCCTTTACCTCGGCCTTGGGCTCCACTTTGGCAGCAGCGGGCTTAGCCTCTGCCTTGGGAGCAGCAGCCTTGGTCGTGGTCTTCTTGGCCGTCGTCGTGGCACGCTTGCGCGTGGTGGTCTTGGCGGCCGGCTTGGCTTCGACGGATGCCTCGGCCTTGGTCTCGGCGGGCGTCTCCTCGACTTTCGCGGCCGGCTTTGCGGCTGCCTTGGTCGTGGCGGCCTTCGTGGTCGTTGACTTCTTTGCCGTGGTCTTCTTGGCGGTCGCAGCCGTCTTCTTGGCAGTGGTCTTGGCCGGTGCCTCGACGGCGGCCTCGGCCTTTACCTCGGAAACGGCCTCGGCCTCGGCGGCCTTCTTGGCAGCTGCGGTTGTGCGCTTGCGCGTGGTCGTTGTCTTGGCAGCGGTGGTCTTGCTCGCAGTGGCCTTCTTAGCCGTCGTCTTACGAGTCGTGGTCTTCTTTGCCGCAGGCTTCGCAGCAGGCTTCACCTCAGGCTCAGGCTCGGGAGTAGCCTCGACCTTCACCTTAGGATCGGTCTTAACGGGCTCAGCCTCAACCGGCTTCTCCTCGACCTTGGACTCCTCAGCGGCCACCGGCTCAGCAACAGCCTCAGACTCGTCGACAACCGCCACCGGCCTCTCAATCTCCGGATGCATAAAGAAGTACAGGTCCAGATATTTATCGGCCGAGCGCGTCCAGCTAAAGTCCTGGCTCATGGCCTGCGTGACCAGCTGGTTCCAAGCGTCGCGGTTATCCCAGAACAGGCGCGCCGCGCGGAATACCGCGTCGCCCATCTCGTCGCCGTTAAAGTTGCTAAACGAGAATCCCGTGCCCTCGCCGGTAAACTCGTTATACGGGATCACGGTGTCCTTCAGGCCACCGGTCTCGCGCACGATGGGCAGGGTGCCGTAGCGCATGGCAATGATCTGCGACAGGCCGCAGGGCTCAAACTTCGAAGGCATCAGGAACATGTCGGCGGCGGCATACATGCGCTGCGACAGCGCCGGATCGAACTCGATGCGTGCGGCCATGGTGCCGGGGTACTTGTCCTGGAAGTAGCGCAGGCCGTCCTCGTAATCGCGGTCGCCGGTGCCCAGCACCGCCACCTGCACGCCGCCGGACAGGATGCGGTCGAGCGCGTACATGACCAGATCCATGCCCTTCTGGCGCGTCAGACGCGTGACCATCACCATGAGCGGACGGTCGTCGCGAACCTCGAGGCCCAGTTCCTCCTGCAGCTTGGCCTTGCACACGGCCTTGCCGGAACGGTCCTCCACGGTGTAGTTGGCGGCAATTCGCTTGTCTGTTGCCGGGTCAAAGCCCGCAACGTCAATGCCGTTCAAAATGCCCTGCAGCGCGTAGGAACGCTCGCGCAGTACGCCGTCCAGGCCCTCGCCAAACTCGGGCGTCTGGATCTCGTTGGCATAGGTGGGGCTCACCGTGGTGATGGCGTCGGCATAGCGCAGGGCGCCCAGCATGTAGTTGATGCTGCAGGCGTCGCAACGCAGCTGCGAGGCGGCCGCCGGAATATGTGCCACACCCAGGATGTCCTCCATCACGGTGTCGCTAAACTGGCCCTGGAACGCCACGTTGTGAATCGAGAACACGGTCTTGACTCGGTCGTACAGCGGCAGGCCCTGGTAGAACTCGCGCAAAAACACGGGCGCCAATGCCGTCTGCCAGTCGTTGCAGTGCAGGATGTCGCACTCAAAGCCGGCCGGCAGGTGCTGTAGGCTCTCGGTGATGGCCTTGGAGAAAAACGCGAAGCGCTCGCCGTCGTCAAAGAAGCCGTACGGATAGTCGCGCGCAAAGTAGCGCTCGTTGTCGATGAACATATAGGTGACGCCGTCGTGCTCGAGCTTTTCCAGCCCGCAGTACTCGTTACGCCAGCCCAGGCTCACGTAAAAGTCGGAGAAGTGCTCCATCTGCGCCTTGTACTCGTCCTTGATGGTGGCGTACTTTGGCACCATCACGATGACTTCGGCGCCGGCGCGTACAAGCGCCGCAGGCAGCGAGCCTGCCACGTCACCCAGGCCACCGGTCTTAACAAACGGTGCGCACTCGGCCGAGGCAAACACGATCTGCATCTTTTTGCTGGAATCAGCCATATTGTCTCCCTGTTGCAATTCGAGAATAGCCGCCTGGCGCAAACCGGGCGGCTATTCTACGTGTTACGAGCGATGTTGCGGTGCCAAAGCTAGCTCGCGTTGGTGATATCAGAAGTTAACGGGGCCTTGCCCAGCACCAGGATGTTCTCGGGCGTGCCGCGAAGCTCGGTGTTGGTGGGAACCACGTTGTTCTTGTCCAGAATGGCGTTCTCGACGCGTGCGCCGCTCTTGATGATGCAGCTCTGGTTGATGATCGAGTTGGTCACCGAGGCGCCTTCCTCGACCACGACGCCGCGCGACAGGATCGAGTTGCGCACGGTGCCCTTGATGATGCAACCGGCCGAGATGATCGAGTTGCACGCGTGGCTGCCGGTCGCATAGCGCGAAGGCGGCACGTCGTGAGCCTTGGTCAGGATCGGGCGCTCGGGATCGAAGAGCTGGTCGGCCACGGTCTGGTCGAGCAGGTCCATGCTGCGGCGGTACAGCGACTTCTCGCTAAACACACCCACGACCTCGCCCTTGTACTCGTAGCTGCACACGTCGATGTTGCCAAAGTCGCCCTGGAGTGCCTCGAGCAGGTCCAGATAGTCGGCGGCCTGGTAGTGGTCGATAATCTCGAGCAGCGTCTCGCGGTTGACGATGCAGCAGTCCATAGAGGCGTTGTCGCCGTACGCGACGCCAGCGCTCACGCCCGTCAGGCGGCCGTTCTCGTTAATCTCGAGCTTGGTCTCGTCATCGACGTTGCGCGTGGCCTTGCAGTACACCACGGTCATCTGGGCACCGGAGTTCTCGTGCGCGTCGATGATGGTGTTGAGGTCCATGTTAAAGATGATGTTGGTGCCCATCATCACAACATAGGGCTTGTCCGAGCGCTGGAACAGCGTCTTGTTGGAGATGATGTCGCGCAGCAGGAAGCGCATGCCGCCCTTGGTGGTGCCATACGCGTTGCCGGGCACCATGAACAGGCCGCCCTTCTTGCGGTCCAGGCCCCAGTCCTTGCCCGAACCCACGTGGTCGATCAGCGAGCGGTAATTGCCCGGCATGACGACGCCGACGGTCTTAATACCGGCATTCATCATGTTGGACAGCGGGAAGTCGATCAGGCGGTAGCGGCCCAAAAACGGGACGGACGCGATGGGGCGGTCCTTGAGCAGGACGCTGCCGTAGGTCGAAGAGTAGTTAGCGGTGATATAACCGATGGCCTTGCGATTGATCATCGGATCATTCCCCCTTCCCGATAACGACGTCATTTCCAACGACGGCCGTATCCTTGGTGGTATCGACAGAGCCGAGCTTCACGCCCTCTTCGACCGTGGAGTTCTCGCCCAAAATAGCGCGGCAGATGTGCGCGCCGCTCTTAACGTGCGCGCCCGGCAGCAGCACGGAATCCTCGACCACAGCGCGCTCCTCGATGATGACATCGGTCGAAAGAATCGAGTGGCGAGCGGTGCCGTAGATCTTGCAGCCGTTGGAGACCAGGCAGTCGTCCAGGCGGCCGTCCGGGCCAATGTAGTGCGGCGGACGCGTGGTGATGTTGGACATGATGGGGAAGTGCTTGTCGAACAGATCGAACTCGGGGTTGTTGCCCAGCAGGTCCATCGAGGTCTCGTGGAAGCTGGCGATGGTGCCGACGTCCTTCCAAAAGCCGTGGAACTCGTAGCTGTACAGGCGCTTGCCCTCGCCGAGCAGCTTGGGGATGATGTCCTTGCCAAAGTCGTGGCTCGAGCGCTGGTCCAGAGCGTCCTCTTCGAGCGCCTCGATCAGCACGTCGGCCGAGAAGATGTAGATGCCCATGGACGCGAGGTTCGAATCGGGCTTATCGGGCTTCTCGGTGAACTTGGTGATGCGGCCGTCCTCGGGGTCGGTGGTCAGGATGCCAAAGCGGCTGGCCTCTTCCCACGGCACGGGCATAACGCTCACCGTGAGGTCAGCGTTGTTCTCAATGTGCGTCTTGAGCATCTTGCGGTAGTCCATGCGATACAGGTGATCGCCCGAAAGAATCAGGACGTACTTGGGGTCGTTGGCCTTGATGTAGTCCAGGTTCTGCGTAATGGCGTCGGCCGTGCCCGCATACCAGGCGCCGCCGGTCTGCGTCTCGTACGGCGGCAGGATCGAAACGCCGCCGTCGCGGCTGTCCAGATCCCAAGCCTCGCCGGAGCCCACGTAGGCATGCAGCAGGTAGGGGCGATACTGCGTCAGGACGCCCACCGTGTCGATGCCCGAGTTGGAGCAGTTGGAGAGCGAAAAGTCGATAATGCGGAACTTGCCACCAAAGCTAACCGCCGGCTTAGCGATCTTTTGGGTGAGTGCCCCCAATCGGCTGCCCTGTCCTCCTGCGAGGAGCATCGCGATGCATTCTTTCTTACTCATCGATTTCTCCTTCTGTCATCGATGTTCCTAAACCCATTAGCGAGGGGCGCGGCGCTCGGTCGCGCCCGTCGAGTAATGCCGTGCTGGCAAAGGGGAGCTCGCGGCCTTTAAGCGTGCCAGATCTCGTCGCGGTACTCGCGAATGGTGCGGTCGCTCGAGAACCAGCCGCTCGAGGCGGTGTTGAGCAGGGCCTTGCGGTTCCAGGTCTCTTGGTCGCCGTAGCTGCCCGTGAGCTTCTCCCACGCATCCACGTAGCTGCGGAAGTCTGCCATGACCAGGTCGGGGTCGTTGTTGTTCATGAGCTCGTTGTAGATGCTCTCGAAGTTGCCCGAAAGACCCGCAAAGGTGTTGTCCTTGAGCTCGTCCATCACGCGGCCCAGACGCTCGCGGTCGCCGTTGAGGGTATCCCACGCAAAGTAGCTGTTCGATGCCCAGAGCTGCTCGACCTCGGGGGCGGTCAGACCAAAGATGGCCTCGTTCTCGCGGCCGGCCAGGTCGGCGATCTCGATGTTGGCGCCGTCGAGGGTGCCCAGCGTAATGGCGCCGTTCATCATGAGCTTCATGTTGGACGTGCCCGAGGCCTCCTTGCCGGCCGTGGAGATCTGCTCCGAAATCTCGGCGGCGGGGTAGATGAGCTGGGCGTTGCTCACGCGGAAGTTGGGGATAAAGCAGACCTTCATGACCTCGTTGACGCGCGGGTCATTGTTGATGACGTCGGCCACGGAGTTAATGAGGCGGATGGTCTCCTTGGCAAAGGTGTAGCTCGAGGCGGCCTTGCCGCTAAAGATGAAGGTCGTCGGCGTTACGTGGAAGTTGGGATCGGCGATGCGACGGTTGTAGATGTCCATCACCTTCATGATGTTCATGAGCTGTCGCTTGTAGGCGTGGAAGCGCTTAACTTGAACATCGAAGACGGTGTTGGGGTCGATGACCAGACCTGTCTCAGCCTTAACATAGGCGGCAAGGCGCTCCTTGTTGGCGCGCTTGGAGGCACCCACGGCCTTCAGGAACTCGGTATCGTTCTGGAACTCTTTGAGTTTCTCCAGCTCAAAGGCGTCCTTAAGCCAGCCGTCGCCAATGGCCTCGGTCACGAGCTTGGCGTAGGTGGGGTTGGCCTCGGCAAAGAAGCGACGGTGCGAGATGCCGTTGGTCTTGTTGTTGAACTTCTCGGGCGTCAGGGCATAGAAGTCCTTGAGCACGATGTTCTTGATGATGTCGGAGTGGATCTTGGCCACGCCGTTGACGCTGTGGCTGCAGATCACGGACAGGTTGGCCATGCGAATCTCGCCGTCCCACAGGATGGCGGTCTGACGCAGACGCTCCTGCCAGCCCTCCTGCGTGGTGTCGAACGACTCGTGCCAACGACGGCTGATCTCGTCGATGATCTGGTACACGCGGGGGAGGAGCTTGGAGAACATGCCGATGGGCCACTTCTCCAGGGCCTCGGGCAGGATGGTGTGGTTGGTGTAGCTCACGACCTGCGTCACGATGTTCCAGGCGTCGTCCCACTCGAGCTTCTTCTCGTCGATGAGGATGCGCATGAGCTCGGGTCCGCACATGGCGGGGTGCGTGTCGTTGGTGTGGATAGCCACAAACTGCGGCAGCAGCTCCCAGTTCTCGCCGTGCTCCTTCTCAAAGGTATCGAGCAGGCTGTAGATGCCGGCCGAGACAAACAGGTACTCCTGCTTCAGGCGCAGCAGACGGCCGTGCTCGCCGGCGTCGTTGGGGTAGAGGATGGCGCTGATGGCCTCGGCCTCGGCGCGCTCGGCGTCGGCCAGGGCATAGTCGCCGCGGTTGAAGGCCTCCAGGTCAAAGTGCTCCTCGACCGGCTCGGCGGCCCAGACGCGCAGCTTGTTGACGGTCTCGCCGGCATAGCCCACGACGGGGATGTCATAAGGGACGGCCAGGATGTCCTGCGTGTCCACCGTGCGGTAGAACGTGCGGCCGTTCTCCTCAAAGCCCTCGACGCGGCCGCCAAACTTAATGGTCACGGCCTTGTCCTGACGACGGACCTCCCAGGGATAGCCGTGGGTGAGCCACTCGTCGGTGGCCTCGACCTGGCTGCCGTTGACGATCTCCTGCTTAAACAGGCCGTAGCGGTAGCGCATGCCGTTGCCGTAGCCGGCGATGCCCTCGGCTGCCATGGAATCCAGGAAGCATGCGGCCAGACGGCCCAGGCCACCGTTGCCCAGCGCCGGATCGGGTTCCTGGTTCTCGATGACGGAAAGGTCGAAGCCCATGTCGTCGAGCGCCTCGGCGACCATGTCGCGCACGCCAAAGTTGAGCAGGTAGTTGTCGAGCAGGCGGCCGATCAAAAACTCGATCGAGAAGTAGTACACGCGCTTCTTGCCCTCGGCGGTGACGCGGGCGTCGCTCTTGGTGGCAACGGTGCGGGCCTTCTCGGCCACGAGCTTGGCCAGTGCGTTAAAGCGGTCGAGGTCGCTAGCGGCCTCGACACTCTTGCCGCTGATGCTCATGACGGCATCGCGATAGAGCTCGGTAAACTCCTGCTTGTTGTCGAAGATCTTATTCATACGTTCCTTCCCCCGGGGATGTTTCTCCCGGAACGTCTATGACTTGTATCCTACGCCCCCGCGGGGCGGGTAATTACAGCTGTAACGCTTTTGTTACGCTTTCTTGGCAGGAGCCTTAACAGCAGCTGCCTTGGCCTTGGGAGCGGTCTTTTTGGTGACCGCCTTCTTGGCCGTGGTGGACTTGGCCGTGGTCTTGGCGGCAGACTTGGCAGTCTTCGACTTAACCGGAGCCTTCTTGGCAGCCGCGGCCTTGGGCTTTACCGAGGACGCACGCTTGCGCGTCGCCTTCTTGGGAGCCTCAATAACAGGCGGCTTATAGCTGCTGGGACCGCGGCGTTTGAGCACCACGCCTGCCAGGCCGGGCACCTTCATCTCGATGGAATCCATCTGCCCGTTCCAGGGATAGGGCTCGCTCGAGCAGGTGTAGGGCTCCTCGCCGGCATAGCCGCTGCCGCCAAACTCGGGACGGTCGGAATCAAAGATGACCTCCCAGTCGCCCTCGCGCGGCACTCCCACGCGGAAGCTCTCGTAGCTCGCCGGGTCAAAGTTGATCAGGATTACCAAGTCGTCATCGACGTCCTCGCCCTGGCGCACAAAGCTCACGATGGACTGTTTGGAGTTATCCGCGTCGATCCAGGTAAAGCCGTCGTCGGTGTAGCCGCGCTCGTACAGGGCGGGCTCGGCGGTGTACAGGTGGTTGAGCGCCTTGATAAACGCCTGATGATGACGGTGGGTCTCGTACTCCTCGGTCAAGAACCACTGAATGGACTCGTAGTAGCGCCACTCAATAAACTGGCCGATCTCGTTGCCCATAAAGTTGAGCTTGGCACCGGGGTGCGTCATCTGGTAGAAGGCCAGCGTGCGCAGGCCGGCAAACTGGCGCCACCAGTCGCCCGGCATACGGCCGATGAGCGAGCACTTGCCGTGCACGACTTCGTCGTGACTCAGCGGACAGATGAAGTTCTCGGTAAAGGCATACATGATGGAGAACGTGAGCAGCCCGTGGTTGCCGGGGCGCCACGGAAAATCGGTCTGCATGTAGTGCAGGGTGTCGTTCATCCAGCCCATGTCCCACTTGTAGTGGAAGCCCAGGCCGCCGTCCTGCGGCGGATAGGTCACGAGCGGCCACGCGGTGGATTCCTCGGCCATCATCATCACGTCGGGGTAGTGTGCCTCAACGGCGCAGTTGACCTGACGGATAAACGCGCTGGCGTCCAGGTCCTCCTCGGTACCGTACTTGTTGAACTTCTTTTGGCCGGGATCGTCGATGCCAAAGTTGAGGTACAGCATGCTGGACACGCCGTCCATGCGAATGCCGTCCACGTGGAAGTTTTCGAGCCAGTACAGAACGTTGGAGACCAGGAACGAGCGGACCTCGCCGCGGGCGAAGTCAAACTTGTGCGTGCCCCAGTTGGGGTGAATCTCGTGCTCAAACAGCATATGGCCGTTAAAGGTGGCAAGGCCGTGGGAGTCGGCGCAAAAACCGCCGGGCACCCAGTCCATAATCACGCCGATGCCTGCCTCGTGGCATGCATCGATAAAGTGCATGAGCTGCTGCGGGTTGCCGTAGCGCGACGTGGCGGCGTAATAGCCGGTCGTCTGGTAGCCCCAGGAGCCATCGAAGGGATGCTCCATAAGCGGCATGACCTCGATATGCGTGTAGCCCATGTCGCGGACGTAGTCCACGAGCTCCACCGAAAGGTCGTCGTATGTGTAGAACTCGCCGCGCTGCGCGGGGAAGGGATCCATGGGGCCTGGGTAGTTGCCGTACTCGTCCGGCTCGCCCTGCGGCACGTCGCCGTGGCGCTTCCACGAGCCAATATGCACCTCGTAGATGTTGAGCGGCTGCGACATGTGGTTATGGCCGGCGCGGCGCTTGAGCCACGCGGTATCGTTCCACTGGTAGCCATCGAGGGTCCACAGCACGCTGGCGGTACCCGGAGGGCACTCGGCCTTAAAGGCATACGGATCGGCCTTGTAGAGCTTTTCGCCCTCGTTGGTCTCGATAAGGTATTTATAGAGCTGGCCCTGCTCGGCGCCAGGAATAAAGCCTTCCCAAATAGAGCTCGTATGCACGGGCACCAGCGGGTTGGCCTGCTCATCCCAGTCGTTAAATTCGCCAATGACGTGAACGCTCTTTACGTCGGGCGCCCAAACGCAAAAACGCCAGCCGCGCGTACGGTTCTGCGTGTCGGGGTGCGCGCCCATCTTTTCCCAGCTGCGCTCCCACGTACCGATGCCAAACAGATAGACATCGTCTTTGGTGAGCTCCGGCGCGTGCGGGGCAGCTTTACGGGTAGCAGGCTTTTTGGTTGCTGGCTTTAGCTTTGTATCGCTCACGTTTGATCCCATCATGACGCGGCAGCGTGTTGCCTTGGTGACTAGATGCGAAAGGTCCAAGGCTGCACGAATCGAAGGGACGGCGATAGTTCTATGATTCGTTCCACCTCGCGTGCTCGGTGGAACTTTCGGCAGAAACTACGATAACACCTGTGCGTTAGTTTTATGGACGAAAGCGGATTTGCGGGGGCGTTTAATCGGTAAGCGACATGTTTATACCACTGGCAGAATTGCCGTGGTAAAACTCTTGACAGTTTTACCAATTTGGGTTTCAAAATTGTTTGGCTGACGTTTGGTAAAACGTTTTTAGCAGGATGTTTACCATGTGATATCGAAAGGTTCGTTTATGTCCCATACCGCCGCTCCCAAGGTTGCTTTTATTTTCGATTGCGACGGCACGCTGGTTAATAGCACCCCCGTTTGGGCTTATGCTCAGCCAGAGTTATTGCACCGCCACGGTGTCGACGTAACGGTCGACGATTTTGCCCAGTTTGAGCATTTGTCGCTGGAGGATGAGTGTCAGGCCTACCACGACACCTGGGGCATTGGCGCGAATGGCGAGGAGCTGTACCGTGAGCTGAGCAATATCCTGATTGATGGGTACTCCAAGGTGCCGCCGCGCGAGGGGCTCCTGGCGTTTTTGGAGCAGGCGAAGGCGGCAGGCATTGCCATGTGCGTGGCTACGTCCACGCCGGCCGAGCTGGTGCAGTCTGCGCTCGCTGGTGCCGGGCTCGACGCTTACATGGAGTTTGTTACCACGACGGGCGAGGCAGGTCGTTCCAAGCAGTTCCCCGACGTATACGAGCTGGCGCTGCGCCGTCTGGAGGAGCGCCATGGGCACAAGTTTGAGCGTGCATGGGTGTTTGAGGATGCGGTCTTTGGCCTTAAGAGCTCCGGCGCCGCCGGCTTTAAACGCGTGGGCATCTATGACCCGCATGGCCGAATGAAGCGCGACGAGGTGCGCGCCAACTGCGATATCTTTATCGACAGCTACGAGGAGCTGGATTTGGCCCACGTGCTGGAGTTTGAGGGGTAGGCGAGGGCTGTGTCGGACAAGGTATTAGTGGTCTGCGGCTCGCCCGTGGTGGCGAGCGCGGATCTGTTGCGTCGGCTAGCAGGGGAGTGCGATCACGTTGTCGCCGTGGACCGCGGCCTGGATGCTCTGCTGGGTGCCGGCTTGAGCTGCGATGTCTATGTCGGTGACGCCGACACGGTGAGCGATGAGGGCCGCGCCCTAGTCGATGCTGCCAAAGGCTTCGAAGTAGAGCGCCACAACCCCTACAAGGACTACACCGATCTGGCTCTAGCGCTAGACGCCATCCGCCGCCGCTGGCCAGCCGCCGAACTAGTAACAACCTGCGCCACCGGAGGCCGCCCCGACATGGCCCTGTCCGTGCTCGGCTTGCTTACAGGCTACGCCGACGCCCCCGTCTGGATCTGCGAAGACGAGACCGCGGCCCGCATCCTCCACGCAGGCGAGTCCTGGACCATCCAGGGCGCCGAAGGCAAAACCTTCTCCATCATCGCAATCGCCCCAAACACAAAAGTCAGCGAACGAGGCCTAGAATGGGAGCTAGACCACAGCCCCCTAGGCCTATTGGCCGACACCGGCATTTCCAATGTCGTTAGAAGAACGGCCACGATCGAAGTCCACACCGGCACCGCCATCGCTTACCTCTACAAGTAAGGGCCACCGCATCAGGGTTTTATCGGGACGGTGGATAGAAATAATCGCTCGAAGGGTGATTATTTCTGCCCCGTCCCAGGAAAAACCGTAAGGAGGATAATCAATCCAAAATTCCCCCTTGCATCCCCGCAAACATTCCCCTATAGTAACTCCCTGTCACGGGGGCGTAGCTCAGCTGGGAGAGCGCTTGACTGGCAGTCAAGAGGTCAGGGGTTCGATCCCCCTCGTCTCCACCATCGTGAATGCAAATGCCTTCGGAATTCCGAGGGCTTTTTTCATGCCAAAACACCACGCGCCACAAACCCCACCTACGCCAACAAAAAGTTGCACAATTTATTTCCCATGTCTGTACATAGTTTGTTATCCAAACGCAATTACCAGTGCAGCTCGCTGCTCCGTTTGGGCTTCAGGAACGCTCCCAATTATTGCCAGCACCCCAATAACCTGCGCCAACGTGAACAACATCCCAAAACAACCCCCTTAAGCACGTCAAATGAACGATATGTTGTCCAACGCAACCCAAATCAGTTTCTCTACCAGCTTGTGCTAGGATACCTAACGTTACATGAGTTCAACTGTGCTCGCGGCTCCAGCAGGTCACAAAGCGCAGGGTCGATCAGCATCCGGCCGTAACGGCGGTGCCAGAAACACCACGAGCTCCAATATCGATTGCCATGCGCGATTTTGCACTTCCTTTTGTGGGCATTTAAAAGTTCGCATTGAGTAATGCATCAAATTGCTACGGCAAAGCGTAGCAGCCCTACAGCTGTTTGCGTGCGGTCCAGTTTTGTTCCCGCTTGACTGGTTCGCACGCAGCCAGCTGGGGACTTGGTCATTTTCCGATACACGTCCGCGTCTCTAGCAACTGCGCTTATACATACCGTTCACGGTGGGGCAGAGCCACGCGCTTGTCTAACTGGGCTCAGGGTTTGAATATGGAGCGCCTTCGCGCACAAGCGCCCTGGCGAAGCCATAGCCAAACCCCGTGAGCCACACGTAAGACAGCAAGGGGGGTGGTGCTCGTGTGGTATGTGATCCAGGTCATTAACGGTCGCGAAGACATAATGCGCGAGCGCATCGAGCGCGTGGTGCCAGTGGGCGCCATGCAAGAGCTCTTTTATCCCCAATTTCAAACCGAGATCAAGGTACACGGCGAATGGGTCAATACGACCAAGTCGCTCTTTCCCGGTTATCTCATCTGCGATACGGCAGACCCCCGCACCGTGCAACAGTATCTGCTACGCATGGACGACTTTGCCCGGGTGCTTGCCCAGGACGGTTTGTTTGTGCCGCTGGCAAAAGAAGAGGTCCAGCTTATTGGCGGATTTACGCATAGGGGAGACCGCGTGGTGCCCATGAGCGAGGCCCTGAAAGATGGTGACCAGGTCGTAGTTACGGCAGGTCCGCTGCTGGGCCACGAAGGCCTTATTAAATCTATTAACAGACGCAAGAGCACTGCTTATTTGGAGCTTGATCTGTGCGGTCGACGCGTAACTACGCGCGTTGGCCTTGCCGTGCTTTCGGCTGAGCAGCGCGTAATGCGAAACCTTAAAAAAGCGATCGCCTAGCTGCAGGCGACCGCTACAAAGAACAGGGAGGATCCCCGACCCGGGGACGAAGTCTTGGAAAAAAACGTGTCAGATAAAACTCAATTTGCAACGGATGCGCCCATGGGAGCGGCGCTCATTGCACAGGCCATGGACCGGCGTGAGGGCGCCGGCCGCTACAAGGCCATGCAATCAATCATGGACTGGGACCGCTCGCGCTTTGTCTACAGGGTTGTGAAGCGAGCCTTCGACATCGTGTTCAGCGGCTGTGTCTTGGCCGTCATCGCCGTACCGAGCCTGGTGCTCGCCGCGGCCATCCGCCTTGAGAGCGAGGGCAACCCGTTCTACAGCCAGATCCGCATGGGGCAGACCCACCGTGACGGCAGTCTGTCAACCTTCCGCATGTGGAAGTTCCGCTCCATGTACAAGGACGCCGATGAGCGCCTGGCAGATCTCAGGGAGCAGAACGAGATCGCCGGCGCCATGTTCAAAATGAAGAATGACCCGCGCGTCACCAGGATCGGCAGGTTCATCCGCAAACACTCCATCGACGAGTTCCCGCAGTTCCTGAACGTGTTCCTGGGTCAGATGTCCGTCGTCGGGCCCAGACCGCCGCTGCCGAATGAGGTGGCCGAGTACACCGAGTACGACCTGCAGCGTTTGGCCGTTAAACCAGGCATTACCGGATGGTGGCAGGTGACCGACCGCAATTCAACGGGTTTCGACGGAATGGTCCAGCGCGACCTGGAGTACATCGCCAAGCGCGGACCCGTCACTGATCTCAAGATTGTCGTCCTCACGGTGATCGAGGTTATCACCGGCAAGGGGGCTTGCTAGATGGATCTCTCGAAAGCAAAGGTTTGCATTCCCAGCTCCAGCGGTGGACACCTAACGCATATGTGGCTACTCAAGCCTATATGGTCGCAAGCCCTCGAACGATTTTGGGTGACGTTCGACAAGGAGGATGCGAACTCGCTGCTCAAGGACGAGCGCGTCATCCACTGCCATTACCCAACAAATCGAAATATCCCCAATTTATTGAAGAACACTGTTCTTGCCTGGAAGGTGTTGCGGAAGGAGCGTCCTGACCTGATTATCTCGTCTGGAGCTGCCGTGGCAGTTCCTTTCTTCGTGCTGGGCAAGCTGCTGGGTGCCAAATGCGTTTACGTAGAGGTGTTCGACCGCGTGGATAAGCCGACCATGACAGGTCGGATGCTCAACGGGATCGCTGATCTGTTCGTTGTCCAGTGGCCGGAGCAACTGGAAGTGTACAAGCACGCCGTGAACCTCGGCTCGATTTTCTAAGAAGTGGTCGAATGATTTTCGTTACCGTGGGCACCCACGAGCAGCAGTTCAATCGCTTGGTCAAGGCTGTCGACGAACTCAGGGCGGACGGGATACTTACGGAACCGGTTTTCATTCAGACAGGCTATTCAACATATGAGCCTATCCATTGTGATCACTCGCGTTTTGTGCCGTTCCATCAGATGAAGAATTATATGGAAGTTGCGGATGTGGTGATTACGCATGGTGGCCCTTCGAGCTTCATTGAAGCGATGGCGGCCGGGAAGGTCCCTGTTGTTGTTCCGCGTCGAGGGGACCTTGGCGAGCACGTGAATGATCATCAAGCGGATTTCGTTCGCATTGTGGCGGAGCGTCAGGGCGGTATCGTGCCTATTTATGACGTTAAAGAGCTGCCTCAAGCAATAGAACGAGCCCGTGAACTTTCATGCGGAGCCTATTTTAAGAGCCATAACTTAGAGTTCTGTAAGGAGCTCTGTGGTTTGATTGAGGAGCTTTAACCCCATGATACCCAAGAAGATTCATTACATTTGGTTTGGCGGTAATCCGCTTTCCCCTCTAGCTGAACGCTGCATTGCTTCATGGGAAAAATATATGCCAGGCTACGAGATCGTTCGTTGGGACGAATCAAACTTTGATACTGATTGCTGTGATTATGTTCGCGAAGCTATAAGCGTAAAGAAATGGGCATTTGCAAGCGACTATGCGCGATTCAAGATTTTGTATGAGCATGGAGGGGTCTACTTAGATACTGATGTCGAGCTTTTGAAGCCTCTCGATGAAATTATTCAAAGGGGCCCTTTTATGGGTTTTGAACAGGATTTCAGCTCTGGTGCTGCCGGCGCTGTCGCTCCGGGGCTTGGCCTTGCGGCCAATCCGGGGCTTGGCCTTGCGGCCAATCCGGGGCTTGGCCTCTACAAGACTATCCTCGATTCCTATGAGTCAGATCACTTTATAAAGACTGGTGGTGTCTACGACCAAACCACTGTCGTTGTTCGTACAACTGATATTCTTAAAGGTCTTGGACTTGAAGATAAACCTGGCATCCAGGAAGTTGCTGGGATAACTATTTATCCAAGTGAATATTTTTGCCCAAAAGATTTCCTTACGCATGAGATTAACGTAACTGAAAATACGTATGCTATTCATCATTTCGACGGATCATGGGCTGGACCGGCGACGCATTTTAAGCATAAAGTTATGAGAGCGGTTGGCCCTAGAGGGGTTATTCTTTTCAAGGCGTTTAAGAACATAATTAAGGGCGATCGTTAATGGGCAACACATTATTAACGATATTTACACCGACCTATAATCGTATTAATGAGCTTGAGCGCCTGTATTCATCACTAATATCTCAGACCGACTTTCGATTCGAATGGCTCATTGTGGATGATGGATCGACTGACGATACTGAGAACATGGTTGTCTCTTGGTTAGACACGTCGCCCTTTCCTATTCGATATATCAAACAGCCGAACTCTGGAAAACACGTTGCACATAATCTTGGTGCTACAGAGGCATCTGGAGAATATTATATTTGCGTTGACTCGGACGACTGGCTTGAGCCCAACGCCGTGGAGACTATCTTGCACGACATAACAGCTTTGGATACGGAAGAAGGTCTTCTGTATCCAAGGCTGTTTGCTGCGCAAACAGCCTTGGATACATGGTTTCCCGATGGCGCTGACAAGATTGAGCTTGCCGATATGCGCATGAAATACGGTCTCGTCATCGAGACGGCGATTGTCTTTAACACTGATGTTTTAAGGCGGCATCCATTTCCCGTTGTTCAGGGCGAGCGTTTCATTCCTGAAGGCTCGGCTTACTACGACTTCGTTGCTCCCGAGCTGTTTTGCGTGCACAACGAACCCTTCTACAGATGTGAATACCTCGAGGAAGGTCTCACCAAAAACATCTGGAAGAATTGGCTGGGCAGCCCCGTGGGTACGCGCATGGCACTTGTCAAGCGACATGAATCTGCCAGGCGGTACTCGAGCGTCCGAGCGCTGAGGGAAAGGATTTCGGCCCTCGTCGGAATCGAGTCCCTGAACATGGCGGTCGCTGAGCCCGTCTTCTTCGGAATCGATTCTAATAGGGCATTGGCCCTCCTTGTATTCCCCTTGTCTGTGCTGGTCGAAAGGAGACGTTTTGGAAGGAAAGTATCTTGATTAAGCGCAAGGCTGCCATAAAGCAATACACCGACATGAATGCGGGGAACGTTTCCTCCATGAGAGTCGTGGACCTTCTGTACTGCGCGTATCTTTTCTCGGTCGTGTTTATGAGCACGCTTGGCCTGAGCGCTGGTGACGATATTTATGTCGCCTGCGTCGGGCTCGGTGCCGCATTCGCGGTTATTAGGTTTCTTGCTATGGACTTTGATCCGCGTTTCTTCTTGATTGCAATGGGTCTTGCAGCCCTCGGCGTCATCGAGTTGGTTGTTAGCAAACGGTTCACCCTGCTACTTACGGTCATGCTGTTGGTTGGCGCCAAGGACATTGATATCAAGAGGGTGCTACTTACATTTCTGACCGCGAAAATCGTAGGACTTCTTTTCGTAGTGCTGTTTGCCGCTACGGGTATTTATGAAGTTGAATTTTACCAGTATTATAAAATGGCGACAGACACATACATTCAGCGAGTCCTTGTAAACGGCTCCTCTACCAACGTCATGCACTTGTCTTTTCTCACGGTCGTCTTCTTGACGCTCTATATGAAAAGGGGAAATTGCGGAATTATCGTCTACCTCGTGTTTGCCGTTTTGAACATCTTGTGTGAATACATCACGGGCAGTTACATCGGCCTGTTCCTCGGCATGGGTGGTCTGCTCCTGTTCTATGTACTTCAGCATTCAGGGAAGATAAGGGAACTGTTCGTCAGGTTCTCAACGGCCGTGCTCCCGCTTCTTATCGCATTTTCGTTCGGCACTGCGTTGCTCTATGGGAGAAACGGTTTTATCGGCGTTCTCGATAGGATTTTTCAGGGTCGTATCTATTACAACAACTTCTTTCTCAGTAACTACACGGCAAGCCCATTCGGTCATGGCATGCTGACCTCAGAGGGTAATTTTGACAATAGCTACGTCTTCGTCTTCGTTGCCTACGGATTAATTGCCTTCATTTTGCTATTCGGATCAATGCAGTTAATTGTTAAACGGCTTAAAGAAACACGCGATTGGGCATCTCTTGCATTTGTGGTTATTTACATGATTGCAGCTCTGAGTGAAAGTTTTTACCCGGCTGCTGCTGTCAATCCATCCTTATTTCTGCTTGTTCCATTATTTAGCTTTAATGGGCATTTTGATATATGAAGCAGGGCTGCGTCCTGAATAAACAATCTACTTTATAAAACCTTGAAACCTTGTTCGTGATGGGAATAGCTTACCATGTCACAAGAAATATCGTATTCATCTAGCGAAGGCAGCTTTGCACCAGTTGCGATTACAACGTTGAGTAGAATCGAGTGCCTAAAAACAACGATTGATTCTCTCGGTAGATGCCATTGTGCCGAGTACACTGACGTCTTCCCTCCTTGCGCTCGCATTTAAATTTGGACTTGTATTTGCAGTTGGTGCAGCGTTTTTTATCTTGCTGCCATCAATTAAGAACTCTGTTGCAACGGGAAACTATTCTATTCTGTTCATGGGAATTTTGATGCTTACTTACTTCTCGACCTTTAACGGCATGGCCAATATTCCGGATGTCTACCACGTTATGGCTTTATTTTGCTTAGTGCTTAATCTGCTGGGTGAACGCACCTCTAAAAATGACTCTGTCGACTCCGCAGTCAGTGACGTTATCGGCCCGAAGGGTTTATGAGATGGTGATGTCTTCAGTGAATTCAAACGCCCCATTAGTCAGTGTCGTGATCCCGACATATTCACGTTCTGACATGCTGACTCGGGCATTGGAAAGTGTCAATTCCCAGACTTACCCCAATATCGAGATTGTTGTCGTAGATGACAATGGTAAAGGCACGAATCAACAGCTTGAGACTCAAGCTCGTGTTCTTGCATTCGAGACTCGGCCGGGCGTTGAATTGCGCTATGTCGTTCGCGAAAAAAACGGAGGCGGATCGCTTGCGCGTAACACTGGCATCGATGCTTCAAAGGCCGATTTTGTTGCCTTTCTTGACGATGATGATGAGTTTCTACCGCGCAAGCTAGAGCTGCAGATGAAACCAATGTCCGATTCAAATGTGTCGTTGACCTATGCGCACTGCAAGGGCGTCCAGCCCGATGGTACAGAGATTTACTACCGCCGAGTCTGCAACGGGGTGCCTGTTTTCGAGCAGGCCTACTGCGGCTGTGTTGCGGCGACGAGCCAATGGCTGGCGCGCAAGGATGCGTTACGGAGCGTCGGTTGCTTCAGCGATACGCCTGCGAAGCAGGACTCCATTCTCATGTTCAAGCTTTTGATAGCGGGCTTCCAGATTAGATGCGTCCCCGAGGTGCTCTCAGTCTACTACGATGACTTAGGGACGGTGAGGATAAGCACGAGCGGCAAGTCTTTGGCGGGGGAGCTGAACTATGATCGGCTCATACGGGAGTATTCTGGGATGTTTACGCTCAACCAAAGGCGTCGTGTAGAGCATGCGATGCACTATCGCGTCGGCATGATGCTCGTTGGAATGAACGCGAGTGCTGAGGGCGCAGTCCAGCTGTTATCCTCGTTTGCGCTTGCTCCCTTTGCTTTTATACATAAAGCATATCGCGTTGTTGGTCACAATGCGAAGCAGGCTCTTAAGAAACTTAATGCTCATCGTGGTTAGGAATTGTATGTTATTAAGAAAAGCCGCTCGCTGTGTTAGGCACCCTTCGCTTGTTAGGTTCGAGATTGAGAGGCGTTCCCGGCTGCGTGAGGTCAGTAAATTTGATTTTCGCCCTTACATGAGCGCGCCCATCAGCAATAATACATATATATCTCTTACAAGCTATGGGGCGCGTCTCAATGCGGTCCATATGGCCATCCGTTCCCTACTCATGCAATCAGTGAGACCCTCAAAGGTTCTGCTTTATCTTGATGAGTCTATCCAAAGGGACACGCTTTCCGATGATTTGCTTGACCTTGAACAATATGGTCTTGAAATCAGAATGGGTTACGAGGATTTGGGGCCGCACAAGAAATATCTCTTCGCATTTCAAGAGTTCCCGGACTCGCTCATTATCACGGCGGACGATGATCTCATCTATCCAGCAGACATGGTCGAATCGCTTCTCACGGCCCACGAGGCTGTTCCCTATTGCGTTGTGGCAAGGCGCTGCCATCTCATAGGGTTTGATGTTGCCGGAGATTTACTTCCTTATGAAAAATGGGGCTGGGAGCATAAGGACGCTTATTCAGCCCCCAGCCGCCGGTTGCTTGCAACCGGCTGCGCCGGGGCGTTGTATCCTGCCGCAGCTTTCGACCTCGCATCGCTGGATATAGAGGCCATACGTGGAGTAGCCTGGCCTGCAGACGACCTTTATCTCAAGTTCTTCGAACTCGCCAACGGCATCGAGGTGGCATATGCTCCGAACAGACAGAATCATCCCTATCAATTGGAGGGTCCTCGTTCAGACGCTCTTTGCAACGCGAATGTGGCGGGAGGGCGTAACGATGCCATCATGGCCGAGCTCATGTGCCGCTATGGATTGAGTCCATCGTATTTCGAGGAGGGATATCGTGTGACTTCTTCCTAATGTTCAGAATAGGCTTTCGCAATCCAAGGCTAACGAATGACTTGAGACTAACATGCAGGAACTGAGGGGGATCGGCTCTCTCGGTTGACCGACGGCCGACATAGCGATTCGTTATCCTGAACATATATTCATCGGGAGGGGCGTATGTCAACGGTGGGATGCTGGCTACCTCGAATGCGTGAAAGACGTCATTGGGCGCGACTGAATGTTGCCTATGGTTCTCTCGTGCGTACGGACTTGCATCGCCATTAAAGACTTGATAAACCGATGAATGAGCAAAGCAACGTTGGGCTGAGAAAGTGTTGGGCAATGACGCTTGGATCGGGTGCTGCGTACAAATAATGTCCGGCGTCACTGTTGGCTCGCACGCCATTGTGGGTGAAGTGGTCGCGCGTAATTTCCCGGAGCGACCGGTTGTTGGCGGCGTGCCGGCGCGTGTAATCCACAAGAGGAACAGATATACCAGGCCATTGAGGCCGCTAAAGTTTGGAATATGGAAAGTGTCTAAATCAAATACGGGCATGCGCAGTGCTGCCCTTATGCAGTTTGGGTCTAAGTATGTCAGCATGGGTGCTCAACTCGTGATAACGGCCGTGCTGGCAAGACTGATCTCGCCGGGTGATTTTGGGCTTATGGCTATTGTCACCGTGTTCACTGGGCTATTCAGCTTGCTTTCTGATATGGGCGTGGGCACTGCTATCGTGCAGTATCGCGACCTTACGGAACGTGAGTATGGCGGTCTATTTGCATTTTCGGCACTTTTGGCTGCAGGGCTTTCTCTGGCCTTTTGTGCCGCATCGCCATTCATCGCCGCAGTCTACGGGGACGCCCGGCTTGTGCCCTTGTGCCTTGCCTCGGCCCCCGCGCTGCTGTTCTCCACGCTCAATATGGTGCCAAATGGCCTTATGCTCAAGGAGTTGCGCTTCGCCGCCATTGGCGTACGTCTTGTGGCGGCTACAGTAGTCTCTGGAGGGGTCGCAATCGCGGCCTCCGCCTTGGGTGCGGGCTGCTATGCGCTCGTCCTTCAGACTGTGCTATCTGCAGCGGTGGTGTTCTTCTGGAACATCGTAGCGCGACCAATCAGGCAGATAAACGCTCATTTCATTTGCACGCTTAAGAAGATATTCTCCTATTCTGCTTACCAGTTTGGGTTCAGCTTGGTCAATTACTTCTCCCGCAACCTCGATAACATGCTCGTTGGCGGTATGCAGGGAACTGCGGCCTTGGGCTTTTACGATAAGGCTTATAAATTGACAACCTATCCCATGACAGCGTTCTCCAGTGTCATAGGCTCGGTCATCCAGCCGTTCATGGCAGAGCATCAAGACGATGTCGACCGCATCTACGAGTGCTGGATGCGTATCGAAAAGCTGCTCTCGCTAGTGGGTGTTGCTGTGGCGGTGGTATTCAGCTGTGCTTCGGCGGAAATCATTGCTGTCTTCTACGGGCCAGGATGGGAGCAAGCCACGCCGGTGTTCGCCGTGCTTGCTTTGTCGGTCTACTTCCAGATGATGGGCAACCCTTCGGGTGCGTTTTTCCAGAGCATAGGACGCACCGATTACATGTTTAAGGTTGGTCTTGTGAACACCGCGATCACCATTACCGGGCTGCTAGCGGGCCTGGCTGGCGGCTCCATCCTCACAGTGGCTTACGGCATCTTCGCAGCATACTGCCTTCATATGGTTCCTCTAGCGTATTTCCTAGTGAAACGTGGTTTCGGCAGACCTTACTATTGCCTGCTAAATTTCTTGCCTGAGATTGCTGTTGGCATCGTGGGCATTGCTGCTGTTGCGGGAGTTGGCGCCTTTATACCCATGGAAGATGTTTTCCTCTCTCTCATCGTAAAGTTGCTTGTGAGCAGCATTGCGCTAATCACTGGATATGCGCTCACTGGCCAGCTGAAATACCTCACGGCTCTAATTAAGAGATAGCTCATTCTGATCGTTCCATCACGTATGGCACCTTGAAAACCCCAGATAGAAAGAAGATTCCCATGAAAATCGCTGTCGCCGGTACCGGCTACGTCGGCCTGTCCCTTGCCGTCCTGCTCTCGCAGCACAACGAGGTGCACGCGCTGGACATCGTGCCCGAGAAGGTCGAGAAGATCAACAACTTCGTGTCGCCCATCCAGGACGACGAGATCGAGCGTTTCCTGGCGGAGGACAAGACGGGGGAGCGCGAGCTCGACCTTCATGCTACCGTCGATGTCGCCGAGGCCTACACGGGCGCCGACTACGCCGTCATCGCCACGCCCACCAACTACGACAGCGATAGGAACTTCTTCGACACGAGCTCCGTCGAGGCCGCCATCGCCGCCGTTCGCTCGGTGAACCCGGACGCGTGGATCGTCATCAAGTCGACGATCCCCGTCGGCTACACCGCTGGGCTTCGCGAGAGGTTGGACGACAGCAAGATCTTCTTCAGCCCAGAGTTCCTGCGTGAGAGCAAGGCGCTCTACGACAACCTGCACCCCAGCCGCATCGTGGTTGGCGCGCCCAAGGACGACTCCGAGGCCGTCGCGGCTGCAGAGAAATTCGCCGGCCTGCTCGCGCAGGGCGCCGACCCCGCCGAGCTCGACCGCGTCAACGCCGACGGAACCGTGGGTATCCCGGAGCTCGTGCTGGGCACCACCGAGGCCGAGGCCGTCAAGCTGTTCGCCAACACGTACCTGGCGCTGCGCGTGGCCTACTTCAACGAGCTCGACACCTACTGCGAGGTCCGCGGCCTCAACACCCGCGACGTCATCGACGGCGTGTGCCTGGAGCCGCGCATCGGCAGCCACTACAACAACCCCAGCTTCGGCTACGGCGGCTACTGCCTGCCCAAGGACACCAAGCAGCTGCTGGCCAACTACAAGGACGTGCCCCAGAACCTGATCGAGGCCATAGTGGAGGCCAACCGCACACGCAAGGACTTCGTGGCCGACGAGGTGCTGCAGATGGTGTGGGACCGCGTGTACGAGGGCAAGGAGAGGCCGGTCGTGGGCGTCTACCGCCTGACCATGAAGTCCAACTCCGACAACTTCCGCGCGAGCTCCATCCAGGGCGTCATGAAGCGCGTGAAGGCCAAGGGCGTGCCCGTGGTGGTCTACGAGCCCACGCTGGATGCGCCGGAGTTCTTCGGCTCCGAGGTGACCCACGACCTGGAGGCCTTCAAGGCCGGCTGCGACGTGATCGTCGCCAACCGCTGGAGCGACGAACTCGCGGACGTGGCGGACAAGGTCTACACGAGGGATCTGTTTAAGCGGGACTAGGGGAGAGGGGTTTCCACTGCGACTTCAGCTTTTGTCCACAAGTCGTAATTTCAAGAAAGAGGTCGTATCGGCTAACGCCGATACGACCTCGATTGGTTTAAGCCTAATTTCTTAACAGTTGAAGAACATAGCGAGTTGCTCAGCTTATTAACCCACGATCCATCCGTCTCTGCGTCTAGTCCCTATCTAACCCTGAGCATCGGTGTTTCGATTTCTTCTGGCGAGGCGAAATATATCGCGGTGCAGGCCTGATTGAATACGGCTTGTGGATCGGTATCGTAGAACACCCAATGAAGCTAAACCGTTTCACATCGAGTCATATTTATGTCCGTACTGGTCATGCCCGACTCGTAGACACATTTCGCGGGCTGGGGCAGGGACTTTTGTGTCTCGTTCGTATTGTTTATCGGATGAAAATACTGGAGTCTGGGCTTATCGCTTACTCAGATTGTATGGGGTTTCGCCTCGGTTATTAATCTATTTTGTTGTTCATGGGCATTGGGGTGGAATACGGTAAACGCCGACTTTACTGCTTGGGTTTAAGTGGGATTTTGCAAAAAAGTATGAGTTGATAGGTGTTCGAAAAATGCAACTACGGTTTTGCTTGATAGACTACTGTTCTAGTGAGGCCAAGATTCTTAGTCATTTAGCATTGCAATACAAGTAGATACAGATTCGAATGTTAATGCTGCGAGGTTGGGACGAAAGGACGACATATTGGAGGAATATACTAAGCTATCAATTCACAACCATTTCGGCGGTAGATCCGCCGATTTAACCATAAACCGTCCGATTGGGGAATAATCCCAATTCGACCTTATTAAGGGTTTTAAGGAACTACGGTCAGCAAAGGCAGAGGATTTTCAGCTTCTTGCCCAGACGAATTCGAACAACCTCGATGTCGCGTCTTATCTGCTTATGCGCAAGATGGCCTCGCTTATTCGATTGAGCTGCTTCCTGGAATCGAGATAAACCTCGTCAACTGGGATGATGAAACGCGCGTCCTCCATGTTGTCGTAGTGGTCGACCCCTGTTCCAACCTGTTGGTTTTCACGAAGGCTTTGAAGGAAGCCTTCGTCGCCAATGGAAGATTCGCGCTTAAGATTGATCAGTTCTGTGAGGTTCTCTCTGATCGGCGTGCGGTTATTTGCGTTCATGGGCTAAAACAAGACGACCGCGGGCTTGCCGGGAATCCTCAAATGGCGCAAGAGCTGCTAAGCATGAACAGATATTTCCCTGTCGCCGTTGAGGACAACAGGTCATTCCACAAACTTTCTCTTCAGCAACAAATTAAGGAATTTCTTTCCGAAGAGACGAGTGCTTGGTTCGATGCTGCAGCTGACATTTCGTCCGTTGACAGGCAACATTTTGATAGCGTTTTATCGCCAACCTACATGTGGGCGGGTGCCACTTTCGATGATCTTTTCTATTCTGTGCTTGCTGGTGATAGTCGTATGGTACGCGGGGAGGATATCGTTAAGAGAGTCTCCTATGTGGCGCGTATAGTGATCGACGAGGGCAACGGCATGCAACGGTCGGATATTAATTGTTCCCAGGGGCTCAATTGTGTGATTGGGCCATCGGGTAGCGGCAAGACTCTGCTGCTTGATATTCTAAATATGAAGCTGAAGGGCAAGCATCTTATTGCTGGAGCCTCTAACATTGGAGACTACAACGGCCTTTATGACCTTTCACAGGTGCACCTTTATGGGCCCGATGGTAAGGAAATTGATGTTGCGGACGGCTTCGAAGTAATTGAGGGAGAGAACCTTTACAATAAGGTTATCAAGGCTTATAGCAGTGAAAAGGGCGAGCTCGTCAAGGATATGGGTCTTGAAATCAATTCGCAGGGGTTTACAGATCTCATTGTTCGCTTTACGACAGATATGAACCGTTATCTGAGAGGCAGGGCTAAAGCGGATGAATCTAGAACTGCCGCATCCGGCGCTTTGGCGCAGGCGAAAAGCGCGGCACGCTTCATCGCTGCGAACTAGGTACAGGGTGTCGATACTATAGCCTATATCCAAAACCCAAATGCCGGCTCCGCTATTATTGAGTTCGATGAGAGAATTGCGGCGTGCGCAGATGGATTCGAGGAGGCTAAGAGACATTTTGACGGGCTTATCTCAATTGCCGATAAAAACGGTCTTTCCGAGGGGCTTAAGAGGCGTCTTGCCCGATTGCGTGCTGAATTTCTGACTGCGCTTGCAATTAAGAAGCTTGACCTGGAGTCCAAGCGTTTTTCCAAACAGTTTAATAAGGATAAATCTAAACTCATCTTCGAAGCCGTCCAGGCTTATAACGCGAAGGTTAGTGGCCAATATCATCAACTCAATCAGAAGAAGCAGGTTCTGACCGATAAACTCTCCGAGCTCGCGACGGAGCTTCTGTCTGCCAAGAGATCTGAGCTTGACTTGGCAATTCCAGTCCTTACAAGCGCGGAAGTCGAAGCCTCTGTCAAGCTTACCAGCAAGAGCGAGGTCGCCCGATTGAGCATTGAAAAAATAGACTTGGGGATTGGTGACGAGGCTCGTATTAAAGGGCTTTTCCAGGATAACGTATGCACTAGAGCAAGCAAGGGTAAGGCCAAGGCCAAATCGTCATCGTTTTCGTTTCCGATAGACTTGACATCAAAAAAGTCTGTGGGGTCCATGCTTGAAGTCTTTTTCCAATCGGGCGTAAAAGACGGTCTTTCCATGTCATTCCCCCTTGATGAGGCAGCGACATACTCAATCGAGCTTAAGGACGAAAAAGGGAAATACCGCCCTATCGAGGAGTTTTCTGCTGGGATGCTCAGTAAGATTTATGTCGCTTATTTCCTGGACCGTACGATTCAGAACGAGGGAAGTAATACAATTCTTCTCTACGATCAGCCCGAATCGAACATGGAGAAGGAGTTCTTGCTTCGAACGCTTGGCGACAAGCTGAGGGAGCTGAGGAAAGTGCATCAGATTTTTGTGGCAACGCACGAACCTCTGCTTGTTGTCAATGCCGATGCGAATGAAATCATCTTGGCGGCGAATGACAAGCGAGTTGACGAGCCGAACCACGTGGTCTATGAAAATCGGTCATTCGTGGGCGCTCATGGCAAGCGCGATCTTGTAGAAGGTGTTGCGCGTTTGATTGATGGCGGAACAGACGCGGTCAAACGCAGAAGCGGTATTTATGAAGGGATGACCCACAGATGACAATAATTTCTGTAGATGCGAGAGGCGAGCTGAGGGTCGACGGCGAGCCAAAGAAGGTAGCTGACCTGACGCAGGAATTTTTGGAGAAACTCGTGGACGACTCACTCGAATCTAAGGTCGAATACGAAATAGAAGGCGACATGCCGCTTGCCGGATTCTTCGAGAAACTTCGCGACGGGACGAAAGAAGGCTCCGAGCTTAGAAAAGCCAAGGAGGAGTGCGAAAAGAGGGCAGGAGATGCCATCGCGGCTGGCAAGAGGTACATCGAGGAACATGGAGATGTTCCGTTAAGCGATGTCAAGAAGTGATCTATTCAAAAACCTAACAGTTTAGATAACGGGCGATGCCGTACCTACCCCAAGCTGCGGTAAGTCGCGTCGGTCATCAGGATATGGCGCACCACCCTTGCAGTCGGGTCCCATCTATAGCGTGACTGATTGGTCTGGAAGAGGTAGGCATACCAGACGAGGTAGACCTGCAGGTTCCTGGGCAACATCCCCGTGAAGCGCCAAAGATAGCGTTTGAGCCAGGAGCACAGGTCGTTCACCATCTCCATCCGCTCCAGGTAGACCGGGTCGTTCACATCGGCCCTGTGCGCCTCGCTCTCGAGCCCGCCCTCCCTGACCAGCGCGCCGTGGGCCTGCTCGAGGTCGTGGATGGGCAGCGGCCCGGGCAACATTCTACTGCCCATGGACTTCCTTGCGCGCGCCGAGCTGGGCTTCCTGTGGCCGAGAACGACCGCGACGGGGTTCTTATGGAAATCGAAGGCGACTCAGACGCACGGCTTTTGTCGGGATAGACCACGCTTATGCACCTGTTCGTAACCCTTGGAGGGGTCTGTGTCGTTGATGTGGGTCTCGTCAATCCAGAAGGTGTCGCACAGTACAAACCGGTCCTGGTAGCCGGTTAACGTGGCGAGCGCGCGGCGCCGCCACTCGAAGTCCATCTTGTGGCTGACGCCACACAGCTCGGCCGCGCACTCGACGGGGACGATGGAGCGCATAAGTCTAATGAAAGTGACCCAGACAGGGAGCACCTTTCGGCAGTGCTCAAGGATGGCGCTCGTGAGGGAGGTGAGCCTCCCGCTGCAGCGGCGCGTCTCGTCGACGGCTTCTCAGTGCAGCAGGAACTCGTCGGCGGGGAGGCCCGCCACGAGCACCCCGAAGGGGTTTGCCTTTCCCATATGGATCTGTCCCATCCGCCCGAACGCCCGCCCGGAGGGATTGTCGCCAAACAAAGATCCGGGCGGGCGCTCGGGCAAATTCTCTGTTTGGCTCGGAAGGACATAGCATTCGAGGGCTTTGCGGTCCCCGACTCATCACCTGTTATCTAAACTGTTAAAAGACCAATTTGTTACTTCTTAAGGTACGAAAATGAACTGGCCACGTAAAGAAAATACGTCAGCTGTATGAACGCGAAAAGGCTAAGATTGTTTCATCATTTAAATTCGTCTATGGAAGATTTCGTTTGCTAAAACAAATTACTCAAAAAGTTACATGGTCGCTTGTAAAAAAGTCCTCCAAATGGTCGATTGCAATCATCGGTGCAATTTCGACGATTATGGGAGTTGTCGGCATTTCTCTCATTGAGCTGCTGCCAAAAAATACTGGTTGCCTATTCAGGCTCCTTGTGTTGGCCATTCTATTTGTCGTGCTGGCCGTCTTTGCGGCGATCGTCACATACCGTCGCAGTAAAAACGGCGTGCATTTGATAATCAACGGAATGGACGTTGATATTGTGGTCGATGATCTCTTTGGCATTAAGGGCGTTAAGGTCATCCCGTTCGATGACTTTTTCGACATTAAGGTTGATGACAAGGTAATCTCAAAAAATTCCCTTAACGGCATTTTTGTCGAGCGGTATGCTGACTGGGATGCTCTAAAGCGAACGATAGAAGAAGAGCAACTGAGCTTGTTGAAACCCTTTAAGGCTAGGAATGGTCGGACATGCTATCCCCTCGGCACCATCAAAGAATACGAAGGGTTCGCCCTGCTCGCCTTCACTCATATGGACGAAATGTATCGTGCTTGTCTTCATCGCGGCCAGTATGAGGAATGCTTGCTAAATATGTGGGATGAGCTCGATCGGATGTATGCAGGCAGGCGAGTCGCTCTTCCGCTGTTGGGGTCTGGAATAACCAGATTCGACAGTGGAAAGCCCTCGGAGGACGACCTCCTTCGCTGCATGCTTTGCACCCTGAGGGCTTCGAAACACCATTTCAAGGAAGGCGTTGTGGTCGTGTTGACGAAGAAGACCGCTGAACGCATGAGGCTATACGAGGTTAACAGTTATACAGAGGCCTGGAACAATAGGATTGGAGAGAAAGATGGTTTATAGGACAAGGACTTACATTGCCGCCGACTGGGACGGCGACCGAGATGCGGTTGACCAGCTGCATAAGTGGAACGACAGTAATTATTGGGAGCTATCATTCTCGGATGCCCACGACCTTCAGCAGTCTCGCGACTCCAGTCTGCCATGCAGCATAAAGAGCTCCTTGAAAAAGAGATTGGACGGATCTAAGCGATTCGTACTTATCGTTGGAGACTCGACCGACACTGTAACTAAAGGAAGCTGTCAGCACTGTGGGAGCTATAATTCATGGACTTCGAGCTGCGCTCGTTTGCATAGCGTCGACTATCGTAGCTTCATTAAATACGAATGCGATATAGCCGTTCAGGCCGGAATCGACATTGTTGTGCTGTACAACTCCGTACGCGTCGACTGGTCGAAATGTCCTTTGTCAGTTCGATACGAGAAAAAACATATCGCTATGAAACGCTGTGAATACGGCGAGCTAAAATGGGATTACTACGCCGTCAAAAACGCACTCCAGTAAAGGCTTTCCACGTGCAGTGTCGAATGATGGGGCTAGCGGCCTTGCCGGAGAGACATGCTCGCAGACTTTGTTAAACCGGAGCCTGGAAAGACTGTTCAAATCCATCCAATTTGCCATGAATCAGGTGAAAGTAAAGGCGTGCTCTTAGTGGCCTACGAAATTGCGTTAGACATAATCTCCATTCACCGACTGGCAAAACGATTTACACCTAATTTCTAGTGCTGCTCACAGGCAATTCTTTTGTCTGTGCCTTGATCTCGCTAAACTAATAACTGCTGCTACCAGGGCATTTTCTGGTGCACATTCTATTGGCTCCCGCGAAGATCGGAGCAGGTATGTTTGCTGCCAAGTCCTACACCAGCCGTCATTACATTGCGATTGTTGCCATGGCCTGCCTATGCGTTTTGCTGGGCGGGCCTTCTTATGCCGCGGGCGCGGAGAGCCTCATCATCGCGGGCGCGACGTACTACGAGCCGGGCGTGTCGGGCCCCGGCTGGGCCTGGACCGATGCCGACCACCTGGAGCTTAACGGCTACGCGGGCGAGGCCATCGGCGCCGAGGGCGACCTGGTGCTGACGCTTGCCGGGCAAAACTCCGTGACGGAGTCGCATGCGCCCGATGCGGACATCACGCTGTGCGGCATGGAGGTGTGGGGCAACCTGACGCTTCGCGGCACCGGAGCCCTGACGGCGACGGGCTCGCAGTGCGGAATCCACGCGTCGCAGGCGCTCGTTGTGGACGGCTGCACCGTCGATGCCCGTGCGAACGGGGCCGATATTACGGACGAGGCGGTCGCCGGCATGATCGCAGGCGACATGGCTGTGCGCGGCGGCGGACGCGTCGTTGCAGCGGGCGCCGGGTCCGGAGCGGGTGTGCGCGCCTACGGCGTGTATCTGCAGGATGCGGGCCTTGGTGATAGTGCGGTCGGCCGTCGGCTTTCCGTCGATGCCTCATGGGTGGATTCGACCGGTGCCGACGGGGGCGTTGCTTGTCTGGGCGGGTCGCTTGCGTCCGCGCGGCTTGTGGCGCCTGCGGGCGGGGCCTTTGGCCCCGGCGGCGTGGTGGATGCCTCCGGGGCCATGGCTCCGCATGTGGTGATTGAGCCCGAGGGCGCGACGGCGCCGGCGGGGGAGACCGACGGGCGCGAG
>OBZF01000158.1_pt1 | contig 54309 bp, 70 predicted proteins | sample 1495521 | NCBI WGS metagenome assembly OBZF01 (sample SAMEA2580234, study PRJEB22360) | human gut metagenome | biome: human gut; feature: human-associated habitat; material: faeces | place: Denmark | collected 2008/2010 | reverse complement strand
CCATCTTGACGTTTGAAATTCTGCAGTAGGTTCTTTTTTACTGCCGGAGTTTTCAGTATTTCTGCTGTACTGCCTTTCAATACTACAACACCATAGTCGGTCAGATCTTTACTGTCAAGCTCATAGCCCTTTGGAAATGTGAGGTCACTATCGTTAATAGGTTCTTGATACTCATAGTTGGCTTCACGGGGAAAGTCATTTGTAAGAGTGAACTTAGAAATTTCAAGGCCCGTATTGATTACATAACTGTTTTGAGAAGACAAACGTAGGGTATATGTTCTGTCAATGAGTGGAAAACGAAATTCATGATAGCTCAGGTCCGAGAGCTTATCAATTAGTCCGCCAATACCCATACTGCCCATATATGCAAATTCAATGCTTATATCACTTGTGTTTAGGGCAATATTAGAAAGGTCAAATTCTTGTCCATCTTCTTCCGGCCAGTCGTTTTTTTCCAATTCTTTGATAGCAGGGAAGGCTACAAGATTATTGTAGCTTCCCTTTGTAACGCATATCCCTAAACTGGTATAGGCGTCTATTCCGTCTAAGTAAAATTGTCCTGTCATCGCTTCAATGTTATGCCTTTAGTGTTCAATGTGTCAATCCCCATTCTGATAGATTCTATAGCCTTCTCAATAGCTTCAAGGCGTGCCGTATGACTACTTATGTCTGACAGGTAAGTAATGACAAGATCGCTATGTTTTACCATTTCACCTATATTCTTGTCCATGTTGGATAGGTATACAAGCTTCTCAATGATCTTATCTGTACTCAATTGTATTTGCTTAACTCCTTCGTTTATTGAGTATGTGTGAGAAGTCATAACAGCAAATGCACCATCCAGTTTATCTGCAGAGTCCTGCGACATGGAGGCAAAACCTTTCTTTGATGCTTCACGTTCATCGTCATCTTTGTTCCAGCCATACATTTCAGCCAACGCATCCCGTTTGGCTTTCATGTCATCGGAAATCTGCTGACCTTCAGCTTTTAAAGCATTATATTCTTCTTCGGTTACTCCATCATCCATAGCTTTGTAAAACTTCTCTCTCCAAGCTGTTAGTCGGCTCATATAGTCCTCTTTGAGCATTGAGTTTAGAATAGCATTTCTCATGTATTCTTCAAAGTTATCTGCGAAATCAGCACTATCGGCATCCATATCTGTAAGCAGATCCTGAAAGTCTGAACGAAGTCCGTCTATATCAATGAGAGTAGCATCGGTGATCTTCTGCTCGACAACCTCTGCAACCTGGGTAACACCATCCACTATCTGATCCGCGAATTTTTGAGTGTCAGAGTCAAGTTGTGACCAGAAGATCCCAGCATTTTCTTGAAGTTTTGTAAGTTGTTCATCTGTCAAATCAAACAGACCGGCCATGCGTCCGCCCATTTTGTCTTTAAATTCATCGACGCTCATACCTAGCGTATCTGCCGCTTGCTTCCACCCCTCCATGGACATATCTTCCACTTCAGTATATCCCTTTGAATGTGACTTGCCGGATGCACCAGAGTTCAAGTATTGTTTACCTAAAACACGTGCATTCTCATTCTGTAGCCTTATCATTTCAAGGGCCTTATCATAAGCAGCATTCGCATTATCTCCTGTAAGAGTTTCAGCCAATTCCAGTTGCTTTTCTATCACTCTATCAAGAATGTTGATATAAGATTCATAAGCTTCTTTGGCTTTCTCATACTTTTCTGTTGTGTCGTCTTTGCCGAACAGGTCGAAGATTTTCATTGCTATCTGCATAGCTGCACCGATGATGGCGAGAATGACAGATGCTTTTTCAACCGCTTTGATTGCAGTTGATGCCGTTGTTGATGCCGTTTCTACGCCATTCATCGCTGTCATGGCGAAGGTGCCGATATTGCCAATGATACTTATAATTTCACCGGCTTGTCCGCCGATAGCTGAACCTAGATCTTTTAAAGCGTCACCGAGTTCTCCGATAACGCTTGCCACTTTCCTTTCAGCAGCTTGTACCTTTGCACTGGCTTTCGTCGTTTTGTCTTTTGCTTCATTGTAGTTATCCGTTTTCTCCTTCACCTTATCCAACGCCTGCGCCTCGGTTAGATAAGCTTTAGTTGAATCGATCTTTCCGGTCTTGGGATTATACTTAGAAGACTTGACACCGTTCTCAATCATAGCACCGCCTTTCACTGCTTCCGCCTGGGTCCGGGCATTCTCTAACTCAATTTGCGCTTTAGCTAGTTCTTCCTCCGCTTCTGCCAGTTCCTTCTTCTTGTCAGATAATGATTGAAACGGATTACGTGAATCCAGTTCATCCATGATTGATTGAATAGTGCTGGTATATTCACGAAGTTGGTCCGGAGATAATACCTTAGCTGCTGTCCCTTTTGCATTCTCTAGTTGAGAAAGAAGAGAATTAAGAGTTTCAGAAGATGTTTCTTTCAAATTCTCAAAGGCACGAACGTATTCCGGAGATTCTTTCAGCTTATTATAGTCCATATTCATAAGTTCCATACCCTTATCTTTTGTAGCTTGGGTGATGGAACGATCAATCTGTTCTACCTGTTCTGTATTTCCGTCCTTTTCTGCTTGTTTGCGCTGTTCTTGAAGAGTAGCAATATCTTCGTTGAACTTTCGTTCAATCGCAAGCCGTTGATCTGTATAGTCCTGATACTGATTCAACAAATCAGATAGATCATCTCCACGATTGTACTTTGTATCAGCAGTCGCAGCGGCTTCCTTTGCAACGTTGTCGAACATGGCAAACAGTTTCTTCGTTGACTCAGAATTGATGAAAGCACTTGTATTAAAAGTCTTCTTCTTGTTTTCCGGATTAGCTTCAAAAGCAGAACGAGCATCTTCAATCACTTTTAGTTTCTTGTCTTCTGCTTCACGCTCGATAGCCTGCAATTCTAGTTTGTGATTAAGCTCCCTTTGTCTGAGGACTTTTTCACTACTCTCTTTGAGTTTGTTTATTTCAAGTTGTTCGAGTTCATTTGCTGAATCGATCTTGATTCGTTCCTGTTCGCGTGTTTGCTTATCGAGCAGGAGCTTGTATTTTTCCTGCTCCTCACGTAACTTTTGCGCTTTATCGTCCTGTTTGGAAGATGAGTCATAGACTTTTAATTCTTTCTCAGCTTCTTTCAATTTCTTGGCATTTTCTTTATAGGACTTTACCACAGCGGAGTCTATACCCTTGAAATTTCCGGCATCCATCAATTTCTTTTGTGCCGAAGCGATTGAATCCAGCGCTTTTGTAGCATCGTCTTTCTGCTTCGTCCAAAAAACCTTATTTTGCGTAGTAACTTTCTTATTATCATTATCGGATTTGCCTGGAAGTAAGGCTTTTAGTTCCTTTTCTTTTTTAGAGAGTTGATGTTGTTTCGCATCAAGTAGCCAGGCATTTGGAGACCAACCATTATTTTCTTCTTGTTCTTTCTCTACAAGTGATTGTAACTCTGTGATTTCCGATTTCAGTGTATCAATATTGTTCCGAAGGGAAATTATTTTCAACTCTTTGGGTTTGGATTTCTCTTTAGCTTCTTTTTGAATGTTTTCTATTTCTGAATAAACCTTCTTGGCTACTTCAAGCTCCATAAATGCTTCATTTTTCTCAGCTAAAGAACCTGCGCCAACCAAACCATTGTCGATATCTTTTCTATATTTAGCAGAAGCTGTATCATATTTCTTTTGGGCTATTATCACATTAGTCTTCGCCCCAATCCTTTCTCTTCTATTTATTTCATTATTAATTTGCTTATTCAAAGAAAGATGATCCATGAGTTTCAATGTCTCAATATCCATATTAGAGAAGACTGTAGGCATTAGAGCTTGAAGTTGTTTATATGCTTTAACTTTGTCGTATTGCGTCGAATTTTCATCTTGTATAACTGTAACAAGACTGCTAGTTTTACTTTTTAATTCATTCAATAGTCTATTTTGTTCTTCTATCGCCTTGTTATATTTTCTTTGTATTCTTTCTGCTGCCGTCTCAGCTGTAACCACATTATAAATAGCAACTCCAAGTGCAGCAAACGCTACCGCAGCTGCAATATATGGATTAGTCAACATTGTAGCAATATTATTCAGCTGAGCGATTGTTTGAGCCTTTAAAGCTTTGGTTAAAAGAATACGGGCCGATGTGTTCTTGGCAATCATAGTGGCTTCAATTGCATACATGCCTTTGGTTAATACAAGATTGGCTGCTTCAATTGCACGTTGCTTATTGAGAATAGCTGTTATCGTTGTATATACCTGTTTGGCAGTACTTACGGCTAAAAGACTTCCCTTATATCCAACTAGAGCCGTTGTAACAGCCACAATCAGCGCACCTGTGTTTTTTAATGCTTCCTGAGCACTTCCATCTTTAAAAGCTTCATTCATAGATTGTGCTGCGGCAGATATTTCTTTTAAGATTTCCTGTCCTAATGGGCGAAGTGCCGCCGTTATGTTATTCCCCAGTAGCTTCATTTGATTCTCAGCAGAAGAAGCCATTTCTTTAAAAGCTGCTTCTGCCGCGCCTGTGGCATTTTGCATTTCTTCCAGATGTCCGGCAGCCTCTTTGACATTTATACCGGTTAACCCGAGAACTGCATTAACAGCTTCAACTTCCGGCACTAGTTCACGCAATTTAGATTCTGAACCACCGGCCTGCCTGGCAACCTCTGCCAAAGCTTCTTGATAGGTTCTGTTATCAAATGCACCATCACCAAGTACCTTAGAAACTGCAATAATGGAAGCACGTATCTGTGTCATAGCTTGTGCCGTTGGAGTACCTTGTTTGGTAAGTGTAGCTACAGCAGCCAATACTTGATCTGTTTCGACCCCATAGCTGGCAGCAATGGGGGCAACTTGCGCGATACTCTTACCTAATTCACCAAACGATGTCTTACCAAGCTTGACAGTTGTAAATAATTGGTCTGATATTTTTTCTGCTTCTGAAACATCAAGCTTATAGGCATTCAATAGGGTAGTGATACCGTCTGCTGCCGTAGCCGTATCGGTAACTCCACCGATAGCAGCTTTAGCCGATACTTCCAGAACCTTCATACCATCCGCACCATCATGGCCGGCAGATACAATCTGATACAATGCTTTAGCCGCATCATTCGCAAGTACTGGAACCTCGCGGGTTATCTCCATAACCTGATTCATATAATCCGTTAAGCTCCCCTTTATCCCACTTGAAAGAGTAGCAACTTCTTTCATACTTTGCTGGAACTGCTTTTCAAAGTCGTATGCACCTTTGGCGGCCTGGGCAAATGCAATGCCCGCACTTATACCAATCCCACCGAATACATCAAAAGAAGTGATCTCACCGGCCATCGCCTTGATAATTCCTATCGCTTCTCGGCGTCCTGAATATAACCCCGAGTTGTCTATTCCTGTCGCAAAATATAACGCTCCGTCTTTATTTTGAATACCCATAGCATTTATTCTTAAAATATAAAGAGAAGCTAAAATTTGGCTATTTCGAGAAGAATAAGCATCTTTGCAATGTTCTTCGATCAAGGAACGATTTTTGTATTAACATGTTGGGGAGTTGATAAGCCTGTAAATCAAAAGATAGGCTATCAATTCCCTTTGCTACATAGTTCCAGCATGTTATGTAAAAATTATGTTCCTTGGTCGGAAAAAAGGGGAGAGATAGCCTTTTTCAATAAGATATAAATTAGAAATATTTCTAATACCATAATCAATCATCTATGTACCAGAAATCTAAAACAACGACTTATTATCAGTATAAACCTAAAAAATGGTTTTGTAAACATTGGAGTGGGATATTTCTTTTTTTTATAGGATTATTTTTGTTACACGTGTTTTTATTTGCTGATACATTTAGAGGGGATATAATTGACTCTGATAAAGCTGCAAAATATGGCGATTTAGTTGGAGGATATATAGGTAGTTGCTTCTCATTAATCAGTATTATTTTGTTATATGTGACATTGAAAGATCAGAGAGATAATTTTCTATTGGAAAAATTTGAAAATAAGTTTTTTCAAATGATTGCTCATCATGAACATACCGTAACAGAAATAGGGTTTAGTGATTTACATGGGAAAAGAATATTTGTCTGGATGATCAGGGAGTATAGATTGATCTATAGGTTATTAAACTATATCATAAAGAAATACAATGCAACTTTATCAGATAATGAAAAACAAATAAGTCAGAATCCCAAAACTTTAATGGCATTGTCATATACTATATTTTTTTTTGGTATTGGAAGAAACTCTTCAAGAATCCTAAAATCATATCTTCAAAAAGATTTTTTACTTTCTGATAATTTTATAGATATTATTTTTAATATTCTAGAAAACACTCAGTTAAAGTTTAAAAGACAATTGTGTCTACCGTTTACTCCATTTGAAGGACATCAATCAAGACTTGGTGATTATTATAGATATTTATTTCAAATAGTTAAATTTGTTGATTTATGTAAATTGGATGTAGATAAATATGACTATATTAAAATTATTCGTGCGCAATTGTCCAACCATGAACAGGCTTTATTATTAATAAACTCTTTTAGTTCCTTAGGCAATGATTGGTGGGATAAGAATAATTATATTACTACTTATAAGTTTGTCTGTAATATTCCTAAGGACTTTTTTAATCCTAAAAAAGAAATCGATGTTTTAACATTATTTCCAGTAGGATATTTTGAGTTTTGTGAAAAATCCCCTATATCTTCACAGATACAAGGGACCACAATACTCTAAACCAATTTAATAAAAAAAACAGTTAACCTAATATATAAACACAACAGCAAATTACCTTAACCCTTGACCTTACCGGCTATATCGTTATACTTCTTTATCCTGATCGTCTTACTAGGATCATCAAAAGAGGGTAGTTCTACCCATTCATAATCTCTACCTTCAACTTTACCGTCTTCATCAGTAATCTTATTACGCTCTCTCATTACAAATGAGTACTCCTGCAGTAATGTCTCTATCAATCCATAGCTACTATCCAACGTCTGATTAAACGTTAATCCTAGAGCTTCTTTTACAATCACTAGGAATCTGCTTTGGTTGCATCCTTCCAACTTTGCAAATTCTTCTGAGCGGCTATTATCTCCGTCTCTCGTAGCGGGCTCACGTTCCGAAGCATCGTGATAGAGGTGCAAAAAGGGTGATACCCTATGCGATATATAATTGCATTAAACAGGATCCGTATATCCTCCCATGTCGTATTGTCTGCGAGAGCGTTCTTGAACCATTCCGGAGGATCACTAGGCTTATTGTGAATCCCGAGGCAGACGATGTCAAAAAGCAATCCTCCGTATTTATTCATCAGTTCCGGAAAGTCTGCATTGAGTTCTCCGTCCTTCACAATCATCTTATCAAGATCTTCTTTCTCGACTTCAAGAAGGAAAGGGCGTATCCGAAACCATGTCCGAACGGTGACAGGCTTTATAACTATGCAATTGCCGGGGTCCTTTCCTTTAGGAATAGAATCCCGGTTAGTAAATTCGAATGGAATTTTGACAGCCTGATCCGTAACGGATTCAGACTCTTGCTGAAATAAATTCTTTATACTCATAATTTCATCAAGGAGCCTAGCCCGTTGTACTTCCGGGCAATACTTCCGGTTATTTGCAACTAACCTTCAATACTTTCAGCTCCATCCTTCAATAGTTTGTTCCTGTAGGCGGAATCGAACCGCCGGTCTCTACATAATCAATGTAGCGCTCTAACCAACTGAGCTATACAGAACCGTTATTTATTTTTTCGCACCACTTGGAGCAGCTTCTCCGCCTTCGACATTCGCAGCATTCGCTGGGGCTTCTCCGCCTCCGGCAATAGTAACTACTTCGCGCATGAAAGCAGTCTGTCTCTTACCGTCTGCAGTAACAGCAGCTTGCATATATACACGAACAAGCAACAACTCTGCTTGCTCTGATCCGGGAGCCTGTGAAATCTTTGAGGCGATCTTGCCATTTACGATGGTATAAACGACCTTCTTACCGTCTTTAGGTAATGTTTCACACTGGAACGTTTTAGAGATAGAAGGAGTACTAAGAGGCTTTTTCCAGATATTTTTTCCTCCTGTTGTATCCACTTCACCGCCTGCTAGTTCTTTAAGAACCTCATTTGATGGAGTAGGGATGGAGAACTCGACATAATCTGTCGTATCTTTCACCAGTTCAACATAAAAAGGTTCTTCACTACCTTCTACTTCAATCTTCACTTCCTTTGGATCTGCAAAGTTAAATGCAACGCTTCCTTTGGTCGGAAGGGGATAATCTTTGAGATCTGCACCGGGAACGCCGTCACCGACTGTTCCAAATTTAATTCCACCTACGCCCATAGCGATAGGTCTAGCTTCTCCTGCCATAATTATTGATCTATTAAAATTTCTAATCTGATATTTGTACAAGCAAAGCCTTCTTTCAGGTCCGGCATTGGAACGCTCCAGAGGACTGTTACTTCTTTACATGTACCGTCATTGCTATTGATTGAATCAAGCGACTTCCTAACCTTACGCTTTAATTCTTTCATTCGTTGACGTTTTAACATACCATTTTCATCACTCCAAGGAACAAAGATGTTGATATTAACAGGCACTTTATTGATGAAGTCGAGCTCATTCAATTGCAGATGATTGATAACGATGTGTTCATTAGTAAAGCCGGCTTCCGACTTATCCTTGTAAATCATAACATCGATGCCCGCAGCGGCCACAGCATCATAAACTATATCTACAGCGTCGAATTCATCCATAATCAAATCTTGCTAAAAATTGACTTCAATGTATCTCTTAGATACTTCTCACATTGCGTATTAGCTCCTGAAACAACCTCATACCCTTTAGCTTCCACGGCTGCCGCATACTCCATTCCTGCAACACCAACCAACACATAACCGCCAGTATATGATAGTGAGACTTCTTCTGCAAGCCTGCGACCTTTGTACTTACCGGTTGTCTTATCAGTCCCTTTGTCACCCTCCTTAAAGTTTTCTGTAACCACTTCGCCGTCTTTGGCTATTATATATCCAATAGAGCTTCGAAGATTGCCAGTTTGGTCTTTATATGAACCACTCCGGCGGGCTACTTCGATAAACTTTTCACCTCCTGCCTGCAGGAATACAAGCATCTTATCTTCTGCTTTACTTTGAAAGCGATCAAACCATTTTTCCAATTCATCATAAGTGAATAGGGGAGTCATACCGTTTCTCATACGTTGATAATTGAATGTGATTGATAAAGTTCCCAACAGATAACAGGTACATCAATACCCTTTGATTCGACTTTCAAACGCAAAAACTTACTACCGGCCGGTGGCTGCATTTTGGTATAGAAATAGCCATGTACTTGCGCTTCATCACCAGCCGAATTACGCTTGAGAACGATTCTTCCATCGCTTACTGGGTCATAACGTCCGGAGACAGATATTTCAACTGGTATTCCCGGAACCAATTCACCGTCAACAACCTGCCCTTTAGCAGACATAGTGACTATCGCTGTATGTGGGTATCGTTTTACCATCTGCTACCTGCCCTTCCTTTGATAATGATTCGCTTGCCAAGTTTAGCCGCCTTCTCCGGCTCCCCGTTTTCTATATACAGCTGCTTTGCAGTCTGAATATAGAAAGAACGGGGATGAGTGATAGAAAGCTTGTTTTCACTGAAATCCGGTGAGTTTACCATCATGACATACATATCAGCGACACAAAGACCGACCAGCTTCATGCTTTCAGTAGTACATTCTGCTTCGGGGTTGATACCCCGCTTAATGAAGACTACCTTATCCAAGAAGCCTTCCATATCCTCAATAGATGGATATTCTAGTATTGTTTCTCTGATTGTTGCCATAACTGTTTACTCTTCGTCTTCTGCTTCTAAGTTTTCTTTCTCAACTTCCTGACCCAAGAATTTAGCGGGGATATTGTCTGTTCCTTCTGTAGCTTCATCGGCTGCCCATGCTTTACCGTCAGCTTTCAGAATGTACATCGCTTCCGGATCATTAACTACCGGCCATGCGTTTGCTTCTCCTTTGGTCCATTCTTTAAATGGTTCTTCGGTTGACCATTTGGTAATCAGAACAAAATCTTTCTTTACCATCAATGCTTTCTTTCTCAGACTCTCAGAATCTTCTGCTGCAATTGGTCCGTGTTGGATATCACCTACACGCAAATCCTCTAAGAAACAAATACGTTTGCGAACCCACGGACAGATAGTAGTACGTTTGTGGTTCTTATCTTCGATACGGAGCGCCGGATTGATTGTGATAATCTGACATGGGTTTTCTTGTTCTGCAAGATATTCATTAATCACTTTTTTTGTGATAACGACCTTGGACGTTTGATTGATCCAGCCTTTAATCTTATCAATAGTTGCTTTCTGCTTTTTCAGCAAAGAGAACTCAGTAGTAAGCATAATAATATAGCGAAGAGACACACCTTCCTTGGCTGCATCGGCCAGTACATTTTCAATATCTTGAAGACCATCAGCAGTAGAAGCGGTAGCCCAATCTACGGAGGATACTTTTTTGTTGGCAGCAGGCATACCCACGCCGACAAATTCCGTAGTTACGATGCCGTTGTTATTAGAGGATGTCAAGTTGGTTCCGCCACGTGACATGTATTGCATACTAGCCCATTCCATACGTCCACGGACACCATTATGCACAAAATCGGTATCTTTGAAACCAAGATTTAATAGTTCCAATTGATCAGAATCGCCCTGGGCATCGCGTTGTAACTGCTTGTATTCTTGATATTCACTTTCAGTCATCGAGCGCTTAATAGCGGTCTTAGGAATATCACCAGACATTTTGCCGATCACTTCACGCGTTTTCTCCGGTGCAGATGCATCGAAAGAAATAACGTCAGCAATAACCGGAGCGCCTTTTTCACCAACCAATGTTTCCCACTTCAATGAAGTAACTCTCTTCACACCAAAGAAATTCGGGTAATACATCGGCTTCACATGACGGGAGTTGAGACGTGCCGCCATGTTTTTCTTGTTAATTTGCTTGATTAAGCTTCTTTCCATAATGATTTATGAATTAATAGATTATACAAAACGAATGAGAGGCATAAGCTTCTTCAAATCAGCATCAAGAGGGAATGGCATATTTCGTTCCTCAATAGTACCTCTTACCATCAATCCGCAAGATTGATTAGCAACAGTCAGATCAACTTTAGCCATCGTAATCACCACCTCGGATGTTTCTACTGTAGCCTCGGCAGAACCTGCATTAGCTTTTGATTTTACAGCGACCAATACCATATCTTTGGCCATCGCACCAATGGCAGCTGCCAGCGTAATAGAGTCATAAGCAGCATTACTCTTGTCGATAGCGGTAATTTTATCGGATGCTCCATCAAATTTTCCACCGACAGTCACGAAATCACCAATTGCAAACAGATGATTTTTAGCTACCTTGATGATTTTTCCTGCTGTTTCTACAGCCTCCAGCACTTTTGCTGTCTTGATGATATGCCAACCACCGTTTTCATCGCGTCCTGCGATGCAGTAAGGTGGCAACTCATCTAATGGCTGTCCGTCAAACAGGGCCTTTCTCAAATCAGCACGGGCAATAGTGCCACCGCCGACAACATCCTCCAACATCTTAATGATGGCGGGATGGTACTGAAATTCTTTTTCTTTTTTTAAATACATGATACAATAAAATTTAGTTATTACTCAATACCAAGACTAGCGACACCACTGGATTCACCAGCTCCTTCTTCTTTATTCATGATATCCAGCCACTCTTTTTCACTACGGTCTTTTACCTGTGATTGTGGGGTGTAGTTACCATTTTCGATTTCATCTGTCACAGCGGACTGGCGAATTTCAGCATACTCTTCTGCCAATTCCTTAATCTGATCTTCGACAGATATTTCAGAATTTACGTCGATACGCTTGAACCACTTTTCTGGTAATTTTGCGTTATCAAAGAGAACCTTAGCTGAAGCCTGTTTGCTGGATGTTGTAATATTCCCAGTTAAGGTGGTAACGCTATTGGCTAACTCTGATATTTGTTTTTGTTGAGCCTTGAATAGTTTCATCAAAGAGGCGGGAACACCTTCGAGATCTTCTTCTTCATTTTCTTCATTCTCTTCTGATTCTGTCGTTTTCTTGGTCTTTTTAACTGGTTTGATTGGCTTACCGTCCTTCAGACCATTATTCTTCTCATATTCAGCGATAGCGTCCTTTTTCGCTTTTTCTACTGAGGATGTATCTTCAAGATCAGGAAGAATATTGTCTTTGAATAAGGCAACATAAGTAGCAATATCTTCTTCTTTTTCGATTTTGAAAAGTTTCTGAACCTTAGAGGCGTACTTTTCGTTTACACCTGCGGCTTTCAAGCCCTTCTTAATAGCATCAATGATTGTCATAACGATTTTCTATTAAAATATAAGGGGAGTAACTTTTTCCTTCCCTTATATTTTATTCCAGAATCAATGAGTATATTTGCAATATGGATAAGAAGAAAGAATATAAGGAGAAAGCTAAGATCCTCGCTCTACAGAATGGATTCGATCAGGTTTCCTATTATGGAGAGTGGAAAGGCTACTTGGTATATACAGCATCCCGGAAAGAAGACAAGGAATGCTGCATTGGATATCCTCAATTTATTCTTGTGAAAGATGATGCTGCACATCTTGCACCATATACACAATCGCCGGATATAATGGGAATGGCTCCTATGCCCAAAGACTATACAAGTTCATTCTTATAACTTTCTCACTATTCTATCGATAATATCTGTGTTTACCAATAGATTGTCTACACGCAATACATTTACTCCATACTTAAGACTTATATCTTTGGATATAACTTTCCAATCGCCCAAACGACCGATTTGTGGATCATAAATACGGATTGAACCGTTTTCTAACCTATCAACAGTAATAATATGTCCACCTTTTCCGTTTTTCCACATAAAGTCAATGTGATACCTGCCGGCTTCTTTGGTTAACTCGTTCAATTCTTTATTCAATTGAGTGAGAGTCTTGCTTTTAATATCAAGTCCAGATACATATTGTCCACCTGCCTGTTTCTTCTCAGGTGTCTGCATCGTTTCCGGATCAATCCAGGCCCAGTTAGTTTTTCCAGAGAGTTCATAAGGAATGTTCCCTTCTTTTTTAAGGTTAGGTAGTGCTGTTACATCATATCCACGTCTTCTCAATTCATTAGCAACTACGCATGACTGACAGTTTACACTGAATTCTCTTCCTTCTCCATAACCGATGTTTCCTCTCAGTTCATTTGCTTCTTCGAAGGTCATATCTTCACCTCTCTTTATGCCGATTTTTTGCTCAATCTTACTCTGATTGAAGTTTCTTACAAACCGGTCGTCCCATCTTTTTTGAATATCATTTTTCTCAGCATCGGTCTTGATGCGCTTTGTTCTTGATACTTTTATGACTTCGGGTGTAGTAGGCTGGGGAGTTCTCTCTCTTTGCAAATCTCCTTCTTTGCTAAAGTTATCCTTATACCAAAAAGCGGATTGCACCCCATTTTTATTCTCGTCAACAAAATCCTTTGCTGTTTTGGGAATATCTGTTATAACCTGTTCTTGCGGAACTGTATCGTTTAGCAGGAAATCAGCAAAGTTGTCCGGTTCCATCGTGATCGGAGTAGCAAAACAGATACAGAAAGGATGAAAACCTATAAACTTGAACGTTTTCGGATATTTACCTACCATTGCATCACATATCTTGCATGGTCCGCGATTATTTGCAGAGCGGTGTATCTCGATGCCTAATATAAAATCCTGTTTACTCCAACGTTCATAGTCAGCGGTACGATAAGACATATTGGTAGATGTAGCTGTAAGACGTAATGCGTTCATCTTTGAACTACGATATATACCTTGTCCTGGGTGATAGTTCTTCATAGGTTGGGACATAACAAGTTTCCTTTCTTTATCCTTTACCCGGCGAAATCGTTTGTCCGGCTCATTTAGGATTTGCCTAAGATCTTGACTTATCCGTGAAGAACTTCTACCAACAGATAGACCTGTCTGTAAATAATACTCGAGTTGTGTTTTTGTCTGATCCGCAAGATTCCACACCATTGGAGACAGATTATTGCCGCGTGCATCAAACCCTTTCCTAAGTTGAGAGAGTGCGTCTTTGTTTGTAGCAAACATTCCTTGCTTCCTTACAGAATCAATAGCCATGCCTTTGACGTATTCTGATATAAAATCCTCATTCTTCATTTCAGAGCGCTTCCATGCGTCTATGTTGAAGGCTGTAAGATTCGTGAGAAGAAGAGACTGTAACTTATCCAACTCCCGATCCACACATTTTTCGACAACTTGATTACGTAACCATACATTATCGCTACTACGATTTGCCCATTGTTGGAGAAATGGGGTAATAGACAGAATAAATCGATTAAAGATATTGGCCACTTCGCTTTGCTGAGCCAATATCTTTTGTATATGCTGCTTGTCGTAGAATGTTAGTCCTTTCATTGATATATCGGTCCTAACGGATTGTTATTGACTGAAGCTGCTTGTTCTTCCTGTTTCATTTTCTCAATTTCCTCTTTTACATTCTGAGTATAAGGAGAACGTGCGGTAAGTGTTTCCTGGCTATTGATTGGTTTCCCACCTCCGGCTGTTGATAGATTCTGTAAGTCTTCTGCTAAATTCTTCGGGAGAATAGAGCCGAAAGACACCTCAAAATAATTATTCATTATAGCATTGGAATTTTTGATATGTGATATATTCGCCATGCCTGCTTGTACAATAGCCACACATCGTTGTACTACCGGTCCGAAGATTTCCATTTGTTCCGTAGCTTTAATTTTTGCATCAATGGTCATAAACTCACGGGAGACGCCTGATAGGTCACCTATGCCAATAAGATTGTCAAACGACAAATCAGGACATGATGCACCAGAGAATATTTCGTGGCGTTCATTACTAATCTCTTCCTTTTGTGAATCTATGGACTGTTGCCATGATAGGTATTCAGCATCACCATGATACGCAGTGCCGGTATCAGGGTCAACTTCCATAGAAAAGTTTAATTCTTTCCCTACTGTATCTTTAGAAGGAAGATTCGACAAACCGAAGGATTTTAGCATTGGGTCGCCGAAGTAGTCGTTAGTATCTGACATTCTAGAGATCCGCATTTCATAATGGTCCATGAGTAAAGCGACATCTTCCCAGTCCGGTTGATCTACCTCTGCATATACTACAGGGATTTTGCCGAATAGGTTCTTATCTGATTTGATTTCCCACTGGCCCCCCTTATTTATAGCTGTGATAACTTTGTCTGAGGTGTATATTTTGACACACTCGTAGGTAGAGCAATCAATCTTAGTTGTGAACTTATGAATGAAAGCATCCATATCATCATCATCGTCAAAATGTGGATAGAACTCATAAGTAACGTTATCATCCTTTGGCAAAGAGAGTATCTTGGCTTTCAGTTCCGGGATTTTTTTTCCATCCACAACTTTGTTTACAGGGTAAAATACAATAGCAGCTTTTGTTTCTGACAACACCTTACGGGCAAAGCTCATAAGTACTGACTTCATTTTGAGTTTGCGGACAAATATCTTTTTGAAATCCTCCAAGCTTGCATCATCTGTATTATCTGCTGTGATGGTCATATCTCCGCCAAATAAAAAAGCTGCTGCTGTGCGAACAATCTTCTTTGGGATATTGGTCACTATTTTGGCAACAGGAACAGTTTTATCCTCTAATCGTTTAGGCTCCATTTTACCCGTTTGGGGGTTCAATTCTTCTTCTGTTTCAGAATAGACAGCTACTGTCTTAGGTTCACGGAAACCAACGGATGTAGTGCGACGGTTACGCTTTCCATTATACTCTTCTAAATATTCCCGTGGCTCACGATTTTCTATGGTGTCCACACAAAGATCACTAACAATCCTTCCAAAGTCGTCTTGAACTAAAATTTCACTAATTGATGGCATATATTTTTCTCTTAAAATATATTATTGGCTAACTTTTTGCTGTACTAGAATCATGATTAAGGCCTGCTTTCACTATCTTTGCAAAAAGATTATTTTTATGGAACATTGTTATAACTGTGGATGTGAATTAACTAAAGATAAGGAAACTAGAGAACATATTCCAATGAGAGCTTTATTCAAAGGTTATCCAAAAGATTATTTGACTGAACCGGTTACGGTTCCAGCCTGTAGTGCCTGTAATAATGAATACTCTAAAATAGAAGAGGATTTTAGAAATTTGATTGCAATATGGAGTATAAATGAGAAAGTTGATGTCTCTAGTAGTGTTTTGCAGAAAGCATTAAGAAGCCCTAAGTTGCATTCTAAGATAAAGAAAAGCCAAGATTTTAATATAACTTTTAATATTCAAGATTATATTGATGTACACATTAAAAATTTTAAAGGTTTATACTATCACCAATATGGAATATCATTACCTTCAACTTATGAGATTAATGTCCTTGAAGATTTATCTAATAAGAATAATGTTTCACAACGATTGTCACTTCTGTTAAAAGTTATGAGAGAACGAATCAAATCTGAGGATTTACTGTCTATTGGTCATAAAGACATATTTCAATATAAAATAGTTGACTTAGGATTTGCTATTATGTGCGATATGGTCTACTTTAAAAGGCTCAATACATGTGTATGTGCTATAAAAAAAGCCGGATCATCTCCGGCTATATAATAGGATATAATTTTTTTTGGTGGGTGTGGAACATATGCTCCTAACTTATAAGGTTCACTTCTTGTTATCAAAGTGTGTCTGTTTTAGTCCACTCCCATGTTCCACACTCCATTAAATAGTCGATATATATTTCCCATAATTCGCCCTCCATTTAATTTTATTAATTTATAAACAGATTTCATCCAATCAAACGCTGTTATTAACAACGCTACACATCCACACCAAGGAGGCAACACACCAAAACCACTTAATAACAAGAAGCTATTTAGCAATCTCTTTATACAATACAAAATTACAACTAATTTTTTAATAATCCAAATTATCCGCGCCCTACCTTACGAGTTGTCGATTTTAACTTTAATCCAAGTGATTCAGCGAACTCTGCAAGGATTGTCATTCCGTCCGGTGCATCATCATGAGCGTTATCACCTTCACGCTTGTAACTGGTAAGCGCTTTCATGAAACGGCCGTAGTCTGATCCTTTAGAGTATTCTGATTCATCAAGAAAAGCGCAATGTTTCTTTATCCAGCCAGCTTTCATGATGATACGTGTTGGCTTATGTTGTGTTGTAGGACGAGCCTGTATTGTACAAGTCTTCTTTTCTTCTGTTACCAGTTTGCGAACATGAATAGCGAATATACGTCCACCATTATTTGATTCAATACGCATTTGGTCGCATTCGGTATCAATAACCATTTGTGCCAGGCGTGGCTCTGTTACTTCTACAGGATCCTTTGTGAAAAGAACATCCGTGATGAAGTATTTCGGGCCGAATACCTTTGCAAATGGTGCACAGAAATCATCATCGCCCTTATCAGCTGTATCACAAGCACCAAGTACACCATCAGGTTTCTTTCCTACAATATCAGCACTCTTGAAGCGCATGAGAGAGGATTTAGGGAATAGCAAACCTTTGGCTTCGAACGGCTCCTGCATATACTCGGCCATCCAGATACTTTCATCCGTTTCAGAACGTAGTTCCCGATAATACTCTGTTGTATGTACGTCAGCGCAGAACGTTTCATCGTTTTCATCTAGTGCAGCGATACGGATGATTTCATTATACTTGCCGGCTTCTTCTAAACGTCCAAGGACATCGCTAGAGGACCAGCGAGTACCAATATCAATCATGCAGCAGCTTCCTTCAATACGGGAGTCGTGTGTACCTTGCTTCCAAGACCAAACCTTTTCATTGTTATTATCAGATAGAGCATCTTCCAAGCTCTTGTATAAGTCGTCTGTCATGGCGAGCATAGATGCACCGAAACCAATGACAGTACCACCAACACCACCACCGAAATAAGACACCTGTCGAGCGCCTTCTACATTCCAGCCTTTGACATTCTGTTTATCTCCTTTTAGGTGAATCTCAGTAAATATCTCACGATAACGTTTTGATTTGACAATATCGCGGGTATCATAAGAGAGCTTGTTGTATAACGTGTCAGAACAACAGTTACGCATTACAGATTCTTCGGGAAAGTGTCCATACATCCAAGCGATGAAAAGAGAAGATATATATGACTTTCCAGCACGTGGTGGCATGCTGACAGCAAGACGGTAGATTATACCCGCAGAATACGAGCTGTACACACGCATGAACGCTTCCGCGACCTTTTTTAGGAACAGACGTTTAGAGAAAAACTTCGGATCATAGTACAAACAGAATGCCCAAAAGTCTTTCTTTGCTATTCGTTTGCGGAGTATGGTAGCAGCTTTCGCCTTACGAATCAATATTTCTCTTTTACTTTTCTTCTTTACCATCAATAATAGCCTGTAACTGTTCGTCACTCAATCCTTCCAGTTCATCACCAAGATTCACATTTGCATCAACTTCTTTCTTGTCACGCCATTTCTCCGGCTGCCGGTTCTTCAACCAAAATATTGCCGCTGTTGTATCAGGTGGGAAATGTTCTGTGTATTCCTGGGTATCGGTAATCTTTCCATCAGATGTAGCGAACTTAGTCGCTGTGCAATCGTAACCTATGGCACGATTATAAAGCTTTGCTGCTACATTGGCATCGGCAATACTCTTCCCCTTTTTTAGGGACTGAAGAAATTCCGGATAATCCTTCTTCCATTGATTAAGCGTGCGCTCGGTTACACCAAATAAATCAGCCATTTCCTTGTCTGTTGCTCCTAATAAGGCATAGTTCTCGGCTAACTGATTATATTCTTCTTTGTATGCGCTTTTGCGTCCCATATGATACTTTTTGCTTAAAATATAATGCCGAATACTCATTTCTATGAAAAAAAGAAAGGTGAGACTATGATTTAGTCCCACCTCGCTCTATAATATTATCACAATAATCTAACGTCCTTTAGCATTTTCTTGATATTTCCGTTTCTCATTAAGCAATAACTCCCAAATGTAGTCTCTGCCTTTGGGAGTCCACACCATATACTCACGTGGTTCTTCATCAGGATCGACAGGTTCATATACAACCGTGTATGTCAACCCCCGTCCAACAAGAGACGAATCTAATACCCATCTCTGTTTTATATTATCATATTCTTGAACTTGCATACACTCAAGGAAGGCGTTTTAATCTCTCGGATCTGAATTTAATGCTTTCGCCATCTGTTTAACTGTATAGTATTTGCATTGCCGGGGAGAGATACGTTGCTCACTGGCAGATAACAATGGATTCTGCAAAGTCGGTATAGCTAATAAATCACGTTGGCGAATCAATTCTGATTGCATCTGACTGATCTGTGCCGTCATTACTTGAGTTGCTTCTACCAATTGCTTCAAAACAGTTACGTCAATAGGTGAGGGGAGTATTGATCCTTCCTTGACTGCTTTCTCCATTTTGTTGAAGGCTTTGATATAATCGAGTTTGAATTGAAGAGCTTTCTTTCCGGTGAAGCCCATTGCTAAGAGGGTAAAGCCGTCACGGTTCATTACGTACATAGGTTGTTCTTTATTCTGCTCATTGAGATAAGTTGTTTCAACGAACATCTTTCTCACTGCTGAATTTTCAGCAGTGAGGACGGCGCAATTTTGAGCCGTCGTAATCAACCCTTGAATTGTCCTAATTACATTCTTATGAACTTTTCCGAATTTCTCTGCCACAAGCACACTATTAGTCAGAGGTTGTCCTTCTGAACCTTGGAATACTATATCATTCATGCTAGACCTCCTTTCTGTATATCGTGATATAGTTGTTCGCTAATGATACATGAAACAGTGGATATTACTTCGTCAATGTCACTGGAATAGTTCTCTTCATTACATTTGTTCAACTTTACGCCTTGCTTTCTCATACGGGCACAAATGCGATTGTAAAGCTTTTTAGTATCTCTCAGTGTCACCATTAGGTTGTGGAGTTCTTCATCTACTACAAACTTAGGTTCTATATTATTATTATTGATCATAATTCACCTCCTTTCTGAACATTAATATTAATGTCATACCCCTCATTTATATCACTGTAAATAGTAGCTCCAATCAATTGCCCTAGATCACAGCAGAAGCATCCAATATCATCTGCAAAACTATTAATTGTTGGATTAAAGGGATTACGTGCTTCATTATTTACACTTGCGAAACGATATAAGCTATCTTTTATCTTAACTAGATCTTGTAAAAGCTTCATTGCTTCGTTGCGATCTGACTCAAAAGCTGTACCTTTCATAGTACGCCTCCTTTCTTCAAATCAAATTCATACTTACTACAAGCTAGGTAAGAGAGTGCAAGGATACAGTTATCTATGTCTTTATACAAAGTAGCTTCATCTGATTCGGATACGTTTACGCCTTGGTGTGAATAGGTAGCGAATAAGATACCACACTCAAGTTTGACACGATTTAGGGCTTGCAATTGTTCATAGAGTTTATTGTCTATGATTCTTTCCGGGGCAATTGATTCATTAGCCATGATATACCTCCTTCCTTAGTGAAACTATTAATGTGATTGAAGAGATAAACCAGCCTATACAGGCAAAGAGAGGAAATGATGTATCAGCAGAACCTGATACAATGAGAGCGATGAACGCAATACACACATTCACAAGTCGGAGAACGATACTTGTGGTTACATGAGGCCCATTAGGTGTGGGTGCACCTGTTTGAAGGATACTATTATTCACCAACAAACAATTCTTTCCGGTTGTAGTCATTAACTTGAAAATTGTTTGTAAAGTGGCATAAAAAACAGTGCCACTGACCTGTTGACTTACACCGGAACGGCAGTGGGCGCATTAACGCTCCACACAGGGGTAGCACTGCTATGATAGTAATATCGCCAATATTGGCGATATTTCAATTGGACATAAAAAATGCCCGCAGCAATTCAAAATTGGCGAGCCTCCGCTTGCCGTTCCGTATGTAAGTCGATGCAAACATACAGATTATTTCTGAATTGCAAAAGAAAATGCTCTTATTTTCAAAAAAAGGGGGTAGATAAGCGTATTTATTGTTTCGTTTATATTAGTATCACATTTTTCTAATTATATACTTTACAGTCTAATTGTGGAATAATATTCAATGAATATTTGCTCAATCTTGTATTCTTAAAATCAACTTGTTTTAATATGGAGTTTTCAAATGAAATATCTGTAAACTTTGATCTAGCAAAAGTAACATCTGTGCATTCTGTACCCTCAAAATATGCCATATGGAGATCAGTATCTGTAAACTGGCTCATGATAATTTTTGTTCCTCGAAAAGAAATATTCTTAAGATATGAGTGATCGAAAGTATTATAATTTAAATTAGCACCATCAAAGTTTATTTCTTCCATATTTGCTTCATCATAATCAATTTCATTTAATTTTGCATCTTCAAATGTTGTACATTTAATGACAGCAGTATTAAAACCACAATTAACCAACTTAGTTTGTTGAAATATACAATTAGTAATCTGTGCTTCCCAAAAGGATGTTTTTCTACAGACAACACTTCCAATAAAACTGCATTTATACATTATACTATTGTCATATTTGCAGGATTTTATTTTTCCTCCATTAAAAGATATCTTATTCATATTGGCTTTAGACCAGTCAGTAGTGTCCATAGAACTGTTCTCAAATATTGAGTCGCTAATGATTATATTTGAGAAATTGCATAAAGCAAATGTACAATCATTAAACTTCGTCGCATTTACTTTTGCCATTTCCAAGGATGAATTTATAAATTTAGAATGAGCAAAGTTTATTTGATGCAAATTTGATTTGGAAAATCTACAATTAATCAAAGTCGTATACTCAAATGAAATATTACTAATATTCATACCTTCAAATGATACATTTTCTATTATGCAATTTTCGAATGATACATTCCTTAAAGATAATCCACTAAAAGAAAAGTCACATAAATTGGAACCGTGAAGGTCTGAAGAATACTCACCGTATATATTCTCTTCTTTTTCAAAAACCAAATTTAATAAAGTATTGATTATTTTACGATCGAAAGATGCTTTGATGGAGTTCTCTCTAATCAATTCTATGAAAATATCATGTACAACCTTTACATACTCTTTTTGTTTATTTTCATTATAGGATTCTAGTGCTATTTGATTCAAAGCATAAATCCCAGCTAGCATTGAAGCTTTGCTGTTACTACCCAAAAGAGTGGATGCATCCTTAAATCTATTACTAATTAATGTTTTCTCCATTAAATTATTTTGTCTGATTTGTTCTTCTACTCTTTTATTGTTTACAAAAAGTCCATAAATAACCAAACAACCTCCAATAAATGCTCCTACTAATTGAACATAACTTCCATATATTCCTTCTGACTTATCAAATAAAAGAAAAGGAGCATTAAGCATATAAAATATGGCACCTAACAAAAGTCCACATCCTACAATCAATATAATAACTTTATTCGTATTCATATTAGTTAAAAGTAAAATATTTTTTTTCAAAGGTAAACTATTTCTTTTTAAAAAATAGATTCTCCATTAATTTTCTTTCTAATAAGTTCTTGTACTCCGTTATATATCTCATACAGCTGCTTTAATGTTTCCGGACCTTCCCATTCCGAGAAGTTTCCGTCTTGAAAGAAATGGAACTCAAAGACACGGGCTGCCACTGTACCAAGGTCCAGGCTTTCAAATGTCTCTCTTACTAAATGCAGCTTCTCTAATATCTCAGCATTTCTATCTTCCGGTTCATCTGAGCTATCTTCAATATCCAGTCTCGTGTAATCTACGTTATCATCCGCAGGCAGGGGCTTGTATCTACTTCTATACTGTGAAGTAGGAGAGGATGCATTCAGCTTTATCATCTTCAAAACAAAGAAATCAAGCTCTGTATAGCCATTTTTTCTTGTTTCAAGTAGTTTGTCCAGTAACCTGTTTTTCTTTTGGAGGAGCGAACAAATGACCTCATTTAGGACATCTGTTGCTTCATCAGGAATACCGGCAAGCCCACAATGATACAAGGAGTAATCAAGCCAGCGCTCGTAGCGCTTAGTTATGTAATTATTTACTGCTTCACTTGCCATAAGCACAAAGATTTTATATATTTGCTGTTCCTAATAGCTATAAGCTTTGCGCTTATGATAGTGGTTGACGGTGGTACGCCGGCCGCTATCATTTTTCTTTTCTAGAGTTCATCTGCATTAGAAACTTTTTGAAATCATGGTCACCTGCTCCTATTCTCGTACATGTTCGTTCATACGGATCGTTTTTATACTTCTCTGCTTCATTTATCGAATCCTCCATTGCAGCAACAGCCCGTTCCTTGTCATAAGACCTGAACCAATCAAGTATTATCTGACCATCCAGTCGATCATACAGTTTACCATAATAGCCACTTTTAGCTCGCTTGAAGAGCAAATTTATATCGGCTACTGTCAGGTACTTATAATCCTGAAGAATGATCATAGCGGTCTCAAAAGTCTGCATATCAGTCATTTTCTTTCCAATATTGACAAACTCACGCAGATTAACTATCCAGCCTTCAATATAAGCCTGGAGAAATTCATAGCCATAATTCTTTTCAATCTCAGCCAATGCTGGCATATCACATTTGAAAACGGCTGGGTACGAATTAATCATTCGACACTTCACTTGTACCGCTGGTACCGCATAATCGGCCAAGAATGTTTCTTTTGTAATCGTCACTAACGCCTGATGCTGACTTTGAGCCAGTATTGGCTGCTTGTTTGTATTTTCCATCTTCCATGTCTTTTTTTGCCCACTTGCGGAAAGTTAAGTTTGCGCTGACATACTTCTTTAGTAGCTCCTTGTAGTTGTGCATAGAGCGTAGCGTATTCTCAATTACCTCAAATGGAAATTCTTGTTTTATGCGCTCAAATTGGACTTCCGTAAATGGCTCCTTCATCTTTGAAACGTTTGGAGCATTGTCATTAATCCAAATTTTGAACTTTTTGAAATTTTCTCCTTCTTGGGTGGGGAGTGCCTCGCGCGAATCCCCCTCCACTCCTAATCCTATATCCTCTCCTATATCCTTTCCAGCAGGAGCAGTCTCTGCTGTTCCCGACTGTTCGCGAACATTCTCGAAAGTTCTCGGATTTTTGTTTTTGGCACAAGAAAAAGCATTTTCAATAACATCTTCCGGTATTTTTGACTTTTGCGGTTTGTCGATGCGTTCGCTGGAGAAGTCCATCACGTAGTAGCTCTTGCTTTCGTATGTAAAAGGTACAAGGATAGAGTTCTCAATCAGTTCTTTCAGCCATCCAGAAACCTGCTGCTTACGAATATCTTCGCGGGCAGGAAACACTTTCGACTTAATAATAACTTCATTCGCAAGAATGACCCCATTATCATCAGCAAAGTTTTTCATGCCTATATAAAGCAGCCAAGCAGGAAGAGATACGTTCGTAAACCTTTCATCTTCCCAAAATTCCGGTATTATACTTCTGATTCTTGGCATTTATTCTTATATTTTTGTTATGCCGTCAGTTTCTGACGTATTAAGTTCATATTCTTTTTTACGAGATCAATAATTCGTCCATGATACTCGGTATCCTTGTTGCATATACCACGTGATTGGATTACCTGAAACTTACTCAGATCCACCTCGATGGTTTCAATATGTTTTTCACCGATGCGGGCAGAGAGGATTAAAGAGTCCTTTTTTCTGAAATAGTTGTTCGTGAATACGCAGTGATGCATGATTTGACCTTCCTGTCTAAACTCATCGAGACTTTTTAAAGGGACTATGATGATGTTACCATCAGAAATATTCAGATCAAAGAATCTCGATTTGAGCTTCTCATACTCCTTCTCGTATTTTTTCAGTGCCTCCATTTGTTTCATATCACGCTGACGACGTTCCTTTTCTTCTTTTCTGCGTTTCCTTTCCATATAAAAGTCATGTGCGGAATTCAGATTATCAGGACAAACATAGTGAGCGTTACGGAGATCCTTGCCTTCATCTCCCAGGAGATCAAGGTAGTCAAACCACATGGAGGCATCCTTTACCACATAGTTGTTACGCATACAGATTTTGATTGTAGGCCATGTTCTTTTTATCTCATATCCCTTGCCTGCGCAAAACATCCTAAGCAATTCATACTGTCCGGCTTTCAGGAGGGTTTCAGCAGTACTGTCCGTGCTGATCAAACGGAAGAAGTCAAGGGCGTATATACTATGCACCTTTCCTTTGAATCCGTATTTTTTCCATGCCGACAGATAACGGCGTACAGGATAACAAGCATCACATCCGATGTGATAAGCCTCTTTGTCGTTCGCTCTTATTTCAAGGTCAGTGCCAAGACACCATGCATCGCGATAATACGAGTGCATGTTTGCAAGCAGGGCCATTGTTTTGAATTTCCCATCGGCAGACATCCAGTTCTGGACAACTTCTCTTATACAATACGATGCCTCCTTTCCGGAATGGAACTCTTTTCTGATATAGAAATACCTAAAGACCTGAAAGCCATGACAGGTGGTGATGATATTAAAGTATTCATTATCCCGGCATGATTTACGGGTGGTGGTCTCAATCTTCAGATGGGTGCCACAATTCGGACAGATATCCATTTCTCCATCTTCCAACTTCATGAGGTCATAGAAGATTTTCCCACAGTGGGTGCAGGTTATCAGACCTTTTTTTAGGCGCAGTCCTACATGGTCCATCGCATTCATAATTCCCCATCTTCTTTGTTTTTCAGTCAATGCGGGGAGTTTTCCGCTGAGTTTGACTATCTGCTTTTGTAACTCTGTTTTCGGTTTCATAGGTCTTCAAATAATAAAAATTGCCCTAATGGTATTTCTGTTTTCTTCCCTTTACGCTTATTAGGGGAGGAAGCAGGCTTTTTAGTTTCCAGAAGTTCTGTAGCTGCTTCTTTTTTCACACTCACAGCTGATACCTTATAATTGGTTTGCTTATTAACTTTGATATCATCTTCATCGTAGTAATGGACCGCCATTCCGAATACTATGTCATTATCCATCCCGCATCCTTTTACTCCAGAACTTATCGTACTACTTTCTTTGAGAGCCTCGCCCATAATATAGGCAAGACACTCATCAATGCTCTTATTCTTCTTTCTATAGGCTACAGCAAACAGTTCATCAGACTTTGCCCGCTTATCCAAGTAAGATTGAATGGTCTGTTTGAATGAATTTTGTTTTTTCATATTAATAGTTGATTGATAAAGGCATTAGTAAATAAGTAAGACTACGAACTTCTTCATCGCAGCGGGTAAAGATTGAGGCTTTCGACGGATCGCTCATGGTGATAGCAATATCTTCCGAAGGAATGCTGTTTACCATCTCTATCAAAAAACTGCTCTTGAAACCTATTTCAATATCACAGCCTGACTGCAGGCTGATCGTTTCTTCTGCAGATTTAGAAAAGTCTAAATCATGAGCTGCTATTTTAAGAGAGTTGGGATCGAATTTGAGTACCACCAGAGATGAGTTGCTGTCACAGAAGACAGATACACGCTTTAGAGCTGAAACTATATCGGCTTTCTTTAATACTGCACGATTGGGCTGGTTTTGAGGGATAACGGCACGATAGTTAGGGTACCGGCCTTCAATCATACGGCAGACTAACCGGTATGAATCAAACTCAAATAAAATATTAGTCTGATTTACCGATATTTCTACTTCCATGCAATCTTCCGGAACAATATTAGAAAGGATTTTAGCAAACTTGCTTGGCAGGATAAAGGCCACCCGTTCCTTGCGCGTATAAGCGGATGGATTTTCAATCATTGCTAGACGGGTACCATCTGTTGCGACAAATGACATTGAATCTAAACCGATATCAAAATAGACACCATTCAGTACTGGACGGAGTTCATCATTGGCACTACAGATCAAGACTTGCCTTATTCCGTATAATAAGTCATTACCTGAAACAAGAAATGGGCTGGCAGTGTCATCCGTGTTCATGGATGGGTATTGATCACCTTTTTCAAGTGGTATTGAAAACCTGCCATTGGCATACTTGACAATCAATTCCTTTTCAAGGATGGATATAGTCAATGGCTGTTCGGGGATTTCTTTTAATCCGTCGAGTAATGTCTTGGCGTTAGCCATGAAAGAATAATTGATGAAGTCGGCAGCGCCATCTACGTTTGTAGAGATGCGTCCACCTTCTTCCCCTGCTGTCACTAGAATAAGACCATATTCATCAACAACAAACAAAAAGTTGTCATAAGCTGGTAATGTGTTTTTAGGCTGTATGATTCGCCCGATTGATTTCAACTTATCTAATAAAGCTGTTTTTGAAACTGTAATTTCCATGCGTCATTGTTTTGCGGCGCATAACGTAAAAATGAGATGAGTTTCAGTAATAAGCGCTATTGAAGCATATATATGCAATAAAAGCTGGACAAAACCATTGTTTTATCCAGCTCAACACCATTCTGTTTGCAAATATATATAGAGTTTTTGTATTTGCAAACGTTTCAGTCTTTTTTTTCTTCTTTTTTCTGCAATAAATCCAATACAGCGCGATTTGCCTTATCACAAATACTATAATCTATATCAATGTAGATATCGGCCATCTTATAGTCGTTATTTACATGACCGAGGCAGAAGTCAATGTCTGCCTTCGGTACTCCGGCCTTGTTTCTTGCCAAGCTGGCCCAGCTGTGGCGGGCCCAGTTTGTGGTGACCTTGAAGTCTAGTTCTAAGTTCATACAAATGTCTTTCAGTCCATTATTGATTGCTCGCATGAAATTATTCAAGCTACAGTAGTTGGTATGAAAGTAGGAGAGGAAATAACCCTCTGTGTATTTATCAAGCAGGATGCGAAGCTCCGGCTCGATCTTGACGGAAAGCGGTATCTGTTCGTGATTCTTCTCCGTATTCGTTTTAGATCGCATGTACTCCAGTCTTCCGCGGCGTTCGCACGAAATACTATATAGGTCGTTGATATTGACTCCCATCATGTAGAACATCATCATAAAGACATCACGTGCCATATTAGTACGTTTCTTGTCAGATTGGAAATCCCTAATCTTCAATAGAGTGTTGATGTCTATATTCTTTCGTTTCCTCCGGTACTCCGGTATCTCAGCCTTTTTGAACGGATCGCCTGGAATCCTTATAATATCAAAGTCCTCATTGTTGTAATAGAGCTTAGCTTTGTTATACAATGCTCTGAGTCCTCTAAGGTAATGGCTTATTGTGCCCGGTTCTAAGGGAATGCCGGCGGGGCCGGAGTGATATAAGTCTTTGATCATCTTATTTAGAAGAAATGAGGTGATTAGCTTAATATCTATCTTCTTTCTTTTTGTGTACCAACATAGTGTATCAATGGAAGAACTATACCATTCGGCTGTTTTCTTCTTTTTCGTCTGAATTACTATGTTTTGGGCGAACTCTACGAAGTCTATAAACTCGGCGTCAGGAGCTAGGGATTTCTCTATTTCTTCTTTTAAATCCTTGCATGACATAAACTGAGTTCTTTCTTGTCCTAGCTTTAAATACTCTCTCCTGATCTTTTGGATATACGCATTTATTTCGTACTCTATCATTTCGCCGTTTGTAACGTTTGGCAGGATCCGTCCGGAGTCATCCATGTTTCCGGGTTGGATATAGTAGCTGGTGGCTATATACTGGGATTCTCTATTATGATAGATTCTAATTTTTATATTGGATGTTCCATCTTGTTTTATATGTCTTCCAGTTTGGAAAACGATCGCTTTAAATGTTGCCATACTGTTTTAATGTTTTTTAAAGGTTTAAAATCGCATTAAACAGCTTGAATCGGGGTAAATTGATGGGAAACCGCTTTAATTTCCACTAAATAGGTGCAAATAGAGAAACCTGTTCAAAGATAGTTCAAAGAATTATCCCCTTTATTTGCCCCTAAATGGGGTATAATTAAGTCTATTTTGTACCAATGAAAAAAGCCGATACAAACTGTATCAGCTCAACACCATTTAAATTTTCTTAACTTGAAATTTTCGTCGGGGTAGCGGGATTCGAACCCACGACCCCCTGCTCCCAAAGCAGGTGCGCTAACCGGACTGCGCTACACCCCGAAAAAATTTGAACTTAATAACCCTCTTTTTTGTAGTCGGGGTAGCGGGATTCGAACCCACGACCCCCTGCTCCCAAAGCAGCGTGATTATAAAGGATATTCAGCTACATATCAGTCAATTATAATGATGTGAGCTAACCATTTCAAAGATAGTTCAAAGAACGCTATTTTGAGAGCCTTATTTTAGCCCTTTCTAACTCATAATTCAAGAGAGCAATTTCTTGCTTTTGAGCACTATTTTCTCGCAGCACTTTCCGGAGTTGTTGCCGAAGAGAAGCGATTAATTTATCTTTTTCTTCCATACATTTATATATTAAGATAAACACTATCATGAAACATTTTAAAGAATTACACATCTATTTTGAGATAGATCAAGAGAATTATGCTATTACCCGCACGATAAAGGATGAAAAAGGTAAAATCATATTTCAGCGTAAAACTAACTATCTTAAAGCTAATCCCTATACAGATGACCCTGTTTGTATTCTTGAAGATATACTTCAAAATGGTACTTCATCCCAAACTATTACATCGCTAAATGAGCTTTCAGATACGGAAATCCGGCTTCGGACTTTGGAGCTTGTACAAAGAACTTATAGTTGTCATAATCCCTTTGAGTTAATTGCACGCTCCATTGCACTTGCTAGATATGCAAAAACTGGTAAATACAATCGTTCTTCAGGCAATGTTACTGAACAAATAGGTTTGGAATACATGGAACGCATATATGACCAGTTAACAGAAAAACGATATGAACCCAAGCAGACCGCCAATAATACTAATGATAAGCCCAATGTCCCTAAGACGAATATATCGCTTTTCAAGAAACTGTTTTCGCGTTTCAGAAACAAATAAACCGTATCTAATAGCATTTAATCCAAGCCCTGTTATTTCAACAGGGCTTTCTTTGTCTACAATCCATTCTCCGTTAACCAATTCACCATTATACTTTAGCAGTTCGTTAGCATACAAGAAGTCTTTAACCTCTTGATATCCTTGAAATCTGTCACAATACATCTTCTCTAATCGCTTCCGTTCTTTATTCTGAATATTAGCAATTCGTAATAAAGTCAGCAGACATTTATCATTAAAATTATGAATTTCTCTCATTATTCAAAAGTTAAGCAATCAATTAACTAGACTTCTAAACTTATATGATCATTCTTTTTCATAGAATAGCAGTCCGACACGATCTATATGCTCGCCAATAGGAGTCCCTATATTTTTATTATAGTCAACTACGTCAACCTTATACAATAACCCCAAATCTTCTATCTGGATATTTATATCCATTAGTTGGTTAAAAGTTATATTCTCTCCTACAGCTGCCAAATCTATATCAGAACCTTCCGAATAAGTTCCTTTTGCCCTGGAGCCAAAAATAAGTACCTTATCAATATTGGGGAAGCGCCGGAATACACTACAAATATCCGTTATTACTGTATCACTAAGGCCGTACATAATCAAAACAATGTTCCCATTTCCATTCGTAGCTTTTCTTCATTCAACCTGCTATCAAGTTGTTTCAACAAAAGCGAATACTCCTCATATATTTTGCGTACAATTTCAATAGCATCACCTTCATTATAAGTATGCGAAGTAGTAACCCTAGCTTTTGCCATTCTACGCCAGCCGTCATGATCTGTGATCATATTATCTTCAAATGCCTTTTGAAGAGTGCCATTCGGACCTTGCACAAACTCGTAACCTTTATATTTCAACAGATCCTGAAGGACTTTCCAGCCAAGTTCAAAAGTATATTCAAATCTTTGTATCAGTCCTTCCATTTCAAGTTCAGATAAACTATCGGGAGTCTTATCAGATTCAGTTATATCCAGAATCCGCTTATTAGCCCGGTGAAAGCTGTCATATCTTTGTAACCAACGTATATCTTGTTCCATAAATCTATTTTTCTTAGTTGTAAAATCAATTAAATAGGCTTCTTTATCCAGTTTATATAGAGTTAATGAAGTCTACAGCAGAATTCATATTACGTTTAGTGTACTCCATGTATTCTCTGATAGCTTGATCTGTATATCCTTTGTTTTTAAGAATCTTCCATTTGCGTAAATGTTGTTTGAAGTCATCGCTGTTTTCATCCACTGTCGGCACCTCTTCTGCAGAAGCCTCGTTATATGGCTTATTGGGTTCTTTTTTCTGTTCTGCTACAATATTTTCATCCTTGGCAACATCGGGCTTATCGTTATCCTTTGAGTTACTTTGCTCCTTTATTGCAGAAGAAAGTTTATCAATGCTTGAAGACAATTCGCGGCTTCTTTCAGTATATAAATTTTTTAGTTGTTTTACATCTGCTACAAGCTGAAGGAATTTCACAATCAAAACAAAAAGAATAATCAACTGGATAATTCCAGCCAATAGATATACAACACCTATAAATCCAAATGCTTCCATAATTAGTTTTTTGTTGTAGAATTATGCTATAGAATCTTATTTGTTATGACCCCTTTTACAAGGAATACTCGAAGAACTTTAGTCTTGTCTATTATCATCTCGTCAAATTCTTCCAAGTTCTTTGGAACTAAACGCCATTTATTAGGATTGTCCTTGCAGTTACGGATATATTTCACAGTTCTGTATTCATCTGTTATAATAAGGTATGCCTCTCCAGGAAGAACACTATCTAAACTGACTTCCTTAATAGCTATAATAGAACCATCATTTATGTCTGGAATCATAGAACGTCCATAAGCTGGTACCGCACAATCACAATTCTGAAATGCAGGTATATGCAAATAGTAATTAGGAATATTAGTCTGATCGTTGGGAAGTTCATCATATCCCATAGTAACATCAACGTCAAAATAAGGTATTCCTTTGGATGATTGTTTGCTTGGTGCAGGCATTTCAGAGGAAATAGAAGTGATAGATTTCGCAGAAGAATTTAGTTTATTTCCGTCGCCAGTCAATAGCCAAGTTGTATTCAAATCTGGGTAGATTGTAGATATTTTCTCTAAATTATTCCGTCTTATAGAGTCTCCTGTGTTTCGGACAAATCCATTGCTTAAACCACAATTCTGCTCAAACATTCTTGTGCTTATGCCTAATTCGTTTATGAATTGGAGTAGCCTATCTCTAACTGTTTCTTTCATTAAATCCTAAATTTTCTTAATATATAGATTATTTCTCTATGCAAATATCTACATGTGTAGATTTTAATTCTATATTTGCACTATAAAGTTAACGTAAAACAATGATAACGCCAAAATAAAAGGGCAATAAAGTTAACAAAATAGATTATTTACTCTAAATCGATATATAGATATGGTAAAGACAGAAAAAATAAAATTAGTGGTTTACAAAGAACATACGCTTGGGTATATTCTACCAGAATTGCCTGATTCAGTTCAAATACTACATTCTTCACCTCTGAAAGGAGCTATTGGTACAACCAATTTGCAGAACAATTTCCAGATCAACAATCCGAATGAAATCAGACTAGCAAGCGAGAGTGATTTTGATGCGTTTGGAATTTCGTTTGATGGATATAAAAATTCACCTGATTACATTTATAAATAAAATAAGAAAATGAAGACAATTCTAGAAGTTTCATTACAGGAAGCAAGTAAGGCAAAGGATGCAATTAGATATAGTTTGCTGCGTACAGAACTAAACCAAACAAGTACCAATGTTTGGGAACTACCAACTTATGATATGAATGATGGATATGAGTGTGATGGTGACGAAGAACTGAAAGATGAAATTCGTGAACTGTTTTCTTCTTTCGGAATTGCAGAAGAAGAGTATTCATTCACTGACAAAGAAACGGAAGAATAAGCTATATAATCCCGGACGGGTTTGACCGCCTTTCCGGGAACTAGAAACTATAAATATAATAATGTATATGGAAAATCAATTAGAAACTATCAAAGCAAATCTGCCTTACGGATACGAAAAGCAGATAGCGAAAGAAGTAGGATGCTCACAGGGTACAGTGCACAATATCCTTAATAATAAGCCGGCTTCTGCTCGCTCAACCTACAAAGCAAAAGTATTGAATGTCGCTGTAAGAATGGCTAATGAAGCCTTGGAAGCTACTAAAGGAGTCTCCAAAGCTGCCGCCGAACTAGAGACTTTGCATCATGGAACTGCAAGCTGACGCTAAACTAACGAAGCGCGAAAATCAGATTGCTGGCCTCGCTTTTTGTGGTAAAGCAAAGAAAGAGATTGCGGATCTCTTGAATATTGCATACGGGACGGTAAACGTAATACTGGATAGAGCTTACAAAAAGACAGGAACAAGTAAACTGAATGAATTAGGCAGTTGGTGGGCTAATAGAGCATTTGCTCTAAATATTGATTTCCAGCAATTGCAGAAAACAATCGTAGCTCTTTCGTTTCTTGGAATTATTGCCTTTCAGATTGCATTTGACTGCAACAACGATCTTAACCGGAGTCGACGGGCAAGAATACGAAGAAATAAAATAGAAGAAGTATATGAACTCTAATCAATATTAATCAGGCAGCATAGCATAGAGATGCAGATGTGTTTCAGTAATAAAATCAGCTCAACACCATTCAAAAGTATAGGAAACAGCCTAATTAGAGATTATGGAAAATTGCTTCGAAATGATGGTCGCCCGATGCATTAAAATTGGGACGGTGCAAACGCTTACGATGCTGGGACTACTCCCCGAAGTAGTAACAATATCACAAGCGGAAGAAATATACGGAAAACGCCTAATAAAAGAGTGGCGCGAAAAAGCCTGGATTAAGTTTTATCCGGCAAATAATAAGGAAAGAGGAAAATATTATGTGAAACGATCCGAATTGGAAACAGCCAGTGCAATGATGGATTTGCATAATAAAGTTCCAGATAACATTATCAAACAACTAATGCAGATCGCTGTATGAGATATATACCGAAATCATCAGAAGTATTACAGGCTCTGCAAGACAGTATCGGAAAGCAGATTGCAGAAAGAGAAGAACAGAAAAAGAACTATGTTCCTACTCCTGTAGAGATTAAACCTGATAAAAATATAAGCATAGAGCCCACGGCCGAAGATATTCTTTTAATGGAGGAATATAGACGTGGAGTATATCAAGGAGATTAATAAAACGCTAATATTTAAACAATTATGAGTAAAATTATTGAAGTAAAAGTGGAAGAGCTAAATGCGCTTCCAGCAACGAAAATTGTCGAAAGTGAAAATGTACAGGCAAAATTCGTTCAAATGTACAATGCTATCTGGGGAACAGATAAAGGTGAGCAAATGTATCATAAAGAAGTATTCAACTTTCAAAAACTTCTCCGTGATAATCCTGATTTGGCAGATTCGACAAAGATGTCTCTATATGGCTGTTTTCTTGATATAGCAGTCAACGGTCTTACACTAGATCAAACAGGACATCCACTTTGCTATATACTTAGCAGAAGCAGTAAAACCGGACACAAGAATGCACAAGGATATGATATTTATGAAAAACGTGCCTATGTTTCAGTTACCGGGTATGGCGAACTGACAATGCGTATGCGTGCCGGGCAAATCAAGTATGCGGATAATCCAGTCGTTGTATATGAGGGAGATCATTTTAAAGCATCCTTAGTTAATGGTATAAAGAATATCGAGTATGAAGCACAATGTCCCCGTACTTCAACCAAAGTTATTGCTGCATTCATTCGTATTGTACGAAATGACAACTCGGTAGATTATCAATGGTTAATGGAAGGTGATATCGAACGATTGAAACATTATAGTGAAAAAGCAAATTCGAAGTGGAACGATCAAACTAAAAGACGTGAATTGGGTAAAGCCAATGCACTCTATACTTCGAATAATGGCAGCATTGATCCTGGGTTCCTTGAGAATAAGATGATCAAACATGCGTTTGATGCTTATCCAAAAGTGCGTACAGGTAAGTTTACTATTATGGATTCGGATCAAGAAGAGGAAGAAATTATCGACTATGGCTTGGTGGATGAAGATAAGGTTAATGAACCCGTTCAGGCTGTGGATAATCCTAATATTCCTTTCGGTGAAGAAAAACAACTGGAAGCTCCAGAACCTGTACAGGTGCCAGTCTCCGATGATGATGAAGACGGTGGATTCTAATACTTACTAACCGATTAAAATAAATAATATGGCAACAGAGTTAATCAAAATAGACGAAGCAAAAAATATTCTGTCATCTTTTCCAGATATAATGGGGAAGAATACAAATTCTGTCAAAAAGTGTAATGAAGCTGGGCAAGCTCTCCTTGACACTATCGAAGGAGAAGGTATGAATGAAACAATAGATCAGGCTACAGCCGACTACTTGAAAAAGGTTAGCGTAACACTCAAAAATATGGATGAACGTCGTAAACCTATTACGCAGATATTTGATAGAATACGTTCCTTTTTCACCTCCCAAGAAAAACAAATTGATCCTAAGGATCCTTCAACAATTCCCGGAAAGCTTGTGATAAAGCGCAATGAGTATGCCAAGTTTAAATACGAAGAAGAACAGAAAAGAAAGAGAGAAGCGGAACAGAGAGCTAGAATTGAAACAGAGAAAGCAAACTATCGACAGATAATAGGGGATAGCCTTCTTTCTTATTTCAACCAATATCTTTCAAGTAAAGTTTCTGAATTGCAGGGAATATTTTCCAACTTGACTTATGAAAACTTCGATCGTGAAGTTATAGGAATCACAGTTTTTCAGACCGATTATCCCAAATCTCATTTTGATAAGTTTAGTGCGGATTCTGCGACTTACTATATTAGTCAAGAAACAAAACAGGAGATTCGCCGAGAAGTTCTAGAGGGCAAATATGAGCAATACGCTCAACAGTATAAGGCAAAGATTGTAAGCGTTAAGCAAGACCTTACCGACCGTGTTCCCTCTAAACGCAAGGAACTTGCAGAACTGGAACAACTTCGTCTCGCTAATGCAGAGGAAGCTGCCAAAGCGGAAGAATTGCGTAAACAACGTGAAAAAGAAGCTGCAGCCAAAAGAATGGAAGAGTTGAAAAAGGAGGAAGAAGCAGCAAAACAAGAGGCTGCACTGAAGGCACAACAAAGCTCTTATACTGTTGACAAAGCTCTATTGGTAGTCTTTTTAGGGAAGCTGCCGCTTCTATTGCTCCTCCACCGACTAACGCCAAGGTGAAAGAAAAGATTGTTGTACTTCATCAGCAGGGATATTTAGAAATATTCCAGATGTGGTGGATAAACGAAGGTCAAACATTGCCTGTTGAAGAACTGGAGAAAATCTTTAAAAAGATGATTACTTATTGCGAGAAGCAGGCGAACGGTAAAGATCAAAAGCATATCGAATCAAAATTCATCCGATATGAAGCAGATGTAAAAGCCAAATAGCCATGTCAAATCCTGATTCATATTACTCTCGTCCGGAGGTCAGCAATTCAGATCTGACAGAGCTTAAGAACTATCTTTATCCCCGTGCTCAATACGGGGATAAAGAGAAGGCATTCAAGTTTGGAACTCTTGTAGATGCTCTTATTACAGAAAACGAGCGTGTAAGATATGACAAGTTAATGGTAGACGATTACGTGTATACGAAAGACGAATTTGAACTAGGGCTTGAAATGCGTAAGGCTCTCCGGAAAGAAGCAGAAAAGGATCAATTTCTAGCTGTCGTTTTAGCACAGTCCGATACACAAAAGTTTATGGTTAATAAACAACAAGAGTTCTTTTATGGGAACTTTGTTTATCATCTTGATACACGGTGTAAATGGGATTGGTGGTTGTCTTCTTTCAACTTTGGAGGTGATTTAAAAACGACCTTCGCAGAGTCCCAAACACAATTTGATGAAGCGATAGATTTCTTTGACTGGGACCGGTCCCGGGCATGGTATATGGATATAGCCGGTAGCAAACAAGATTTTATTTATGCTATCAGCAAGAAGAATTGTAGAATCTTCAAGCATTTTATCACCGACCGGAAACACCCTTCATACATCAGAGGAAAAGAGAAATACGAGGACCTTGCTTTTAAGTGGTGGCAATTAATGGTCTGATTATATTTTACCATAAAACAATATGAATTTACTTATTACATCAAAAGAACAAATATTGGCCGAATTAACCAATATAGATTCATTCCTTAATATAACTATGAGCGAAGATGTAGCAGAAGCTGTACAACGCGGTAATGATTTAGCTGTATATGTTGCCCGCTCTGGAAAATTGCTCGCAGATTCAAAATATTGGCTCAATGAGGCAATGAAATCCGAGGTCATGCAGACGCTTGTAGACACGGCAAAAAGTGCGAAAGCAACAGCGACAGCGATAAATGCTCTAGTCAATTCTTTATGTCGGGAAGAGAGATACTTAGTTGATTGGTGCGAACGTTGCAATCGGACGGCAACACATCAATTATCGTGGTGTGTAACTGTAATAAGTAAAGCTAAGGCAGAAATGCAAATGTCCGGAATGTTTAACAACAAAAAGTAATTATCATGAAAAATCTAAGAAGAGTCACAATCGGAATATCCGTTATCGGCCTGTTTACGGCATTATCTTTCTCTCAAAGAGAAGATGCTACAACTACAACTAGAGAAATAACTACGGCTGCCGTAATGGGAGTTGTATCAACGTTTAGTATTATCACTTTATCAACTAAAGAAGATTATGGAACAAGCAAAAAATGAAATCAAGAAAGCGATTATTAAAAAGGACCGCTTGAATGTAGTGTACAATGAACGTTTTTCGGAAGCAAACTATACGAATGTAATTAGCAAGAACTGCGATCAGATCATTCATAGTGACTTAAGAGAGACATTTAATCGTCTTAAATTACATCTTGTCGTATTATGCGAACAGCCGGAAGCTGCCAATATTAATAAGGATAGTTTTACGTCTCCTGGCTATTCAGAGATTCTTGAAAATTACATCATAACCGGCTATGCAAACGATAGTGTCGACAGTGTTTCTGGAATTACTATTATGGGAGCTAAATTACTTCAGTCTGGCAAGGTTGTTGATCTGAAAATCTTCGTTCCTCTTCTTGATGCAGACTATCCTTACTATGAAGAATTGAGCATTGATGCGGCAGCTTGTGATGCGGAAGTTGAGAGTTATCTGTTTGAAGAGAAATGGGGAGTCAGACAGGAACGTCTTGATTTTGATACAGACGAACCGGAAGAAGCCGTTATAATTGAAGATAAACCTAAAAAAAGAGGGCGAAAGAAGCAAATAGAAGCTCCAGCTCCTTTAGATGCAACTGCATAACACCAATCACTATAGGGGGATAATTCCCCCTACAAAATACTCTAAATCATGAATATCGAATTAAAAGGAGATAATTTTGAATTATCTTTCAAATATAAACCTTCTATCGTAGATCGGATCAGGCAGATTCCTGGAAGACGTTTTGACGGTACCCGAAAAGTTTGGATTATTCCGACTAGGAGTAGAGTTGATCTTGAAAGGATGATTTATCAAATACAGCAATTTGAGAATATAAACTGGCTTAGTGGCAATGAAAAAAGGGAAGAAGAAGCTGTTTACGATATTCCGGAACTTCCGGAGCTGGTCATTCCTCATAATCTTAAAATTCAACCTTATCCTTATCAACTTAAAGGCATTGCTCGAGGATTAGAATTAAAACGGTTTATGAACTGTGATGAACCGGGACTCGGTAAGACATTGCAGAGTATTGCAACAATTAATATCGCTGGTGCTTTTCCTTGTCTTGTTATTTGTCCTTCTTCATTAAAAATAAACTGGATGCGTGAATGGGAGAAGTTTACGGACAAAAAAGCAATGATCTTAACTGATAAAGTACGTGATACTTGGACTTTTTTCTTTCAAACAGGAATGCATCAGGTATTTATAGTCAATTATGAGTCTTTAAAAAAGTACTTTGTACAACGTATAAAGAAGTCCGAAGGCTGGACGCTACGAGATGTAGAATTTAGAAACTCAATCAACTTATTCAAATCAGTTATCATTGATGAGAGTCATCGTTGTAAATCTGCATCTACCCAGCAGGCTAAATTCTGTAAAGGGATATGCACCGGCAAAGAATGGATTATCGAATTGACGGGAACCCCAGTTGTCAACAGGCCAAAAGACCTGATTCCACAGCTAGCAATATTGAATCGTATGGAAGATTTTGGAGGTTATAAGCCTTTTGTTAACCGATACTGTTCAGGTCAAAGAGAAGCGTCAAATTTGAAAGAATTAAATTTCAACCTATGGAAATACTGTATGTTTCGACGTGAAAAGTCACTAGTTCTTACAGATCTTCCGGATAAAATACGTCAAGTAAACACATGTGAAATTACTAATCGTAAGGAGTACGTAGATGCCGAACGTGACCTTATTATGTATCTACAGAAATATAAGGATGCCGACGATGAAAAGATTGAAAAGGCTTTGCGTGGTGAAGTCATGGTACGTATCAATATTCTTCGGCAGATCTCCGCACGTGGAAAAGTACGCGATGTTATTGAATTTGTGAAAGACTTCCGGGAGAATGGAAAGAAAATAATCCTCTTTTGTTCTCTTCATGAGGTTGTAGACCAACTGAAACGTTACTTTCCCACTGCTGTGTCAGTTACCGGAAGAGATTCCCAAGATGTTAAGCAAAGAGCGGTTGATGCCTTCCAGAATAATCCTAAGACAGATATAATTATTTGCTCTATTAAAGCGGCTGGAGTTGGCTTAACGCTTACTGCATCAAGTAATGTCGCTTTTGTTGAGTTCCCTTGGACATACGCCGATTGTTGTCAGTGCGAAGACCGGGCACACCGTATCGGGCAAAAGGACTCTGTTACCTGTTACTATTTTCTTGGCCGTCGGACGATAGATGAGAAGGTTTATCGAATCATCCAGGAGAAAAAGAATATAGCTAATGCTGTAACCGGATCTACGGAAGACATTGAGGAAAATATCGTCGATATGGTTGCACGAATATTTGATACAGATTATGATGATGAGGGGTTTTAAAATGGAGCCACAACAGAAAATAGACCGGCTAAAAAAAGCGGGCTACCAAGTTCAAGAGAAAGGTAACAAGATTCGTGTTACCAAAGGATCATTAATAATCAATGGAACAATTAACCAAGTACACAAAGAAGTTTTTAATCAATAATTATAGGCACTATGAATACGTATAGTAAATATGTACCAAATGTTTTTCTTGCAAAATGTAGTGAAAAACATGAAAAAGGAGAAGTAATCGAGGTTACAACCAAGTATGGAAAAGAAAATGAATGTATTGTTTTCAACCTCATTTACGAACGTGATGGATTCTATTACTACTCAATCGTACGGGCTGATGGCTTTAATGTGCAAGAGTGGGCCAAACAAAGAGCTGAACGTCGTCATGAATGGGCTACATCTGCTGTACAGAAAAGCTGTGAATATTACAACAAGTCCAATAAAGATAAGGATTTTCTTTCTCTAGGTGAGCCTATCAAAGTGGGACATCATAGCGAGAAGCGACACAGAAAAGCGATAGATGATGCATGGAACAATATGGGTAAAAGTGTTCAGTTTGACGAAAAAGCAGCCGAGCACGAAAGGATAGCTAAATATTGGGAACAACGTGCAAATACAATCAATTTATCCATGCCGGAGAGTATCGATTTCTACGAGCATAAACTTGAAGTTGCTCAAAAATATCACGAAGCCGTTAAATCGGGAAAGTGCCCGCGTAGTCATTCTTATGCTCTTACTTATGCAAAGAAAGAAGTAAATGAATTACAAAAGAAATACGAACTCGCAAAGACACTGTGGGGAGATGTTTAATCTGGTAGCCTTTGGGCTACTATAATTCAAGCCAATTTAAATATGAAAGAAATAGAGTTATACAATGATCATTTCCAGAATTATAAAGTTTATGGAATTCCTAAAGCTCAACTAATTATAGCCGATGTCCCTTACAATTTAGGAAATAATGCTTATGCCTCTAATCCCTCATGGTATGTGGATGGTGATAATAAGAACGGAGAAAGCGATAAGGCGGGTAAAGAGTTCTTTGATACTGATAAGGATTTTAGACCTGCGGAATTTATGCATTTCTGTTCCCAGATGCTTGTAAAAGAGCCAAAGGATAAAGCTAAGGCGCCTTGTATGATAATCTTCTGTGAGTTTGAGGATCAGTTCCGGTATATTGAACTAGGTAAAAGATATGGGCTGAATAATTATATCAATCTTGTATTCCGGAAAGATTTTTCCGCACAGGTATTAAAAGCAAACATGAAAGTAGTAGGTAACTGTGAGTACGGTTTACTTTTTTATCGTGAAAAACTTCCAAAGTTCAACAATGATGGTCGGATGATATTCAACTGCTTTGATTGGGTAAGAGACAATGATACACCTAAAATACATCCAACACAGAAGCCGGTTCCACTTCTTCGTAGGTTAATAGAGATATTTACTGATAAGGGTGATGTGGTAATTGATCCATGTGCCGGAAGTGGTTCTACCTTATTAGCTGCCGCCCAACTAGGACGCAGAGCATACGGATTCGAGATAAAGAAAAAGTTCTTTGCTGATGCGAATAAATTTGTATTGTCGCAAGTGCAGCAAGCACTATTTCAATAATTCAAGATAGAAATGAATAAGAATGAGATCAAACTTCAAAAGAATAATTCTAATCGTGATTGGAGCGATTTAGAATGGATTCAAGAGTTTCATTCCTTTTTGTAGGGTGATATTCCAGAAGGAATTTCTTTAGGTGATGAGTATAAAGTTAAACTTACTCCAGAGCAATCAAGTACTGTTATTTGGTATCTACAAGAACACTTCCCCATACTACCGGATTCGATAGAAATGTGTGACGTGTGTAAGAGATTGTATGATAGTTATTCCGAAGGTTGTCATTACGAGATTGAGGGAAAGAACTTTTGTGGAGCATGTGAAGATGAAAGTGAGGCTACATATTGCGATAATTGTATGTCTGATATGTGGAAATCAGAGGGTAGAGATGAAGATACAGGGCTTTATCTCTGCAAGAAATGCAAGGAGAATAAGAAGTAATTGACGAATAACATAAAGATAGTAATGAATATGAGAACAATAAAATTCAGAGGTAAAAACTTATATAATAACGAATGGATATTTGGTGACTTGATTCAGTACGAAAGTGGTGAAATGGCTATTTTCAGCAAGAAACTTTCCCAATATGGATGCGAAGCTACTGAAATGTTTAATAGAAGTAAGGTAGAAACTACAACTGTGGGACAATTCACAGGCTTATTCGACAAGAACGGAAAAGAAATCTATGAAGGGGATATTCTTCACACTATTACATTTGGTTTTGAACCAGAAGAATATACAGCTATTATCCTATATGATAATTGTCGTTTTCAACTTTCTAATGGTCGAAATTTATTCTATTTCGGGCAATCTGATCTTACAAAAATGGATGATACTATCGTGATTGGTAATATCTATGATAATCCCGAATTAATTATCCCATAACAAATTTAGAAAGGAATATCATAATGGAACAATCATTAGTAAAACAAGCAGCTTGCTCCCATTGGAGCAAAGGCACATATAAGGAAGAAGCAGAAAGCGCCTATCAGAAACAAGAGTGCGTAGCTATAACATCAATGGCAAGAAAAGTATCTGTCAGGTCCTTTGAAGCTGGTGCCGAATGGCATGCAAAACAAAATCCGTGGCGTAATTTCAAAGATGAACGTCCAAAACCAAACTCCCATATTCTACGCAAAATGATTCATCCAGGCTATCAAGCCTGCACCAGGACCATATACTATGCAGATTTTTGGGATGAAGACAGACCCGATAAATGGGAACAAGAAAATGATAGAGTGGTATATGAATGGCAATATATTGACAAATAACAGAATAGAAAGGAACTAAAGTATGCGAATGATAAAGAAACAGGCTGCAAAGCTGGAAGAGCTTGAAGCCAGACGGGGAAGGCTTGTTAATCGTGTTGCTAAACTCGACCTAAAAATCGAAGCACAAAAAGAGAAAATAGCCCAATATTACAGGAAGCAAGGAATTAACGTATAATAATAGAGAAATGAAACAAAGCCGAATGTGTACAGTAAGTCACGGAAATTGCTCAAGAAGTTCGAACCTTCGGGGAGGTAGTTTAAAGGCTATCTTGCTATGCAGCACCTCTTCTGCTTTGTTTTTAATTAGAAATGAACGAACTCACCAATAGACAGAAACTTATTATACAAGGCAAAATTTGTCCGTATTGTGGAAAAAATACAGAATTTATGGATAGTTCCATTGTATATGGCAAATCTTACGGTATGATTTATATCTGCCGTACCTGCAATGCTTATGTTGGTGTACATAAAGGAACCGATCAGGCTTTAGGCAGATTAGCCAACAAACAGCTCCGAGTGCTCAAACATGAAGCACACGAATATTTCGATAAGATATGGCGATTCAAGTTAATGAAGCGAACAGAAGCTTATACATGGCTCTCGTCTGTATTAGAACTTCCAGAAGAATATACACATATCGGAATGTTCTCTGAAAAAACCTGTAGACAGGTTATATATGTTAGTAAACAGTTACTGCAAAAATATGGAATCGAATCTAAGACACCTTATTGCGAAAATGACTAAAGAAAAGTGCATTTTATGCGGAAAAGAAACGGTATCGGTTATTAAAACCGGTACCGACTTTATGTGTTATAATTGTTATGCAGATCAGCGTAATCCTACGCGCTCTAAAGAAGTACATAATAACGAGGAAGCTCGAATACAAACAGAGTTCTTTAAACTTATTCCTCTATATTTCCCTAATATACCTGACAAACTTATATTTGCCGTTCCGAACGGTGGAAGCCGTCATATACGTGAAGCTGCTAACCTGAAACGTCAAGGAGTAAAGCCTGGTGTTTCTGATGTGATCGTACTTATTCCCAAAAAGGGTTTTGCTTCTCTCTGTATAGAGTTTAAAACGAAGGTGGGGAAACAATCAGAATATCAAAAAGAGTTTCAAAAACAAGCGGAATCATGTCGTAATAAGTATGTGGTAGTTCGAAGTGCATCACAGGCAATCGAAGAATTACGAAAATATCTTTCTTAATAGAATTGAAATTTGTAATACTGAAATTCCACAGATTGAAATAGCTTTTATATGATAGGGGAGAGGGCATCTATTTTTTATATCTTTGCTCTAAAATTACAAGTATGACATTTGAAGAAGCAGTTTCTTTAGTTGATAGGATAAAAGAGCAAGTTATCGGTGTACCTGTTAAAGGCCGCTTGATTGAATCTTTGTTCATTGGGCCTACAAACTGGAATGAAATGCATGTTTTTATGAATATCTGTCTTCAAAAAGGGGAAGATGAAGCTATCGACGAGTTTATTGGAAAAAGTTTCTCTGTGTATGGCAGGTCAGTAACTTATATTAATCCGGATCTTCCGCGGTGGGATGTAACAGTGTTGGATGACTGGGAAAAAACTATTTATAATTGAAAGAGGTAGCTTATTCGGCTACCTCTTTTTTTACAGGCACCAAAGGAGAACAACTTTCTCGATTAACAACTATATCACGCATATTAGGCTTATTATTAAAATTACGAGATATATTTTTTATCATATCAATATAATTATCTGTCCCATCTTCGTACTGTCGATAAAAGACTTTAATAGATAGGCAGTTATCATGCTCAAATAAAGTATTTAATAATGTCCGATCAGAGTTTCCACAAGAATGCCCCATTATAAAGACCTGATATGGACCTAATGCAACAAACTCCAAAAGCTTTCTATAATTTCTTGTTTTATGGTATCGTATAGATTTAATATTCTCTAGAAAATCATTATTCTGTAATCTCTCTATTCTTTCATAATCATCATCTAGCTCATCACCATATCCGAATATAATGGGATTATTTTCATTGTTAAGCTCTCCATGAATATTAATAATCTTGTCATTTCCATTTTTAATATATAATTTTTCTGCCGTTTTTGTATAATTAAAATTTAGAATCAAGGTGTTTGGTATAAGATTCTCTTTTTTAAAATTGTCATTATTAAGTTTCTTATCAATATAGTACCTCAGTTCTTCATCCTTTGTCAAGCATTCATTATATGAAAGATCTCCATGCCGGTCAATGTCAAAATCAAAACGTATATCCATATTAGAAAAAAAAGAGTTAATAAATGCAGTTTGCTTACAAGTGGCAACTTCTTCAAATTCTACATAACTTGAAAAAGCATCTTGTATAGATTGATGTTTTTTCAGTTCTGTGTTTTCAGTAATCCTAGTTAAATATTTTTCTAGCAATCTTTTTACACTATCAAACTCTTTATTAAGCGTATGGATACTTTCGTTTTGCTTTTGGTAATTTTCTTCTTGAAGTAGCTCTTTCAATGCCTTATAATATTCATTTTCTATATCTACCCAATTCACAAGAGAACATTGATGAGATATACGCTCAAAAAAATGATTTGTGAACGTTAAAGTAACTGTCACATTTGAACTAGGATCATTATTATGCTCATCAATTAGTGTATGCAATTTCCATAAAGGACTATCTTCTTTATAAGAAGAACAAACTTTATTAACTCCGGTTTTATCATATTCTTTTCCAATTTTTATAAACTGATCTTCATAGTCATTAAGAGGGTGTTTGCCCCCTCCATATTGTTGGTCTAACAACCGCCAGTATTTATCATAAATCCCTTCTTCAACAGTATCCCAATAATCATTTATAAAATCTTTATATCCAGTCTTTAAATTGTGAGCTAAATCAAAACCGTTACCAATAATTATAATTCTATTCATACTGGAGACTTATTTAAGTTAATGAAAAATTTCATAACTCCTGAACGGAATCATGGGCATATTTATTTTCTTCTGCCATTACTTCTCTCTTCCTATTGGAGCTTTTGGGGGGATAGCTTTTACTGTATCATTGGTTACCATCAGTCAATACCTATACTCCTTTTTCTAGAAATATTTCTTTTCTTAATAATTCAATAGCACTTTCATCTTGCCAATAATCTCTATTAGTGATTTTTTTTAACGTCATAGGCTTATTCGGTCCAATGGTTGTAAGATAAGCTACTATTTCATCAAATGAAACATTAGGGAAAGGTATCGCTACCAAAACATAATACTCAATATTCTTTTTAATGGTGTAAGAAACTAAAAAACCATCGCAATCAGACATCAAATATACACCATCAGGAATCATTCGTTCTGTAGTTATCTTCCATAGCTTAGGAACAACTTCTGAATCAGGTTTTTCAATCTGCTCTCTTATAGTATCATAAAGTTCATCCATCAGAAAGGTATAACCGAATTTTGCAAAAAGTATGATATATGCATTTTTCAACAACGCAACAGAAAGGCGTGTATCATCTACTTTTTTATTTTTATTCTCAATGGACAGCGCCATATCTTCCGCTAGTTGCTTCATATATTCACTTAATAAAGTAGGATTATTCTGTTTAAAGCTATTAGTCATTATCATTCGCCCATCACTACAGACTTCTAATTGACCATTAAAAGTCTTATCAGCAACTTTAACTTTAACGTCCCTTTTTGTTCCTGGTATAAAAATAGAATTCTCATAGTTTTCAATTCTATTTATCAAGTAACAGTCCATAGATGAGCCACACGTATTATTGCATTTTTTACATGTTAAGGCTATTCTTTTACCTCCTAATTTGTCTTGTGGTGCATCTTCTTGTGACAATTCATCCATTTGTTCAGCAGTGAACTTGTTCAAACACAAAGGACAAATGTATTCATTATTGTATGATGAAATATTAGCTAACCAACCTTTTTTATTTAATATATTAAGCTGTTTTTTAGACTTTTCAAAAAATGATTTTGTATCCATATCTTTTCAAATAAATATTTTTTGCAAAAATAAAAAAACAACCTGCCAACGTTAAATAAGTTTCTATGTTTATAAACATAGAAACACAAAAAATAGCCACTTCTAAAATATATTTATTTTAGGTATATATACACAAGCACCCCTATAGCAATAAAAATAATGATTACATATATTTTATCTTTGTGTAAATCCCACCATGATAGTTCTACGACAATTTCTTTTTGATTTAGCAAAACATTAACCTTATTACTTATAGTATCAAGTCGATTTGAGAACTGCTGTAAAGTAATAGACAATGTTTCATCAACTTCTGTTCGTTCCTGATCCTGCTTGGATGCAGTAGTAGTACTTTCTTTAATCGGATGTTGTTTCCCTGTTGAATCTGGAGCAGACAAGTAAACTGTTTTATTCTCAATCTTCAAATCACTCAATTTGTCAGTAGTAATTTTTATCTGCTTATTCACATCCAGCCGTAGTGATTCAATTATACTTTGAATACGACTCAATTCACTGGAATAGTCTACCTGCTTTTGAGTTTCCATATTCCGGGAAGTCTTGCAGGAGGTAAACCATATTCCCAACATCAGGAATATGGTTATATAGATTAGCGCTTTCATGGCCGGATCACTGTATTACGAAGAAAATTAGAAAATTCACTCCTGACATCGAAGCAGGGACAAGCCTTGATATATTCTGCCGGCTCTACTTCACCACTGCCGTCCAGATCCGGCGAAGTATCACGGTGTCCGAGTACTTCAATTATAGGATATTCCTTACAAAGCTTTGCGACCAATTCGCGTAGTGCTGTCCTTTGAGCTGGAGTACGTGTATCTGCAGGTTTTCCAGATGCGTCCAAGCCTCCGATATAACAGATGCCAACACTATGCTTATTATACGAAGACTTTGAAAATCCTTTGGTATTACAATGCGCTCCGTCAATGCTTAACGGTCGCCCATTCTCAACTATTCCGTCAAGATCAACAATGAAATTATAACCAATCTGATTGAATCCCCGAGCCCGGTGTATCCGGTCAATATCTTTGGCTCGTAAATCCTGTCCGGCACGCGTGGCCGAACAATGGATGATAATTGCATCAATAGTTTTCATTTTTTTTCCTCCCATTTTAATTAATAATCACTTGGCGGCTGACGTTTACTACAACCACGCACATCACACTTCTTTATCTCGGCTTCTTTAAGTTTAAGTTCCAGTTCATGTTTATCGTGGATGAGTTGGAGCTTCTCAGCTTGTTCCTGACGGAGTTCTACATAGATTGCATCAATCTTTGCATCACGTTCGGCAAGACGTTTCTCCAACCAATCAACCTGTTTACGTTCATTCTCATTTTCCATACTATCAGCCGTAGCATCTTCCTTGCGAGCATTTGTTTTACGATTTACCCAAAAGGTTACAAGCCATGTGATTGTTGAAGTACCACCTATTGCTCCCAGTACTGCTATCCACTCATTTACTCCCATATCGTATCTTTCATTTTAATACCTCGCTACAATCATCAATAGCTGTCTGAAATACTTGTTTCACTTCGCCAAAGGTTAGCCCATGAGCCTCATGTAGCGAGAATCCAGTTACTCCATTTCGCGAAATATTGAAGAAGCCGACAGTCGTTTCATCTTTGACAATCTCGGCAGTAATATCTTTCACCGCTTCGGTACCACGGGTTGACATTCTGTACTTAATCCTGATAGCGTCCGTAACCTTAGTTGTGGCAGTACTGTTAGTTGATGTAATATTCATTCTTTACCTCCTCCTTCAATTAGTTCATTAATTTGCCCGAAAGCACCTGCCGTAAAGACATCTGCACAAATCTCCTTTAAGAGAGTAGCGTCTTCTGTTGTAATCTCAAGTATTCCTCGGTTATTTATGATTTGTTGGAGCATATTGTAGGCACGTAGTTTTTTTGCCATATCCATACCTGATTGAGGATTCATACCGGCAGCATAAAGCGCTTCCGAAACCATATCACGAAGAAACTGCTTCTGTTCCTTGCCATTGACTATTTTAATGGCTTCCTTACCTCTAAAATCTATTAAAGGTTTGTTTAAATTTAATTTCATAATCATTAATATTAAGCGATTGATACTAATAGTCCTTTTCTGAACTTCATATTACTACCAAAATCAAAATCAATTCCTTGGTAATAGTTTATACTTCCATCTGAATTCCGGCTTGTAATACAACCAAAATTATCGGCAAGGCATAATTCACTCGATAAAGAACCTTTCACATAAACTCCTCCATCAAAAAAGCCAGCGTATGTTGTACTAGCCAGTGGGTAGCTTCTGTCTGATGCATTTAGATTCCTGGAAGCATAAATACAAGCTCCACCAAAATTGGAACCAATAGATGCGATCCCAAAACGTCCGTCTGTTTCTGCATTGAAAGTAACGTTAACAACGCCTTCTTTTGCCGTTCCAGAACCTAATTTCAAACTACGAGATGTTCCGCCAAAATACCCTGAACGCGTCCAAACGAGACGTCCATTTTCGATAGTAAAACCACCTATGAACCCGGAGTCAGCATCTATCCTGCGAACCTTTATCAAATCAGTATTCAAATACCCGCCTACAACAATTGTAGTACCAAGTTTTGCATATTCGACTGCATCCTCAAATGCTAATTTACCCAATCCGTCTCGATCAATCTTGGAGTTAATCATTGTCTGCAGATCACTATGCAGTGCGGTGATTGTAACAGCACCTTCCAAATTAATTTTAGATGAATGAATCGTCGTTTCACCTGCTGCCTGGTTAATATAAGATATAAGCGTATTGCCGTTTTCCAGTTCTTTAGAAGCATATATCTTATTACCGTCAGCTGTAGTAATCCAACCTGCAGTATCTATCCGCTGCGTCAGGCTGTCAACTCGAGTTACTTGTGCGGAGATTTGAGTATTGAGTACTTTCAAATCGGCTGTACACTCATCGGAATAGCTTTTCAGTTTGTCGTGAATAGCTTTGTTTGCTTCTTCAACAGCTGTATTAAAACTAGCTAAAGCAGAGTTGAATAGAGTAAACTTATCATCTACATTCTTTTTTTCCTCAATAGTCGTTTGTCCATCTGCAATAACCGTATTTATTGCAGCAATAAGATTATCAATAGCACCAAATAAGGAAACCTTGGCATTAAGTAAGGCTGTTTTTGCAGAACCTTCCAAATAGGTGTTTACATATAGTTTGCTATATGTCGCTTCAACGGCAGATTTCGTATTTTTGACTGTATTCAAATACTTCTCTATCGCTTTCGCTTCCGCCCCGTCAATGATACCGTCCGCAAATGCGCCATCCACATAATCATGTAAGCCATCGACTGAATCGGCAGCTTCTTGTGCAGCTTTAGCAGCATCTGCAGCGTCCTCTAAAGCTTGTATCGCTTGTTTCAGTGCCTCGTCGGAATATTCCTTTAGTTTATCCTGTATTGCCTTATTAGCTTCCTCAACAGCTGTATTGAAAGTCGCTAAGGCTGAATTAAACAGAGTAAACTTATTATCTACATCTCTTTTTTCCTCTACAGTGGTCTGTCCGTCAGTGATGACCGTATTAATAGCATTTATAAGGTTCTCAATACTTCCCATCAATGTAACCTTAGCATTAAGCAAACCGATCTTTGCAGGCCCTGATAAATAAACATTCGTATATAGCTTATTGTAGGTCGCTTCGATAGCTTGTTTGGTATTGTTGACAGTATTGATATACTTTTCAATAGCTTTTGCTTCGGCTTCCGTAATAATGCCATCCGCAAATGCCCCATTCACATAGTCATGTAAGCCATCAACTGCATTATTAGCTTGTTCCGCCGCCTTCGCAGCATTTTCAATTTCTTTGTGAGCTGCTTCCCATTCAGACAAATTCTCCAATCCGGAGGAACCGGCTTTAATTTGAATGTTACCGCCTATCTCACTTTTTACTAGATCGAAATATGTATCACCATCCGGAGAAAGGATTCTTTCTGTTGTTACGCGGCCCGGCAGAATTTCAGTAAATCCGTATAACTGAACAAAACTTCTACTACCTTCATACTCGCTGTTAAGCACTCCAGTGAGTAAATGATAATATCCAGCTATCTGTTCCATTTTAATAGCTGTTTCACTCAAGAGGAATGTTCCAGCTTGATTCTCCTTGCCAACTTTAGCATATAGATAATATTTCTTTTCCGGGTCAATGAATGCCGGAGAATTGTATTCAGCCATATCCCAGTACTTATATTCGTCTGCCTTATGTGAAGAAGAAAGAGAACTAATGCCGAGTGTTAAATGCTGAAGGATTCCTGCCGGAGCGTTCAGTATTCTTGTGCTGGCATTATAAGTAATATTGTGAGATACCTGAACTGGATTCGTTTTTGAATTGACAAAACGGAATTGCAGGCTTTCATCACCTACAAGCAGTTGCATGGTTGAAACGGTTATTGGATTGACAGAGCCGGAGAAGTTCAGCAGTGCATCTTCAAGCATGGACATCGTTTCCTTTGCATCCCGGAACCGACGCTTAGTAAACTGCAGGGCGTCCTTATGCTTGATATCTACCTCTACTTTGTTCGTCTCAATCTTATTCAGATCACTTGAAACAGATGTACTGACTGGTTCGTTTGACAACTCTATTTCCGGAGAATATGGATTATTAATATAGCGTTTGATTCCGATCATGCGAATAAGAGAACCTTCCGGATGAAATTGCGTATCATAGAAATCAACATACCCTCCGAGTACTATTTTACCGCCTATCTCCAACCAGCGTTTTTTAGCCCAAATGCCGTCCAATGTCCCGGTAAATATGAATGCTTTATCTTCATGTTCATACAGGTATTTTGCTGCTTCCTTGAAAGCTTCCCAGCTCGCACCTGTTTGTGTGCTGTCATTACAGATATAAGCCTTCGGCAATTGCATTCCGAACACTGCGTATGTATCACCAACCTTCGGGCGCCAGACTTCCGGTTCCGGCATTGTTATCCCATCGATTTCTTGCGGAACAATTTCAAATCGACGTGCCTCTTTCTTGTCTTTCGCTTCATGGATATACTTTACTTCGAACTCCTTGCCTGTAAGCATGCCGGTTTGGAAAATGACAGTCATACTTTCTCCAGCTATGAGACAATCTTCGAAATTCAACTCTTCCGGGATGTCTTTATCTACAAAGTCAAAGAAGTTATTCTTCTTGTTCACTTCAATAACAGCACTGACAGTACCGACACGGGAAGGATAAATAGCTGTACAGTCCAGACTATCTTCCTTTGCTGTTGTAAGTTCTTTATCGGCACGCATGACACAAGTTCCATCCGCATCGGTCTTATAGATACGCGCCTTAGTAGAATCGAAGCCCTCTTCATTCTCAAATTTGATTCCATCAAATCGGATAGTCTTATTCTTTGGAAGTAACAGGTACTTAGATCCGTATGTAGAATAATCAATATTGCGTTCTGTAGTTTCTACCAAAATTATTTCGGGTGGTATCTCCCCGGATTCGCGACCAACACCGACCTTAAAACCGTGGCCTTTACCATACGACAGTTTCAAAGGGTTCTCCTTGTTATACTCAACTTTACGCAGATGGATAGTCTTAATTTGTTTTCCTTCAACCGTTTCTTCAATGATCTGCCATTCTGTTTCATATAGTTCTGCAAGTTGATTGAAAGCATCAAGAATATAGGTGTGATTGTAGTTGATTACTTTTTCCGTTCCTTCAATGCAATCACCGACTTTCCAACCGGTACTCCGACGGTTCAGGTTTTCAACGAGTAGACGTAGGTGTTCATGTGGCTTGGCTGTATATGAGAATTTAATACTTCTGTCAACGGTATGACGTACTTTCCACAGCATAGCATCAGCCTCCCCAGTTTCCAGAATCAGAGTATATTCGAAGTTACGTTCACCGTTCTTCTTGAAATTGCTATCCCTCTTCAAAGAATAACGCTTCCCGTAGAAGTCACACCAGGAGCCAACCGGAATTTCAATATATCCCGGATGCGAAAAATACAAAGTGAGTGTATATTCTCCCATGATAGCTTCATAAGAGTAGCTTTCATCCTTTACTTCAATGTCTATTTCCTTATCACCATTATGCAAAGTTATCATATCACCAGATTTGAATTTATATTATAAAATATAAATACATAAGTGTAATGAACAGAGTGATTCATCTATTCAAAAAGATAGTATTCATTTTATCTATTGCGGGTCATTTTTTACATAAGTTCTCTCGGAACAAAATCTGCGCAAATTAACTCGCAAAATCTTGGACAAAACGGCTATCGTAAATATGAAGACGGACTGCTTATACAATGGGGGCGCTTGGCAAATTCATCCCCAGGAAGTGCGACTATATATTTCCCTGTTTCTTTTTATGATGCCTCCTATCGACTTGTGACTACGATGGAAACAATATCTAATGAACACTCTTTATATACTGCTTTGCCCTATAATAAAGCTGCATCTTATGTGGCTGTCATGCGAAAGTATCTTCTTGCAGATAATAGCATAACTGTAGGCAGTTCTATCAGATCATTTGACTGGATAGCTATTGGACGATGGAAGTAAATATTGACAACATGAATTTGATTATGGATAGATTTAGTAGAAAATTGGTATTACTTTTATTGCTTGTAATTTGGCAAAGTTCTCTCGGGACAAATGCAGCGTTGAAAGATTTTTCCAATGTTTCAACAAAAAGCTTCTCTCAAAATGGATATTATAAGCTACCGGACGGGCTGATGATCCAGTGGGGAGTCGGTGGAAAAATAGGGGATGTTAAAACTATATATCTTCCTGCTTCTTTCTATGATACAGCTTACAATGTTGTAGCATGTTCTGTTTTTGAACTCATTTCTGAAGTAGTGGTTTCTGCCGTAATGGTATATAATAAAAATAAATCAAATTTCACGGTTGTACAACGGCACGCGAGTAATGATAGAAATGGTGTTTACACAACAGGATATCCTTTTAATTGGTTTGCTATTGGACGTTGGAAATAATAAAAGATTGGGACATGAAACTGAATATAAACTGTTTTAGTAGAAAATTAGGAGCTATTTTAGTGATTATTTTCCTGCAAAGTTCTCTCGGGACGAACGCCGCATTGAAAGATTTTTCCAATGTTGTTACAAGGAACCTCGGACAGAATGGATATTATAAACTGCCTGATGGCTTGATGATTCAATGGGGGAATTTAGCTTCTTCATACAGAAATAGGAGTATCTATTTACCCACATCTTTTTATGATAACAAATACATAGCAATAGTTGGAGTTTATGATAGTACAGTAGATAGTATTTCAGTTGTGTCATGTAAGATTAAGACACAGTATACCTCTTATTTTGTCATAGTTCCGGCTGCAACATGGAGCGCTGAAAACTATCTTTATGCAACAGAAGGGATAAACTGGTTTGCAATTGGTCGTTGGAAGTAAAATAATTGTGACACTGGAATAAGAATGGTACACTTTAGTAGAAAATTGGTAGCCATTATTGTAGTCATTTTTGCGCAAAGTTCTCTCGG
>OBZF01000144.1_pt1 | contig 59221 bp, 47 predicted proteins | sample 1495521 | NCBI WGS metagenome assembly OBZF01 (sample SAMEA2580234, study PRJEB22360) | human gut metagenome | biome: human gut; feature: human-associated habitat; material: faeces | place: Denmark | collected 2008/2010 | reverse complement strand
CCAGCGGAGAGCAAGGGGTGGCGCCATGGCTGATTCTCCCCGCCATGATCGGCGGCGCGGCGCTGCTCGCCGACGGCATCCTCACCCCCGCGGTCACGGTCACCACAGCCATTGAGGGCCTGCGTACCATCGAGTGGGGCCACGCACTATTGGGTGACGGTCAGACCAATGTGATCATCATCACCATCATCATTATCTGCGGTCTGTTTGCCATGCAGCGCGCCGGCACCTCGTCAATCGGCAAGCTCTTCGGCCCGCTCATGACGCTGTGGTTCCTGTTCCTGGCAGGCGCCGGCCTGTTCAACATGCTCGGCAACCTGTCCATCTTGCGCGCGCTCAACCCCATTCGCGGCATTATGTTCCTGTTCTCGCCCATCAACCACTCGGGCATCATGGTGCTCGGCTTCGTCTTCCTGTCGACGACCGGCGCCGAGGCCCTCTACTCGGACATGGGCCACGTTGGCAAGGCCAACATCTACGCATCCTGGCCGTTTGTTAAGGCGGCCCTCATCCTTAACTATCTGGGTCAGGGCGCTTGGCTGCTCGCCAACAACTCCAACCCCCAGATGCTCGCGATGGATATCGTTAACCCGTTCTATATGATGCTCCCCGAGCCCCTGCGCCCCTTTGCCATCGTGCTTTCGGCCGTGGCGGCCATCATTGCCTCGCAGGCGCTCATCACCGGCTCGTTCTCGCTGGTATCCGAGGCAACGCGTCTCAACCTTATGCCGCATCTGCGCATCCACTACCCCAGCGACACCAAGGGCCAGCTCTATATTCCGCTCGTCAATAACATCATGTGGGTCGGCTGCATCTTCATCGTGCTGCTGTTCCAAAACTCCGAGCGCATGGAGAGCGCCTACGGCCTCGCCATTACCGTGACCATGCTCATGACCACGACGCTTTTGACGAGCTACATCGCCGGCATCCTCAAGCACAGGCTGGGTGCCTGCGTCTTCGCCCTGCTCTTTGGTGCCATTGAGCTGTGCTTCTTCGCCTCGTGCCTCACCATGTTCTTTGACGGCGGCTACGTCATGATCTTCCTGGCCGCACTGCTGTTTGGCCTTATGTACGTGTGGCGCCGCGGCACCGCCATCGAGCGCACGCAGACGATTTTGCTGCCCGTCTCCAAGTACATCGACCAGCTCAACCGCCTGCGCAATGACGAGACCTACCCCGTGCTCGCCGACAATCTGGTGTTCCTCACCAACAGCCCCGACCCGCTCACGCTCGACCGCGACGTGCTCTATTCCATCCTGGACAAGCACCCCAAGCGCGCCAAGGCATATTGGTTCATCAACGTACACGTTACCGACGAGCCCTATACGCACGAGTATTCCGTTGAGACCTTTGGCACAGACTTCCTGTTCCGCGTGCGCTTGGACCTGGGCTTTAAGGTCAATCAGCGCATCAACGCCTACCTGCGCCAGATCGTTGGCGACCTGATGGCCTCGGGTGAGTTGCCGCCGCAGCACCACACCTACTCCATCTACGAGACGCGCGGCAACGTGGGCGACTTCCGTTTTTGCATGCTGCGCAAGATGCTTGCCCCCGAAACGGACATCAACCGCAACGACCATCGCGTCATGGCCATCAAGTACGCCGTCCGCCGCGCCTGCGGAAGCCCGGCACGTTGGTATGGTCTCGAGAACTCGGCCATCATCATCGAGTACGTACCGCTCTTTGCCCGCATGCGCCCGGCCGTCAAACTCGTGCGCACCCAGGTGCCGCTCGAGATCCAGATCGAAGAGGCCGAGGAAATGGAAGTCGACATCTTCTCGGACGACTTGGTCAACGGCAACGAGGCCGGCAAGAGCATGAACGTCGATCCCACCGAGCTGCTCGAGAGTGTCGCCGATACGCCCGAACAGCAACTGCTCGACGGCCTCGAAAGTGAACAACTCAACGACGCCAACTTCTAGCGACGTCACAAATCAACGAAAGCGGCCCTGCACCTCACGGGAGATGCAGGGCCGTTTTGCATTGCGGTAAAGCTATCGGCTACGAACGGCGCGGCTCGGGAACCACGAGCCTATCGGGGCTCGCGCCCTCGGCATCCATCAGGCTCACGTAGCGAATCGACGGATCCCCATACATCGCGTAGTAATAATTGCCCGTGCGCGCGCTAAAGCATCCGGTGTAGATAGTCTTCTCGAACTTGCCATCGCCCATCCTGGACGCTCCCTCGATCATCACCACGCCCTCGAGCGAGCGGAACATGCGAACGACGTTTTCGGTCTCGCTCTCCTTTTGCGGGTAATTGGCATTGAGGTACGCCGCCTTTACAAAACGGCTCGGCGAATAGCAATCGCCCGGAATGCCGCGCATGCCGGCACCGGCTCCATAGGGCTTGAGCTCGGCGCCACGCCATGTCGCCGTCTGCGGAAAATCGCTTGTGGCGGTGATATAGGTGCGCAGGTTTTCCATGTGCCACGGGAAGGTCGGCTGGTTGGCAAGGGTGTCGACCGGATCGTCGTATACATGCAGGCCGTCAGCCATCATCTCGACCACGATGCTGCGCTGGCTGTCGCCGATAATCCAATGGAGCAGCGACACGCCCAGCCCCTCTCCGGCAGATTTGGCGACAATCACCGTGTCGCGCAGCGCGGCCTCGACCTCATCGACCGTCGAGAACGTCGCTGCCACCCACAGGGGGAACTCATAGGCCGCGATATTGGTCTTGCCGTCGACAGGGTCCTCGGCATACTCGGCATAACCCGGGAAATTGAGACCCGCCACGGCGAGGCCCGCATCGTTGCCGCAATCGAAGAACATAGGGTAGTTCCTGTAATCGATGCACATACCAATCACCGCGTGCGCCGCCGACGCATCGTCGATAAACGAATACGGAATGTGGAACCCGCGCGGCATCACGCGAACCTGTTGGCCGTAGTCAAAGCTCCAGTCGAGATTGCGGCCCAGATACATGTGGCCAGAATTATCGGTAAATCGAATACTCGTACACATAGCGCCTCCTAGCTTTACGTTCTTGCTAATTTCATTGTCTCCAAACAGAAAGGCGCTAAACACAAAAGCCCGGACATGACAACAATGTCATGCCCGGGCCAAAAGAGGCGAAGTGCGGTGCTGTGGTCACCCTAGACAAGTTTACCTTGGCAGTGGTCGATCATATGCTGGATCATTTGCGCCTCAAAGCCCGCGTAGTCGCGGCGGCACTCCTTCATCTTGCCGTCGACGATCTGGTCAAAGGCAACCTTGCACTTGATATAGCGCGTGGACTTGGTGACCTCCTCGTGCGTCAGGCAGCTCTCCTCCATCTTGCTGGCGCCCAGGCCAAACACCAGACGGGGGTTGTAGAGCACGTGGGGCTCGCCGGCGTCGTCCAGATAGACGCAAACCTTCTTGGTGACGCCAATCTGGTTGGCAGCAAGGCAGCCGGCATCGTCGAGCGACTTGATGGTATCGATCAGGTCCTGTGCGACCGACTCGTCCTCGACGGTCGCAACCTCGCAACGCTGGGACAGGATAGCCTCGTCGTGGCAAAGCTCTTTAATCATACGTTCCTCCATAGGGGTCGTTGTAACCGCTTAAGTATACGGTACCCACACATTTTCATGCGAAAAATACCGTCCGTCTGCTACAAAGCGCCGAACATCAACATGCGAGGAACAACAGCGTCGTAAAGGGGCTATAGTGGGTGAGTTCGTGTCAATCGGCCTAAACTCGGGGCCGAACAAGGAAAGGGTATGCATGGACGAACTATTTCACGTCAGCGAGCGCAAGTCCACAATCGGGACCGAACTCCGCGCCGGACTGACAACATTCCTGGCGATGGCCTACATCATCGCCGTCAACCCCGCGGTGCTCTCGGGCGCTGGCATCGATGCGGGAGCGCTCGCCTGCGCCACCTGCCTGGGCGCCGGCATCATGACCATCTGCATGGGCATCTTCGCCAACCGCCCGCTCGCCTGCGCGTCGGGCTTAGGCGTCAACGCGATGATCGCCGGAATCACCACCACCGTCTGCGGCGGTGACTGGCACGTGGCCATGAGCGTCATCTTCCTTGAGGGCGTCGTCATCTTGCTGCTCGTGCTTTGTGGCCTGCGCGAGGCCATCATGGACGCCATCCCGGTTGTCCTGCGTCACGCCATCTCGGTGGGTCTGGGCCTGTTCATCGCCATGATTGGCCTGTGCGATGCCGGCATTATCACCGCTGGCGCCGGTACACTCGTCGGTCTGGGCGACATCACCTCCCCCACCTTCATCGTCGGCATCATCTCCATCCTGGTGACGGTCGCCCTCGCCTGCCGCAACGTCCCCGGCTCGCTGCTCATCGGTATCGTCGTCGCCGTCATCGCCGGTATCCCCCTAGGTGTGACCCAGGCTCCGACCGGTATCATCGCCCCGCTCGACTTCTCGAGCATCGGTGGCCCCATCGCCGACGCCGGCGGCGTGCCCGCCATCGTCAAGGTCCTTACCGACCCCGCGCTCCTCGTCATCTCGTTCTCGCTGCTCATGAGTGACTTCTTCGACACCATGGGCACCGCGATGGCCGTGGCCAAGCAGGGCGAGTTCCTCACCGACGACGGCAACGTCGAGAATATCAAGGAGATCCTGATCGTCGACTCCGCCGCCGCTGCTGTGGGCGGTTTCATGGGCGTCTCCTCCATCACCACCTTCGTCGAGTCCACCTCTGGCGCTGCCGACGGTGGCCGCACGGGCCTCACCTCCGTCACCACCGGCGTGCTGTTCATTCTCGCCGCGTTCTTCTCCCCCATCGTCACCATCGTTTCCAGCGCCGCCACCTGCGGTGCTCTGGTCTACGTCGGCTACCTCATGATGAGCGAGGCCTCCGAGATCGACTGGTCCGACGTGTCGCAGGGTTTCCCGGCGTTTATGATTGTCGCCGGCGTGCCCTTCACCTACTCCATCTCTGCCGGCATTGGCCTGGGCTTTATCGCCTACGTGGTCGTCGCGCTCTTTAAGGGCGAAGCTTCCAAGATCAAGCCGCTCATGTGGATCGCAGCCCTCGCCTTCCTCGTCTACTTCTTCGTAGCGTAGCGGCAAAGCTGCCAAAGCAGAACACCAAAGCGCGGAGTCGCATCGAGCGGCTCCGCGCTTTTCTTTTAAAGCCAGGCAACGCACGGACGCGCGATGTTTTGCTTCCCAAGTTTTGGACATTTTGCCCTCCAAACGGCACGACCGCCGGCTACATCCTGCAGATATGCTGGGCTTAATCGCATAGGCCCTATGAGGATGGGAGTAACCATGGCCGCCTTGTTCACGACCCCCAAGCGCAATGACAAAACCTCTGGAGCCCATTTTGTCGAGCCCGACGTGCGCCGTCGCACGCTGCTCGCACACGGAAGCTGGCGCCGCGTGACACGCCGCATCGTTGTAGGCACCGTATGCGCGCTTACGGTGAGCTCGCTGCTCATGCCGAGCGTCTCGCTCGCGGCCGAGTGGATGGACGTCGGCGGCGTCCGCCACGAAGCGGCCGCGGGGCCCGCGGGAGACGCCGCCGGCACCTGGAGCTGGGACGGTGCCGACGATATGAAGCTCAACGGCTATGACGGCGGCGCAATCAATGCTGCAGGCAAGCTCAACATTACGTACGAGGGCAAGAACACCGTGAAAACCGAGCCCGATTACACCGGAGCCGCCATCAAAGCGCAGGATGGCACTAACCAGAAAGCGGAGTTGAACATAACGAGCTCGAATAGCACGGATGAGCTCAATGTGACAGCCGAGGCCGATGCAATTAAATCCACAGGCGACCTCTCCATTTCTGGCCCAGGCACTGTGAACACCACAAGCACTACTTCCGACGGAATTGAGGCAAAGGGCAATCTTTCTATCACGGGCTCGGGCACCGTGAATGCAACGGGCGGTACCGAAGGCATCCAATCCAAGGGCAAGACCACCATCGATTCCTCTGGCACAGTGATCGCTAAAGGAAGCGAAGGTTACGGCGTCGCCGCGGGCAGTGACCTCATCATCAAAGGCGGTGGCAAGGTAGAAGCAAGCTCGATAGAAGAAGCGGCGATTTGGGCTAAAGACGGCATCAACATCTCGGGCGGCAGCCAGGTCAAGGCGAACTCCGAGGGAGATCTTGCCGTCGACACTGAGGGCAGTCTCGCGGTCACGAACGCCTCCCTTGACGCAAGCGGTGTTGAATATGGTGTCTATGCCTACAAGGGCGTTACGCTCGATCACGCGACCGTGACGGTCCGCACAAGCGCGAGCGGCGGCCAGGCCATCGCCCTCATCACTGACGGGGACGACATCGTCATCAAGAATGGTTCCATCGTGGACGCGTTCGCGGAAGGCAAATTCTCGGTTGCAATCTCTACCAGAAACCACCAGCCAAACGTCGCTGGCGGTCACATCTACATCAGCGACTCCGTTGTTAAGGCTATAGCCCGCTATGTCGAGACCGGTGGCGATGGCCCCGACTGCTACAGTACAGACCAGGATGGCGAGATCACCCCTGAGCGCAGGGGCGTGAACATCGGCGTCTTTGCTCAGACCAGCGAGGGCATTATGCCCGCGACCATCTCCATCGTCCGCAGTAAGGTCACGGCCGAGGGAGACACGGCAGCGATCTTCGCCCTTGCCATGAGCGCGGACGGCAAGGCAATCGGCACCATCGAAATCGAAGGCTCCACCATCCTGACGCCTGAAGGCGGCAAGGTCATTGGCTATCGCAACAAAGAAGAGCTCAGTGAAGGTATCATGTACGAGGCAGGCCAAACCATCGGCACGGGCAATGCCGTAGTCGACTCCCCCTATAACGAAGCTGTTGCCAAGAGCACGGTCATCGCACCGTCCGAGGAGACCAAGCCCGAGGAGAAGCCCGGCGAGACCAAGCCCAAGGGTTCCAAGTCCGAGGGCACAAAGACGATCAAGACCGTTGCAGTTGCAGCCACGGGAGCCAAGACCACCGGCAAGCTTGTGGCAACCGGCGACGCCTCGAGCGCAGCCATCGTGGCAGCCGCCCTTGCGGGAACAGCCGCCATCGCCGCAGGCGCCGTGGTGAGCCGCAAGCGCTCATAGACACTTTTTCGCACGGGACGGGTGGATCGCGGCCCTTGCCTTCCTCGTCTACTTCTTCGTAGCGTAAGGGCAAGGCTGCAAAAGCTGAACAATAAAGCGCGGAGTCGCCATGCGGCCCCGCGCTTTTCTTTTAGCGCCGGTCCCTGCGCCGGCGTGCGGCCTATTTCTCCCCCATTTTGGCCATTTTGCCCTCCAAACGGCACTACCGCCGGCAACATCCAGCAGATACGCTGAATCTAGTCGTATAGGCCCTATGAGAACGGGAGCAACCATGGCAGCCTTGTTCACGACCCCCAAACGCAATGACACTACCGCCGGAACCCATGTTGCCGAACCCGACGTTCGCCGTCGCATAGGACTCGCGCACGGCAGCTGGCGCCGCGTGACGCGCCGCATCGTCGCGGGCGCCGTGTGCGCGCTCACGGTGAGCTCGCTGCTCATGCCGAGCGTCTCGCTCGCAGCGGAATGGGTCAAGGTCGGCGGCAACAAGTACAACACCGCGGCGAGCGACGAGGCCGGTACCTGGTCGTGGGACGGCGCCGACGACTTGAAGCTCAACAACTATAACGGCGGCGAGATCCAGGCCGCAGGCAAGCTCAACGTGAATTACTCGGGAACCAACATCGTCACTGCCGAATGGATCGAAAGCATCAACGTTTCTCATGGCACTAACGAGAATGCCGAGCTCAATATCCAAGGCGACGAGGGCGGCACGCTTAGCGTGACATCTACTGAGGACGCTATCCTCTCCACGGGTAATATCAACATCGACGGAGCCGGATCCGTCAACGCCACGAGCACTGGGTTTGATGCCATCAATGCCGGAGGTGATCTCGCTATCAAAGGTTCGGGCAACGTCAACGCCACGGGTGCATCGGATGGCATCAGGGCAAACGGCAATATCACGATTGACGACAGCGGAGCCGTCACCGCCAGGGCTACCAAGGACAAGGGTATTGGAGCCGACAAGAACCTCACCATCAAGGGTGGCGGGGCGGTCGAGGCAAGCTCAGCCGATGGTGAGGCCCTTTGGAGCGGCGGCAATATCAACATCTCGGACGGCAGCCAGGTCAAGGCAAGCTCCGAGAAAGACGCTGCCGTCGAGGCCAAGGGCAGCCTCGCAGCCACAAACGCCTCCCTCAACGTAAACGGTGTTGAATATGGCGTCTATGCCCACAAGGGCATCACCCTCGATCATGCAAACGTGACGGTCCGTGCAAGTAAAGGCAGATACGGTGGCGCCAACGCCCTCTTCACCTACCAGGACGACATCGTCGTCAAGAACGGCTCCACCGTGGACGCGTTTGCGGAAGGCGAGGTTTCGGCTGCATTCTCCACCAGAAACGATCGACCCAACGAGAAGGGCGGCCACATCTACATCAGCGACTCCGTTGTCAAGGCCATAGCCCGCTATGTCGAGAACGGCGACGGCCCCATCCCCTACAGCGAAAACCAAGATGGCGAGACGAGGCGCGAACCCCAAGGCGAGAACATCGGCATCATCGCCCAGACCAGCGAGGGCGTCACACCCGCAGTCATCTCGATCATCCGCAGCAAGGTAACGGCCGAAGGAGATACAGCGGCAATCTTTGCCCGTGCCATGAGCGCTGACGGCAAGACAATCGGCACCATCAAGATTGAGAACGCCGCCATCCAGACGCCCGAAGGCGGCAAGGTCATTGACTATCGCAAGCTCCGTGACGGCATCTACGAGGCAGGCCAAGCCATCGGCACGGGCGACGCCACGGTCGACTCCCTCTATATCAAAGCAGTCGCCAAAAGTACGACCATCGCACCTCCCGAGGTAGCCAAGCCGGAAGACCCCAAGCCCGACGAGACCAAGCCCGCAGAAAGCAAGCCCGCGGAGTCCAAGCAGAACCCCAAGCCTGAGGGCTCAAAGCCGACCAAGGCCGTTGCGGCTTCAACCACGAAAGCCAAGACTACCGGCAAGCTCGCGGCAACCGGCGACGCCTCGGGTGCGACCATCGTGGCAACCGTCCTTGCAGGAACAGCCGCTATCGCCGCAGGCACCATGGCGAGCCGTAAGCGTTCTTAGACGCCTCTGCGCACATGGCAGCTCCCGCGAAGGCCCCGAGCCCCAGCACCGTTTAACAACGCCACCGCCGAGCTCCCCTCCGGCGGTGGCGTTTTCCATATGCGTCCGCAGGGGATGCACGAGATTGTCTTTGGTCTAGCCCAACCGGCATACGCTGGCGTGCGACAATTGGGGCTGCCGATATCACAACACTGAGAGAAGCCCGTCATGGAAGCGCATCAAAAGCAGATAACCGTTTATTCGAATCATACGGAAAGCGCGCCTGTCATCTACCTTCCTGTAGTCGTGGGCGACGGCAGCGAGGTTTATAAGTGTTGCCGAGAGCTCGACTGTCCGCCATTCGCCCTCGTCACCATTGGCGGGCTCGATTGGAATCGCGAGCTGAGCCCCTGGGCATGCGACGGGACCGTACGCGATGCCGAGCCTTTCGGCGGCCAAGCTGCCGGTTTTCTTGATGAGCTGCTGAATCAGATAATCCCCCAGGTCGAGTCGTCGCTTCCTCAGCCGCCCACCTGGCGCGGCATTGCCGGTTACTCGCTCGCGGGCCTCTTCGCACTCTGGTCCCTCTGGCAAACCGACGCCTTTGACCGCGCGGCGAGCGCATCGGGGTCGCTGTGGTTTCCCGAATTTGTCGACCGTGCCAGTACGGCCCCTTTTGCCGGCAGCCCGCAAGCCGTCTATCTATCACTCGGCAAAAAGGAAACCAAGACGCCCAACCGCATGATGCGGCACGTACTCGACGACACGCGCGCGATGGAAGAGCTGTTTATAGAGCGTGACATTCCAACAACGCTGGAGCTCAACCCCGGCAATCACTTTGCCCAAACTGACCTGCGCATGGCGCGCGGCATCCACTGGATACTGACGCATTAAAAATGGCGTCCACGCGTACATACGCATGGACGCCATTTTTAATTTGGCTGAACGCAGCTGCTATTCAGCAGTCTCCTCAAGCTCGGTAGTATCGAACTCAAAGTCATTACCGGGCAGGATGGCGTTGAGCACAATGCCCACCAGCGAGCCCACGGCAAGGCCCGAAAGCGAAATCGTCACGCCGCCCAGCTCCAGCACGATGGCACCGGCGGTACTGTAGGCAATGCCGAGCGAAAGCACGAGCACCAGAGCCGCCACCAGCACGTTGCGGTTGTTCTGGAAATCAACCTGATTCTCGATGAGGTTACGCACGCCAACGGCGCTGATCATGCCGTAGAGCACGAGTGACACACCGCCGATAACGCACGCCGGCATAGCAGCGATCACAGCAGCAAACTTGGGGCAGAACGAAAGCGCGATGGCACAGCAGGCGGCAATGCGAATCACGCGCGGGTCGAACACACGCGTAAGCGCAAGCACGCCGGTGTTCTCGCCATACGTGGTGTTGGCCGGAGCGCCAAAGAGCGACGCCAAGATGGTCGCCAGGCCATCGCCGAGCAGGGTACGGTGCAGACCGGGATCGGCAATGTAATTGCGTTCGCAGGTAGAGCCAATGGCGGAGATATCGCCAATGTGCTCAATCATGGTCGCAAAGGCCAGCGGCATGATGGTGATGATGGCCGTCGTGGCAAGACCGCTATCGAACTGCGGGCCAAAGAGTGCAAACACGGTGTTGTCCCACACGATGGGCAGACCGACCCACGGAGCGGCGGCAACGCCCGAAAAATCGACCTCACTCAACGCAGCCGCAACGGCATAGCTCACCACAACGCCCAGCAAAATCGGCACGATCTTGACCATGCCGCGGCCCCAAATATTGCAGATGATGATGACGGCCACAGCGACAGCGGCGACAAGCCAGTTGGTCTGGCAGTTGGCGATGGCAGAGCTCGCTAGGATCAGGCCGATGGAAATGACGATGGGGCCGGTCACCACCGGCGGGAAGAAACGCATAACGCGCTTGGCGCCAAAGGCACGGAACAGGGCCGCCAGCACCGGATAGAGCAGGCCGGCACAAGCTACGCCCAGGCAGGCGTAGGGCAAAAGCTCGGTCTCGCCGTTGGGCGCGATGGCGGCATAACCGGCAATAAAGGCAAACGATGAGCCCAAAAATGCCGGCACCTTACCGCGCGATAGAAAATGAAACAGCAGCGTGCCGATGCCGGCGAACAGAAGCGTCGCCGAAACGGAAAGGCCGGTGAGCACGGGCACGAGCACCGTGGCTCCGAACATCGCAAACATGTGTTGCAAACCCAACACAAACATGCGCGGGCGGCCGAGCGATGACGCATCGTAGATGGCATCGGTGACGGCGGGCGTCGAGGATTGGGACATGGAAGTCCTTTCATGATGGAAGGGCGATCAGGCATATCGGATAACCTGCCCGAACGATACGATCCGAACCATTGTACGTGATACGCCATATCTCGCACGCGCCGTCACCTGCGAACGGTAGCGTTACTTCCAAACGCGCTCGGCAATGCGCTTGACCAGCGCGATCTTTGCCCACTGTTCGTCCTCGGTCAGTTTGTTGCCAATCTCGCAGCTGGCAAAGCCGCACTGGGGCGACAGGTACAGGTTCTCGAGCGGCACATACTTTGCGGCTTCGCGGATGCGCTCGACGATAACGTCCTCGTTCTCGAGCTCTGCCGCCTTGGTGGTTACCAGGCCCAGCACGACCTTCTTGCCCGGGGCAACGTACTTGAGCGGCTCAAAGCCACCGGCGCGTGGCGTATCGAACTCAAGGTAGAACGCGTCGACGTTCTCATGTGCGAACAGGTACGGCGCAATGGGATCGTAACCACCCTCGAAGGCATACGTGGAGTGATAGTTGCCGCGGCACACGTGCGTGTTAATGACCAGATCGTCGGGCTTGCCCTCGATGGCGGCGTTGTTGAGCGCCACGCCCAGCTCGCTTACCTTTTGCAGGTCGACCGGGCTCATGCCGGTTTTGGACACAAAGTCGGTATCGCAGTAGATGCCCCAGGTGCAGTCGTCAAACTGGATGTTGCGGCAGCCTGCTGCGTACAGGTCGGCGATCACCGTGCGATAAGCGGCTGCAATGGCGTCGGCAAGTTCCTCATCGGTCTTGTAGACGGCGCGCAGACTCTCCTGCTGTCCATCGCAGCGGTCGAGCGTAACCTCCGAGAACGTCTGGATCGGCGCCGGAATGGTTTGACGCGCGACCTGGCCCTCCCCCTCAAGCGCCTTGACAAACTTAAAATGCTCGACGAACGGGTGGTTCTCGCCGCTAATGGGACCGGTAACCACGGCGGTGTCGGCCGTCGTCTCCTCGTCATGGAACATATAACCCGTGCGTGAGGTGCGGCGCTCAATGCCGTTAAGGCCCCACATAAAATCGAGGTGCCAGTAGCTGCGGCGGAACTCGCCATCGGTAATCACCTGCAGGCCGGCAGCCTTCTGCTTGGCCACTAAGTCGCGGATGGCCTCGTCCTCGACGGCCTTAAGGCCGGAAGCGTCGAGTTTACCCGCGACATAGGCGGCACGGGCATCCTTTACAGCCTGCGGACGAAGAAAACTGCCGACGATATCGGCGCGAAACGGCGCGTTCGGTTGAATCGAAGTGCTCATAGATATCTCCCTTTGCATTGGTTGCTTTACTGGGACAGAGTATGAGCGCTCATATGGTCATCGTAAAATATACGTTTATAACAGTTTGATATAGATGCTTCCTATATCAGTCTGGACTGTCATAAAGAGACTTGAACCGTGCGGAGCACAGCAGCCTAGATATGCTGACGAATCGCGTCGATATAGGCCCGACCGTAGCGCGTGAGCGTCGTGTTCTTGCGCGTGATGATGCCAATCTCCATGTACTCGTCCACATCGAGCGGAATCGAGATAATGCCGGGGCCGTTGAGTTCGTGGCTGATCACGCCCGAGCATACCGTGTAGCCGTTGAGGCCCATGGCCAAATTGAACAACGTCGCACGGTCGCGCACGCGGATATTTTTGCGACGCTCGAACGTCGAGGTCAGCTCCTCGGAATAGTAAAACGAGTTGTAGCTGCCCTGCTCGTAGGACAGGAACGGGTAGTCTTCCAGATCCTCGAGCGTCACGCTGGAGCGGCCCGCCAGCGGATGGTCGGCGCAGACGAAGACATGCGGCGTGGCGCAGAAGAGCCCTTCGAACACGAGCTCGTTGGCGGCAAGCATGCGCTCGATGACCTCGCGATTGTGCTCCGACAGATACAGGATGCCGAGTTCGCTTTTCATATGCGCGACATCCTCGATAATTTCGTGGGTCTGCTCCTCGCGCAGGGTAAAGTCGTAGCGCGCGGCATCGAACTCGCGGATCACATCGACAAACGCATTAACGGCAAAGGAATAATGCTGGCAGCTCACACTAAAGTGCGGCACCTGCTCGGACGTGCCTTTGTACTTGCCCTCGAGCAGGTCGGCCTGGTCGAGCACCTGGCGCGCGTACCCCAAGAAGGTCTCGCCTTCCTCGGACACAATGACACCCTTGTTGGTGCGCTCAAAGATATGCACACCCATCTCGTTTTCGAGATCGCGGATCGACGCGGTAATCGAAGGCTGCGACACAAAGAGCCGGCGCGAGGCCTCGGTGATGCTGCCACATTCGGCAACTTTGACGACATATCTGAGTTGCTGGAGCTTCATGGCTTTCTCCCTAGACGTTTGTGACGTCGAAACCCGCCGTGTCCATTTGGCTCATAAACGACGGCATCTCCCCCGTCGCGGCGCAGGCGGCAATCTGATGCAGAGCCCCGGCAACCGCATCATCTGCCGCAGCGCCGATATGCCAGCGTGCGGCAGCCGTGACGGCCTCGTTGGCATTGGCGACTGCAACGGAGTTGGGAACGGCATCGATCATGGGCAAATCGTTATCGGAATCGCCGAATACGGCCACCTCGTCGGGCATCAGGCCCAAAGCACGCGCCAGCTCCAGCGCAGCGCAGCCCTTGTCCCAGCCGGTCGGAAGAGCGTCGAACAGGCGCACGCGGTTGTTGGGAAACACGAGCGAGAGCTCCGGCACCTCAGCGGCAACGCGCTCACGTAGCTCCGTGAGCTCCTCACGCGAACGGGCACTCCAGATATTCGCCTTAAACACCGACGCGTCATCGACGACGGGACGACATGGGGCCTCTTCGCCTTTGAGCCACGCGTTGCCGCCCGACTCCATGGCGCGACGCACACGCTCGGGGTCACTCGTCACACAATGGGCATCGTTGCCCCAAAAGTCATCGCCCAGGCTGTAGACTTTTAGAAATGTATCGTCGGTCTCTTGCTCCAGATAGTCGGCCAAACGCATCAGAGCATCGTTGTCGATTGCGCGCGAGGCGACTACTTCGCCGTCGACAAACATCACCTGGCCGTTACAGAACGCACCGGTCGAATAACACTCGGAACGGTTTTTGAACATCCAGCCCATCGCGGACGGCTGACGACCCGAAACCGGCCCAAAGTGCAAACCCGCCGCCTGCATGGCATGAATACCCTCAATGGCGTAGTCGCTGGCGCCGTCATGCCCGGCTGGAATCAGTGTATCGTCCATATCGGTCAGCACAAGTTTGATCATAAGGTCCCCTCGGTCATTCTTAATCCCATCTATTGTACCGACCTGCCAAAAAGGGACAGGTTTATTTCGGCAGGTTTCATCTGGGAAAACGCAAAGTCCCAGTTGTTACCTACCAAAATAAACCTGTCCCTTTTTGGCAGGTGCGCTAGTATAGGAAACAACAGATTCGATGCGGGAGTGCCGGCGGTGCAAACCACAAGGCTGAGAGGGCAATGGGCTCAATCCTTTGAACCTGTCAGTTAATGCTGGCGTAGGGAGCATGCCGCCTTTACAGGGGCGCTGTCTATGCACAGCGCCCCTTTTCTATGCCAAGGAGGCATGTGCAGTGATTGATTCGGAACAGCTTAAGCAAAATGTGGTCAAAGCCGTGGAGGAGATTCGTGCCACCAATCCGATGGCCGGCTCCATCACCAACACGGTGACGATCGACTTTGTCGCCAACGCGCAGCTCGCCGTGGGCGGATCGGCCGCCATGGTCTATCTGCCCGACGAGGGCGAGGCACTCGTTGCCGGCGGCGGCGCCATCTACCTCAATATGGGCACGCTCTTCCCCATCTACGAACAGACGATTCCCCGCGCGGCCAAGGCGGCACACGACGCCGGCAAGCCCTGGGTGCTCGATCCGGTGGGCCTGGGTATCGGTAGCCTGCGCACCCAGCTGGTAAACGAACTCAAGCAGTACAAGCCCGCCATCGTGCGTGGCAACGCCTCCGAGATCATCGCACTCGCCGGGCTGTGGGGTCTTGAGGGCGAGGCGGCCGATCTGAGCCGCGTGCGCGGTGTCGATACCACCGACACGGTCGACGCCGCCCGCGATGCCGCCGTGGCGCTCGCCCGCTACACCGGCGGCGCCGTAGTGGTCTCGGGCGAAGTCGACCTGATTACCGACGGCACGACCGTGGCCAAGTCCCACGGCGGCAGCCCGCTCATGTCCAAGATCACCGGTTGCGGCTGCTCGCAGGGCGGCGTGCTAGCCGTGTACGCCTGTGCCGCCGACCCGTTTACGGCAGCCATCTGCGGCACCGCGGTCTACAACGTTGCCGGCACGCGTGCCGCCGCTGTCGCCGATGCCCCGGCAAGCTTTAAGGTCGCCTTTATCGATGAGCTCTACCGCGCGACCGCCCAAGATATCGCTGATAACCAACTCGAGCTCGAGGAGGCATAAGCCATGTCCGAGCCCGCAACTGCTGCTGGAATGAACACACTCGTCGCCGTGGCCATCGCCCCGTGCGGCACCGGCGATGAGCTGTCCGCCGAGGTCGCCGAGGTCGTGCGCGTCATTCGCGAGAGCGGCCTTCCCAACCGCACCACCTCGATGTTCACCGAGATCGAGGGCGACTGGGACGAGGTCATGCAGGTCGTGCGCGACGCAACCTTTGTGTTGGCGAGCAAGGGCATCCGCACCGAAGTCGTGCTCAAAGCCGATATTCGACCCGGATTTACCGACACCATGACCGGCAAGCTCGAACGCATGGAAGCACAGATCAAGAAACAGGAGGAAACACGATGAGCATCCGCGACAACCTTGATATCTCGGCCTATCTGGTACTCGGCCCCGAAAACACGCTCGGGCGCCCCGTGGGCGATGTGGTGGCCCAGGCGCTCGACGCCGGCTTTACCTGCATCCAGGTGCGCTCCAAGGTGGCAAGCGCCCGCGAGATCATTGCGCTGACCGGCGACGCCGCGCAGGCAATCGCACAGGCCGGCAAGACCGGTCAGGTCGCCTTGCTGATCGACGACCGCCTTGACTGCGTACTCGCCGCGCGTGAGCAGGGTATTGCCGTCGACGGCGTGCACGTAGGCCAGAGCGATATTCCCGTCGAGGTCTGCCGCAAGCTGTTGGGCCCCGATGCCATCGTGGGCCTTTCGGCCCGTTGCGAGGAGATGCTCGAGTACGTCAAGACCGCCGACATGAGCCTGGTCGACTACCTGGGCATCGGCCCACTCCACGAGACCGAGACCAAACGCGATTGCGGACGCGCAGCCGATGGTTCCATCATCACCAAGAGCTTTGAGGATCTGGCCGCGCTCCACGCGGCAAGCCCCGTGCCCATCGTGGTGGGCGGCGGCGTCAAGACGGCCGACCTGCCACAGCTCAAGGCCACCGGCGTCGACGGCTTTTTCGTGGTGAGCGCCGTCTGCAGCGCCGATGACCCCTACGCCGCGGCCAAGGAGCTCGTCGACACCTGGCAGCAGGCGTAAGTCTAGGCCGAGCAGCTGATTCGCAGCCTCATATCTTCAGCAATGGAAAGCGCATCCCAGTTTGAGCCTCCATTCCGGGATGCGCTTTCCGCCGAGATGGCGGCAGCAGCCTCTACCCTGCCAGATATGCCTCCAGTGCCGGCAAGGTCGCCTCCGCATCGCGGCGACCAATCTGGTAGATGCGCTCAAGTTCATCGGGCTCGCGACACAGCGACGGCACCTTCACCGATTCGCTCGGACGCACCACAAAGATCTCGCCGGCAGCCTCGCGACGTGCCAGGTCATCGAGCGTGGCATTGTAGACCTCATGCCGATGCTCAAGCGCTGCGACAAACTCCGGATAGTGACGGAACACACGCCGCAGCATGGGCATCACGCTGTTGGGCTGCTTCGCAAAGCCCGCCGGCTGCGTAAGTACCACGATATTGCGGTCATACCCCTGCGCAAACAGCCATGCGCTGGGAATAGAATCAGTCACGCCACCATCCAGATACTTATGCCCGTCAATAGCAACGGGACGCGTCGCCACGGGAATTGCCGACGACGCCCGAATCCACTCGATATCGCGCTCATCGCCATAGGGCAGGTCGTGATAGACGGCCTTGCCCGTCTCGATATCGGTACACACGCACGTAAATCGCATGGGGCAAGCGCGATATGCTTCCAGGTCGATGGGATCGCGCTCGATAGGCACCTCGTGATAGGCAAAGTCGGCATTGAACATATCGCCAGTTCGCAGCCAGCTGGTCACGCTCGCATAGCGCTTGTCGGCGCAATAGGCCTTGTTATAGCGAATGGCGCGGCCGATCTGGCGCGATTTAAAGTTGTAGCCAAACGCCGCGCCCGCCGAGACGCCCACCATATGGTCGCAGGTCAAACCGTGCTCCATCCAAACGTCGAGCACGCCCGCCGTATACATACCGCGGTAGCCGCCTCCCTCGAGCGCCAGCCCCACCGTGCGCGTCATATTTGACTGTGCCATGCGACCATCTCCGTTCCTGCGTTTTAAAACGGGACAAGTATACTCGTCAACATATATCGTCCCAGTCGCATTTTTATCGAACATCGCATCGTCGCGCTACCGCCTGTCGAATAATAGCCGCCCACAGCATGTGCACCCATATATAATTGTGCACTATTGTTTACACTACTCAGCTGTTATCAACAGCGAACATTAGCCGGCAAATTAACTCAACAACGCGGCAAGGCGGGGGCCTGGATACATGCAAATCGCTGAGCAACGACGCGTGTACACAACGAGCTCGCCCGACGCAATCCGCCCCGACCTCAGAAAGCCGCTTAGAACATGGAAACTGTCAGCAATTACACCGAAACGCTCGAAAAGACCGTCCGCGACCTTCTCGAACGTCAAGACGATCTGATCAGGACTGCCTTTACCGACCAGCTTACTGGGCTTGGCAACCGTGGCGGCTTTGCCCGTTCCCTCGAGGAGCTCTGGGAGCAGGACGCCCCCGTTACCATGGCGTTCATCGATATCGACAATCTCAAGCACTGCAACGACGTCTTTGGGCATGACGAGGGCAACCGCTATATCTTGCAGGTAAGTCTCTATCTTAAGCTGTATATGAAGGTGGGCGAAGCGGCGTTTCGCATAGGCGGCGACGAGTTTGCCATCCTATCTACGATTGCAACCGAGGACGACCTCGCCGAACGTCTGAAACACTGCCGAACGGTTCTGCTCAAAAACAACGATTCCGAGATGCCCCGCTCGTTTAGCTACGGAGTGTCACATGCCGACCCCGCCCTGGGCGAAGCTTCCAATCGCATGACGCTCGATGCCGACCATCGCATGTACGACTACAAGCTACGTCATGCCATGCACCTCGATCGACGCAATATCACGCAAGTTCACGCCGACGACTTCGAAATAAGCGATCGAATTTTTGACGCCTTTTCGATGCTCAACGAGGGCCGTTATTTCTTTATCGAGAACTTGGACAAACATCGCACCCTTTGGTCACAAGGTGCCTTGCGCGATCTTGGCCTTCCCTCGGAGCACATAGACAACTGTCGCGATTACTGGAAAACGCGCGTCCATCCCGACGACCTTGAGGCCTGCATCAACGACATCGACCAAGTCTACAACGGCACCAAGCACCGTCGCGTCATGCAGTATCGTGTGCGCAACGCCGTCGGCGACTACGTCCTTTGCCGTGCTCGCGGGTTTCGTATCGACGGCGACGGAAATGTCCCCTCGCTCTATGTCGGCGAGCTCGTCAACCACTCACTTGCCGAAACCGTCGACGCTGCCACAGGCCTCGGAACGCAGCGCATGCTGGCCAACGCCATCGACGCCTGCCGCCGCGATCGTTGCGAGACAGGGCTTATAGCGGTGCGCGTTCGTGGCACGACAAAACTCAACGAGCTCTACGGGGCCGAGGCTGTCGACAATATGCTTGCCGAATACGCAGGCCGCATGCTGTCGATCACCCGCGGCAGGAGCCGGGTCTACCGTTCACGAAGCGTCCAGTTCGTCGTGCTCAGCAACGACCTGGACCACGAGGCATTCGAGCAACTGACCCGCCACCTTAAAGAGGCCGTTTTCGCTCCTGTTCGAATCGCAGGCGACACCATTACTCCCGTCTGTCTTGTCGTCCCGGCCTTTTACGAGCACTTAACCCATCAAGCGACCGCCGTTTTAGGCGAACTCGACCGTCGCCTTCGCACGGCCGGCGGGCTTGTTCCCAACGACAGCCTCCCCATACCCGAGGCGGAGCGCAAAAGCGCCATAGCCGAACGTATCGACTCGCTCACGGGCCTCTATCGACCCAGCGAGTTTATGCGGCGCGCCAACGCATTTCTCGAGGCAAGGCGCAACGGCACCTGGTGCATCGCCACAGTCGACATGGGCCACATGCGCCTGTTTAATGAATGGCACGGCCAGGCCGAGGGCGACCGCGTACTCGCCGATGTGGGCACGGTCCTCAAGGACATCGAGAATGCCGATATGGGCGTCGCAGGGTACTGGGGCCAAGATGACTTTTGTGTACTCATCCCCTTTAAGCACATCACCGTCCATCAAATCTACAACCGCGTTCGCGAGGCCGTAGCCAGACATGATGACGGCGTAGGTTTTTGGCCGTCCATGGGCGTTTACCCCATCGACTCCAATGAGGAAATCACCATCGATGCGCAGGCAAAGGCCATGTTTACCAATCGACGCGCAAAAAACGACTTTAAGGAGCGCATTGCTATTTTCCGCCCCGCGGAGTACGAGCGCGAAGTCGCGTTCCACCGCACGCTGACCGAATTCCAGTACGCGCTGTCAAATGGTCGCATCACGTACTATCTTCAGCCCCAGGTCGATATGGAAACCGGCGAGATTATTGGCGCCGAAGCACTCACCCGCTGGATTGACAAGGACGGCTCTCTCATTTCGCCCGCAACGTTTATCCCCGCACTCGAGGAAAGCGGCTTTGTAGTGACGCTCGACAAGTACATTTGGCAGGGTGTCGCCATATGGCTTCGCGAGCGTCTCGATCGCCGTCTTCGCGTGGTTCCGGTCTCGCTTAATGTGTCGCGCGTGGATATCCTTGCCTGCGACGTTGCCGAACATATGGGGGCGCTCGCCGCCCAATACAACCTACCGCCCGAGCTCATGCGTATCGAGATCACCGAGACGGCTTATACGGGAGAATCCGAGGCCGTGGATAAGCTGACCGCAGATCTGCACACCCGCGGCTTCTCGACCTATATGGACGATTTTGGCACCGGTCAGTCCACGCTCGCGATGCTCAAGAACGTCAACGTCGACGTCATCAAGCTCGACCGCACCTTTGTACCCACCGACCGCGATCAAGGCCGCAGCACGCAAATCATTTCATCGATGCTCGAAATGGCGCAGTCGCTTCATCTGCCCGTCGTGGTCGAAGGCGTCGAGACAAATGAGCAGGCGAACATGCTACGACAAATGGGCGCCCGCTACGCTCAGGGCTTCCTCTACTACCGCCCCGTGCCGGCGAAGGATTTTGAGGCATTGCTCGATGGCGGCAATAACAACTGATACGCTCACGCGCAAAACGCCACCGCCGAAGGGGGCATTTGTCTCCATTAGCTAACTTATATCCCCAATCCAAGCCGAATTGGGGATATGATACAAACCGTTGTTCCGCCCAAGGAGGTTATCCATCATGAACGAGTCATATCGCCTGGGCGAGCAATCGATTATTGCCTATCTTCAGCGACTTGCGAACGGCGTCTCGACCGCTGAACTCGATGTTGCCGCGCTGCCTGCTGAGCTACGCGCCGTTGGTGAGCAACTGCAAAAGACGCATGCCATCCTGCAACAAGAGCGCCAGCTGCTTGAGCGCAACGCCTATATCGATCCGCTCACCAACTTGGGCAACCGCAACGGATTCGACCGTCACGTCGAGCAACTCTGGCGCAAAGGCGACCCCTTCACCTGCGCCTATATTGACATCGACCATCTCAAGCATTGCAATGATAGGTTTGGCCACGCCGAAGGCAATCGCTATATTCTGAGCATCTGCCGCACGCTCTCCGAAACTATGGAGCACGATGAGATGCTGTTCCGTATCGGTGGAGACGAGTTTGTGCTCATCTCGCCCTCCGCAAACGAGATTGAACTCGAGCAGCGCTTGGAGCAGGTGCGTGCCAGGCTGATCGAGGCGAGCTCAGGTGGCAAGGCACCCATGATCGGCAGCTTTAGCTTTGGCTGCTCGCGCGTCGATCCACTTGCTGGCGACACGCGTCGCCAGATGACGATGGATGCCGATCGCAAGATGTATCGCTATAAGCTTATGCATCGTGTGCAGCAACCGAAAGACGATGACGCGCCGCAACGCCCAATCGTCGACCAGCTTCCCTGCAACGACCGGGTGTTCCAAGCGATCTCCATGAGCTCCGAGACGCGCTATCCGTTTATCCTCAATCTCGATACGGGAGAATCGCAATGGTCGGTTAACGCCGTGCGCGATTTTGACCTGCCCTCCCAGCACCCTTTTAACTCACTCGACATGTGGCTCGCCCGCGTTCATCCCGAGGACCGCGACAACGTACGTGCCGAGCTCGACATGGTGATAAACGGCACATGGCACTTCCACTACATGCAGTATCGCGTAATGGATGCCACCGGAAAATACGTGCTTTGCGACTGCACGGGCTACTGCTTGGACGGCACCGATACCGAGCCCGGCATGTATGTGGGCATTATCATCAACCGAAGCTTGGCAGATACGACCGATTCCGTGACCGGCTTGGGCGATATTCACGCCCTGGTCAACGCCATTGGCGAAATGCGTCGCGTGGCGCGCAAGGCTGGTTTGATCGCCATCAAAATCGACGATATCGCTCAGGTCAATGCCCGCTTTGGCTTTGATGCGGGCGACCGCGTTTTGGCAGAAAGCGCCGCCTGCCTCATGGAATGCTCGCGCGGCAAGGGTCGCCTGTTCCGCTCGACGGGGCCGACGTTCGCGGCGCTTTTCGACGACTTTGATCCCGAAGAGACCGACGCGATCGCAGAAGAAATCGAGCGGTTCCTGGGTTCTCCCGTGCTCATCGGCTCACTTGAATATCAGCCACCCATTCGCGTGGCGACGCTTCATCTGGACAGCGTTGACCGGCAGCCCGTTTCCATTTTGAACGAGCTCAAAGCGTTGCTTAAAGAGGCACCGCAAGTACCGGGCACCAAGCTGAACTAGCGTCGTGGGGCGCGATGTGAAACACAAGCCGTTTCACATCGCGCCCCACGCCATCTGCCCTCTCGTGCGATAATCCTCCGCAGAAGTCACCGACAGCAGAGGAAGTTTGTGATGAAGGTTCTTTTGGTCAATGGCAGTCCCAAGGCAAACGGCAATACCGCCCGCGCACTCGCCGAGATCGCCGAGCAACTCAACGCCGAGGGCATCGATACCGAGGTGTTCCAGCTGGGCGCCAAGCCCATTCGCGACTGCATCGGCTGCGGTCAGTGCGGCAAACTTGGCGGTCGCTGTACCTTTGACGACGACGTGGTGAACGAGCTCATCGCTGCCGCCGAGCAGGCCGACGGTTTTGTCTTTGGCTCGCCCGTCTACTACGCGCACCCCAGCGGCCGCATCCTTTCGGCCCTCGATCGCGCCTTCTATGCAGGCGGGCATGCCTTTGAGCACAAACCCGGCGCCGCAGTCGCCGTCGCCCGTCGCGGCGGCACGTCGACCACCTTCGATGTGCTCAACAAGTACTTCACCATTAAGCAAATGCCCGTGGTTGCCTCCACCTACTGGAACAACGTATTTGGCCGCGTGCCCGGCGACGCCGATGGGGATGCCGAGGGCCTTGCCACCATGCGAAACATCGGCAAAAACATGGCCTGGCTCCTGCGCTGCATCGAGGCGGGACAAGCCGCCGGTATCAACGCACCCGAGGCAGATCGCGCAACGACCAACTTCATTCGATAGAGCGGCGGGGCCATGAATATTCAAATCTTCGGGACTAAGAAGTCGTTCGACACCAAGAAGGCCCAGCGCTATTTTAAGGAGCGCCGTATTAAGGTGCAGTTTATCGACCTTAAGGAAAAGGAGATGAGCAAGGGCGAGCTCACGAGCGTGATGCAGGCGGTCGGCGGCATCGACAAGCTGCTCAACCCCAAGGCTAAGGACGAGGAGACGCTCGCGCTCATCCAGCACCTCACCCCTAGCCAGCGCTTCGATAAACTGCTCGAGAATCAGCAGGTTCTAGCCGAGCCCATCGTGCGCAACGGCAAAAAGGCCACCGTCGGTTATTGCCCCGATGTGTGGGGAGCCTGGGAGTAGCCTGTGTTATTTGCCGGCGCGTGGGTATAAGAGCAGGCGTTTGGCATAAGATTTAACTGTAAGCCATGTCTAACAAAGGAGGGCACATGCCCAACAAACCCGTGAAGATCATCATGCTTACCGGATACCTCGGTGCCGGCAAGACCACGCTGCTCAACCACATCCTCGCTAACGACGGCGGCATCCGCGCCGCCGTAATCGTCAACGATATCGGCGAGATCAATGTGGACGCCAGCCTCATCGCCGACGGCGGCCTTTCCGAGACCGATGACCTCATCCCGCTCACCAACGGCTGCATCTGCTGTACGCTTTCGGACGACCTTGCCAACCAGCTGCAGGGCATCGCCGATTCGGGCAACTTCGATTACATCATCATCGAGGCATCGGGCATTTGCGAGCCTATCCCCATCGCCTACACCATCTCGAGCTTCTGCGACGAGGCCAAGGTGGGCGGCGAGCCTAAGCTTGCGCTCGACAACATCGTGGCCGTGGTCGACTGCGCCCGCATGTACGACGAGTTCAACGGCGGTCGCGACCTGCTGGCCGAGGATATCGACGAGGACGACATCGAAAGTCTGCTCATCCAGCAGATCGAGTTCTGCTCCACGCTGATCCTCAACAAGACCGATACCGTGAGCCCCGAGCAGATCGCCGAGCTCAAGGCCATCGTGCGCAGCCTGCAGAAAGACGCCGTGATCGTCGAGGCCCAAAACGGCGAGGTCCCCATGGAGGAGCTGCTCGACACCGACCGCTTCGACTTTATGCGCGCCTACAACTCCGCCGCCTGGATCGAGGCCATGGAGCATCCCGAGGAGCACGACGACCCCGAGGTGCTCGAGTACGACATCGAGACCTTTGTGTACTCGCGCCGCAAGCCGTTTGACCTGCAAAAGTTCACCAATTTTGTTGAGCAGGAGTGGCCCGACGAGGTCATCCGCGTCAAGGGCCCGCTGTGGCAGGCCGACAATCCGGACATGTGCTACATGTTTGAGCAGGCCGGCCACCAGATGCGTCTGATGGAGAACGGCCTGTTCGTTGACTCGGCGCCCGAGGGCGAGAAGCAGAAGATCATCGACGAGAACCCCGAGATCATGCAGATTTGGGACGACGAGACGGGCGACCGCATGACGAGCCTGTGCATCATCGGCCGTCACATGGACAAGGATGCGCTCATCGCCTCCCTCGATGCCTGCCTGACCGACTGGCACCGCGCCTAGGTTTATCCAAGCGGGCATTTGTCCGCAAAGTAGTCGCCAACCACCACGAAGGTGTCTGTCCCTTCGTGGTGGTTTTTCGTTCTGAGCCAAGGAGATTCATGTTCAACATTGTGCTGTATGCGCCCGAGATTCCGGCCAATACGGGCAATATCGGCCGCACCTGCGTGGTCACCGGCGCCCGCCTGCATCTGGTGGAGCCGCTGGGGTTTTCGCTCGATGACAAGACGGTACGTCGCGCCGGTCTGGGCTACTGGCAAAACTTGGACGTGACGACTTATGCCGGCTGGGAGGATTTCCTTGCGCGCAACGGTCTCTCCCCCGCCGACGGTCGCCTGCATCTGCTGACCAAAAAGGCACGCCGCACCTATGCGCAGAGCACCTACCGAGATGGCGACTACTTGATCTTTGGCAGTGAGAGCTCGGGCATTCCCGAGCCACTGCTTGCCGCGGCGCCCGAGTGCTGCGAGCGCATCCCGATGCTGCGCGATTGCGACTCACTCGACAACGCCGAGGCCTGGGAAGCCCACGAGGAATCGCTGGGGCATACCGAGGACGGCCACGAAGCCATCCTTCAGCAGGATATCTGCGGCAACTTCGTCAATCCGGACGACTACCGTATCAGCGCCCTCAACCTCTCCAACAGCGCCGCCATCGTCCTCTACGAGGCCCTGCGCCAAACAGGCTTTCCGGGAATGTGACAAAGGGGCAGTCCCTTTGTCACATTCGGTTATAGGTAGCGGCCGGTGATGCTTGCAGGGCAGGCCACGATGTCGCCCGGCGTGCCGGCGCAGACGACTTGCCCGCCGGCATCGCCGCCGCCCGGGCCCATGTCGATCACGTAATCGGCGTTACGGATAAGGTCGAGATCGTGTTCGATCACGATAACCGTGGCGCCCTTGGCAACAAGGCCGTCGAACACACTCAGCAGTACCTGAACATCGAGCGGATGCAGGCCGATCGTGGGCTCGTCAAATACGAATACGGCATCATCCTGCACGCGGCCCATCTCGCTCGCAAGCTTAAGACGCTGCGCCTCGCCGCCCGAAAGCGCCGGCGTGGGCTCACCGAGCGTGAGATAACCCAAGCCCAGGTCGTGCAAGGTCTGCAAGCGCGCCTGAACTTTCTTGAGCCCCACCGTGGCGTCGAGAGCCTCGTCCACGCTCATGTCCATGAGCTGCGGCAACGTAAGCAAGCTCCCGTCCTTGCCCTCGCGATGGATATGCGAAGCCGTGTCTGCATAACGCGAACCGCGACATGCCGGGCAGACGATCTCGACGTCGGGCAAAAACTGCACGTCGAGCGATATCGAGCCCGTGCCATCGCACGTAGGGCAGCGCAGAGTGCCAGTGTTGTAGCTAAAGGCACCTGCCTTGTAGCCGGCTGCCTTGGCCTCTGGCGTGCGGGCGAAAGCGCGGCGCAGCTCATCATGGATGTCGGCATAAGTCGCCACCGTCGAGCGCACGTTGGCGCCGATAGGCGTAGCGTCAATCAGGTTTGCGCGGGCAATGCCTTCGGCATCGATCCAACGCACATGTTTTGGCAGGCGCTCGCCGGCTGCCTGCGCCTTGAGTGCCGGGATAAGCGTCTCGAGCACCAACGTCGTCTTGCCCGAACCCGAAACGCCCGTAACCGCGACGAGACGGCCGCGCGGGATATCGACTTCGAGCGGCTTGACGGTATGGATAGCATCGGTTGCCATGTGGATATGCCCCTGGTCGAACATCTCGTCGTCAGTCACCTGCGGACGCAAGCGCTTGGGCTCTGCGCGCAAAAACGGAGCGATGCGGCTGCCCCGCGATTGCTCGACCTCGTCTACCGTGCCTGCAGCAATCACATTGCCGCCGCCTGCTCCAGCAACGGGACCCATCTCAACCAGATAGTCGGCTTCCGCCAGTACGCGCGTATCGTGGTCGACAACAACCACGGTGTTGCCATCATCCACCAGATCGCGCATTACGCCCACCAAGCCGTCGACATTGGCAGGGTGCAAACCGATCGAAGGCTCGTCCAGTACATAGAGCACGCCCGTCGATCGGTTGCGCACCACACGGGCGAGCTGGACGCGCTGACGCTCGCCCGTGGAGAGCGTAGCACCGGCGCGATCGAGTGAAAGGTAATCGAGACCCAGGTCGACCAGACGACGGGCCGCGCTCAAAAACGAATCGCAGATATCCGCTGCCATGGGCTGCATCTCGGCCGGCAAGGATGCGGGCACCCCGCGCACCCACTCAATCGCCTCACCCAGCGTCATGGCCGCCGCCTGTGCCAGATTGACGCCGCACACCTGGGGCTGGCGCGCGGCCTCGGAGAGACGCGTGCCGCCGCAATCGCGGCATGGCCCCTCGCGCAAAAAGCGCGCAACGCGTTTTAAACCCTTATCGTCCTTAACCTTGGCGAGCGCATTCTCGACGGTATAGACGGCGTTGTAATAGGTAAAGTCGAGCGGCGTAGCGCCCTCGCCGTTTTTGGGAACGTAGAGAATGTGCTTCTTAACCGCCGGGCCATGGAGCACGATGTCGCGCTCTTGAGGCGTGAGCTGGTTAAACGGCACGTCGGTGCGCACGCCCATCTCGCCTGCCACCTGCTTCATCAGATCCCACATGAGCGTACCCCAGGGAAGCACCGCGCCTTCGTTGATGGTCTTTGACTCGTCGGGCACCAGGCTCGCTTCGTCCACCTCGCGCATGACACCGGTGCCGCCGCAGGTAGGGCACGCACCACCGCTATTGAAAGCCAAATCCTCGGCACTCGGCGCGTAGAACTCGCGGCCGCATGTCGGACACGTGAGCGACAGACCCGCAGCCACGTTAAGGCTCGGCTCCGCGCGCGCCCCGCAGTGCGAGCACACGTGATGGGCACAGCGGCTAAAGAGCAGGCGCAGGCTATTGTTGAGCTCGGTCATGGTGCCAAAGGTCGAGCGCACGCCCGGCACGCTCGGACGCTGGTGTAGCGCGAGCGCCGCCGGCACGTGCAAGATCTCATCCACCTGGGCATGTTCGGCCTGCGTCAGACGACGGCGGGTATAGGTGCTGAGCGCCTCCAGGTAACGGCGCGAGCCCTCGGCGTAAAGAACGCCCAGTGCCAGCGAACTCTTGCCCGAACCCGACACGCCGGCAATGCCTACGAGCTTTCCCAGCGGGATATCTATATCGATGCCCTTGAGGTTATGGACGCGCGCGCCACGCACCTCGATAGCCTGCGGGCTCATCTTCTGTTCCGTCACCTTTATCACCCTACTCGTGCCATAAAATGCGATCGCGAATGTACTCGCCCAGCATGGGCACGGTAAACCGGACGAGGCCGTATCCGGCAGCCTCGATGACGCGCTCGCGAATCAGGCTTGCGCGGTATTTACTCGCCCAGCTCTGAGTGCGATCGCAGCGCTCAATGATGTCCGCCATTCGCGTCGGTTTACCCTCGTCAACCGCCATGACCTCGATAAAAAGGCGCTGTGGACTGCGCAGCCCGTAATACAGGGGCGCGTCAACCGCTTCGTAGAACTCGGAGACGGCATCCGCATGGCCATCCTCGACATCGCGCCTTTCGATGACCTGCGAGCCACGCCGGACAGCAGACCGCCACATGTAATAGCCCACCAGCTGAACCATATAGGGATGCCCCATGCTTTTGCGCGCCGCAAGGTCCGCCGTCTCCGCGTCAACGTAAAGACCAGCGTCTTTGACCGTCTGGATATACGAATCGCGCACCTTGGGCAAAGATATCGCCCCCAGTGTACGCTGCTGGGCACGCCGCAAAAACGTCACGCTCGGCTCTTCGAGCAGATCGTCAACCATACTGGGTAAGCCGGCAAAAACAAGCGCAAGGCCGCGCTGGTCGCTATCGGACAAGCCCGTGGCATCCTGGTCTCCGAGCACCTGCTGATAGAGAACGGCAAGAGCCGCCAGCTCCTCGATAGACGCAGATTGAGCCTCGTCAATCGCAAACAGTATGCCCTTGCCTGGGCCGAGCTTCTTGAGGCGCTCGTTGACCAGCCCTCGCAACGTCTCGCCCTTTGCTCGCGCCGCCTCGACCGACATCCGCCCAAACGACGGACCGAACTCCATTGACGTCACAACGGGTTTATTCGAGCGAAGCGCGTCGGCCAAGCGGTCGCATAAGCCAAGCGAAGCGGAATCGGAGACAACCGCCCATCCGCGCTCGCTGGCCAGACGTTGCAGCTCCCGCAGGAGAACTGTCTTGCCGCAGCCGCGGTTTCCCGTAATGAGCATGAGCCTGCCCGGCGCTCCGGCGCCGTTATCGAGCCCTTCCTCGAAATCTTCGATGACCGACTCGCGACCGATGAGTATCGGAGGCCGCTTGCCAGCCGTGGGCTTAAAGGGATTTGGATTCATGTCGGCCTCCTCGGATTGGCAAACCTTGGCAATAGTTATACCAACTTGTACCGAGTTATACCAATAGCATGTGACAAAGGAACTGTCCCTTTGTCACATGTGGCCGAAAAACTCGGCGTCTGCTGCTCGCCAGGGGCGGAAGGTGGCGGGATCGACCTTTACGTGGGCTGCCTCGGGGACGTCATACCACTTAACGGTGTAGCCAGCGCCGTGAGAGCAAAAGACCGAGTCGGGCGTGTTGGGCAGATCGGCCTCGGGCTCATAGGCGGCCGTCTCGATGACGCGCTCGGCATCATGGCAAGCTGCATAGCCGGCAAACTCTAGGTACAGATGTCCGCGACCGCTCGTGTAGGCAGCCACCTCCAGCGCGTAATCCTGCACTTCGGATGCCGGCACGCGGCCCCCAAGCTTCGCCCGGTCGCCCGCCATCGTCGGCGGCTCGTACTCGGCACCCATACGCGTGGCATCCGACAACGAACGACCCACGCACTCCCCCGGCACCTCGAGCTCAAAGTGGTACCACGGCTCCAACAGCACCGCCGCGCCGGCCTCACGTGCCTGCATGAGCCCCTGGCGAATCGCGCGGTACGTGGCCTGGCGAAAGTCGCCGCCCTCGGTGTGTTTGGCATGCGCGCGGCCGCCCGTGAGCGTAATGCGTACATCGGTGATGGGCGAGCCGGTCAGCACGCCCAGGTGGTCGCGCTCCATAGCGTTGGTGAGCGCCAGACGCTGCCAGTTCAAGTCGAGCTCGTCGGTCGAGGTCACAGTGCCAAATTGCACGCCCGAGCCCGCCGGCAACGGCTCCAGACGCAGATGCACCTCGGCATAGTGGCGCAGTGGTTCAAAGTGGCCCACGCCCTCGACCGGCTGCGAAATAGTCTCCTTATAGAGAATGCCGCCGGGCTCAAACGCAACCACGAGGCCAAAGCGATCGGCTAGCACGCGCTGCACGACCTCGAGCTGCACCGCACCCATCAACTGCAGATGAATCTGCTCAAGATGCGTGTTCCAGCTTACGCCGAGCATGGGGTCCTCATCGGCAAGCTCGGTCAGCGCTTGGAACACCGTATGGACATCGTGCTCGCCCGGCAGCACCGTATAGGTGAGAACCGGCGCTATGACAGGCGCATCGCCCGCGGGCTCCGCGCCCAAGGCATCACCCGGGTGAACGTGCGCAAGGCCCGTCACAGCGCAGATGCCGCCAGCAGCAACTTCTTGGACAAGCTCGTACTTCTCGCCGTTATAGATACGGACCTGATCGATCTTTTGCTCCCATGCCTCGACACCGGAGCGCCCCTCAATCACCTGTTTTGCACGCAGCACACCGCCCGTCACCTTAACCCAGGCAAGGCGCTCACCACGGTCTCCACGACTCACGCGATAGACGCGCGCGGCGAACTCCTGGGACCATGCCCGCTCGCGCATCAAAGCACACATACCGTCGAGTAACTCCGCCACGCCTTGGTCTTTGAGCGCCGAGCCGGCAAAGCAGGGGAACAGCTTGCGCTCCGCGACGAGCCGCGACAACGTTTCGGCAGACAACTCGCCTGCTTCAAGAAACTCATCGAGCGCCACCTCGTCCAACGCCGCAGCATCCTCTTGCACAGCGCCGCCCGCCAGCAAATCTTCGGCATCCAGACAGCCCTCGGAAAGACGCTGGCCGAGCTGCGTCAGCAGCGCATCGCGACCAGGGTTCTCAAGATCGATCTTATTGATAAAGATGAACGTCGGGATGTCATAGCGCGCAAGCAGGCGCCACAGGGTTTCGGTATGCCCCTGCACGCCATCGTTGGCGCCCACAACCAAAATCGCATAGTCGAGTGCGCGCAGCGTGCGCTCCGCCTCGGCAGAAAAATCGACGTGGCCGGGTGCATCCACGAGCATGACGTGGGTATCACCATGGTCGAGCACGGCCTGCGACGAGAAGATCGTGATGCCGCGCTCACGCTCGATCGCGTTAGTGTCCAGATGCGAATCGCCATCGTCCACGCGGCCGCGCTTGCGAATGCGACCCGCGTTGAACAGCATGGCCTCGGCCAACGTGGTCTTGCCGGCATCGACATGCGCCAAGATTCCAACGACTGCCTGCTTCGACATGGCTCTCCTCTTATTACAAGCCCATCGCACGCGGCAACGGGCGTCCTCGTTCCACACTGGATGATACAATTTACGAGCCGGCGGGCGAAGCGGGCCCTATCCCCCGACCGAGCTCATCGCTCCGCGTTGCCGCGCGGCGATTTTCGTAGGTTCGCGCCTTACGAAAGCCGGCACCTCCCTTTTTTGTCTGCCCGGGGTCATCTGGGACAGCAACAACGCGAGCCTCACAACAGCGAGGAGCCACCATGAAGGCATTGCTCAACGAGTTCAAGGAATTCATTAATCGCGGCAACGTGATAGACATGGCCGTCGGCGTGATTATCGGCGGCGCATTCACTGCCATCGTGACCTCGCTTACCGATAACATCATCAACCCGTTTATCTCCGTGATTGCCGGCGGCAGCGCCACCGAGATCTCGGGGCTGGTGGTGCCGGGCACCAATATCGACTTTGGCGCCTTTATCGGCGCGTGCATCAACTTTTTGATTGTGGCGGCGATCGTCTTTGCCATCGTCAAGGCTTTCAACAAAGCGCAGGAGATTGGCGACAGGCTCGCCGGTGCTACCGCCGAGGAAGCCGCACCGGCGCCTGTCTGCCCGTATTGCCTGGAAAAGGTGCACGAAGGCGCGACCAAGTGTTGTCACTGCGGAAGTGAGCTGCCCCGGGCGTAGATGTCTTAGAGCCGACAGCGCGCAGCGTCTACCATCTTGCAAAACAGCGCAGCAACCAAAAACGGCCCCGCCCGGGGCCATTTTCGTTCACGCGCATTGCTGACACGAGCTCTCGCTCTTATGCCACGCGCAGCCAGTCAAACGCAACACGCGGCGTGCCGTCCGACACATGCACGACGCCGGCGCGTTCAAACCCCGCCTTGATGCTCGCACCCTGCATGGGCAGGTTGTCCTGATGCGTATCGATGCGCAGGTGGTCGGCACGCTCCTTGGCAAAGGCAAACATCGCGGCCGCGATACCGTGCACGGTGCCGTCGGATGCCACACGGTGCAGCACGGCGTACGGAGTGTCGCTACGCCATTGGCCGTCTTCAATTACGTCATAGCACTCGTCCGGGCCCGGTAAAAAGGCAAACGTCGCCACCACGCGACCGTCGACTTCGCACACATAGCTGCCACCAGCGGCAATATCGGCAGCCAGTTGCTCGGCAGAAGGCGTGCCCTCGGGCCACTGCGTGGCGTTGCCATGCGCGCGCATAAAGGCGCGGGCGGCGTCATAGATAGCCATGACAGCGGGAATGTCGGTATCGAGGGTTTTTCTGATCATCACGCGGCGACCTCACGTTTATTGGTATCACTTTGATTGAGCAATGATACCAACGTTTGGAGAGGGGCGCGATGCAGATGGGGAGCAAAAAGCGAGCCGCCTGGTCAAAGGCCAAAAGCGAGTTTTTGGGCGCTGCCACCGGCGGCGATATGAGCGACCTGTTTGCGCGCGAAGACGAGCGCCGCGATGCCCTGAACGCCGAGCGCGATGAGGCCTGGCGCTACAAGTCGTGCGAACGCAAAAACCGTTACGACACGCGCGCCGAGGCCGAGGCCGTTATGGCCGACTGCGAAAACCGCGGGCGGCGCGGCTTAGCCTGCTACAAATGCGAATACTGCGGCGGCTGGCACCTGACGTCGCACCCTTGGAAATAGACCCCGCATCGGCACGGCACTGACGGAGCGCCAACCATCGCACTCAAGCTACGGGCGCGGCGGCACCAAAACATCGTAGCGGACGGCCTTGCCCGCAAGCTGATAGCCCGGCTTAACGCCGGCAAGCAGCGGCCCCTTCACCGGCCGTTTGATAACGACCTTGCGCGGCCGCACCGCAAGCGCGGCTTCGACCAGCGCCTCCTCATCGGCACACGGCTGTTCCAGATGATGCAAAAGTTGGAACTTCTTTTTAACCGCCGCGCTCTTGGTGCGCTCGGGAAACATGGGGTCCAGATACACCACGTCGGGAGCGGCGAACTCACCCTGCTCGATCAGCTCAGCTGTATGGCGAAGACCGGCAATGCTGTCCTCGCCGGCATGTAAGCGCATGCGTGCCACGGCTGTCGCAAGCGCCGGATCATCTGCCGCACGATCCAAGGCATCCTTGAGGAGCGCCGCGATCACGCAATCCTGCTCATACAGATCGACGGTAAAGCCCGCGGCAGCCAGCAGCAGTGAATCCTCGCCAAAGCCTGCCGTGGCGTCAATCGCCCATGGGCTCTCGATGCCTTTTGCGCGCGCAGCCTTTACCAGCAGCTCTTGCTGCAGACGGCCCTGCTTGAGCCGCGGAAGCATGCGAGTAAAATCGGCACGCAGCTCCATCGTGCCGTCGGTGAGCGTGAGGCCCTCGGACGTCCCGGTCAGCTCAAGCCCCGCGGCCCGAGCAACAAAAAAGGGATCGGCGACGCCCATGGACACTCCTTAACAAGCAAAACGAATACGTGAGCGCCGTTTATGTCGGCACCCAACCGTCCACTATTGTCCCACATGCGACATGGCCCACAGCATCCCAATGCAAAGCACCGCCATCAATCCCGTGCACACGGCGGCGATCACAGAATCGCCCATGCGCCTTCCCAACGACCGCGGCTCACGCACTTGCCCTGCTCCGTACATCATGGCTCCTCCTTGAGACCAGCTCTTACCATGGACCCATCATCGCAGCGCCGCGCATACGCTGCCATCGATTTGACTTACGCCCAGCTTTCCTTTTTGAAAGGTTGGGTTTGGCTGCGCGGGCTCAATGCGCTTTCAAACGCATGCATCGCCGCGTTGAACTACAATGTGCTTCACCATATGTGCAGTACATTGGGTGCGCCAAGTTGGCGTACTCGTATCGAAAGGACCAGCCATGAGCTTCACTCGCAAGACTCTCAAAATCCTTGCTCTCATCTACTTTGTTTTGGGCATCGCCAGCCTCGTCACCGCCGGCATCGGTATCGCCACGGGCGGTCTCGATTCCACGTACGGTTCGTACGCCACGCTCGCAGCGGTCGTGCTTATCGCCAAGGGTCTCGTCGACCTTGCCGCAGGCGTCGCCGGTATCAAGGGCGCCAACAAGCCTTCGCAGGTGGACGGCGCGTTTAAGCTCGGTATTGTTGCCGCGGTCGCCACGCTTGCCCAAGCGGTGCTCACGCTTCCCGCGTTTGGCGGCGACGCCATCAACTTTGGCGCCTTTGTCATCGTGGTGTACGACCTGTTCTTTGTTCAGCAGGCACACGCCGTTAAGGCCGAGAACAAGGACCGCCTGTAAGCGCTCGCTTCTCATAGCCTCTGCAGCCAAGCAACTAAAAAGGGCCGATCGCGCATCTCCGCGGTCGGCCCTTTACGTTTGCCCAGATAAAACCTACCAAGATAAACCTGTCCCTTTTTTGGCAGGTTGTTAGCTGTGGCGGTACTCGGCGATGATGAAGTCGATGTCGGTTTGAAGGGTATCCAAATTTGCCAGGCGCTCTTTGTAGGCAGGGCGCGTGCGGTAGTAGTACGGCGTCATCTGGAACACCGCCTCGATGTCGGCCTGGGTCTGAAGCGTAATATTCGCAGACACCCGCTGCGTTCCGACCAACTCGAGCTCGCTGGTCTGCGGCAGCTTCTCGTCGTTAAGGTACGGCGTATCGTAGAGCACTTCCTTAAGCCCAAACAGATGACGTGCACCCGGCACGACGGTGTAGAGCGAGCCCTCGGGCGCCAGCACGCGGGCAAACTCGCGCTCGTTAAAGGGAGCAAAGAGCTCGGTCACCATATCGAAGGCGCCATCTGCCACGGGGATATCCTTCATGTTGGCCACGAAGTAGGTCGCATCGCCGCGCTTGGCGGCCAGACGCACCATCTCTTTGCCCAAGTCGAACCCGTAAGAGTCCACGCCCGGCACCGCGCCCATGGCGCGGGTGTAATAGCCCTCGCCGCAGCAAATATCGAGCAGCGTCATGGGGCCGCTCATAGACGCGGCACGCCCAGACACCTGTTTGCGCACCAGCTCGACCATCGCATCGCGCAACGGCGCGTAGTATCCACGGTTCAGAAAGTCACGACGGCTGCGCGCCTGCGACTTAGGATCACCCATGGAGTCACCGCTCTTGGACGAGCGCAGCAGATATAGATAGCCCTCGCGCGCACGGTCAAACCGGTGTCCGCCCGCGCATGCGGCCCCACGCTCATTGTCCACCAACGGCTTATGGCAAACGGGACACAACAACATGGCAACTCCTTAGCGCGAACAACACAACGCCCACTATTGTCGCACGCCTCCCCCACCTAGTCATTGGAGACGTTCTTGAATGACTAGTCGTTTAAGAACGTCCCCAACGACTAGTCGATTAGGAGTATCATCGTCTGCGCAAATAAGCACGAAAGAGCATGTTAGAGATTGAGAGCGTATGGCCGATACCGCATCTAAGCACATTGACATGACCACCGGATCTCTGTGGCGCAATATTCCCCTGTTCGCCTTCCCCGTGGCCGCCACGAGCATCTTGGAGCAGCTGTCGAACCTCATCGCCACGGTCATCATCGGTAACTTCTCGGGCGACCAGGGAACCCTCGCCATGGCGGCGGTCGGCTCCAATGTTCCGCTTACCAGTCTTATGCTCAACCTGTTTATTGGCATGTCGCTTGGCTCCAACGTGGTCATCGCCAACGCTATCGGCCGCAACGATCAGAGCATGGTCAAACGCGCCGTCCATACCTCGATTTTAATGGCGCTCGTAGGCTTTGTCGTCATCGCTCTGGGCGAGATCTTTGCCGAGCCCATGCTCGCCGCACTCAACGTGCCTGCCGAGACCATGCCGCTCGCCTCGCTCTACCTGCGCGTCTTTTTGCTCAGCCTGCCCTCGATCTTGCTCTACAACTTTGAGGCCGCGATTTTCCGCTCCGTCGGCATCACCCGCATGCCGCTGCAGGCGCTTGCTGTGTCCACCGTCCTCAACATTGGCCTAGACCTCATCTTTGTCCCCGTACTCCACTGGGGCGTCGCGGGCGTCGCCATCGCCACCGCCATCGCCTACACCGTCAGCGCCGCCACGCTCTTTATCCGCCTGCTCAAGACCGACTCCGTCGTCCGCGTCACCCCACGCGACCTGGCTATCGACCCCGTCGCCCTCAAGCGCATCGTCAAGATCGGCCTGCCCGCCGGCATCCAAAGCGCCGTCTTTGCCGTCGCCAACATCATCATCCAGTCCGCCATTAACAGCCTGGGCACCGAGGTCATGGCGGCATCGAGCGCCGCCATGAGCCTGGAGTACGTGTGCTATAACCTGCTCAACAGCTTTAGCCAGGCTTGCACCACCTTTGTGGGACAAAACCACGGTGCCCGCCAGATCGACCGCTGCACCAAAACGCTTAAGGTCTGCCTGGTCGAAGGCGGTATCGTTGCCCTCACCACGATTATCGTTATTGTCGGTCTGGGGCGCGAGATCCTATCGCTGTTCAACAGCGACCCCAACATCGTCTCGATCGGCTATATCCGCGTGTGCTCGATCTTCCCGGCGTACGCCTTTAGCATGTTCTACGAAAACATGTCCGGCTACCTGCGGGGCTTTGGCATCTCGCTCATGCCCGCCCTCATCACCATGATCTGTGTCTGCGGCATCCGCTTCTATTGGGTATTCTGCGTGTTCCCGCACTTCCGCACCTTTGCGAACATCATGATGGTCTACCCCATCAGCCTGGGCACCACGGCGTTCTTTATGGTCGTGGCGGTACTACTCTGCCACCCGGCACGCACCTATCGCGCCACCAAAGCCAAAGCAACAGCCCGCTAAACAGCGCACTCAACGCCACGCCAGTCATTAATTGACAATATGCGAGCTCATGTAGTCGATAAAGCGCCTCGTGGCGATGGGCATGGTGTCCCAGCTGCGCCAGGCGGCCACCACGTCGCGCGATGGGGCATGCACGATGGGACGTACACGAATATCGGCCCGCATGCCCTCGACGGTACGGCGATATAGCATACTCACGCCTAGGCCCTCCTCGACCATCGCCATGATGGTGTAGTCATCGGTCACCTCGCTCGTCACGTGCGGCGACAGCCCATGCGCCGCAAATGCATCGAGCACCAGGCTCTGTTCGCCCTCATCCAGCAGCACAAACGGCTCGGACGCTAGGTCAGCGAGCGTCACCTTTTCCTTTGCCGTCAGCGGATGCGCGGCCGGCAACAATGCTACCAACTCGTCGTGATAGACCACGCGCTTCTCGAGCCCCGCGGTAAAACCGCGTGCCGTAAAGCAAAAATCAACCACGCCATCGTGCACCCACTGGGCGTTGCGCGTGTAATCGCCCTGCTTGAGGGTAAAGTGCACGCCCGGGTGCAGGGCTCCAAAGTCGCGAATCACGCGCGGCAACACGGTTCGACTCACGTTGGTAAACGTCGCAATGCGAATATCAGTCGAGGAGAGCCCCAGCAACTCCTGACGTTTGCCCTCAAGCTCGGCCTCGGCAGTTACGATCTGTCGCAGATACGGCAGATACTGTTTGCCGTCGCGCGTAAGCGACACACCCTGCTTACCGCGCTCGATAAGCGTGGTGCCCAGCTCACGCTCAAGCGCCTTGACGGCCTGGCTCACCGCACTTTGCGTATAGCCCAGCTCGTCAGCGGCACCCTTCAGGCTGCCGCAATCGACCACCATACACACAATCTGATACCGCGATGCCATCGTGCCTCCCCATCGATGTAGCCGTAAAACGTTTTGCCAGGGCTTTTTCTGCCAACATTAGCATTTCTTAATCATACTGAAGATACATTCGCTTTACTACATCCACATCTGGGAGCAGAATCCTTTTTACAAAACCGTTCTGTAACAAAAGGAGCCCCATGGATCGCAAAAAAGCAATCGCGCTCTCATTTTCCGTTCCCGTCGCATGGGGCTTTTCGTATCCCCTCATGAAGATCGGCATGGACAGCATGAACGCCACGAGCATCGTTGCGCTGCGCTGCATCATCGCCTTTGCGGCCTGCCTGCTGCTCTTCCACAAGCGCGCTTTCCGCATCAATCGCGACCTTATGGTCCGCGCCGCTATCATCGGCGCCATCATGGCAACCGAGCTCACCTGCATGTGCCTGGGCTCCAGCCTCACCTCTGCCTCCACTGCCGGCTTTTTGCAGAGCCTGACGGTCGTGATCGTACCGTTTGCCAATGCCGCCCTGCTGCGTCGTGCCCCCGAGCGCAAGGTGCTCGTCGGCACCACCATCGTCACCTGCGGCATGCTACTGCTCTCGGGCGCCGACTTCACCAGCCTGAACCCGGGCGCGCTCATCATGCTGCTCTCCGCCTTTGTCTATGCCGGACACATCATTGTCGCCAAGCGCTTTGTCGAAGATGTCGACCCGCTGGCTTTGGGCGTTTGGCAGCTGGGCTTTGGCGGCTTGTTCTCGGGTATCGCCGCATTCACCTTTGGCGGTTTCACGCTTCCCGGCACGCCGAGCGAGATCGTGGTCGTCGTCGCGCTCGCACTCATCTGCTCTGCCTATGGCTTTATCACCCAGACGCTCGTGCAGCCCCACGTGCCTGCCGAGACCACCGGCTTCGCTTTCTCGCTCGAACCGGTCTGCTCCGCCGTCTTTTCGTTCTTCCTGGTCGGCGAGGTCCTGAGCCCCATCGCCTTCTTTGGCGCCGCCCTTATCCTCACCGGCGTCATGGTGGCAACCGTCGAGCTTCCGCGCCTCCGCGCACATGGACAGGCTCGCATGGCAGGAGCGCCCGAGCACGTCTCGTAGACCCCACTCTTCATACAGCCGCGGCATAAAGGCAACCGGTGCGCCTTTACAATAGATGCCAACAGAGCATCTGCCATAAAGGAGCCCCATGGACACCGCAACTCGCGATCGCAACATAGCAACTTGGTTGGGCGATGCGCCGCAGCCGGTACGTGACACTACGAACCAGCTGCTCGAGCGCATCGCCCTTTTGCGTGCCGAGCAGACTATCTACCCGGCACAAGACGACATCCTCAATGCCCTCGTCTATACGCCGGCCGACCAGGTCAAGGTTGTCATTTTGGGTCAGGACCCCTATCACGGACCCAACCAGGCAATGGGACTGTCGTTCTCGGTCCCCGCGACGCAAACCAAGTTGCCGCCGAGCCTGCGCAACATCTATAAGGAACTCAAAGCCGATCTGAATTGCCCTATTCCCGCCACGGGAGACCTAACCCCATGGGCACAGCAGGGCGTCCTGCTCCTCAACACCACGCTCACCGTGCGCGAGCATGCCGCGAACTCGCACGCCAAACTGGGCTGGAGTACGCTCACCGACTACGTTATCGAACGCTGCTGTCAGCTGCCCCAACCGGTAGTCTTTTTGGCATGGGGCCGCTTTGCCCAGCAGATGGTCGAAGGCAAGCTCGCCACGACCGGCGCGGGCAAGGCAACCGACAAGTTCTGCCTAGCCTCTACGCATCCCTCGCCGCTTTCGGCCAACCGTGCCACGGCAGAACTCCCCGCCTTTATGGGGTCGCGCCCCTTCTCGGCAGCCAATCGGCTACTCGAACAGCACGGCTCGACCCCCGTCAACTGGACTTGCCTCGGCTAAAAATCGATACATCAAAAACGCGCCCGACGGCTTTCCATCGGGCGCGTTTCCTACTCGGGCCAAATAAATTGCGTGCGGCCGGCCTCGCCGCCATCGATCAGCAGGCTCTGCCCGGTCATAAACCGGTTGGTCACGCCCACAAAGTAGATCCACTCGGCGATCTCTTGGGCGGTGGCCCAGCGCTTAAGCGGTGTGAGCTCCATAATCTGGTTCCACAGGTGTTCGTCTTCCATCACGCAACGGTTGAGCGGCGTGATAACGCCGCCCGGGTCCACACTGTTGGCGATGGCCTGCGGTGCCAGCCGGTTTGCAAGGTTCTTGGTGTAGGCGATAATGCCGCCCTTGCTGGCAGCATAGGCGGGAAACTCCGATCCCGTATGCCCGCTCGCCGACCCCACATTGACCACGGATTTAATAGCCGGCGCCGGCTTGGCGGCAAGCCCCTCCCCCACAAAGGCGTAGCGCTCGGTCACGTTGATGGTGCCACACAGGTTGGCGGCGATGTCGTCGGCCGAATCCTGCGTACCGGCAACATTCACGATTACCTGGGGTTCAAGGTCGCTTGGAAACGAGTCCGGCTCGCGGACATCAACGATCAGATGGCGGTAGCGCTCGTGCTCGATCGCCGCCGGCAGCAGATCAAAGCCCACGACCTCGTGGCCCTCGTCCAAAAAGCGCTGCACGCACGCGGCTCCGATACCACCCGAAGCGCCCGTGATCAAAACCCGCATACTTGCTCCTTAGGCGGTTGCGTGGCGCTCGAGGTACTCGGAGCCCACATTCTCGCGCTCCCAGCCGCGCACGACCTTGTAGCCCACGGGGCTCAGGAAGACCTCGCACAGTAGCTCGGCAACAGCGCCGGTCAGCGAGCACATAAGGACCTGTACCCAGGTCCAACCAAAGAACGTGTGGCTTACCACAATGGCAAAGACCAGGTTGTCGATAAACTGGCCAACGCCCGTGGACACATAGGAACGGAAGGCGAAGCTCGCAAAGTTATTCTTTTTGAGCATGCGGCCGAGCGACTGGTTGAGCGTGGAGTTAACCACGGCAGAAACGAGCATTGCCAGCGAAGAGCCCAGCACCACGTACCAGGTGCCGCCGATGGTGGCGTTAAGGGCAGTGTTGACCTCGATCATGCCGGTGTCGTAGTAGGCACCCCACATACCGGGCGTGAGCGAGCATGCCCAAAAGCACAGGCTCACGGCCAGGTTAACCAGCAGCGCGAGGATAGAGATTTTAATGGATGCCTTGGCGCCGAAGCGCTTGCAGATCATGTCCTGGCACAAAAACGAAACCCAGCTCACCACAAAGCCACAGTCGAGCGCCAGATACGGCAGGCTGATGAGCTCTTTGTTGGCCAGTAGGTTCATCATGATGACGCTCACGAAAAACAGCGAAACCGTTGCCGCGGGAATGCTCCGCAACAGGACCTTGTAGTCCTCCATGACCTTCTTGATCATTATGTACTCCTTTGGTTTTAGGTTTAACGAGCAGGATATCGGACCCGAACTGCTCGGACGCCCCGGTCTTGAGACGACGGTGGGTATGATAGCCGCTCACACGGCATCAGGCAAGCAAACGGCGCGGCAGCCCCGCAGGGCCACCGCGCCGATGCGTTAAAACGCTACGTTGCCAAACTCCGACAGGATAAGGTCGGGATTGTGGTCGGTAGCCCAATCCACGTTCCACGGGCTCGTGAACAGCAGCAACTTGCCGCCGCGCATGTCCTCGACGCGCAGCGTGTCGCGCGTGAGCGAAAGGCCCGGGATATCGATGGTGTCGGGGTCGTTCTGGATCCAGCGGATGTCCGTATAGGGCAGCGGCTGGCGACGAACCTCAACACGGTACTCGGCCTTGAGGCGGCGCTCGAGTACCTCAAACTGCAGGACGCCGACCACGCCCACGATGACGCTCTCCATGCCGGCGCCTAGCTCGCGGAAGATCTGGATGGCACCCTCTTGGGCAAGCTCCTCCATACCCTTGACGAACTGCTTGCGCTTGAGCGTGTCGACCTGCGTAATGCGAGCGAACATCTCGGGGGCAAACGTCGGGATCTGCGGATACTGCACGTGGCGCTTGCCGGAGCACACGGTGTCACCGATGCTAAAGATACCCGGATCGAACAGGCCCACGATATCGCCTGCGCACGCCTCGTCCACGATGGCGCGGTCATCGGCCATCATCGACGTGCCCGTAGCAAGCTTGAGTTTGCGGTTGCCCTGCACGTGGAAGGCATCCATGCCGCGCTCGAACTTACCAGAACAAATGCGCACAAAGGCGATGCGGTCGCGGTGGTTCTTGTCCATGTTGGCCTGGATCTTAAACACAAAGCCGCTAAAGTCGTCGCGGCAGGGATCGACCGGCTCGCTGGTGAGCGTATCGGTATAGGCGCGCGGCGTCGGGGCCAGACGCAGGAACTCCTTGAGGAAGGGCTCCACGCCAAAGTTGGTGAGCGCCGAGCCAAAGAACGCCGGGCTCAGCTTGCCGCAGGCCACGGCATCCAAGTCGAGCTCGTCGCCGGCACCATCGAGCAGCTCGATATCGTCCATCAGGTTCTTATGGTTCTCCTCGCCGATGAGCTCGTCCATGGCGGGGTCGCCCAGCTCGGCCTCGACCTCGGCGACCTTCTTGGTGGCGTTGGCGTGACCGTCGCCCTCAAAGGCAATGACGCGACGGGTCTGACGATCGAACACACCGCGGAAGTTGCGGCCGCTGCCGATCGGCCAGTTCATGGGATACGTATTGATACCCAGGACGTTCTCGATCTCTTCCATGAGCTCAAACGGATCGCGAGCCTCGTGGTCGAGCTTGTTCACAAAGGTGAAGATGGGAATGTGACGCAGCGTGCAGACCTTAAAGAGTTTCTTGGTCTGGGCCTCGACGCCCTTGGCGCCGTCGATGACCATGACCGCAGCATCGGCGGCCATAAGGGTACGGTAGGTATCCTCCGAGAAGTCCTGGTGGCCGGGGGTATCGAGGATATTGACGCAGGCGCCGTTATAGGTGAACTGCAGCACCGAGGAGGTAACGGAGATGCCGCGCTCCTTCTCGATGTCCATCCAGTCCGAGACGGCATGCTTGGCCGAGCTCTTGCCCTTGACCGAGCCGGCAGTCTGGATGCTGCCGGTATAGAGCAGCAGCTTCTCGGTAAGCGTGGTCTTACCGGCGTCCGGGTGGCTAATGATCGCGAATGTGCGGCGCGACGAGATTTCATCCGACAGGCTTGCCATGCGGATCCTTTCTTGCATTGAGTGCATTACGTCGTTGTAACCGCACTATTGTAGCCGCGAAATCCCGATTTAGAGCGCCTATCAGGACAAATTCATCAGTTGGGGCCTGGGTAGCCGGCCCAATCCGTATTTACCTCTTGCATAACTGTACATAGTGTATATATACTGTGCTTACCGGTTATATACACGTGTAGCCCAACAGCTAAGGAGCCGCTGTGGACATCATCCTATCCAATTCGAGCGACAAGCCCATCTACGAGCAGATATCCTCGCAGGTCAAAGCTCAGATCTTATCGGGCACGCTCGCTGCGGGAGCTAAACTCCCCAGCATCCGTGCACTCGCGAGCGATCTTGGCGTGAGCGTCATCACCACCAAGCGCGCCTACGCCGACCTGGAGCAGCTCGGGTTTATCTGCACCGTGCAGGGCAAGGGCTGTTTTGTCGCCGAGGGCAACCAGGAGCTTTTGCGCGAAAACCAGCTCTGTCATATCGAAGAGCTGCTTGCGAAAGCGGCAAGCCAAGCCGAAGCCTTGGGCGTCACGCGCGACAAACTGCACGAGATGCTCGACCTGGTGGCCCCCGAAACCATGCAGTAGCCATCTGCAAGAAAGGCTATACCATGCAAAACTTGCTAGAACTCAAAGGCATCTCACGCACTGTAAGCGACCGCTTTTCGCTGCGCGACGTCACGCTTGCCGTGGAACCCGGCCAGATTGTCGGCTTTGTTGGTGCCAACGGTGCCGGCAAAACCACGACGATTCGAGCCGCGCTCGGGCTTATAAAGCTCGATGCCGGCGAGGTGCACCTGTTTGGGCAGCACTGTGGCGCCGACGCGCCCGATGAAGCGCAGCGCTGCTTGCGCACTCGTGTCGGCCTCGTGCTGGACACATGCCCCTTCCCTTCAACGCTCAAGGTGGGCCAGATCGAGGCACTCGTAGGTCAGGCGTACCCCACGTGGGACCGCAAAACGTTCGCCGGATTCATCGACCGATTTGGCCTCGATCCCAAGACAAAGGTCAAGAACCTCTCCCGCGGCATGGGCATGAAACTGCAGCTTGCCTGTGCACTCAGCCATAATGCCAAGCTACTCCTTTTGGACGAAGCCACCGCGGGCCTCGATCCCATGGCGCGCGAGGAACTGCTCGATGAGCTGCTTGCTTTTGTCGCCGACGGCCAGCACAGCGTGCTGCTCTCGAGCCACATTACGTCCGACCTCGATCGCGCCGCCGACCGCGTCATCTGCATCGATAACGGCTCGATTGTGTTTGACCTGCCGCGCGAGGACATTACCGACCGAGCCGGCATCGCCCACTGCACCCAAGCGCAGGCCGCCGAGCTTATGGCTTGCGTCGAAGGTGCCCATGCCGCCCGCCACGCCTACAGCGTGGACGTGCTCGTGCCCAACCGTCGCGAAACGCTCGAGGCCTTTCCCGAGATTCCCTGCGATCGGGCAACCATTGACGACTATCTTCGCCTCACGCTGAAAGGGGCTTCAAAATGAAACGCGCCTTTATGTCCGAGCTCGCCATCGCTCGCACGCTCATCCCGAGCATTGCGGGCGTCGGCCTGTTCATCTTCATCGTGCTAACCCTTGCCAACGCATCGGACGGCGATTCCGGTATGAGCGCCGGCGCCTGCGCGGTCAGCGCCATGTCACCCATCATAATCATGAACTCACTGGCTGGCTACGATAACCAAAACGGCTGGGAGCGCTATCGGGCAACGCTGCCGTTCTCGCGCAAAGACATCATCTGCGCACGCTACCTGTGCATTATTGCTTTCTCGGCCGTCATGGCATGCGCCGCCGTGCTTTTGAGCATCATCGCCCTTCCGTTCTTCGATCACACGGGCATTCCTTCGACGGGACAGACCGTCTTTGAGATCACAATAGCCTCCGCCGCATCGATGCTCATCTCCCTCATGATGGTGTTTTTGGCACAGCCGCTGTTCTTTCGATTTGGACACATGGAGGCGCTGCGCCTTTCCGTCGGCCTGTTTGCCCTGATGGGCTGCGGTACCATGGCAATGCTGAGCTCTTCCAACCCCATTAGCAACTGGCTCATGTCGATTGCCGGAGCGAATCCCGATCCTGCCGTCCTTGGCGGTCTGTGCGCAGGAATTGCCGTACTGGCCCTCGCGCTATGTGCAATCAGCTGCACCGTCAGCACCAAGGTTTATCGAGTACGCGATCTGTAGCCACACGAGTCTCAATCCGCGAAGGACGCGATCGCCCCCCTCCCCGCAAATCCGTGGCAAAGGGCATGTCCCCGGCGTGCGCCACTGTACTACTTGCGCAGCGGCTTGGGCAGTGGAATGCCGGCGGCGATGACGGCCGCGATGATCATGCAGACGATACCCTTGAGTGGGAAGCACATGAGCAGCAGGCCCACGACCATGACCGGCTGACGCATGACCGCACCCATCGTCGATGCCGTGCAGACGGCGACGCAAAAGACCGGATCTGCGCCGGTGAGGATGCCAAGGCCATAGCCCAGGCTTACGCCCGAGAAGATAACCGGGAAGAAGTGACCGCCGCGCCAACCAAGGTTGATGAGGGCGGGCGTCAGCATGGCCTTAACAAGACCGGTCGCGATAAGCACGCCAGCGGGAATGGTCAGATAGGTTTCCATGAGCACGTCGGCCTGGGTCTCGCCGGCAAACATGGTATAGGGCAGGACCGTGCCACAGATGGCGAGTGCCAAACCGGCCAGCATGGCCTTGACGACAGGACGCTCCCCTATTGCATGGGACAGTGCCTCGCTTGCATGCTCAGAGACAAAGTACAGCCAGCCGCAGACGGTGCCGATCAACGACAGAGGGACGAGCCAGGTAAGCTCTAGGTTGCCCACCTCGGCGGACTCGAACCTGGGCATGCCCATGCCGCCGCCCACAAGCTGTCCAAGCAGCAGGTAGGTGCCCAGACCGCCGGCAATCGCAATACCATAGACCACCGTCTTTTGCGCCTTGGGCAGCTTGATGGTGATCTCGCCGGACGCGGACTCATCGTCGGCGTCTTCACCCTGGCCGTCGGTGCTACCGGCAAGCGGCGCCACAAAGCCAAAGACGGGCGCGGTAAAGAGCGCCGTCAGGGCAGCCTGGGTGCCCAGCAACGTGAGCTCCCTAAACTCGGCGCCAAAGCGACGCATGCGGTCGCCGACCCAGCTGCACAGACCGGCGATAACGCCGGTCAGGCCGGCCTCCGGTCCAATGCTTCCGCCAAACAGCAGCGGCAGCAATGCCGCGAGCGAAAGCTTGCCCAGGTTGTCGTACGGGTAGCGCCCGTCTTGCTTAACCTTAGCCATGACCTGGTTGAGGTCATCGGTCTTGGTGCCTGTCATCTTTTCGTACAGACCGATTAACAGGCCGCCCAGCAGGCAGACAAAAAACGGGTACGGCAGAAAGCCAAACGGGCCGCTGGCAAGCTCGGGCGAAGCGACGCCCAGCGCGTGCGGAATCTCGGTCCATAGATAGTCGATACCGTGCTCCATCGCAAAGAAGAACAGCCAGACTGCGGCACCTGCGAACGCACCGGTCACGGCAACGCTAACTAAAAACAGCGCGCGGTTTGTGGGTTTGGCAAGGTTATCCATCGGGTCCTCCCGCGGTCAAAGTCGACATAGTTACGTTTTATTGTAGAGCGGGCGTTGCCCGAACGAGCCAACCATCTGCGCTGCAAACGGCACCATTGGGAGCCATAGTGGGGCAGGCTCAAGACTTATCCGTTGATAATCGAGGCAATCTCGCGCAAATCGTCGGCAAAATAGATGCCGTGCTGGCGCCTCGGGCTCGAAAGCCCTTTATCAATCATGTGCCCGAGCAGCGCCTTAAGGTCATTGTAGTAACCGTCCAAGTTGTACAGAATGCACGGCGCGCTCAGGTGCCCCAACGACACCGCGGACATGACCTCGGCAATCTCCTCGAGCGTACCCGTCCCGCCGGGAAAGGCAATGAAGGCATCACCAAGCTCGATCATCTTGGCTTTACGCTCGGCCATATCGCTCGTCACGATAAGGTCGTCGATTCCGTCGTGCTGAAACTCGGCCTCGATAAAAAAGCTCGGCTCCACGCCCGTCACATGTCCGCCAGCATCGAGCACGCTATCGGCGAGCGCGCCCATCAGGCCCGATTTGGACCCGCCGTATACCAACGCGTGGCCGTTGGTGCCAATCCAGTTGCCCAGCTCCTGTACCGCAGGTAGAAACGCCGGGTCACTACCGACGCTGGCACCCAGATACACGGTGATATTCATTTCAGTCCCCCTCGTCGTGACGCGCGGCACCCGTTCTATCGTTGCCGGCGACGGTATTCGCGCACGCGGCGCGACAAATCGGCGAGCTCATCGCGGTCGAGTTCTTCCAAATGCTCAAGATCGTCCATAAAGCGCGCCATGGTGTCCTTTTGGCGCAGCTTGATGAGCGTATTGCAGTAGTTCACCGCCACGCCCGTAAGCATGGCGATATAGAAGATACTGATGACGCTTAGGATAACGGTAATGCCGCGGGCAACCGGCGTTTCAGCGGGGATATCGCCAAAGCCGATCGTCGAGACCGTCTCAAAGCTAAACCAGAGACCATCGCCAAACGTGAGGGTCGTGGGCTCGGACAGCCAGACAGCCGTCGAGCACAGCAGGTAAAAGATAAGAAACAGGCCCGTGATGCGTGCAAAGCCAGCCTGTCGCAGCACATCGGCAAGCGTCCTCAACCTGTTCATCGCGACCCCTTTTCCCAGACGCCCAATCACATTCGCTCGATATTGTCCCACAACCGACAGTTAGGGACGTTCCTTTTGTGCCGGCAGAAAGGGACTGTCCCCAACTGCCGGGCGGGACCGTTTAGCGGTGCAGCTGCCGCCTGGGCAGGCTGAGCTGGTATCCTTATGCGGTAATGTCTCGATTCGTTAGGATTGCATGTGAGAGCTGCCACTGTCCTTCGTTCAGTTATATGTCGCGCCCTGGCCATTGTGCTCGCCGCGCTTGCCGTGCTGAGTTCTATCGCGCCTGTCCAGGCTTTTGCCGCTGACTCTAGCCAGCCAGTCAAGACAGTCCGCGTTGGTTGGCTCGTCAACAACGAGGGCTTCCAGGACGGCACCCCCGGCGAGCGTCTCTCGGGATGGGGTTACGAGTACCTCCAGACCCTGTCGTACTACACGCCCGGCTGGCGGTACGAATACGTCTCCGGCACCTTCACCGAGCTTATGGACATGCTCGAGTCAGGCGAAATCGACCTTATGCCTAACATCTCCTACTCCGAGGAACGCGCCCAAAAGCTGCTCTTTTCCTCGAACCCCGAGGGCACCGAGCGCTACTACATCTACGCCAAGCCCGATCGCGACGATCTGGCCAAGGGCGACCCCCAAGCGCTCCAAGGCCTTACCATCGGCTACAACCCCGACGTTATGCAAACCTTTGTTGGCCGGCAGTGGCTCGCCAACGAAGGCATTACCTGCACCTATAAAGAAATCGACACTGGCGGCGCCCTCTTTGACGCGCTCGCAAACGACGAAGTCGATGCCGTCATCATGAACGACACCATTTCGTCGCCCGATGCGTCGCCCATGTTCTACGTTGGTTCGAGCGACTACTACTTTGCCGTCCCCAAAAGCCGCCCCGACCTAATGGACGACATCAATGCCGCCATGTCGGCAATCGCCCGCGTCAACCCACGCTATATCGACGAAGTCAAATCTAACTACTCGGTCAAAAACAGCGGTTCATCATCGCTCAACGGCCCCGAACGTTCCTGGCTCAAAGCAAACAACAACGCCATCACGCTCGGCTACATTACGGGCAAACTCCCCTACTGCAACGAAGACGAAAACGGCGAAATGGAAGGCTCGCTCGCATCGCTTGCGACGACGTTGCACGATAAATTTGGCATTACGGTCAAAACCGTCGCCTTTGATAGCTACAAGATGATGTCAAAGGCTCTGTCAAAGGGAAGCATAGACGTTGCGCTGCCGGTATACCGAGATTACTGGGTTGCCGAGCAATCAGGCGTTGTGCAGTCGGCATCGTTGGGGACCGTGTCCCTCACCGCCATCCACACCGGCAGCGACCTGAACAAAGACCTTCAGAACATCGCCTGTACCAAATCATCGTTTGTCAACAAAAATGCACTTGAAAGCCTGTTTCCCACAGCGACCGTGACCGAATACCAATCCGACGATGAAGCGTTCGACGCCCTCAGGAAGGGAACGGCGCACTGCATCGTCGCTCCCAGCTCACGCATAAAAACCATCGGCGACCGTTATGATCTCGAAGGTTACGAGACGGCCGAGCTCCCTGACACCTGTGAGCTCTCGTGCTGGATTTCGCGCGGAAAGCCCGAGCTGCTGGGAATCGTCAACAAGGGCATCATCAATGCCGGAGAATCGCTCTCCGCAAGCAATTACTCCTCCACGTCGTACACGGCCCAGGAATCCAACACGCTTCAATTCCTTTATCGCAACCGTGCCGCCGTTGCAGCTGCCCTCATCGGTATGTTGTCGGTCGGTATCGTCCTGCTCATCTGGGCGCTCGTGCGCGCTCGAACCGAGCGCAAAAAAGCCGACGCTGCCAACGCCGCTAAGACGGCATTCCTCACGCGCATGAGCCACGACATCCGAACGCCGCTCAACGGTATCCTGGGCCTTATCGAGATCGAGGAATTGAAGGAAGGCGATATCCAGGTCGCCCGCGAGAGCCGTGCCAAGGCGCGCGTTGCCGCCAATCACCTGCTCTCGCTGATCAACGACATCCTCGAGATGGGCAAAATCGAAGACCGCAAGCTAACACTGGAGCATGCGCCTTTTAACCTCAAAGAGCTCTGTGACGATACACTGGTGCTGTGCAAGCTCCGCGCGTCCAGTAACGCCATCACAATGCAGGACAATAGTCTGCCGTACGCCACGGGGCCATACATGATCGGCAGTCCCACCCATATCCGACAGATCATGATCAACCTGTTAGACAACAGCATTAAGTACAACAAGCACGGCGGCTCCGTCACCTTTAGCTCAAATACCAAGCCACTCGATAACGGGCGCGCGCTCTTTTGCTTTAGCGTTTCGGATACCGGCATTGGTATGACTCCCAAGTTTTTAAAGCATATCTATGAGCCGTTTGCCCAAGAAGGTGACGATGCGCGCAGCAAGTTCCAAGGAACCGGCATGGGCATGCCAATCGTCAAGTCGCTTATTGAACTGATGGGCGGCACCATCGAAGTCACCAGTGAGCTCCATGTGGGCACCTCGTTCTACGTGGAAATTCCGCTCGATATCGACAAGAACCCCCGGGCGCGGGCGAATACGGTCGAGAGGGCGCTCGACTGCTCGCTCGCCGACATGAACGTGCTGCTCGCCGAAGACAACGAATTGAATGCCGAGATTGCCCAGACGCTGCTAGAATCCGATGGCGTCGTGGTCACCCGCGCCGTCAACGGCAACGAAGTCGTCGATCTGTACCTGTCTCATCCCGCCGGCAGCTTCGATGCGATCCTGATGGACATTATGATGCCGGACATGGACGGTTACGAGGCAACCCGCGCGATTCGCCTGAGCGAGAAGGTCGATGCAGCCGACATCCCCATCATCGCGCTCACCGCCAACGCCTTCGCCGAGGACGCCAAGGCGGCACACGACGCCGGCATGAACGCCCATCTGTCCAAACCGGTCGACTTTAACAAGCTCAAAAACATGCTCGCCCGCATCAAGAAATACGGAGCTGTTTCGCTATAGTTTGTGCTCAACCACCATACGCAGCAGAAAGGAAGCCAATGATGTTTAGGCCCTTACGTCGAAAGAAACGCGCCATCACTGACGAGGTAGCGCGCGAACTGCTCGCTACCTGCAAGCGCGGCGTCTTTGCCGTCAACGGCGACGATGGCTACCCGTACGCCATTCCCGTCAACTACTTCTTCGACGCCGAGCACGACAAGATCTATTTCCATGGCGCCAAAGCCGGCCACAAGGTCGACGCACTCAAGCGCGATGACAAGATCTGCTTTACCGTTTACGGTAACGAGTGGTACAAGGACGATGACTGGGCTCCCTACGTTATGAGTACCGTGGTCTTTGGCCGTTGTCGCCTGGTAGATGAGGCGCCTGCGTTTATCGAGGACAAAGTCCGCCAGCTCGCGCTTAAGTACTACCCTTCTGCCGAAGAAGTCGAGGAGGAAATCGCCAAAGACATCAAGGGCGTCCAACTCTACGAGATTTCGATTGAGCATCTTTGCGGCAAGCAGATTCAGGAGAAGTAAGCCCCTCAACAGGCCTCATCAATAGCAATATGGCCCGGCTCCAACCCACCTCGGAACCGGGCCATATGCTTATGAAGCGTCGGCGGCTATGTGCGCAAGCGCCTCAACGAGCTCTTGCGAGCTCACAGGCTTGCTCAGGTGCGCGTTCATGCCCGCCTCACGCGAAAGCCTGCGGTCGTCGGCAAAGGCGTTGGCGCTCACGGCAACAATCGGCGTGGTCGCGGCATCCTCGCGATCGAGTGCTCGAATCCGACGCGTGGCCTCAAGGCCATCGATACCGGGCATCATGATGTCCATCAACACCGCGTCGTACTCGTACGGCGCGCTCGCGGCAAACATCTCGACGGCAGACTCGCCATCCTTAGCATGCGTCACGATGGCACCGGCACGGCTGAGCGTAAACTGCGCGATCTCGGCATTCAGATCGTTATCCTCTACGAGCAAAACGCGCAAGCCCTGGAGCGCATCGCCGTCTCCCGCATCCGCGGGAACTGCCTGAGGAATCTCGGAGCGGTCGCACTTCTCGAACGGTAGGCGGATGGTAAACGTCGTCCCCTGCCCCAAGACACTCGTAAAGTTCATGGTTCCGCCCATAAGCTCGACCAACTGTTTTGCGATAGGCGCGCCCAGGCCAGTTCCCGATGAAGCGCCTTCCACCTGTTGCTCCTCGCGACAAAACGGCTCGTAGAGGTGCTGTTGGAACTCCTCGCTCATACCAATACCGTTGTCGGCGATCGTGTATTCATAGACGGGGACGCCATCCGCTGGCTCCACCTCGCGGCACACCAGGCGAACATAGCCGCCCTGGCGATTGTACTTGACGGCATTGCCGGCAATATTGAGCAACAAGCGCTTGAGGTGCGTCACACTCACCCGTGCATAGGGATGATCAAGCGTCTGCTGATCGCAGATAATTGTCACCAGACGCTCCTCGGCCTGGCGCTCCAGAATATCGCGCACTTCACAGTTGAGGACCACCAAATTTATGGGTACGAGGTTCAGGTCGACCTGTCCGCTCTCCAGGCGACTCATATCCAGGGCCTCGTTGGCAAGGTCGAGCAGCAGTCCCGATGCCGTCCAGATCTTTGAGCGGCACTCGGTCTGCTTTTGCAGATCGTCCGCATTGGCGTCGCCAACCTCGACCATGCCGCGAATACCGTTGATGGGCGTGCGCAGATCGTGGCTCATGCGGCGCAAAAACTCCGTCTTTGCCGAGTTGGCAGACGAGGCCTCACGCGCTGCCTTTGCCAGCTTGTCGCCATAGTCGCGCTCCTGCTGCAGCAAGTCCGTCAAACGTCGACGATCAGCGCGGCGACGCACCATCACAACAACGGCTATAACACCGCTGTAGAGCACCAGCACGCCGGCAGCAACAGCCGCGACGACCTCAAAGTAGCGCCGCGCCGAGGCATAGGTGTACACGTAGAACCCGCGCGCTTTTCTAAATGTGCCCAAATACCACTCGCCGCTGGCGTTGACCAGTCGGACTTTGCCGGGCAGGCATCGATCCTTAATACCGTCGACAATAAAGACATCCGTTGCAGGCAGATTGAATACGCCCAATATGGTGGGTTCAACGGCATTGGTCGCAACGACCTTGCCATCGCTTTCGATCACGATATTGCCACTGTCGATGGTCTCATAACCACCGAGCAGGCTCTGCAGTTTGAGCGTATTGCTTGCAACTGCCTTCGCGCTCTGATGCCTGACCGCGATAACGATGCCCTCGCCATCTTGCCGGGTCACGCAACCAATGTCTGCAACCGAATCATCCGAAAGCGTAATGCGGGCGGTATAGGACTTAAGCGGATGGACCGCCACCTCCAGCACGGGTGCTTCCTTGAGATACGTAGCGAGCGACTCGTGGCCCACGCCATCTGTCGAGGACTCGGACACCAAATTGCCCGATGCGTCCGTCACGATCAGTGCGCTCACGTTGAACTGGTCGGCATATTGCTCCAGCATGGCGTTATCCACCGAACCGTCGCGCTCCATATCGCGCGCTGTCTCTCCGGCGATCTCCATAACGCGAATCAAGTTTTTGGTCGTATAGGCGCTATTGAATGCATCGTAGGAAAGGCTCTGCGTCGCCACGTAATCGACAACGTCGGCAAAGCGCTGCTCGGCCTGAGCTGTCGTGTAGCCGTAGCTCATCATGCCGGCAACAACCGAGAGCGCTATCCCCAGCAGGGCGACAAGGAGCCATGCCCCTGTCGAACGATTGCCCCGCTCCTGAGCGGCGTGGTCGGGCGCATCGATCATGACAGGCCCTCCATATTCAAAAATGGCGAAGGGTCATCAAAGTACTTTGACACCAGACGTTCCATGGTGCCATCGGCAAGCATTTCTTGGTAGGCACGGGTGAGTTTAACGTCGATGCCGCGCGTATCATTGATATCGAAAGCGGTGCCCAAACCAACCTCTAGCAGCGGCTCATCCAAAATGCGATACGTCACACCATAGTCTTTTTCGTAGGTGAGCAGCGAGGACTCATGCGCAGCGATGGCGTCGACCAGGCCCTCGACGAGCGCCGGGTTCAGGTATGAGCGGTCCGAAAAGCAGTAGAGCTCTTTGATCTGCGGAACGTTTTCATTTGTACGATTAAGCAAAATGTCCTCGGGCTTGGTGGTGGACTGGACTGCCACGACCTTATCCTCAAGATCGGCAAGCGTGTAGATATCGCTCTGGGGATCGACCGCGACCACCTGGCGGCTCGCAAGGTACGGGCCGGCCCAACGATACTCGTTTTCGCGACCCGTCATGCTAAAGCTGCCCATGACACAATCGAGTTCGCCGCTCCCCAGCAGCTCTTTCTTCTTTTCCCAATCGATCAGCTGGTATTTTGGCTTGTAGCCAATGCGAGCCAAAGCCTCGGATAATATCTCGACATCCAGGCCAACGATATCGCCGTACTCGTCGGTATACACAAACGGTGGATAGAGGTCGCTGCCGACGTTGAGCGTCTTGAGGTCGTCGTCTTTGACTTGCGAGGCGTCCAAACCTTCTAATGCAGACGTCGAGGCTTCGTCATTACGCCCAGAACAGCCAGCTATCGCTACGACAAAGGCGCACGCTACCGCAAGCGCAACAAACAACGATATGGCAACCGAGCGACGGGGTCTTTTCATCGAGCTCCAGACGATCCTGTTTACAGACTGAAATGGTAGAAAATAATAGCAAACAAAACCACACGAGTGCCCAATGGTTGCAGGCGTTTTACCATGCGGGGCCTTCCAGCCGACTTGGCAGAAGGCCCCGCATGCAGTGCTCACTTACCGTGTATTAAAAACGTAGCGGTCCAGGCGGTCGCACGCCTCCCTTACGCGCGAAAGCGGCAGCGCCAGATTCACGCGAATGTGGCAGGGCCCGTGGAACGGACGGCCGTCCTGATACCCCACGCCCACGCGCGCCCCCTCGTCGAGCAACCACTGAATATCGCGGCCATGCTCGCGGCACCACTCGGTGCAGTCCAGAAACACCATGTACGTGCCCTGCGGACGTGAATAGGACACGCCCTCAAAATGCTCGTCCACGTAATCGCAGAAGTACTCGATATTGTCGGCAAGCACCTGGTTGAGCTCGTCCACCCACTCGTAACCTTGCGGCTGGTAGGCACCGATAAGCGCATGCATAGAGAGGACGTTCATCTCGTTGTAGTGAGTCTTGTTGGACACGGCGCACGCGCGGTCACGCAGCGTCCCGTTGTAGACAATGTGGTAGCTGCCGACCAGGCCCGCCAAGTTAAACGTCTTGCTCGGCGCATAGAGGGCGACCGTGCGCATGCGGGCATCCTCGCTCACCGACTGCGTCGGGATATGCTTGTGCCCCGGCAGGATGATATCGGACCAAATCTCGTCCGATATCACCACGCAATCGTGCTGGCGATAGATGTCCATGGCGCGCTCGATCTCGTCGCGCTCCCATACACGGCCGCAGGGATTGTGCGGCGAGCAGAACACCGCAGCATGGATGTGGTTTTGGGCGAGCTTGTGCTCCATGTCCTCAAAGTCCATACGCCACACGCCCTGATCGTCGAGCTTAAGCGGGCTGTGGACAATGTGATAGCCCGCGGCCTCAATGGACTTGGTAAAGCCGATGTAGGTAGGGCTGTGGACCAGCACCGCATCGCCCGGCTGAACATACGCACGCAGCGTCGACACGACACCGCCCAGCACGCCGTTTTCGTAGCCGATATGCTCCGGCGCCAAGCCCTCAACGCCGTTGCGACGGCTCTGCCATTCGATGATGCGGTCGAAGTACTCGGGGCGCGGATTGAAATAGCCAAACATGGGGTGCTGGGCACGCTGAATGATGTACTCCTGGACCGTGGGCACCGTGGCGAAGTTCATGTCCGCCACCCACATGGGAATGCGATCGAAGCCCTCGTCGGGTGCGTTTGGAGCCATGCCGGGGATCTCACCCCAAGAATCAACGGCGATGGAGTCCATGCCGTGGCGGTCGATAAGCGAGCTAAAGTCGTATTTCATGCTGAGCTCCCGTGCGAAGTGATTGTTTTGGTAGGCGTTATTGTCCACCAGCGTGGGCGGTTTTGGCATGGGGTTTGCTGTTGATTTTGACGGATACGGACGGATGGCGGGTTAGTCCCGCGCGTCGTTGATGGCGGTTACCGTCAACCTGGCTCCGTCGACCGTAAACGATATGTCGAGCCCGGCGTAAGCCAAGTGGTAAACGCGGTTTGGCTCGTGCTTGCTGCCCGCGCGGCGCGGATCTTGGCGAAGGACCTCGACCAAGCCGGGGAGCTTTGCGGGCGGGACCATATCTTGCAGCGCTCGCGGAAACTCGACGTCGAGCTCTTGCCACGGAGCATCCTCAATCCAGCCGCCGGTCGCATCCGGGTGGCAGTCCGCAAACGGAATGTAGGGCTTAATGTCGTAGATGGGCGTGCCGTCGCGCAGATCGGCCCCCAGCACATGGATGATGGGACCATTGCCGGTGAGCTCGACGCGATCGAGCTTGACGCAGGTAAGCCCAATGGAATTAGGGCGAAACGGACTGCGCGTGGCAAAGACGCCCACGCGCTCGGCTCCGCCCAGACGCGGCGGGCGCACGGTCTTCGACCACTTGACGTTGGTGCCGGACCTGTCCTGCGACTTGGCATCGGCAGCTATGTCCTTAGCCGTGCCGCCGGGCGTTCCGTTTTCGAAGCGCCACAGCAGCCACAGGTGAGAGAAGGAGTCCAGACCCTCAACCGCTGCATTGGAGGCAAATTCCGACTCGAAAACGATGCGTCCCTGCAGATGAGGCGCCAAAAAGCTGTTGCGCGGAATGCCGAACTTCTGCGGCAGGTCGGTATGTATGTGTGCAATAGGTTCCATGCCGGTCATTGTACGGCATGGAGGCGTGGGACGTTGCGCGCAATTCTTCGCCGCGGTCCCCCGTCGTGCAACCAACGGTTGCTTGGAAGGGCACCTGCCGCCGCGTATGCTTAAGCCATCAACCAGCAGAAAGGAGCCGCTATGGCCTTTGCAGAAAAGCTCATCGCTGTCCGTCGCGCCCATCACCTTACCCAAGAGCAGCTCGCCGCCAAACTCTTTGTCACGCGCCAAGCCGTCAGCCGTTGGGAGCGCGACGAGGTCACCCCGGGCATCGACATGATGAAGCTCATTGCCGCCGTAACCGGAGAGCCGTTGTCCCACCTGCTCGAAATGCCCGAGCATTATTGCCAGAGCTGCGGCATGATACTCACGCCCGACGACTGCGGCACCGATGCCGCGGGCGCCACGACCGACCATTACTGCAAGTGGTGCTACGACCACGGCAAGTACACCTACGACACCACCATGGAGGCGATGATCGAGGATTGTGCCCCGCGACTGGCGCAAAACACCGGCATGTCGCTCGACGAAGCCGTCTCGCTCATGGGCGCCGTCCTGCCGCAACTGGAGCGCTGGCGCACCGTGCAGGAAAACGAGGAGCGCTACGGCTCCGAAGCGCGGGTGCGCTATGGCGATGAGGCTATCGATGCAGCAAACGAAGCACTGCTGGATATGGACCCCGAGACATGGAACGACATGAAGGAACTTGAACGCGCTATTCTGGGTCAACTCTCGATTGCCATGGGCGATGGCGATGCGAATGGAAGCGAGGCTCGCAAGCTTGTCGCGATGCATCGTCGCTGGATTGCTCTCAACTGGGGATGCGAGCCCCAAGACGAGGCGTACCTGGGCCTCGCCCACGGCTATCTTGCCGACCAGCGCTTTGTTGACTACTACGACAAGCCCTGCGGCACCGGAGCCACGGCGTTTCTGGTTCAGGCCATCGAGTCGTCACTGGTCCGCGCATAGACCGCGGCAGCTTTGGGTATTTCAATCGAAACCTCAACCGATTGGAGACCTATGGCTACTGATCACGAGCTCGTGCTCTACGTTATGACCGGCTGCCCGTATTGCATAAAGGTCAAGCGCTTTTTGGCCGATAGCAGCGTGACCATTCCCGAACGCAATATCTCGACCGATACCGAAGCCGAGCAGACACTCATCGCCGTCGGCGGAAAACGCCAGGTTCCCTGCTTGTTCATCGACGGCAAGCCGCTCTACGAGTCAAGCGACATCATCGCATGGGTGCAGGAGAATCTGCTCTAGTGCGCACACTCTGTCCGTCCAGGGACCCAGCCCATACGGCCCAAACATGTACACCAGCATCCAAAGTCGACATTTTTCGACATCTTTGGATGCTGGTGTACAGCTTTTGGGTAGTCATGGACGCTCTTATCCGGCTAATTGTTTGAGGCGACCTTTGGATTATGGCTGTTTGACGCCTCTGGAAAGGTTTCCGAGAGGGCTGTGGTCAAAAAAGGCAAATATGAGTACTGCTACCTGTTTAGTAGCAGCGATTTTGATCACTTCAGGAACCATTCAACGTTCCACTCGTCCGCAGACGACGTTATTTCTCCTCATATGTTCAATAAAAGTAGCTCCTAATGGGAACAAATCTCATCAGGAGCTACTATTTATAGCAAAATAAATGCAACCATAATGGCAACAGTACTCATATTTGCCCTTTTTTGACCACGACCCTCCAGAATAGTCGCTGAGAACGACACTAAATGACAAAATCCGGCACTTGAACGTTCTTATATGAGTAGCCATTGAAGGACACCTAACGACTACTCCCATTCGCGACACACTGTGTCGCGAATTAAGCTGGTCCCATTACCGAAGACCAGTGAGAGCTCCTGCCCAGAATCTCGATAGCTTAATAAAGCGCTCCCCTCCGGAAGTTCAATGGGCATCCAAATTCCAAGCTGAAAAGCAAAGGAGTATCGAAGCCGTCAATGCTCATTTCCTATCGAACACGCGGGTCAAAACAAGCTAATTAGCCTGATAAACTGTTTATTTTTTTGTCTACAAAACTGTATACAAAAAGAGTATCCGTTGACCTGTGCTCGACATTATGCCGATCGATAGGAGGCGCTATGGACGCTAAGCAGCTCGAAAAGATGATGGGGTTTGCTCCCGGAGAGTTGGAGAAAGCCGCGAAGGCATACGAAAAAGATGAATGGCCGAAGGGTCGCACCATCAAGCTGGGAAGGCCGTCGATCTCCGATGAGCCAAGCGTCGTTATAACAGCACGTGTGGGCGAATCGATTCTTGAGGCGTTTGACGAACAAGCCAAACGCCATGGGCAAACACGCACGGAGCGGCTCAGAGAGCTCATTACACTTGATGCACTGATTGCCTAGGCCCGCTCCCCCGTCGGACCCAAACATGTACGCCAGCATCCAAAGTCGACATTTTTCGACATCTTTGGATGCTGGTGTACAGCTTTTTGCTACATAGTCGTTGGGGACGTCCTTAAATGACCAGTCGTTAAAGAACGCCCCCGATGACTAGTTAGCCGTGGAAGCGAGCTGTGGGTGCAAGCGGCTGCTCGCGAAAGACGCGCTCGACGGCAGCGCGGTATTCGTCGACCTTTTTGGTCTTGCGTACGATCTTGTGGACGGTAGCGGGATCAGACACTATGACCCAATCCAGGGGCACGGAAACGACAGGAGCCCCCGCTCGTG
>OBZF01000058.1_pt1 | contig 122063 bp, 101 predicted proteins | sample 1495521 | NCBI WGS metagenome assembly OBZF01 (sample SAMEA2580234, study PRJEB22360) | human gut metagenome | biome: human gut; feature: human-associated habitat; material: faeces | place: Denmark | collected 2008/2010 | reverse complement strand
TCCTCAACGCCCTCTTCATATAAATCTTTCTCATAAGCCTTTTGATTAAATGATGTCAGAACCATACTGATTACCTCCGCTTTATGCTTCACCAGTACATCCCGAAGAATTCCCTTTTCAATACAGATATCCACCGCTTTCGTGACAGCGTGCTTCGGATCACTCGTTTTCTTACACTGAATCCTTACCGTATCCACAAAAATAGAATACTCTTTCAGCCGCTGGCATTTTTCCATAAGCGCAAGGTTATGTCCGTAATTGATATTCAGCATCACTGCGGTGCACTGCAGACAAGGCTGCCGATTATCGGATACAGATTCAAATGCATCCATCAATTGAAGAATCGTCTCATCTGGTTGTTCTTTTGTGCCGTTATAGAACACAAAGTATTGAGGAATCGGCAGCTTTTTTAAAGAGCTGCTGTATAAATTGATATTTTTCGTCTCAACGTATCCATCATATAATCTGGCGAGATAGATCAGTCCGCGCAATGGCATATTTGGATTATACGTGCTCTGATGCTCATAGAGATTCAGTGTCCCGCCGATCAGGAATGAAATATCATTTTTCATAGAGAGATAAACAGCGTCCTCCAGTGTATTAACTTCAAGATCATTCGGATTTTCATAGCAGGTATTATTCAATGCATTGTATAGGTCCAAAAGATCCCTCTTGTTATTGAAAACCAGGCGAAAAAGCCGATCCTTATATTTGTGATTCGGGACAGGGTGTTTCTGGTGATTTCTTTTTTTATTTTTTCGCATGTACTTTCCTCCATTATAAAAAACTTATCGTGTAGATGCAATCTTCTTATTCTTGTGTTCGGTTAAAATCAACTGAAAATCTGGCGAAACGCCGGAAAACAGACAGCTTCTAAAAGACAGAAGCCAATGCTGTACAGACGACAGCTAAATGTGAAACCAAGGGGCAATCTGCAGAGCAGAAAAGCAGCCCCTTGAAAAAAGATAGTTTATTTTGCTTTTTCAATCCATTGTTTTACAACTTCAACATCAATTCCGGTCAGCTGAGCAATCTGCTCCGGAGAGTTGCCGGAATGAAGCATATGGAGAACAATTTCTTTTTGTCCAAGATTAATGCCCTCCTCAACGCCCTCTTCATATAAATCTTTCTCATAAGCCTTTTGATTAAATGATGTCAGAACCATACTGATTACCTCCGCTTTATGCTTCACCAGTACATCCCGAAGAATTCCCTTTTCAATACAGATATCCACCGCTTTCGTGACAGCGTGCTTCGGATCACTCGTTTTCTTACACTGAATCCTTACCGTATCCACAAAAATAGAATACTCTTTCAGCCGCTGGCATTTTTCCATAAGCGCAAGGTTATGTCCGTAATTGATATTCAGCATCACTGCGGTGCACTGCAGACAAGGCTGCCGATTATCGGATACAGATTCAAATGCATCCATCAATTGAAGAATCGTCTCATCTGGTTGTTCTTTTGTGCCGTTATAGAACACAAAGTATTGAGGAATCGGCAGCTTTTTTAAAGAGCTGCTGTATAAATTGATATTTTTCGTCTCAACGTATCCATCATATAATCTGGCGAGATAGATCAGTCCGCGCAATGGCATATTTGGATTATACGTGCTCTGATGCTCATAGAGATTCAGTGTCCCGCCGATCAGGAATGAAATATCATTTTTCATAGAGAGATAAACAGCGTCCTCCAGTGTATTAACTTCAAGATCATTCGGATTTTCATAGCAGGTATTATTCAATGCATTGTATAGGTCCAAAAGATCCCTCTTGTTATTGAAAACCAGGCGAAAAAGCCGATCCTTATATTTGTGATTCGGGACAGGGTGTTTCTGGTGATTTCTTTTTTTATTTTTTCTCATGTACTTTCCTCCATTATAAAAAACTTATCCTGTAGATGCAATCTTCTTATTCTTATGTTCGGTTAAAAATAACTGAAAATCTGGCGAAACGCCGGAAAACAGACAGCTTCTAAAATCAGAAGCCAATGCTGTACAGACGACAGCTAAAAAGTAAATTTATTATATCTGTATTTGTGTACAATCGCAATGCGCATATTATACAAATTGAATATTCAGAAAATTCAAACAAAAAAAGAATAGTTTAAAAATTATTAAAGAAAAATATAAAAAATGTGTTGACAACTAAAAGGGATAGTGTTACTATTAAGTCAATCCAAAAGAGATACAACAATCACACATCTCAAAAGGATATTTAACTAAAGAGCGATTCTTAATTTAGTAAGCAGTCGTTCTGTTAGATTAAAAATAAACGAACTAAGGAGGCAGAGGTCCAATGGACAGTATATCATCAGTTACATTTCAATATGTCAGTGGTACGGTAGATGCAGGTTCCTGTGAAAGAGACCTTTACCACGAAAGATAAGATCCAGTAAAAGTGAATGAAAAGATCAAATCGAAGAGATTGTAAAGCTGGATGAAAATGAAAAGATTCGACATCTACAGACGTATTGAATATAGATACCACATGTAGCCAAAGTTCCCGAACATGTGTAAAGAAACATGGATAAGGAATATCAGTTTTATATGAAGCACCCCCAGTTATAGAAAGAATAATCAAATAGGATGTTGGAATATCGTCAGATGATACTGCAGCAGCCGAAAGGTTATAGAGAGAATAACTGAAGAGAGGACTTTCATGATAGGATGATACCGATACCGAGTCGGATTTAGGTTATAGATATTGTTAAATTGAAGAACAGGAGGTTTCATATAAGCCAGTCTTAGTGAACAGACTGCTATATCAATTAACATAGGTAGAGGTCTTGCAGGAACAGAATTGAGAAGTTCCTTCGATTTATAAAATAGAATATGAAAAATTTGAATAAAAAGTAAAATGCATCTTCAATGTCAATTGAGGGTGCATTTTTTTGACATTACGGGAGTCATATGGTAAACTAGAACAAACTAGGCAATGAAGAGAAAGATACCTGTAAGGTACAGACTAAGTATAATGAGGTGAGCATAGTGGACAAGTATGAATATAAGTTGAAGACAGAACAGATGCTAAAACTTATGGAAAACGGTGCATACAACAGAGCCGCTGAGATTGCTGACAGCATTGATTGGAAGCGTGTCAGAAATGTAAATATGCTGTTAAACGTCAGCAATATATATGAAAAGATCAGAGATTACCGTAAGAGTTTTGGAGTTCTGAGAGCTGCCTATCATAGAACAGAGGGGAGCAGAAAGATATTATATCGCTTGTGCACTCTTGCGATAAAGGTTGGAAATCTGGAAGAGGCAATCGACTATTATGATGAATACGTACAGGCTGCGCCAAAAGATCCGAATCAGTACATCCTAAGATACCGCCTGTTGAGGGCACGAAGAGCTCCGATCGAGCAGCAGATCCGTGCGTTGGAGCAGTTCAAAAAAGCAGAGTATGTCGAAGAGTGGGCATACGAGCTGGCCAAGAGATATGAAGAAGCCGGGATGACAGCCGAATGTCTGGAAGAGTGTGATGATCTGATCCTGTGGTTCAGCGAAGGCAAGTATGTATACAAGGCTATGGAACTGAAGATGCGATACAAGCCATTGACTCCGCTTCAGCAGGAAAAGTATGACAGAAGGCTGGAAGAAGCAGAAAAATCTTCAGAAAGAGAAGCAGAAAAACTGATCGATCTGGGCAGAATAAAAGCTGAGGAAGAAGAAAAGCGGAGAAGAGAGCAGGAAGAAGCTGCCCGCTATACAGAGGATATGCTGGAGCGTTCAGAGCAGATCGCAGAGTCGGAGAATGTTGAACTCAGTGAGGAGGAAGTAGCAGAGCAGCTGAAAAAAGCGGAGCCGCCGAAGAAGAAGCTGGGTGATACGATGAAGCTTGGCGAGGCGCTTCAGAATCTGTTCCATACAGAAAAAGAAGAAGCGCAGGAGCAGGAAGAGCTGGAACTTTCAGAAGAGGATGCGGAAGAGTACGAAGAAGACATCGAGGAATTGACAGAAGAGGACGCAGAACCGGTGGAAGGTGATGACGAGGAGAGTACAGGGGAAGATGATTGCTCAGATCTGGCAGAAGCACTGGAAGAGATTGAGTCATTATCAGATCTGGAATTGCTGGATCAAGTGGCAGAGGAAGAAGTGATCGAAGAACCTGTAGAAGAGATCGTTGAGGAGACGATCGAGACGAAAGTTAAGGAAGTTGATCTGAAAGAATTAGAAGAGCTGGCAGAACCGGAAGTGGCAGATGCAGCAGATGTGGAAGTAATCGAGGAACCTGAAGTAGCAGAAGAGGCTGAGAAGGAAGATATGGAAAAAGAATCTATTAAATTAGAAGAAACAGAAATCAAAGAGGATGAGAGAATAGACGAGCCGGTTGACGATATACTTGATATTGATGATATTCTTGCTGAGTGGGAAGCCGCAGAGGGCAGTGTTGAACCGGAAGAAGTTCCAGAAGTGAACGAAGAGGATATAGAACAGATTGAGCGCAAGCCAAAGAGCCCGATCTTATCCCCGGATATTCAGAGGATGATCGATGAGATTGAAGGTGTGATTCCGGAAGAAGAGAGTGAGGAGATTCCGGTACACACGAGTACTCCTGTTGAACCTCTTGAGAATAAGGAGGAAGCAACAGAAGAGCTTAGAATGGAATCAGAAGAGCTGACTCTGGAGGTTGACAGTGCAGAAGATTATGAAGACCTTCTGACAGAAGACGCAGCAGAGGAACTGGAAGAGGAATTCGAAGAAGAACTGGATTACGATGATGATTATGAGGACGATTACGAATCGATTGCAGCAGGGCTGCAGGAAGAGTTCAAGCCGACGCTGAGTGATGAACCGGACGATCGTGAGATTCCGGATGAAGAGCCTGTTGAGTCGGATATTCTGAGTTCTACGACACCGCTGAGCAGAAAAGAGACTGCGAAGCTGATTGCGACAGGAAAGACTGCACCGCTTCCGATGGATGAGATTGCAGATGCATTATCGATTTCCGATACAGGATTTTTGGTACACAGCCGCTATGACCTGTCCGGACAGGGCGCAAAAAGAGCAGGGCTGACAGAAGAGCAGAAGAAGCTGTTCTCCTACTTTGTTCCGGTGCGCGGCATGAGCGAACAGCTTGTGGATGTTCTGGAGCAGGACCGCAACTGTACGAACAGAAGAGGTACATCCAATACAGGCAACCTGCTGATCGTCGGAAACAAAGGCAACGGAAAGACGGTTCTTGCGGTTGATGTGGTCAAAGCGATCCAGAAGCAGAGAAAGATCCGTCAGGGAAGAGTTGCGATCATCACCGGAGAAGCGCTGAATAAGAAGAAGATCAGTGATATCATTGCCAAGCTGTACGGCGGAGCGCTGATCATTGAAAAAGCAGGAAAATTAAGTGAAAGAACGGTTGCGAAGCTGAACAAGGCGATGGAAAAGGATACAGGTGAGATGCTGATCGTATTGGAAGAGCAGAGAAAGCCGCTGGATCGGGTGCTTTCTTCCAATAGAGAATTCAGAAAGAAATTTACAAGCAGATTGGAAGTGCCGATCTTTGTAAATGACGAGCTGGTTACATTCGGTCAGACGTATGCACAGGAGAATGGATATCGTATCGATGAGATGGGAATCCTGGCGCTGTACAGCCGTATCGATGCACTGCAGAGAGAAGATCATGCAGTGACAGTCGCAGAAGTAAAAGATATCATGGATGAGGCTATGGCGCATTCCCAGAAGGTATCTGCAAAGAAACTTGTAAAACGGGTACTTGGAAAGAATACAGACGATGCAGACCGCATTATTTTGACAGAAAAAGACTTTAATATTTAAATGGAAAGTGGAGGAAAGAGATTTCTTCCACTTTTTTTGAAAATATATACAAAAAATAAAAAAGAAGTCCTTGGAAGAATTAGAAAATTATACAAAAAACGAAAGAATGTGAGGAGATATTATTGCGCTTTTTATGTCAAACAGGTGAGGATTTGTTACATATTGTGAACTGTTATCAAAATTAGGAAATTATTGTATAAAAAGGCGTTATATGTTGAAAAACGTAGAGAAATGTAGTAAATTTAAATAGATAGACGATGTTTATGAAATTTTTATAAACATCAGGGATTGGGGATGGAAGAGGATAAGGATATTATCCAATGTTTGAAAATAAGTAACACTTAGGAGGAGAGTTTTGTGGGAAAGAGTTTGAATCAAGCAAAAGCAAATGCGGTTCGATACACGAAGAAGAAGGTTGAGCACTGGCAGGTTGTTTCCCTTGCGCTGGCCGGATACGACGCAGTTTCTATTGTGATTGCATTTTTTCTGGCACTGTGGTTTCGGTTTGACTGCAGATATTCTATGATCCCAAAGGAATTTTTGGGAGCATACCTTAAATTTATTGGTATTTATGTCATATTTTCGTTATTCGTATTTTGGCGTCTACGTCTGTACAACAGTATCTGGAGATTTGCAAGCTATAGTGAGTTAGTACGTATGATAGTTGCAACAGGTATTTCAAGTTTGTTTCATTGTACAGGTATGACGCTTTTTTTTGGCAGAATGCCGCTTTCGTATTATTTTTTCGGAACGGTGATCCAGTTTGGTATGACGCTGATGGTACGTTTTGCCTATCGTTTCGTTTTACTGGAGAGAAGTAAGCGGCGTAAAACGGAAGAGATCGCAAAAGCAAAGCGGGTACTTCTGATCGGGGGCGGAAAGGCCGGTCAGATCATCCTGCGGGATATCAAGACCGCAAAAGAGCTGAAGGATATTGTCTGCTGTATTATTGACGATAATCCGAATAAATGGGGAAGGTACATCGAAGGGGTGCCGATCGTCGGCGGTCGGGACGATATCTTATCGTGTGTGGAACGCTATAAGATCGACAAGATCATTGTAGCAGTACCGAGTGCTACGGCAGAGGAAAAAAGAGATATTCTGAACATCTGTAAAGAGACGGGATGTGAGCTGAAAAACCTGCCGGGCGTGTATCAGTTCCTGACCGGAGAGGTCAAGGTGAGCGCTCTGCGGGATGTCGACGTGGAGGAGCTGCTGGGACGGGAGCCGATCAAAGTAAATATGGAAGAAATCCATGCGTTTATTCATGGCAAAAAGGTGATGGTGACTGGAGGAGGCGGAAGCATTGGATCCGGACTCTGTCGTCAGATCGCATCGTATCAGCCGAAACAGTTGATCGTGTTTGATATTTATGAAAACAATGCATATGATATTCAACAGGAATTGAAAAAGAAATATCCGGATCTGGATCTGGTGGTCCTGGTTGGTTCCATTCGGGATTCCAGAAGGATCAATGCGGTATTTGAGACGTATCGGCCAGAGGTGGTGTACCATGCAGCTGCTCATAAACATGTACCGCTGATGGAAGACAGCCCATGCGAATCCATCAAAAACAATGCGATCGGAACGTATAAGACGGCCTATGCGGCGATGATGAACGGCTGTCAGAGATTTGTTCTGATCAGCACGGATAAGGCGGTCAATCCGACGAATATTATGGGAGCGAGCAAGCGTCTGTGCGAGATGATCATCCAGTCCTTTGACCGTATGATCAAAGAGGGCACACCGGAAAAGTTGCCAATCCTGTATGCCCATGCAGATGATGAAGACGGAGCAATGGTGCAGCAGGAATTCCCGAAAGATATCAAGACAGAGTTTGTAGCAGTCCGTTTTGGAAATGTACTGGGAAGTAATGGTTCGGTGATCCCACTGTTTAAAAAGCAGATTGAAGCGGGAGGACCGGTCACGGTGACTCATCCGGATATTATCCGTTATTTCATGACGATTCCGGAAGCAGTCAGCCTTGTTCTGCAGGCAGGAACGTATGCGCATGGCGGAGAAATCTTTGTGTTGGATATGGGAAGTCCGGTGAAGATCGATACTTTAGCAAGAAACCTGATCAAGCTGTCAGGATTGAAACCGGATGTGGATATCAAGGTGGAATATACGGGATTAAGACCGGGAGAAAAGCTCTATGAAGAGAAACTGATGGCAGAAGAAGGCTTGAAGAAGACGAGGAACGAACTGATCCATATAGGATGTCCGATTCCATTCGAAATCGAAACATTTTTGAAAGAGCTGGAGATCTTAATGGATATGGCATATACCAATGCAGAGAATATCCGTGAAAAAGTAGCTGAAATCGTGAAGACGTACCACCCGGCAGGCGAACATGGAAGCGAGAAAAAGGGTGAAGTGTATGAACGATTGCTGGGGGAAGAGAGTGTGTAAAAAGGCAATATAGGAGTAGGGCATATGTCAATTGATAAAAAGAAGATTGGAAAAATATTGAAAGTGACAGCAATTGGCACAGGAGTCACTTTTTTGGGGTTGAATATGATTGCAAAAAAGAAAAAAGGGGATTCCGTTTTTGAAAAAGAAAAAGATCAGAAAAATCCTTTTGCTGGGAAAAAAGTTGTTTTTGTAGAAGATGAAAGTGATGAAGAGAATGCAGATGGTGTCAGAGGTCATTTGGAAGCAGTTGGAGAAACTAAAAAAAGTAAAGGAATTTATGACAGATACATTAAGAGAGCCATAGATGTTGTGCTCTCTTTTGGTGGATTAGTGGTCTTATCTCCTATTTATGCGGGAATTGCAATTGCAATTAAAATAGATGATCCAGGACCTGTATTCTTTACGCAGAAAAGAGTAGGGCAGAATAAAGAATTTTTCAAAATACATAAATTCCGTAGTATGAAAATGAGTACGCCACATGATGTGCCAACTCATATGTTGGGAGATCCGGATCAGTACATTACAAGAGTTGGAAAATTTTTAAGAAAACACAGTCTGGATGAGCTTCCGCAGATTTGGGACATTTTTATCGGAAATATGTCTGTGATTGGGCCTCGTCCGGCTCTTTGGAATCAGGATGTGCTGATTGCAGAACGTGAGAAATATCACGCAAATGATGTAAAACCAGGACTGACAGGCTGGGCGCAGATCAACGGAAGAGATGAGCTGGAAATTCCTGTGAAAGCAAAATTAGATGGAGAATATGTGGAAAAAGAAAGTTTACTCTTTGATATCAAGTGCTTTTTGGGAACGATTGGTTCTGTGTTAAGTTCAGATGGAGTTGTAGAAGGTGGAACCGGAGAACTAAATAAAGCAGGAATAGAGGATGAGAGAGATATTTCGCCGGAAAAGGCAGCACAGCAAATTAAAGCCGGCGCAAAAGTTATGGGGGCTTTATCTGCTGTTATGCTGGGAATGGCAGGGATTGTTAGCTGGATATTTTTCCGTAAAGATACAACAAAATCAGATAAAAAGAAGCATACTGCATTAAAAAGATGGGTGCTGTTAGGTATCATTTTTGAAAGTATTGCAATTGCATTCGTTAATATTAAGAGACGGGTAAAAATGGGAGATGACTTTGTGAATGACAGTTCTGAAGAAGGGGAGAAAACAATTCAACCAGTGGGAAACATGGGATGCAAAAAGGTGCTGATCACAGGTCAGGGAAGCTATATTGGAACAGCTGTGGAATGTTGGTTATTGAAAGATAAAGATCATTATCAAGTAGATACTTTAGATATGCAAGATGAGACTTGGCGAGACACAGATTTTTCCCAATATGATGTGATTTATCATGTTGCAGGAATTGCACATGCAGATGTAGGAAACGTAACAGAAGAGCAGAAACAGTTATACTATAAAGTTAATACAGATTTGACAATAGAAGTTGCGGAAAGAGCCAGACAGGCAAAAGTAAAACAGTTTATATTTATGTCATCTATGATAGTATATTCTGGATGTAAAGAGAATTTTATTACCTCAGAAACTGAGCCTTGTCCTTTGAATTTTTATGGTGATAGCAAATGGCGGGCAGATCAGAAAATACAGGAAATGGATGCAGAGAACTTTAAAGTTGTAGTATTACGTCCGCCTATGATTTATGGAAAAGGATCAAAAGGAAATTATCCTCAATTAGCTAAATTAGCATCGAAATTGCCGGTGTTTCCAATCGTAAAAAATCAAAGATCCATGCTTCATATTGATAATCTGTGTCAGTTTGTGAAATTGATGATTGACAACGAAGAACACGGAGTGTTCTTCCCGCAAAACGGAGAATATTCGAATACGTCTGATATGGTGCAGATGATTGCGGAAGTAAAGGGACATAGAATTATCATGATTCCATTCGTTGGCATATTCATAAAACTGTTGGAAAAGATCCCGGGGAAAATAGGAGGATTAACGATAAAAGCATTTGGAAATTCTTCTTATGACATGAGTATGAGTGAATATAAGGAAAACTATAGGGTGAACAGTCTGAGCAAATCAATTGTTTTAACAGAGGGTACCCATCTGGAGGAATAGAAAATGCCAAAGAAAAAACACATTTTAGTAGTAAGTCAGTATTTTTATCCGGAATCATTTCGTATCAATGATATTTGCGCTGAATGGGTGAAAAGAGGATATCAGGTAACAGTATTAACAGGAATTCCAAATTATCCACAAGGAAAATATTATAACGGATATGGTTTAACGCATAAAAGAACAGAAGAATGGAATGGCGTAAAAATTGTACGAATTCCGCTGACAGCGCGAGGAGACAGTTCCATTGGTCTTGCCTGCAATTATCTGTCATTTGTAATTTCTGGTTATATTTGGAAGTGTCTGACAGAAATTAAGGCAGATTATGTATTCACATTTGAAGTGTCACCTATGACGCAAGCGTTGATAGGTGTGTGGTATGCTAAAAAGCATAAAATTCCTCATTATCTTTATGTGCAGGATCTCTGGCCGGAGAATGTCGAGATTGTAACGGGAATTCATAGCCCGCTTGTGTTGAAACCGATTGGAAAAATGGTGGATTATATCTATGAGCATTGTGATCATATTTTTGCGACTTCTCCAAGCTTTGTAAAAGAGATACAAAAGCGCTGCCGGGGTAAAAATAAAGTGAGTTATTGGCCACAATATGCCGAAGAATTCTACTGTCCTGCAGAAAAGAAATATACACCCGAAATTCCAGATGATGGGATGTTCAAAATTATTTTTACCGGAAACATCGGACAGGCACAAGGTCTGGAAATACTTCCAAAAGCAGCACAGAAATTAGAAAACGTGAAATTTGTAATTGTAGGTGATGGAAGAAATAAAGAAAACTTTTTGGCAGAAATCAATCGATTAGATGTACAAGATAAGTTTATCATGATTGACAGACAGCCACAGGAAAAAATACCGGAGTTATTAGCATGTTGTAATGCGGCCTTTGTTTCTTTTATGGATAATGAATTGTTTACCAAAACAATTCCAGCAAAATTACAATCTTATATGGCATGTGGAATGCCGATTCTTGCATCTGCATCTGGAGAGACAAAACGTGTTGTAGAAGAAGCTGAGTGTGGTCTCTGCAGTGAGATTGGAGATGTGGATGGATTGTGTCAGATTATTGAAAAAATGAAGGAAAAAGATTTACAAGAGATGGCAGAGAAATCCAGAGGATATTATTTAGATAATTTTGAAAAGAAAATGCTTATGGATGAGATGGAAGAGTATTTATAAATAGCATCAATTAAATAAAAAATTCGAAACGCAATTTGGCACTTTTAATATTGTAATGGATGTTGTATTACAGACGCACTTTTCAAAGTTGCTATTAACGTATTTAATCTCTGTGAATACTAGGTTACAGTTTTTACCATTCTTAAATAGTTTATAATGAGTTTTATCAATTTATGTTTTATCCATTCTTAGAAGAAAAAGGCTGGATTGGCTTTTAAAGAAGAAATCAGAGAGAGGTCGTTAGATGTTTTTATATGTAATAATTCAATTCTTAGTGGGAACAGATTAACATTTGCTATAAGGGAAACTCAAGTACTATAGAAGGCTTCTAGTGGTGGATAATCCTGTTAGATATTAAGAGTTAGGAATTATTAAGTAAAAAGTTATTTTTTAAATAAATTTTATTTTTTGTAACTTAGATAACTCTGCACAAATATATAAAATGCAATTTTTTGTGCAAAATAAATAAGAAAGTAGAGAGATAATATATGATACCACATATTATTCATTTGTGTTGGTTTGGAAAGGGAAAATATCCCAAATTAGCTGAAAGGTGTATTGAAAGTTGGAAAAAATATCTTCCTAATTATAAAATTATGGTTTGGAATGAAGATTCATTTAATGTTGATTTGTGTGAATATACAAAAACTGCATATCGAGAAAAAAAATGGGCATTTATTAGTGATTATGTACGTTTATATGCACTTGAAAAATACGGTGGAGTATATATGGATACAGATCTTGAAGTGATTCGAGATTTCTCAGAATTATTAGAAAAAAATGATTTTGTGTCTTCAACACTAGAAGGTGGATTGATAACTGCTGGTTTTATTGCATCTATTCCGTGTCATCCATATATTGTAGCTTTGAAGAAAAAATATGATACTGGATATTTTAAAAGAGATGACGGAAATATAGAATTTTGTATGAATCCATTGATTTTTACAAGGATTGCAAAGGAAATGTATAGATTTAAAATTAGCAATGAAGGATTTGTAGAGAATAAAAACTTTATGATTTATCCTCTCGAATATTTTATGCCATATAGAAAAAGTTTATTTTCCAATGCCCCTTATGAGCATAAGCAGTATATGATTACACCAAATACATATGCGATTCATCATGATATGGGGTCATGGGGGAGTGAAAGCAAACTGAATTGGTGGAAGAGAGCTTTGGCGAGACAAATAATCCCAAGAAAACTTTATTTAAAAATGAAAGAAAATAAGTTTAAAGAAATATTGAGATAATAGTTAAAGAAAATAATAGGGTAGGAAGGTGTGAATTTGTAAATGAGGTTAACTATTCCTAAAATATCTCAGAAAGAAATAATATTATTGGGATTTTTTATATTAAGCTTTTTTAATTCGGTGGCAATATTAGCGTTTTTTGCATATTTATTGACAAGTGCCTGTTTTTCAATTGAAAATGGTATTAAGGGATTAATTTTAATTGCTATCAGAACAATAATTAATCCAGCAATAGCAGTTGATATAAGTTCAGTACAGCTAGCCAAGTGGTTGATGATTTTTGGTTTGAGTATTTTGATTATTTATAAATCAAAGAATATCAAAAAGAAAGTTGCGGTAAAGCGGTTTATAATTATAGAAACTCTGTTTTGTATATTTATTTGTTATATATCTTTATTTAATAGTTCGTATCCTATAGTCTCAATATTCAAATGTTTTTCATATGGATTTGTTTTTATAAGTGTTGTGATAGGGGTTTCAAGCACATGTGATAGAGTAAAATGGGAAGACGTTTTATATCGTTATTTATCCATACTTATGTTGGGAAGTATTGTGTGTTCTCCGTTATCTTTTTCACATTATTCAAGTGCTAATTGGTTTATGGGGTTAACAAATCAATCACAAATGTTTGGAATAATGGCTGCGCTTTATTCAGCATTACTGCTATTACAGATAATGAGAGGCAATAGAGGAATATTACAGTATTGCTTACTCTTAGCAGTTGCAGTTTTGACTTTTTTCAGCGGATCAAGAACAGGGATGATTGCAGTAGTAATATGTATTGGATATAGTTTTTATATTGAGGTTTTTGTAAATAAACGTATCTTCATTCTTATCATAGTTATTGCTGTTACCGCAGTAATTACATTTAATTATAGTGATGAAGTATATGGTGTTTTTAGAGAATTTATATTGAAAGATTCAGCCGGAACAAACGATTCAGCAGTATCTTTAGAAAGTATAACTTTATCACGGCATGGACAATACGAAGGATTTTTAACTAAATATAACAATAATCCGCTATTTGGTTCAGGATTTATGGTGCCATTTATGCCAGGTATCCAAGATTGGTCATTTTCATTTGGATTATTGGTTGAAAATGGAAACTTAGTATATTCTGTATTAGGGGATTTGGGAATTATTGGTTTTATATTTTTTTGTACAACATACGGTTATTTGTTGTTTAAAGGGAGAAAAAAACAAGGAAGATTGATTCTTTTTATTGCACCTTTTTTGATTTGCATGGGTGAAATGGTGTTTTTTAGTACAAATAATAATGCCATTCTATTGTATGTTATGTTAGCTGTATTTCTTACATAATTATGGAGGACAAAATGAAAGTATGCTATTTGACAAATATTCCCTCGCCATATCGAGTGGATTATTTTAATGAATTAGGTAAATATTGTGAACTTACGGTATTCTTTGAAAAAAGGAGATCAAATGAAAGAAATGTAGAATGGGGGCATGATGAATTTAAGACATTTAAAGGTGTTTTTTTAGATGGTATTTCGGTTGCTACAGATGCTGCTTTTTCATTAAAAGGAATTGCCGCGGTTAAAAAAAATAAGTATGATATTGTTATTAGTACTAATTATCATACACCGACAGGTATATTACAGATTGTAAAAATGAAACTGTTGAACATCCCATATTTTATAGAGGCAGATGGTGGAGTTGCTGGTACAGGAAATGGTGTGAAAGAAAAATTAAAACGAAAAATTCTTGAGGGAGCAAAGTTGTATTTTAGTACAAGCGAAGCATGTGATAAGTATTTTTTGACTTATGGAGCAAATAAAGAACAATTAAGACGATATCCCTTCACTTCTATTCATAGATGTGAATTAGTTAAAAGTATTGTTACTAAGGAACAAAAAAATACATTACGAGATGAATTGGGAATAGCAGAAGAAAAAGTTATTCTTTCAGTGGGGAGATTTTCTTATCAAAATGGGTATGGAAAAGGGTTTGATACATTAGTAAGAGTGTGTGAAGCACTTCCTAAAGAATTTGGGGTATATATTGTTGGGGATGAACCTACTAAGGAGTTTATAGAATTAAAAAAAAGTAAAAATTTAACTAATCTACATTACGTTTCCTTTAAGATTAAAAATGAAGTGATGAGATATTTTCAAGCAGCGGATATTTCAGTATTATTGTCAAGAGGCGAAGCATGGGGGCTTGTTATAAATGAATCAATGTCAAATAGTACGCCTGTAATTGCTACAAGATCATGTATTGCAGGCTTAGAACTAATTAAACATGGAGAAAATGGATATCTTGTTGATGTAGATGATGATGTAACAATAAAAAAATTTCTTATGGGGTTTTTTTCAGATAATGAAAAGAGATGTTCAATGCAAAAAGCTTGTCTTCGTACAGCACAAGAATATACGATTCAAGCAATGGCAGAAAAACATATAGAAATATTTAAGGACTATTATCAAAATGGGTGATTAGAATGAAAATTGTATTTTTTACTCCTACATTACAAATAGGTGGATATGAGAGGGTTATAGTGACGTATGCAAATTATATTGCTGAAATGCTGAATGAAGAGGTAACAATTATTTGTGGAAATAGTAATGGTGATTTAAAAAAAGAAATATCGCAAGTAGTAATGGTAATAGATTTGCAATGTAGAACAAAGATGCTTTTATTTAAATTAGCAGAGTATTTTCGAAAAAATCAGCCAGATATATTTTATTCGGGATTTCGTATTTATAATACTATTGCAATTTTAGCATGCAAGATAGCTCAAAATAATATTACTAAAATATATATTAGTCAACATGGATTCGAATATCAAAAGAAGTATAAACGATTTATTCATAAAATGATTCAAAAAAATGCAGATGGTTTTATAGCAGTAACAGAAAGCTTGAAAGTATTTGAGCAAAAAGAATTGGGGTTGAACTGTCCATCATGCGTGATTGGAAATCCAGTTGTTTCATCTGGTAAAATAATCACCCCTGTTACAGATAGATGGTTTGATGATGAAACACCGATTATTTGTGTTTGTGGTCGTTTATCAGAAGATAAAAATGTTGATTTGGCAGTGCAAATTTTGAAAAAACTTCATGAAAGATCATATAATATAAAAATGATTATTCTTGGAGATGGACCAGAATTAAAACATTTGAAAATGATGGCTAATAAATATTTTTTGTCAGATTATATTCGATTTCAAGGGTTTGTGAGTAATCCTATAGATTATATGTCGAGATGTTCTGTTTATTTGCATACATGTGATAGAGAAGGATTTGGAAATACGGTTGTTGAAGCTTTATATGCTGGATTACCGGTGGTAACTACTGATTGTGGGGGGCCAGTTGATATAATTGAAAGAAATAAATATGGTGTAACTTTTGGAAATGGACGTAGTATTTCTGCAGCTACTGATGGTGCAGAGGCTATAATAGATGTTTTAGAAAAAAAATGGAATGTAATAGAATTGAGAGAAAAAGCATTATCGTATTCTATAGAAAATATTGTGCCATCCTTGATGGAGTTTATAGGTAATCGATAAATATTTTTAATGTGAATGTGGAAAATTTTCTGCTATATAAGAAAAAAATAGGTTAGTATTCAGACGTGCCATAGAATGTTAGGTTTTGTGGTGGTATGATCTCGAGAGGCTTTCCAGTGGCAGTGTTATAGGGATTTTTGTAATGATAGATCAATCCTTTATATTAGATGTGGCTTGTATTTCCTTTTTCTGGTAACTCTACAAAATATTTCATATCAGGGAGAGAATCGTTCGGACAGGAGAGATAACCATAAGTGTTGTAACTGACTTAGTTAAGTGTGCTTTTTGTTTATGGAATTGTATGGAATCAAAGTTTTGAAAATGGAACTGGTTTATGAGGATTCCGTACAAGCTGGCAGAAGCAAAGTTGGAGTCATCTCCGATGGATTTATTTTTATCATTAAGAAAATCAATGAATATAAGTGAAGTAAGAAACCCTAGTAAAATCAATGAGCCTAAATACTTGTCAAATGTCTAGAAGAAGTTTAGTGTAGGAGAAAAATAAAATGGTGAAAAGAAGAATTCGAGGGATGGTTTTATGGTTAATAAATCATTTATTAGTTGGTAATCGATTTTGGGATTTTAAACGGTGGATTTTAAATAGTGTAGGAATTTCTGTAGGTAAAGGAACAAAAATTGTTGCACCAATAAAAATAGGTGTATGCGGTGATTTATCGATAGGAGAGAATTGTTGGATCGGGAAAAATTGTTGTATATATGGAAATGGAAGAGTTACTATTGGAAATAATTGTGATCTTGCACCAAATGTAGATTTTGCAACAGGAACACATCAGGTTGGAACACATGAACGTAGAGCAGGAGAAGGATATTGTGAGTCAATTCAAATTGGAAATGGTTGCTGGATTGGATTGAAGAGTACGATTTTGAGCGGCGTAATAGTAGGCGATGGGACGATCATTGGAGCAGGGGCAGTAGTGACAAAATCGGTTGATGGAGATGTTATTATTGGAGGTGTTCCAGGAAGTGTTATAAGACAGCTTTAAAAGTGGGAAAGGATTAAATCTATGAAATTAAGTATAATAGTACCTCTTTATAATAAAGAAAAAGAAATTAAGCACACTTTAGATACTCTATTTAATCAATCTTTTTCGGACTTTGAAGTGATTATTGTGAATGATGGTTCTACAGATAACAGCGCGGAAATTGTAAAGGCATATCATAATGAAAAGATACGTTTATTTAACCAAGTGAATGGTGGTGCGGCTACGGCAAGAAACAAGGGGGTGGAATTAGCTAAAAGCGAGTGGATTGCATTTTTGGATGCAGATGATGAATGGAAAAGCAATTATTTAGCAAAAGTTGTGAATGCAATCGAAGAATATCCCGAGGCAGTATTAATTGGAACAAACTATGAAATTATTGAAAATGGAGAGAAGATAGTTTTGGATTATCCAATGATAGGAAAAGGAACGGGAGTTTTAAAAAACTATTTTATATCAGGCAGAGAGTATACACCATTGTGGACATCAGCAGTAGTGATGAAAAAAGATGTATTTCAACAATTGGGGGGATTTCCCATGGAATGCAAAACGTGTGAAGATGTTGATTTGTGGTGTAAAGTGGCACTGACAGGTCAAATAATATATATTAATGAACCACTTGCAGTATATAATCGAGGCAATATAAGTATGTTATCAAAGTCGAAAGATACAACATGTTATTATCCTTTTTTAGATGATTATGAACAGTATATGAAGGACGGAGATGATTTATTAGGATCAGTAAGGGATTATGTTGTTTATCGCCAATTAGTTGCGGTATCATTTCAATTATTTAATACAGGTAATAAAAACTTAGCAAAATTAATTTTAAAAAAAATTAAATATCCTAGGATTTATTATAAAAAATATTTGTTTTTAAAAGTAATGAACCATATGCCAATATGGATAATTAATTTGTATACAAGATATTTAACGAAAATAATACATAAAGGAATGTGAGGAATAAAAATGAACTTTAATCCAGAGAAAATTAAAGTTATAATTTGGGATTTAGATGAAACATTTTGGAGTGGAACTATAAGTGAAGAAACAATTTCTATTCCAGAAGAAAATATTAAGTTAATAAAAACATTAACTTCATTAGGAATTGTTAATTCAATTTGTTCAAAAAATGATATGGAAATCGTGAAGAAACAATTACAGGAAGTAGGAGTTTGGGAATATTTTGTTTTTCCATCGGTTAATTGGGAACCAAAAGGAAAAAGAATTCAACAACTAATTTCGAATATGAATTTAAGAGCTGCAAATGCCTTATTTATCGATGACAATGTGAGTAATTTAAATGAAGCAAATTACTTTTGCAATGACTTAATGATTTCAACTCCAGAGTTCATTCCAGAGCTAATTCAGTGGGCAAATGGGAAAGATGAAAAAGATCCAGAACATTTAAGATTGAAAAGATATAAAGTTCTTGAACAAAAAAAGAATATTAGAGAGCAATCGGAATCAAATCAGGCATTTTTGGAACAATCAAATATTCAAATAGTGATTGAGAGTAAGTGTGATAAAGAAGTAGAAAGAATTCATGAACTCATATCAAGAACAAATCAATTAAACTATACAAAGAAAAGAATTTCAATTGAAGAATTAGAAAATATAATTAAACAAGAAGAGTATGATTGTGGGTATATAAGTGTTAAAGATAAATATGGGGACTATGGAATAGTGGGATTTTACGCATTGCGAAATTTAGAACTTGAACACTTTTTATTTTCATGCAGAACTTTAGGAATGGGAATAGAACAATATGTATATGCATATTTAAAATTTCCAAAGTTAGATGTTGAAGGTGAAGTAGCAACGAAACTTGATAAAAGTATGCCTAAATGGATTCATAAAGTTGATTCTTTTGAAGAGGAACAACAAAGTGAAAATGATGAGAGCCAATATAAGATCCTTATGAAGGGCCCTTGTGATATGATGCAATTATTTACTTTTATAAAAGATAATGATTCAAAGATAGATTGGGAGTTTACCTATGTTGGAAATAAGGGGAATTCAATAGAACAGCATAATCATACAGAGTGTATTAGAGAAGCATTTAGTATTTCTCAACAACAAATTGATATGTTGGTTAAAGAATTGCCATTTGCTGATTCTAATATGTTTTCAAAAAGAATTTATTCTAGCAAATATGATATTGTATTTTTGAGTTTGTTAACGGATGGTGGATTAGGAATGTATCGAAGAAAGAATACTGGAGAAATTATTGCGTTTGGACAGTATTATTATCCACTAACAGAAGAAAGATATTGGTCAGGATTTATTTCAGGAGAAATACCAGCTGCAGAGGTAAAATTTACAAAAGAAATGTTACAAGATTTTTCTGAACAATATGAATTTGTTGGTAGAATTTCTGCTGATAGGGTAGTTGATAATATCAAATTTATTAGAGAAAAGTTGCCTAAAGAGACACTTCTGGTATTAATGTTAGGTGTAGAAATACCATTTGAAAATAATAAACTTGCTGCATATAATGATAGACATGATTTCCATAAAGAACTTAACGGTAAAATTAGAAATATGGTAGAGAATACAAGAGGAATACGATTGATTGAATTTGGAAATTATGTGAAGAAACAAAGCGATTTTTATAATAATATCAATCATTTTATAAAACCTATTTATTATCATATTGCTTCAGAAATGATACAGATTATTAAAGAGTATACTAGCATCAATTTAAAAAATGATAATTTATTAAGATCTTATTTATCATTTATTAGACAAGTAGTAAGAAAAATTTTGAAGTTAGATAAGTTTAACAGATAATGGTGAAAGAGAGGTGGTAGAATGAAACAACATTATGTTTTGTATCAACATGCAGGAAGCGGAAATCATGGATGTGAAGCATTGGTACGAACTGTGATTTCAACAATAAATAATATCTGTAATGAAGCAACATTTTCTTTGGTTTCAAGTGATATTGAAGCAGATATTAGGTATGGATTAGATGAAATAGAAAATTTAGAATTAATTGCTTTAAATAAAAAAATAACAAAGGGAAATTTAAATTGGATGGCATTGCAATTAGGCAAATTACTTCATTTAGATACTATGAAGTTGAATGCCTCATTTAATACAACTTGGATGAAACAAAAAGATACAGTTTACATTGCTATCGGAGGGGATAACTATTGCTATAATAAAGGAAAAGCATTTATTTCAATCGATAATGCGATTAAAGGAAAAAAGATATTATGGGGATGCTCGGTTGAACCAAACGACATTGATATTGAACTGATCCAACATTTGAAACAATTTGAAGTGATTAGTGTAAGGGAGCCACTTTCACTTCAAGCATTGACTAATGCAGGGCTGACTAATGTTATTTATGCTCCTGATACAGCATTTCTTCTTCCGAGTATGAGTATAAGTCAGGAAAAAAAGCAACATTATATTGGCATTAACATTAGTCCAATGATTTTAAATTATGCAAGAAATGCAGATATAGTTATAAAAAATTATCAAAAGTTGATTCATTTTATTTTGGAATCGACGAATATGAATATCATGTTTGTTCCACATGTGATTTCTGAAAATAATGATGATAGGATTGCAATTAAGCAATTAGTGAGTGATTTAGATATCCCTGAGAAGCGTTATATGATTGTCCCTGATCAAAATTGTATGGCATTAAAAGGGTGGATAGGCTTATGTGATTTCTTTATTGGTGCAAGAACACATTCTACAATTGCAGCATATTCACAAGGTATTCCTACGTTAGTAATGGGATATTCAATAAAATCAGCAGGGATAGCTGAAGATTTGTTTAAGACAAATAAAAACTATGTGATTAAGGTGAATTCACTTGAAGATGAAAAAGCATTGGTAAATTCGTTCAAATGGATGCTTGATAATGCAGAGACAATTAGAGAGAAATTAAAAATTATGATTAAAGAAAAACAAGAACAGATATTTAGTGCATATCAAAAAATTATCAAAAAATAGGGAGTGTTATATGTTATTAGCGGTGTTAATAGTCTTTGCATTCGTTGGGGCGTGGTCAATAGTTGTAATTACTATTGATATTGTATTTAAGGTTCAGAAAAAATTATCACATAAACGAATTATTAGTTGGGATGATAGAAAACAATGGGAGGCGGCAATTACTAAGTGTGCGGAAAAGTGGTTGAACAAGATGCCAACAATTCCACTCAAAGATGAAGAGCGTTTGATTATTATAGATATTTTAAAAAAACAATATAAGCATAGTGCCCTTCAAAATTGGCAATACGCACAACTTATCAGTGGAGTCTATGAGAATGGGGAAAAAGGAAAATCGTCATTTAATTTTAAGACATTTAAAATTACTGAAATTGATGATGGATATGCTGTGTACCAAGCCTGGAAAGCAGGGATGTTGGATGATTCGGATGCAATTAGTTTAACTGAAAAATTTATTGATATTGTAAAAAAAAGAATCAAAGGGAATGGATTGATTGAATATAGAGAAGGGTTTGGTGATATTTGCATCGTTGACACAATTGCATTTGTTTGTCCTTTATTAGTGCGTTATGGTGTGAAAATAGAGAAAATAGAATATATTGAACTTGCCATGAAGCAGATTAAAACTTATTATTCCTATGGTTATCTTGAGGAATATGGTTTGTATGCACACGGTTATAATTCACGCTTAGGAGTTCCTTGTGAATCATTTGGGTGGGGGAGAGGTACTGGGTGGTATTTACTTGGTATACTATATTGTTATCATGAAATAAATATTAAACCAGAAAAAGAGTGGCTTAGTGAAAAAATAATTGAAGCGGCAAATAATATTTTGAAATATCAGCAAAAAGATGGGGGATGGAGTACGCAACTTGTTAGTAACTGGAATTATGACAGTAGTGCAACGGCAATTTTTGGTACATTCCTTTACAATGTTTATAATATCGTTAAAGATGAGAAATATAAAATAGCAGGAGATAAGGCGCTTGCTAAGCTTATGACTTCAACGAGAGAAGACGGAGCAGTTGAGAATTGTGAGGGAGCTTGTTTTGGACTTGGAAAATATTCTGTTAGATATGGTATTAGTCCGTTTGTACAAGGAATGGTACTGGATATGATTGCGTCCCAAAAAGCAATAAATAAAGAGCAAATGTGAGGAAATTGTCAAGATGGTATTATTGAACGAATAGAATGATAGGTGGAGGAAAAAGATGAATAATGAAAGTAGGACAATTAACTCAGTTAGAAATACAATATTCAGTGTGATAGGACAAGGAATATCTATTCTTTTGAGTTTTGTTGTCCGATTTGTATTTATTAGATGTTTGCCAACGGAATATTTAGGCTTGAATGGTTTATTTACGAGTGTTTTAACGATTTTATCTCTCGCAGAACTTGGGATTGGTACAGCTATTATTTATAGTATGTATAAACCTATTGCCGAACACGATCAGGAAAAAATTTGCGTTCTTATGCGGTTATATGAAAAAGTATATTCGGCTATAGGTTTTTTTGTGGCTATTGCGGGAGTGGCGATTTCTCCGTTTTTAAATCAATTTATCAAGGACATGCCAGATATAGATGGGCTTAAAGGTATTTATTTTATTTTTCTTTTTGATACAGTTGCATCTTATTTTTTTGCATATAAAAGAGCACTTATTTCGGCAGATCAAAGAGAAGCAGTGTTGTCCATAAATCATTTATTATTTATTTTAATCAAAAGTATCTCACAAATCATAACTTTAGTATTATTTAAAAATTTTTACATTTATTTGGTTATTCAGGTTGTGTGTACCTTAGCGGAAAATATTAGAGTGTCTATTCTTGTTGATAAACTTTATCCTTTTTTGAAAAAGTATAAAGGAAATGGAAAATTGTCTAAAGATGAAACCAAAAGTATCATTGATAATGTTAAAGCGCTTTTTATATACAAAGCTTCATCAGTATTTTTAGGAGGAATTGATAATCTTATTATTTCTTCGCAGATAGGAGTTATTTGTGTTGCGATTTATTCTAATTATACACTAATTATTAATTCACTTACTAATGTAATCAATATGTTTACAACATCTATTACTGCAAGTATTGGGAATTTTATGGCGACAGAAAAAGAAGTAGGTCAAAAAAAATTGTTTGAACGAGTAGTATTTATTAATTTTTTATTATTTGGATTTTCATCTGTTTGTTTGTACACTCTGCTTAATCCATTTATTGAAATATATAGTGGAAAAGATATGCTACTCTCTAGCTATGCAGTTATTCTTATAGTGCTCAATTTTTTTATTATGGGTATGATGAGTCCTATATGGACATTTAGAACAACAATGGGATTATTTATTTATGGAAGGTGGAGACCGGTAATTTCAGCGGCAATTAATTTTGTGTTGTCTATGGTTTTTGCACAGTTTTGGGGAATTGAAGGAGTGTTAATTGCAACTGCTATTTCGCGTATTACGACAAATTTGTGGTATGATCCATACATAGTGTATAAAAAAGGATGGAATATGTCTCCAATCAGCTACTATATTATGTTCATGAAATATAGTGGTGTTGTTATTGCGATAGCTGTGGGTATATCCATATTAAGTAACATAATTTATTTTGAATCATCCATTTGGGGATTTATGTTGCGATTGTTATTTGTGGTAATTTTGACAACTCTTATGTTTGCAATTGTTGTATTTTGTAATCCAGATAAAGAGTATTTTCGAGATATAGTATATAGATTGTTTTTGAAAGTGAGGACAAAGTCATGAATATGAGGAGTTTCTTAATAAAAAACAAAGACGTTACTATTATTAGTAACAATTGCTTTGCGGGTATGTTTTATAAACGATATGGGATAAAATTTAACAGTCCAACAATTGGTTTGTTTATACGTTCTTCAGACTATATTACATTTTTGGAGTATCTTCCACAGATTGTAAAAGGAGATTATTTTCTGAAAGAAAAAATAGAAACAAAAGTAAAGTGGCCGGTGGGATTACTTCATATAAACCAGTGCAATAGGGATATAGAAAAATTTTTATGCATTATACTAATTTTAAAGAAGCAAAGACAAAATGGGACAGGCGAATATCTCGAGTGGGGACGGAATTAGAGCAAATAATTATTGTGTTTATACATACTCCATCTTTAATAGAAGATGATTTAAACAGATTTGAAAATATTCAATATGGAACAAAAGTCTTTGCTTATGATAAAGATAAAATTGGTCTGAGAAAATTAAAAAATGTTAAGTGCTGTGCTATAGATGCTTTTCATTGGGAACCTGAATTTAGTTGGGATTTTCTAAAGATGTCAAAAAGTATAGGTATGAAAAAAGTGGTGAACAATATTAGAAAGGAAGGGTTATGAAAAAGGTTATTTGTATTCCATTTGCTTATGATAAAACAATGTATTCAGGGGTTAATGTATCGGAAAAAGCAGAAAAAATCAAAGTGTATTTAAAAAATGCAGCGGTTGCATTATGTTCTGCAAAGCAGTTTAACAAAGAGTGCGATGTGGTGTTTGCTACTAATATATCGTTAGAACAAATTCCAAAAGAAATTCGGAGGATTTTTGATGACAATGAGATATTAATATGGAATATTCCATTTGATCGATATCGTTTTGCATCAAATTATAAGTGGTCGTTAGCTTTCTATAAACTTTGTGTTCTTTCGTATCTTATAGAAAAGGAGTGGGATTATATATGTTATATGGATACTGACGTGTACATTCAAGATAAATTGGATTCAGTGTGGGATGAATGTAATTACAATGTTTTATTGTATGATATCAATCATGGAATGAATACGGAAGAATATGTTGCAATTAATGATGAATTTACTAATTTTTTAGGAAATAATGCAATGCCAACACATTATGGAGGAGAGTTTTTTGCTGCAAATCTTGAAAATGCAAAACAATTTGAAAGTTTAACATTGAAAGTATATAAAGAAATTCAAGAGCGTGCGATTATTACGACTAAAGGAGATGAATTTATTGTTAGCCTTGCTGCAAACCAGATGAGGGATAGGATTAAAAATGCAAGTCCTTATATATATCGTTTTTGGACAGGGAGTAATTTCCGTCTAATTTCTACTTGCTACGAGTATAATCCTGTAGTCGTTTTACATATGCCTGCTGAAAAAGAAAAGGGAATTATAACACTTTTTGATAGGTATTTTTCAAAAGGAATAGTACCTTCTAATAAAAAAGTTTGGAGGATTTGTCGTCTTAGTCATCAATCTATTTGGGAGAAAATTGCGGTTTTAGTTATAAAAAAAATAAAAAACAAATAGAGGTTAGTTTATAGAGTATTATGTTGACTGGAAAAGGAGAAGTAAAATGAGTACTTTTAAAGATAAAACACTTTTAATTACGGGGGGAACAGGTTCTTTTGGAAACGCTGTTCTCAATGGATTTTTAGAAACCGATATCAAAGAAATCCGTATTTTCTCACGTGATGAGAAAAAGCAGGATGATATGAGACATGAGTTCCAGGCAAAAATGCCGGAAGCATCAAATAAGATTAAGTTCTTTATTGGGGATGTTCGTGACTTGGCATCTGTAAAGAATGCGATGCATGGGGTAGATTATACCTTCCATGCAGCAGCTTTAAAACAGGTTCCATCTTGTGAGTTTTTCCCGATTGAAGCTGTAAAGACGAATGTACTCGGTACAGAAAATGTATTAACAGCTGCAATTGAAGAAGGTGTAAAATCTGTTATCTGTCTTTCTACAGATAAAGCAGCTTATCCGGTGAACGCAATGGGGACAAGCAAGGCAATGATGGAAAAAGTCATTGTAGCCAAATCAAGAACCGTAGATCCGGAAAAAACAAAAATCTGCTGTACTCGTTACGGAAACGTTATGTGTTCCCGTGGATCAGTAATCCCGCTTTGGATTGAACAGATCAAAGCAGGGAATCCGATTACCATTACAGAACCTTCTATGACAAGATTCATTATGAGCTTGGAAGAAGCGGTGGATCTGGTCCTGTTTGCATTTGAAAATGGGACAAGCGGAGATATTCTGGTACAGAAAGCGCCTGCATGTACGATTGAAGTGTTGGCAAAAGCTGTGACAGAATTGTTTGAACCAGGACATGAAATCAAAGTGATTGGTATCCGTCATGGAGAAAAGATGTATGAGACATTACTTACAAATGAAGAATGTGCCAATGCAGTGGATATGGGTGAGTTCTACCGAGTACCATGCGATAAGAGAGATTTGAATTACGATAAGTATTTTAAGGATGGAGATACAGAGAGAAATACATTGACAGAATTTAACTCCAGCAATACAGAGTTATTGGATGTAGAGCAAGTGAAAGAAAAATTATTGACACTGCAGTATATCAGAGATGAATTAGCAGAGTGGGAGAATCGATAATTAGGTGATTTTTAGTTATACCGTAGGATGAAGAGGGATACTTTTGATTAACAAAAAGAATAAATCGATTATATTTGTTACAATATCTTTGCTTTGTATAATTCTTTCTATTGTTATTTACATATTGGAAAAAAGTGGTGGAAGTTTTTCTTCACTTGTTACTGTTTTTAAGAGATGGCATCTTAAGGAAACTGTCGATATAGTAGCTATTCTGTCTGGAATTTCAGGTATATTAGTGGGGATAGCCAGTATTCGGATTTCTAATCTTGGGGCAGTAAAAGAATATTTTCAGCAGGGAGATGCAAAAGAATATGCAGAAGCCAGGAAGAATTTATATCAAAAATTTGATGCTGGAATAAAAATAAACAAGGATGATAGAGATGCAAGTAATGTAATTTCATTTTTTCACTTCTGGGGGATGATGGTAGAGAAAAAATATTTACCAATATGGGTTTTTGAAAGTGCTTCTGGTCAGGCTGTAATACGATTGTATGAAGGATTACAAGACATGATAAAAGAACGCAGACGGGATAATCCTAATTATGGAGAATATTTTGAATGGTTATACAGGAAATGTAAATCGAAAAAAAGAAAACCATTAAAAAAAGACATTGCAACAGAGCATGTTCAAGTCAGGAATTACACCAGTTTTTTGAGCCAGAAGGAATTAGAAGAAATAGGGTTTTGCAGTTATGGTACGAACGTTAAAATCAGCAGATATGCAAGAATCTACAGTCCAGAAAAAATAAAGATAGGAGACAATGTTCGGATTGATGATTTTTGTATGTTGAGTGGCAAGATTAGTATGGGTTCTTACATTCATATATCCTCATATACATGCTTAATAGCAGGTGACTATGGAATTACATTAAAAGACTTTACTACAGTATCCTCCAGATGTGCAATATATGCGGTAAGCGATGATTATTCAGGGCACAGTTTGACAAACCCTATGATTTCTTCACCCTATCGTTGCCCATATGGTGGAGAAGTAATGCTGAAGAAATATTCCATTATAGGAAGTGGAAGTGTAGTTTTGCCGAATGTTACAATAGGAAAGGGAAGTGCAGTTGGTGCGATGAGCCTTGTGAAGACTTCAGTTCCAAAATGGACAATATGTGCGGGAGTACCTTGTAAAAAAGTGAAAAAGAGAAGCAAAGATTTAAAAAGTTTGGAGAATAAGATGATAGCAGATCAAAAATGGGGGTAAACACATGAAAGTTCTTATAACCGGCTCCAATGGTTTTGTCGGAAAAAACCTTGTAGCCAACTTATATTGTATCAAAGATGGAAAAAACAGAACAAGAGATCTTACAATCGATGAGATCTTTGAATATGATATTGATACTGAGGAATCTCTGTTAGATACATATTGTGAGAAAGCAGACTTTGTTTTCAATCTTGCAGGGGTGAACCGGCCAAAAGAGCAGTCTGAATTTATGGATGGAAATTTTGGATTTGCATCGAAACTGTTAGACACCTTGAAAAAGCATCACAATATCTGCCCGGTGATGCTTTCCAGTTCTATTCAGGCAACCTTGATTGGACGTTATGGACAGTCTGATTATGGAAAGAGTAAGCTGGCAGGGGAAGAGTTATTTTTCGAATATGGTAAAGAATGTGGAGCAAAAGTACTGGTGTACCGTTTTCCGAATCTTTTCGGAAAATGGTGCAGACCAAATTACAACAGTGCGGTAGCTACATTTTGTAACAATATTGCAAACAATCTTCCGATACAGGTCAATGACAGATTCACAGAGTTAGAACTGCTTTATATTGACGATCTGGTAGAAGAGATGTTAGATGCTCTGGAAGGAAAAGAACATCACTGCAGTTATCAGGGATTGGATTCTGTGGCGGATGCAGACGGAAGATATTGTTATGTTCCGACTACCCACAAAGCAACATTAGGAGAAATTGTAGATTTACTGGAAGGATTCAAAAATCAGCCGAAGTCGTTGCTGATGCCGGAAATTCCGCACAATTCTTTTACAAAGAAATTGTATTCGACATACTTGTCTTATCTTCCGAAAGAAGAAGTTAGTTTTCCGTTAAAGATGAATGTGGATGACAGAGGAAGCTTTACAGAGCTGTTGAAAACAGCGAATTGTGGACAGTTTTCTGTGAATATTTCGAAGCCAGGAATTACAAAAGGAGAACACTGGCACAACAGCAAGTGGGAATTTTTTATTGTAGTGTCTGGACATGGTCTGATTCAGGAACGCAAGATCGGAACGGATGAAGTGATCGAATTTGAGGTTTCCGGCGAGAAGATCGAGGCAATCCATATGCTTCCGGGATACACACATAATATCATCAATTTGTCAGAAACAGAGAATCTCGTAACTGTGATGTGGGCAAACGAGCAGTTTGATCCGAAGCATCCGGATACATTTTTTGAAAAGGTGGAAGAAAAATGAGATTGATCATCTTAGGAGCAGGCGGATACGGAAAAACCGTAGCAGACATTGCAAGGCAGTCTGGAAAATATGAGCAGATTTATTTTCTGGATGACGGACAGGAAACATCAGATTTGATATTGGGAACATGCTTAGAATATATGAAATTTGCCGATGGGAATACAGAGATGTATCCTGCATTTGGAAACAATGAAATGCGTTTGGATTGGATGAAAAAGTTATCCGATGCGCAGATTGTACTTCCGCGATTGATACATGCCACAGCTTATGTAAGTCCCACTGCAGAAGTAGGAGTCGGAACAGTTGTGCTGCCGCTTGCGATCGTAAACACAGATTGTCATATTCGATCAGGCTGTATTATAAATTGCGGTTCAATCGTAGATCACGGGTGTGTGATTGAAGAAGGAGTACATATTTCTCCGGGGACTGTGATCAAGGCAGAAAATCGGATTCCAAGAGCAACAAAAATTGAGGCGGGAGAAGTTGTTCCATTAAGAGCATACCCGCTGTGAGGGAGAACAAAATGAAAACAGAAGTTACATTTAAGAATAACGGAAAACTGAAATTATTGATTATTGTAGGGACTCGTCCGGAAATTATTCGTCTGGCAGCAGTGATCAAAAAGTGCCGGAAATATTTTGATACAATTCTGGCACATACCGGACAGAACTACGATTACAACTTAAACGGTGTATTTTTCCATGATCTGGAGCTGGATGACCCAGATGTGTATCTGAATGCAGTGGGTGCAGATCTCGGAGAAACTATGGGAAATATTATTTCTGAATCTTATAAACTGATGGCAGAGATTAAACCGGATGCAGTACTTGTTCTGGGTGATACGAACAGTTGCCTGAGCGTGATCGGTGCGAAACGTCTCCACATTCCGATTTTCCATATGGAAGCAGGAAACCGCTGTAAAGACGAGTGCCTTCCGGAGGAGACAAACCGTCGTATCGTAGATATTATTTCGGATGTCAATATGGCATATTCAGAGCATGCCCGCCGTTATCTTGCTGACTGCGGACTGCCGAAAGAACGTACTTATGTGACAGGCTCCCCAATGGCAGAAGTGCTGCATGATAACCTGGAAAAAATTGAGGCGTCCGATGTACATGCCCGTCTGGGACTGGAAAAGGGCAAATATATCTTGCTCTCAGCACATCGCGAAGAGAATATTGATACAGAGAAGAACTTCTTATCTCTCTTTGAGGCAATCAACAAGATTGCAGAGAAGTACGATATGCCGATTTTATATTCTTGTCACCCAAGAAGCAGAAAGAGACTGGAAGCATCCGGTTTTCAGCTGGATAAACGTGTTATTCAGCATGAACCGTTAGGATTCCACGATTATAACTGCCTGCAGATGAATGCATTTGCCGTAGTATCAGACAGCGGAACACTGCCGGAAGAAAGTAGTTTCTTTACATCCGTAGGTCATCCGTTCTCTGCGGTTTGCATCCGTACTTCCACAGAGAGACCGGAAGCGCTGGATAAAGGCTGCTTTGTACTTGCCGGAATCGACAGCAATTCACTGGTACAGGCTGTGGAGACAGCAGTCACGATGAATGAAAATGGAGATTACGGAATCCCGGTACCTGATTATGTAGAAGAAAATGTGTCTACAAAAGTTGTGAAGATCATTCAGAGCTATACAGGAGTCGTGAATAAAATGGTGTGGAGAAAGTTTTAAGAGTGTGAAAAACTGTTCACTATATAAGGAGAATCATCGATATGCAAGAATACTCAAGAATTCTGATTGAAGAATTGAGAGAAGCACTTCAGGATTTGGATGATTTTTTGTTTGGATACTAAGTCACTTATCCGGAGGAGCGTCTTATCAAAGCTAAGAAAAGTGTATTGACTTCATAACCGGGTTTGCTATAATCATCTTATAGAATTCCTCTGCAAATGGAGGAATAAAATGGGAAGAACAAAACGATTAAAGGAACTCACGATCAAAGATAATTTTATGTTCGGCGCAGTGATGATGGACGAAGATAATTGCAAAGGTCTTTTAGAAAGAGTGTTGGAGATACAGATCGATCGAGTGGATGTCAGCAAAGAAAAAAGCATAGTGTATCATCCGGAGTATAAAGGTGTTCGCCTGGATGTGTATGCAAAAGATGAGAAGCAGACGCGTTATAACGTGGAAATGCAGGTGGAGAGAAAGCCGGCACTTGGAAAGAGAAGCCGTTATTATCAGAGTCAGATGGACATGGAGATGTTGCTGACCGGAGAAGATTATACGGAACTTCCGAATACCTATGTTATTTTTATCTGTGATTTTGATCCATTTGGAAAAGACAAGTATCGATATACCTTTCGGACAACGTGTCAGGAATCTGAAAATGTGGATTTGGAAGATGGGCGAACCACTGTGTTTTTAAATACCCGTGGAAAGAACGAAAGTGAAGTTCCGGGAGAATTGGTCACATTTCTGCAGTACATGAAAGAGGATCTTGAGGGAAGCGAAAAGGAGTTTCACGACCCATATGTGGAGCAGTTACAGAAGTTTATCCGCAACGTTAAGGGAAGCCGGGAGATGGAGGAACGCTTTATGATTTTTGAAGAGATGCTGAAAGAAGAACGGGCTGCCGGATTTGCAAAAGGGCGTGCTGAAGGAGTTGCAGAGGGGCGAATTTCTGAGAGTAAGGATACGTTACTCTTATTTTTGCAGAATCTTGGAACGGTTCCTAAAGTACTTTCGGATCAAATTGAAGAACAAGGTGATTTGGATGTACTGAAAGAGTGGATCAGGATGGCATTCCAATCGAAATCTGTGGAAGAATTTGCAAAGAAGATAAAATAAGAATCTACATCGGAGAATATCCGATCTAATATCATCAGCCGTGGCTGTTCTGGCCGGGGCTGATGATAAAAAGGAACAAGTCAATGCCGTTTCGGGCAGATATTCAAAGAAGAGCAGAGGAATTCTATATTTTGTAGTTTGATGATTAGCATAAATATATAGTATCTGTTATAATGAGAGTTAGAAAGTGTGGAAATACTGAAAGGAAGGAATCGGTTTTAGAGGACGAAAGGGGATGATATGCCATGGGCATTTATTTAAATCCGGGAGCAGCAGGGTTTAAAATGTCTTTAAATTCCGAAATATTTGTTGATAAAAGCGAACTGTTAGATGTGACAAATCGCTATGTGAATACACAACAGAGGTTTATGTGTGTCAGTCGTCCGAGGCGTTTTGGAAAGTCAATGGCAGCAGATATGCTGGCAGCCTATTATGATTGTGGGGATGATACAGAGGAATTGTTTGAAGGACTTTCCATCAGTCAGTGTAAGTCTTACCGAAAACATTTGAATCAGTATGATGTGCTGAAGATTAATATGCAGGAATTTTTAAGCAGATCAGATGATGTGGAAGGGATGCTTACATTAATGCAAAGAAGAATTCTGTCTGATTTAAAGCAGAAATATCCGGAATATGTACGGGAGGAGGATCTTGTCTTTGCAATGCAGGATGTGTATTCTCACACAAAACGTTCTTTTGTAATCTTGATTGATGAATGGGATTGTTTGTTTCGTGAGTATCAGCAGAATCAGAAAGCCCAGAAAAAGTATCTGGATTTTTTGCGTGCGTGGCTGAAAGATCAGGATAATGTAGCATTTGCTTATATGACGGGGATTTTGCCAATTAAAAAATATGGTTCCCATTCGGCATTGAATATGTTTACGGAATATTCTATGACAGAACCGGGGGAGCTGGCTGCGTATTTTGGGTTTACAGAAAATGAAGTAAAAAATCTTTGCATGGAGTATGGAATGGATTTTGAAGAAGCAAAGGCGTGGTATGACGGGTATGGTTTGATTACGCACAAACAGGACAGAGATATTTGCTATTCTATGTACAGTCCAAAATCTGTTGTGGAAGCAATGCTTCGCCACAAATTTGGAACTTATTGGAATCAGACAGAAACTTATGAGGCGTTAAAAGTTTATATTCAGATGAATATGGATGGTTTGAAAGATGCGATAGTCGGGATGCTGGCAGGAGAGAGTATTCGGATTAATACGGGAACATTCAGTAATGATATGACTACTTTTGCTACCAGAGATGATATTCTGACTTTATTGGTGCATTTAGGATATTTGACTTATGATGGAATTTTAGAATCAGTGAGTATTCCAAACAAAGAGGTTTCCAAGGAATATGTGAATGCTATTAGTACCATGGATTGGAAGGATGAATTTGAACGTAATATCATAAAAGAGCGAGGAGAGGAACATATGAAAAGTTTATTGATTCTCGGAGCCGGAGGTTTCGGGCAGATGGTGAAGGAAACAGCGATCCAGCTGGGGTATGAGGAGATCGTATTTCTTGACGATGCGGCGTTTGGAAAGGACGTAGTTGGAAAGTGCTGCGATTATATGGCTAAGTATGGAGAATACAAGATGGCAGTGGCGGCATTTGGGAATAATCATACGAGACTATTCTGGACAGACAAATTGCTGGAGGCAGGATATGATGTGCCATCGATCGTGCATCCGTCTGCAATTGTGAGTCCAAGTGCGGTTTTGGGACCTGGATGTTTTATTATGCAGCGCGCGGTAGTGAATACGCATACCCATGTGGATCGGGCGGCGCTTGTCAACAGCGGAGCAGTTGTGGATCATGATTCGGTGGTATGCGCCGGAGCGCATGTGGGGCTTGGAAGTGTGGTAAAAGCAAACTGTACGATCGAGCAGGAGAAGAAGGTAGAGGCAGGAGAAGTCATTTTCTCTACCAGGAGAAAGATCGAAGGTGTGGACAGCAGAGCGCTTGAGGATGCACTGTATGCATTTGGATTCGGTCCCCAGTGCAGTTATGTAAAACCGTTTGGGGAAGGGCACATCAATGAGACTTACGCAGTATATATGCCGATGGAAGATGGCACAGAGAAGCCATTATACGTACTGCAGAGAATCAATATCAATGTGTTCAAAGAGCCTGGTAAGGTAATGGAGAATATTTTCGGAGTGACAGAGTTTTTACGGGATGTGATCCGTCGGGAAGGCGGAGATCCGGATCGTGAGACACTGGCCTACATCAAGACGAAGAGCGGGGAGACATATTTTGAGGATGATGAAGGTCAGCCATGGCGCTGTGCGAATTTTATCGCCAATTCTGTGTGCTATCAGATGGTGGAGCGTCCGGAGCAGTTTTACCAGTCAGCCAGAAGCTTTGGTCATTTTTTGAAGCAGCTGGGTGAGTATCCGGCAGAGAGTCTTTATGAGACGATCCCGAATTTCCACGACACGGTAAAACGATTTGAAGCGTTTGCACAGGCTGTAGAGCGAGATGTGAAGAACCGCGCCCGTCTGTGCCGTTCGGAGATTGAATTTGCACTGGCGAGAGAAAAAGACTGCGGCGCTCTGATGAGCAGGATGGAAGCAGGTGTTCTTCCGCTGCGTGTGACACACAATGATACAAAACTGAATAATATTTTATTTGACGCAGAGTCCGGAAAAGGATTGTGTATCATTGATCTGGATACGATCATGCCGGGACTGGCAGCCAATGATTTTGGAGATTCGATTCGTTTTGGCGCATCTACGGCGGAAGAAGATGAACGTGATCTGGACAAGGTCCATTTTGATATCAATCTGTATGAGCTGTATGTGAAAGGGTATCTGGAGATGGCAAGAGATGTTCTGACACCGGAGGAGCTGGAGAGTCTTCCGTGGGGTGCAAGATTGATGACATTCGAATGCGGAATCCGGTTCCTGATGGATTTTCTGCAGGGAGATACGTATTTCAAGACGGCATATCCGGAGCACAACCTGGTTCGTGCCCGTACACAGTTCAGACTGGTACAGGAGATGGAAGATCAGTTTGATGAAATGTGTCGGATTGTGAGAGAGTGTTAAAGGGAATCGTCATGATATTCTTTTTTTGAGGCGCGTACGAGTCTGCAGTATAGTATAATTTCAATTGTGATAATAAGAAGTAAGGCAATGCCGCCTATGATAAGTCGTTCCATATAAGACCTTTCTGCGTTGGGATATGGTTATAATATATTCGGAAAGTACGCTTTTATGTATGATAATGGAAAAATTTTCTGGGAATTTGTTTAATAATACGGTTTCAGAATAAAAAAATATATGTTATACTAAAGCGGATTAAGGTCAAAGTATGTGGTTATGGGAGAATAAGTGATGGAAGAACAGATGAGAAATGATGAGATGGAGATCGATCTGATAGAATTATTTCATGTATTATTGAAAAAAGCGTGGGTGATACTTCTGTGTCTGGTCATTGGTGCTGTGGCAGTCGGAGGGTATACGAAGTTGTTTGTCACACCACAGTATCAGGCGACATCTACGATTTATGTTCTTGGTAATTCGGTGAGTATGTCCGGTGTGGATCTGACACTGAGCAAGCAGCTTACTGCGGACTTTTCTGTACTGGCGAAGAGCCGTCCGGTAATGAACAAGATTGAGGAGAAGCTGAAAGCAGATTATAAGTATAAAGATTTGAATTACTCTGTGGAGCAGCTGCAGGGGATGATCACGGTAGAGAATCCGTCCGGAACAAGTTTGATGAGGGTGACTGCCACGAATTCAGATGCACAGCTTGCGGCAGATATTGCAAATGCGGCGGCAGATGCTGTTGCAGAGCGTATTTCAGAGGTTATGGTGATTGATAAGCCAAGTAGTGTGGAAGAGGCAGAAAAGCCAAGTTATCCAGTCAGTCCGAATGTAAAGAAGAATATGATCATGGGTGGACTGATCGGAGCAGTTCTTGCAGTGGGAGTATTTACACTATTATTCTTACTGGATGATACGATCAAGTCGGAAGAGGACGTCAGAAGATATCTGAAGCTGAATACACTGGCATCAATTCCAAAGGAAAAGAAGAGAAGACGTGCATCATCAGAGGCATAAGAGATAGAACAGGAGAGGCATTGCAGGAGGGTGTTCCGGGGAGAACATCCCTGCACTGCTTCTTTTTCCATATATTAAAGAAAGGACAAAGTCTATGAAAAAATCCAGAAAGATTCTGATCGGTATTTTAATCTGTGTGATTATTGGAAGTGTGTTTTATATCGGATACTATTATGTTACGCAGAATAAAAATGAGAAGGTTTACAAGAAACTTCAGAAAGAGGTTGTGAAACAGGAGAGCAAAGAGGAGGAACCACAGACAGAAGAGTCACATGTGGAGATTCCGATTGATTTTGCACAGCTTCAGGCTCAGAATCCGGATATTTATGCATGGATCCAGATTGACGGGACGAATATTAATTATCCCGTTGCGCAGAGTGCTACGGACAATGAGTATTATCTGAATCATACGATTGAAGGGCAGGAGGGATATCCGGGGTCTATTTATACAGAGAATTGGAACACGAAGGAATTTACGGATTTTAATACCGTGATCTACGGGCATGACATGAAAGATGGAAGTATGTTTCAAAATCTGCACAACTATGCGGATGCGTCGTATATGCAGCAGCATCCGAATGTGGTGATCTATACACCGGAGAAGAAGTTGACATATCAGATTTTTGCGGCAGTTGTATATGATGACAGACACATTCTTCATAGTTTTGACTATGCGTTTGCAGATCAGAGACAGGCATTTCTGGATTCTATTTACAATTCCAGAAATCTGGGCAATGTCATCCGGGATGATGTTTCTGTGAATACAGACAGCAGAATTCTGACACTTAGTACTTGTATGACGGGACAGGATGACAAACGATTTTTAGTGGAGGCAGTGTTGATCAGTGAAGAAGACTAAAGATAAAGCGAAAATTGTGATCATCATTCTGGCAGTGATCGCTGTTATAGCGGCAGCAGGAGCGGTTTATGCCGGGATGCAGAATAAAAAGGCGGATAAGGAAAAAGAAGAGGTATCAGCAGAACCTGAAAGTACGGACGGTTCTTCTTATATCACATACAACGGGAAAAAGTATAAGTATAATTCAGATCTGCGCACTATGCTGTTTATGGGAGTGGATAAAAATGAAGTAGTGACAGTTAAGGAGAACACCGGGCGGAGTGGCCAGTCTGATTGTCTGATCCTGCTGGTGTTAGATACAGACAAAAAGGCAACTACGCTTTTAGAGATATCAAGGGATTCTATGGCGGATGTGAAGATTTACGGTATTGATGGGGACTATATGGCGACCGAGACGGCTCAGATCGCAACCCAGTATGCGTATGGGGACGGAGAAAAAAGAAGCTGTCAGCTGACCAGGGAGGCAGTATCTAATCTGCTCTATGATATTCCGATTCATGATTATCTGTCGCTGAATATGTCAGGAATTGTTCCGATCGTGGATCAGATCGGCGGAGTAACGATGACTGTTCCGGAAGATTACACAGCGATCGATCCGGCATTTGTCCAGGGAAGTACGATAACACTGAATGGGGAGCTTACAGAGAAATATATTCGAAGCCGTGATACATCTGTTCTTGGAAGTAATGAACAGCGTATGGAGCGGCAGACTCAGTTTGTACAGGCGCTTCTGGAGAAAGTGAAATCTACGGAAGATGGCGGCAACTCCATGCTGCGTCAGTTCTGGCAGGTGGGACAGCCGTATATTACGACAGATTTAAGTCTGGATATGCTGGAAAAGATAGCGTCGTATGATATGAATCCTGAGATTTTAAAAGTTCCGGGAGAAGTGCAGGCAGGAGAAGAACACGACGAATTTCATGTGGACGATGCCAGTCTGCAGGAGATGATCATCAATATTTTTTACAAAGAAGTAGAATCATAGGGGATATGAATGAAAGCGATTTTAGGGAGTGTAGGAAGAGATGTCGCAGATGCGTGTGCTTATATTCCTTATGGGCTGGCAGCTGCAGTAGTGTTTCTGTTTATCATGATCTTGTACGACAGAAAGAAGTATGGCAGAGTTTCTTTTATTATAAGCAGTAGTCTTATGATCATTTATGTGGTCGTAGTCGGACATCTGACATTGTTTTCGAGGGAATCCGGAATTGTAGACAGGGTGGATCTGACTTTTTTCAGTATTCTGGAGGAATCTTCGGATTATGCGATTCAGTTGATCGAAAATGTATTATTGTTTTTGCCGGCAGGGATTTTATGTCCCTGGATGTGGAAGCAGATCCGGAACTGGAAGCGCAGCTTCCTGCTTGGATTCGCAGGGAGTCTGCTGATCGAGACGCTGCAGATGCTGACGGGAAGAGGCCTGTTTCAGCTGGATGACCTGATTACAAATGCGGCAGGAATGATGGCAGGATATGGAATATATCAGATTGCAAAGAAATTGTGGAAAAGGGTTTACAAATCCAGATTTCAGTGATATTCTAAAAAAGTATAAAAAGATTCCACAGGACAAGGGGGAAAGCATCATGAGATTGAAAAGATTAGTTAGCGTTGCGGCAGCAGCGGTATTGGCGTTATCATTAAGTTTAACAGCATTTGCAGCACCATCGACAAATATATCAGGAGTTGTTACAGTTGATACAAAAGATAATGGTGTGGATGGAAATGGAAATACGATTACAGCAAGCCTGGCAGAAGTTCCGGCAGAGTATCAGAGTGCAGTAGCAGATGTCAGAAAACCGGAGACACTGAAAGCACTCTTGGGAAGTGCATATACAGATACAATGTCTGTTGTAGATGTAAAAGATGTTACAGTTGCGGACGGAACAGTATTTCCGGTGACGATCAGATTTAACGTACCAGGAGTGACAACGAGTACAAAAGTTGCTGTACTTCACTATGATACAGAGAAAAAAGCATGGGAAGTTGTAGATTCCAAAGCAGGACAGGGAACTATTACAGCAACATTTAATTCTTTATCACCGGTTGCGTTTGTTGTGGATAAGAGTACATCCGCTTCTACAACATCTCCTCAGACAGGAGAACATTCTATGGTTGTATTGTTTGGAGCAGTTGCAGTAGTAGCAGCTTGTGGCGCAGTTGGATTATCCAGAAAGAAAAGAGCGTAGTCAAACATAGAAGTTTAATCCTCTTCTGCATAACAGGTCAGAAGAGGATTTCTTTTTTATTATGGAAAATATTGGCATTCAAAAGAAAGGCAGTCAGCGATGCAGGGATTGATTGATATGCATTGTCATATCGTCCCGGGAGTTGATGATGGAGCCCGGGATTTGTATGATGCAGCGAAGATATTACAGTTAGAATATAGAAATCAGGTACAGGCAGTGATCGTTACACCGCATTACAGGGCGGGGATGTTTGAGACGCCGCAAAAAGAGGTTGAGCGGCAGTTTCAAAGAATTGATGAGATGACCAGAAGATCACGCTCCGGGATGCGAGTATATCTGGGGTGTGAATACCATACGAATGCTCATATGGTGGAGGATCTGAAGAAGGGACTACGTCCCACAATGGCTGGAACAGAGTATGTTTTGGTGGAATTTTCCGGACGTCATAATTATCAGATTATTCGGAATCAGGTTTACGCTCTTCTTGCTGCCGGATACAGACCGATCATAGCCCATGCGGAGCGATATCCATGTCTGACAAAGACGCCGGCACTTGTGCAGGAACTAGTGCATATGGGGGCACAGATACAGCTTACGTCAGCGAATGTTTTGGGAAAAAGCGGATGGTGGCAGAAGCAATTTTGCCACAAGATGATACAAAAAAAACAAGTACATTACATTGCTTCCGATGCTCATGATCAGGTGCACCGGAAGCCGGATCTTCTCCCATGTGCAGAGTATGTGAGTAAGAAGTACGGACAGCAGATGGCAGAACAGATATTTATTAAAAACCCAGCCAAGATTATTAAAAAGAGTAAAAAAATGCAAGATAAAAGGAGAAATCAATGAAGCGAGTAACTTTAAAGAAAAGAGAAATGTCGTATGCAATGACAGAAGAATTGAATACACTTCGTACCAATATTCAATTTTCCGGGGTAGATAAAAAAGTGATAGTGATGACAAGCAGTTTCTCCGGAGAAGGAAAGTCTACGATTACTTATCAGCTGGCAAAATCTCTTGCGGAACTTGGGAAACGCGTTCTTTTAATTGATGCGGATATGAGAAAATCAGTGATGGTCAATATGTTGGAAAGCGGTTCTGTAGACAAAGGGCTGTCTCATTATCTGTCAGGACAGTGCAGTCTGTCAGAAGCAGTGTATGCGACAGAGAGTTCCAGACTTCATATTTTATTTGCGGGTCCGGTTCCGCCAAATCCGACAGAATTGTTGTCCGGAGAACTGTTTAAAGATACATTGAACTCTTTTCGTGACATTTATGATTATATTTTTATTGACTGCGCTCCCGTTGGAATGGTTATAGATGCTGCAATTGTGGCAAAATGCTCGGATGCTGCAATTATGATGATTGAATCTGGAGCGGTAAAGAGAAAGCTGGCTCTTGAGGCAAAAGAAAAGCTGGAAACAGCAGGATGCCCGATCCTGGGAGTTGTTCTGAATAAAGTGGAGCGTAAGAGCGGGGGATACTATAGAAAATACTATAAGAAGTATGAGGAAGTTGCGAAAGTATAAGGATAGACAATATCCGACATCTTTCGTACAATATGCCGAAGAAATTTCGTGTTAGCCGAATTTCTTCGGCATTCTGTCGTTTTTCACTTTCTTTTTAAAAGTAGATAAAGTATAATGAAGCTATACGAAAAAACAGCAGCTGTGAGGTGGGATTATGGGAAGACAGAAAACCGTACAAAAGAAATTACAGCCATATGAAATCGGAGAATTAGATCAGTATCTTTTCGGACAGGGCACGCACTATGAGATCTTCCGCAAGATGGGAGCACACAAGGCCGTGCAGAAGAAGCAGGAAGGTGTCTATTTTGCAGTATGGGCGCCGCATGCAGCGAGAGTGTCCGTTGTAGGTGAATTTAACGCATGGGATTTTGGGGCGAATGAGATGCATCGTCAGGAGCCGCTTGGGATCTACACTTGTTTTGTGCCGGGAGCAGAGGAAGGGGATCTGTATAAATTCTGTATCGAGACACAGACAGGAGAACGGATTTTTAAGGCGGATCCGTTTGCAAATTATGCGGAGCGGCGTCCGGGTACGGCTTCCCGAGTGACCGATATTTCGAATTTCAAATGGTCGGACGAGCAATGGCTGCAGAAGCGGAAAAAGTGGGATCAAAAGGAGAATCCTCTGGCGATCTATGAGGTACATATGGGTTCCTGGATGCGTCATCCGGGCACAGAAGATGAGGGATTTTATACCTATCGTGAATTTGCTCATTCAATTACGGATTATGTGAAGAAGATGGGGTATACCCATCTGGAGCTGATGGGGATTGCAGAGCATCCGTTTGACGGATCCTGGGGGTATCAGGTAACCGGATATTATGCGCCGACTTCCCGTTACGGGACACCGCAGGATTTTGCCTATATGATCAATTATCTGCATCGCAATGGCATTGGTGTGATCTTAGACTGGGTTCCGGCACATTTTCCGAAGGATGCCCATGGACTGGCTGATTTTGACGGTACGCCGACATTTGAATATGCAGATCCGAGAAAGGGCGAGCACCCGGACTGGGGGACGAAGATTTTCGACTACAGCAAGCCGGAGGTGCAGAATTTCCTGATTGCCAATGCGCTGTTTTGGATCGAGCACTATCATGTGGACGGGCTTCGTGTGGATGCGGTTGCATCGATGTTGTATCTGGATTACGGCAAGCAGGATGGACAGTGGATCCCGAACCAGTATGGAGGCAATCAGAATCTGGAGGCGATCGCATTCTTTAAGCATTTGAACAGTGTGGTTCTGGGAAGAAATCAAGGTGCTATGATGATCGCAGAGGAATCTACCGCGTGGCCGAAGGTGACAGGTGCGCCGGAGGATGACGGTCTTGGATTCAGTCTGAAGTGGAATATGGGCTGGATGCATGATTTTACCGAATATATGAAATTAGATCCGCTGTTCCGGAAAGGGGCGCATTATCAGATGACCTTTTCCATGGAGTATGCGTACAGTGAGAATTATATTCTGGTGCTGTCCCACGATGAGGTGGTGCATCTGAAGTGCTCGATGCTCAATAAGATGCCGGGACTTGGCTTTGACAAGTTTGCAAATCTGAAAGCGGCGTATGCATTTATGACGGGACATCCGGGCAAAAAGCTGCTGTTTATGGGACAGGAGTTTGCGCAGCTTCGGGAGTGGAGCGAAGAGCGGGAGCTTGACTGGTATCTGCTTGCGGAGGAGCCGCATCAGCAGATCCAGAACTGGTACCGTGATCTGCTTCATCTGTACAGACACAACAAGGCGCTGTATGAGCTGGATACGGATCCGGCAGGGTTTGAATGGATCAATAAGGACGATACCTTCCGCAGTATTTTCAGTTTTGTGAGACACTCCAGAGATAATAAGAAGAATCTGTTGTTTGTCTGCAACTTTACGCCGATGGAACGTCCGGATTACCGGGTGGGTGTGCCGCGCAGAAAGCAGCTGAAGTTAGTGCTGGACAGTGACGATCCAAAATACGGCGGAAAGGGTGTGGAGCGTCCGAAGGTATATAAGCCGGTGAAGCAGGAATGCGATGGTCAGAAGTATTCGATCGCATATCCGTTGCAGCCATATGGAGTGGCAGTGTTTGAGTTTTGAAAATAGCGTTGAGCACAAAGAGATAAAATACGACAGGAGAGCGAAAAAAGAAACTCTTCTGTCGTATTTTGTTTGAGGAAGTAAAATAAAATCTTAAAATACGAATTTTATATTAAAAATAAAAAATATTTTTTATGAAATTGAATATAAAAATTGAAACATGGAAAAAATAGTGTTATACTGGCTGTAAAAAGGAGGCGATAAAAATGCTATGTCAGTTTTCGTTTCAGAATTTTAAGTCATATAGAGATGAAACTGTTTTTGATTTGCAGGCAACTGCAATTCCGGAATTCAAAGATAATTTGATTGTGAAAGATAAGTGTAGTGATCTTTTGCCTGTGAGTGTTATTTATGGACCAAATGGCGGCGGAAAGACGAATTTGATCCGAGCGTTATCTTGTCTTATTACAACAGTGGTGAGACCGATTCATGATTTAGGAAGTACTAGAAAGAGGGTCATTATGCAGCAAAAGGTTGTCGCAGAGCCTTTTTTATTTGATAGTGAATCGAAAGATGAGCCTACTGAGTTTGAAATTTTCTTTCGTACAGAAAAATATGAGTACCGTTACTATTTAGCTGTTTTAAAAGATGAAATATCAGCAGAAACATTGGATCGGAAAACAATAGGAGGCAAAAAGCCTGCACATATTTTTTATCGTGACGGCGAAGAGCTTACTTTAGGAACTATTTTAAGTAAAGAGAATGTAAATACCAAAGTGAATGAGAAAATGCCATTTTTATCTTTTTTGGCAATTAATTATAATATACCTGTGATAACAGAGGTTCAAGAGTGGTTTGAGTCATGTATCATTCGTAATTATGCGAACCCTGTTGCAGAATTGCAGATTATGGTATCTGATAATGAACAGACAAAGAATCAGATTATTATGTTGTTAAACGAAATGGGCATTGATGTAGAGGATTATAGATATGATGAAAAGGAAGAGCAGTTATATACTGTACGAACAATTTCGGGTAAGAAATATGAATTGCCGTTTAATCATGAATCTGATGGAACAAGAAAGTTGATTGCAGCGCTTCCGGTTATACTTGTAGCATTACAGGAAGGACGTCTGGTAATTATTGATGAGTTAGATGCAAAGCTGCATCCTAAGCTTTTGCGATACGTAATATCTATGTTTAAGAATAAAAAAATCAATAAATATGGAGCTCAGCTTTTATTTACGTCTCATGATATTGCTACAATGAAAAACACAGTATTCAGAAGAGATGAAATATGGTTTGCAGCTTTGGATGAAAACCATAGCAGCCAAGTTTATTCCTTGTATGAAATTAGACGGGAAGACAATGAAAGAGTGAACAATACAGCTGCATATGATAAGCAGTATTTGGAAGGTAGGTATGGTGCAGATCCTTATTTGCAGAACATGTTGAGTGGGGGTGAGTGGATTTGAGCCTAAAACCTCCGAAAAAAAGTGATTTAGATAAAAAATGGATGAAAAAGAGATTGGATAGAGCTATCAAGATTCAGCCAGAGTATCACCTTATTGTAACAGAAGGAACAGATACAGAACCTGAATATTTTGGTTCAATAAAGGATGTTATAAATAAGAAATATCCAGAGAAGATAAAGTTAGATGTATATGGTGAAGGTGATAATACGATTAGTTTATTTCAGAAAGCGAAAACTCGTGCGGAAGAAAGTTCAAATGTATACAAACATGTTTGGATTGTTTATGATACGGATGATTTTCCGGCAGATCATATAGATTCTGTTTTGCAATCTTGTGATACAGATAGTAATGATGAAACAACGTTTCATGCCATTTGGTCTAATCAGTGTATAGAATTATGGTTTTTATTACATTTTTCATATATGCAGTCAGATATTCATCGAGAAGAATATTGGCCAAAGCTAACGGAGTGTTTAAAACAAATTGGCGCTGGTGAGTATGAGAAAAATCGTAAAGATATGTATGAAATCTTACATCCGTATATGGAATATGCAATAGGAAATGCAAAAAGATTGAATGCGTCAAATGAGGGAAAATTACCATCTAAAGCAGCACCTGGAACAAAAGTTTATGAATTGATTGAAATATTAAAACCGTATTTGGCAGAAGAGTAGTAAGGGAAAATATCCATGGGGAAATCTTAGTTTGATTTGCTCATGGATATTTTTATGTGTGTCTGGCGGTCGCAAAATTTTTATTTTACGCTGGCAAGATAAAAAGCATACTTCAATACAGAGCCACTATAGAATATCTATTTGATTTGAATTATTAAAAATACACAAAAATAAGGGCTTAAATCCATGAAAAACAACTTTAAAATTGTTGAAAAATTACAAAAAACAAGGAAATATACTAAAAAATCAATAGTTAAGAAGCTTGAAAAAGTGATAAATCTATAAAAAATAGACAAAAACAGGGCTGCAAAATACGATGAAAAACAGACCGTTCACGTAAGAAATCGTTACTGTTCGCGAAAAAATGGTATGATTCAGCCATGGAAAAGGAAAGGACGTAAGAAGAAATGAGAAAGATTGCATTTAATGACGGCTGGACATGCAGACACGCCGGAGATTCGGGAAAGGGAAAACCGGTTACGATCCCTCATGATGCAATGCTGGATGAAAAGCGGACGCAGGAGAGCCTGGGAGGCATTAACATCGGCTGGTTTGAAGGATTTGACTATGTGTATGAGAAAGAATTTTCTGTACCGCAGGAATATGAGGATTTCAGACTTGTCTTTGAATTTGAGGGAGTCTACCGCAATGCAGAAGTGTATCTCAACGGGAAAAGAGCAGGATTTCGTCCGTATGGATATACAAATTTTTACGTAGAGGCAAATGAGTTTCTTCATTTTGGAATGAAAAATCAGATACAGGTCATTGCCCGCAATGCAGATCAGCCAAACAGCAGATGGTATTCGGGAGCAGGAATATACCGGCCTGTATCGTTATATATGCTGCCAAAGAAGCATATCGGCATCAATGGGGTAAAGATTTCCACAGTCAGTATCCATCCGGCAGTGATCGATGTAAAGGTTGAGACATCTGCATCGGGAGAACTGGAACTGGAAATTTTCGAAGGGGAGTCTTTGGTATCCGGTCAGGAGCCGGTCGCAAGCGTGAAGAAGTCTGCGGATGGAAATTTTCAGATGCAGCTGGAAATTCCGGATGCGAAATTGTGGAGTACTGAGTTTCCGTTTTTATACACATGCAGGGTGCGGTTTGAAGAAGATGAAGCAGAGGAAATATTCGGAATCCGTACGATTGAGTGGAGCGCAGAGAACGGATTTTTGATGAACGGTGAACGGGTGATCCTGAGGGGTGCGTGTATCCACCATGACAACGGTGTGCTGGGAGCCTGCTGTTATCCGGAGGCAGAGGAACGGAAGATTCGAATTTTAAAGGAAAATGGATACAATGCCATCCGCTCTGCCCACAATCCTTGTTCCAAAGCACTTCTGGATGCCTGTGACAGGCGGGGGATGCTGGTCATGGATGAATTCGTGGATGTGTGGTATATACACAAGACGGAGTATGATTATGTAAATCACTTTGCAAAATGGTGGAAGCAGGATTTAAAAGATATGGTCGAAAAGGATTACAATCATCCTTCGGTGATCTTATATTCTACAGGAAATGAGGTTTCTGAGACGGCGCAGGAGAGAGGAATCCGTCTCACGGGACAGATGACAGAATATCTGCACAGTCTGGATGCAACAAGACCGGTAACCTGCGGGATCAATATCTTTTTTAACTTCTTAAGTTCCATTGGCTTCGGCGTTTACAGTGACAAGAAGGCGAAGAAAGAAGCAAGCCGATCGGGCGGGAAGAAAAAGGCAGTAGGAAGTGAATTTTTCAATAATCTGGCAGGGATTCTTGGAAGTAAGACGATGAAGATCGGAGCAACGCTTCACGGCTGTGATGTAAAAACAAGAGATGCTTTTGCCAATATGGATATTGCAGGATACAACTATGGTATCTACCGCTATGGAAAAGATCTGAAAAAATATCCAAAGCGTTTGATCCTGGGAAGCGAAACATTCTGTTCTGACGCGTATGCTTTCTGGGAGATGGCGAAAATACATCCGAGGATCATCGGAGATTTTGTGTGGGCAGGAATGGACTATATGGGAGAAGTCGGTGTCGGTGCGTGGGAATACAGTGATTATGCGCCGGATTTCTCACATGGAGCAGGATGGATCACTGCAGGAAGTGGAAGGATCGATCTGACCGGAAAACCACTGGCCGAGGCTGCCTATACGAAGACGGCATTTGAACTGATGGAAAAGCCGGTGATCGCGGTTTGCCCGGTTAATCACACGGGGGAGAAGCATTCGCCGTCGGCATGGAAGATGAGCAATGCCATTGAGTCGTGGTCCTGGGATGGATGTTCCGGGAAAAAGGCACAGGTGGAAGTGTATGCAAGAGCAGACAGGGTGGAGCTGTTTATCAACGGAAAGTCGGTTGGAAGCAAGAAGATGAAAAATGACTGCAGAACTTCTTTTGATGTGATCTATGAGGAGGGCACCATTGAAGCGATTTCGTATGATGCACAGAACCGGGAGATTGCGAGAAATGTGCTCTATACAGCGGGGAAGGAAACGATTTTAACCGGAATCCCGGAAGAAAAAGAGACGGAAGTCGGAAAGCTGTGTTTTGTGAGACTGCAGTATACAGATAAAACCGGGACAGTCAAACCGTTGAAGCGGGGAACGCTGGAAGTGCATGTAGAAAACGGAGAGCTTCTGGGGCTTGGAAACGGATGTCCGTACAATGAGCGGGGATATCGGACTGCGAAAACGGATACGTATTACGGAGAGGCGCTGGCAGTGATCCGGGCAGGAGAGTCCGGGACGGTTAATGTACAGGTATCGGACGGGAAATATGCGTGTGCGGTACAGATTCCGGTAAGAAATAAAGAAGAGGTGGAAGAATGCTGAAAATAAGCAGACTGACAGTAGAAAATATGGAAACAGGATGTGTGACCGATAATCCGCAGCCGAGAGTTTCCTATTGTCTGGAAAGTGACAGACAAAATGTAACATTGAAAAAAGCGGTGATTTCGATAGGAGACTGGAAGAAAGAAACAGACTGCCAGATTGCAGTCCCGTATGAGGGCAGCAGATTACAGCCGTTTACAAAATATACGGTGCGGGTGGAAGCAGAGGATGACGCGGGAGAGCGTGCCTGGGCCAGCACGGAATTTGAGACGGGACGTATGGATACAATCTGGTCCGGACGGTGGATTACGGACGGAGAGTATCGGTTTAAGGAGGCGAAGATTTCTCCGAAGACGATGACATTTCGAACCAGGTTTTCCTGTGAAAAAGAAATTGCCAGTGCGAGACTGTACGTAACGGCGCTGGGAATTTATGAGCTGTTGTTAAATGGAGAGAAAGTCGGACAGGATTATTTTGCACCGGGATTTACGTCCTACCGGAATCAGCTGCAGTATCAGACTTATGATGTGACAGATATGCTGAATGATCGAAACGAGCTGCTTGCTGTGGTCGGCGGTGGCTGGGCAGTTGGCTCTTTCACCTATAAAAGACGGAACAGAGTGTATGCAAAGCGACAGGCGCTGCTTGGAGAGCTGCGGATTTTGTATACCGATGGAACGGGAGAGACAATCGGGACAAATGAAGAGTGGGAAGTAACGGAAGAAGGAAATTATAAAGAGACAGAGTTTTACAACGGGGAAGTGTATGATGCCACCGTGGATCTGGAGAAAATTTCCTGGAAAAAAGCAAGCTTCGAACAGGTAAAGATTCATCCAAAGATCATGGCACAGTATGGAGCGCCGGTACGTGCACACGAAGAGTTTCGTCCGGTACAGATTACAAGAGCAAAGAGCGGTATGCTGATTTATGATTTCGGACAGAATTTTGCAGGGGTGATACACGCGGCAATTCGTGGCAGACAGGGACAAAAAGTGGAGTTTCGTCACGCGGAGATTCTGATGGACGGAGAGTTGTATACAGAACCATTAAGAACTGCAAAGCAAGAAGCGGTTTATATTTGTAAAGATGGAGAGCAGACCTATTCTCCGAAAATGACATATATGGGCTTCCGCTATGTGGGTGTGCGTGGAATTGAAGAGGATCAACTGGAACTGACCGCGTTGGCACTCTATTCGGATGTGGAAGACAACGGAAACTTTTCCTGCTCCAATGAACTGATCAACCAGCTGCAGAACAGTATTCGCTGGGGAGCAAAGTCCAATTTTGTGGATATCCCGACAGACTGTCCGCAGAGAGATGAGAGAATGGGATGGACGGGAGATATTGCACTGTTTGCGCCTACGGCAGCTTACAATTTTAATATCAGCCGTTTTCTGGAGAAATGGCTGTTGGACGTGAAGGCAGAGCAGAATAAAGGCGGCGGGATTCCGGTTACGGTGCCGCTTGTCCGGGTACCGCTGCAGTGGGAGATCATGATCCCGATGGCGGTGGATCACTGGGGCGATGTCTGTATCCTGGCGCCGTGGGCGGAATATCTGGTTCGCGGAGACAGAGGGCTTTTAGAGCGGATGTATCCGGTGATGAAAAAATATCTGAAGGCATGCAAATTCTGGGCAGAGCTGTTTTCTGCGGGAAAACACCGCAGGATCTGGAAGCTTCTGCATCATTATGGAGACTGGTGTGCACCGGGTGTCGGCATGTGGGAGTGGATGGGAAGAGGAAAATGGACCGCCACCGCATGTATGGCAAATTCCAGCCGGATTCTGGCAAAGATCGCGGATATTCTGGGGCAGGAAGAGGATGCAAAGTATTACCGGAAACTCAGTCAGGAGACCGGGGAGGCATACCGGGAAATTTTGATGAAAGCAGACTGCACGGTAAAGAAAGAGTTTCAGACAGCATATGTGCTGCCTCTGTATTATCAGATGCTCTCCGGAGAGGATAAAAAGAAGACTGCGGCAAATCTGGCGCGTCTGGTGAAAAAGGACGGGTATCACATTACGACCGGATTTCCGGGAACGCCGTACGTTCTGTTTGCGCTGGCAGACAATGGGTATGAGGAAGAGGCATTTAAAATGCTCCTTACGGATACCTGTCCATCCTGGCTCTATGAGATGAAAGTCGGAGGAACGACCATCTGGGAACGATGGGATGCACTTCGGGAGGACGGCACCTGCAACACGGGAAAAGATGACGGGACCGGAGGTATGGTTTCCTTCAATCACTATGCAAGTGGTGCAGTGGGAGACTTTTTGTACCGCAGGATTGCCGGAATCGAGGCCACAGAGGGCGGATACCGCTCTTTCCGGATCCAGCCGCTGACGGGAGGAAATCTGAAATGGGCAAAGGGAAGTGTCAACACAGCCTATGGAACAGTTTCCAGTGAGTGGAAGATTGAAGATGGAATGTTTACGATCCAGGTGCAGGTTCCGGTCGGAACAACATGTACACTGGTGATGCCGGGAAATACACAGAAGGTATTGGGAAGTGGTACTTATACGTTAAAAGAAGCAATCAGGGAAAGGAATGACCGAAATGGAAAAGAATCAGTTTTTTGACAACCCGCTGATGCGGACAAAAATCACTTCGGCAAATGTAAAGCCGAAAGAAATGATACTGGGGTATTTTCTCGGTCCGTTTTGCGCATTTATTTCAAATGCAATCTTCGGGGCGTATTTAAACCGCTACTATTCGGATGTGCTTGGATGGACGGATACGGCAAAATTTGGGATTTTTTCAGCGGTTCTTCCGATGGTTTCTGTCATTTTTGTGATTCTTGGAAATCTTCTGGTAGGGCGTCTGATTGATAATACCAGAACATCTCAGGGGAAGGCGAGACCGTATATGCTGCTGTCGGCGCCCCTTGTGACAATTGCGATCGCGCTGTTGTTTTTAACACCTCAAAATGGGAGTCCATCGACTCAGATGATCTGGATCGCGCTGTCCTATAACTTTTACTATGCAGTAGCGTATCCGTTTTTCTACACAGCGCACAGCTCTATGGTGGCCCTGTCTACGAGAAACTCCGATCACCGGGGAATGTTGGCAACATTTTCCAATGCATCCGGTGTGGCTGCTGTAGGAATCGGGGCAAGTATTTTAGTGCCGATGCTGCTGCAGAGTTTTCTCTTTGTGGAAAAAGACGGCGCTATTGATACCGCACAGAGTTATCAGAACTGGCGGCTCGTGATGATCGTATTATGTGTTGTGACATTTCTGGCGATCTTGCTGGAATATTATTTCACACGGGAGCGAGTGACAGAAGAAAATATGAAGCTGGCGATCAAAGAAGAAAAGCTTCCGATGATGAAACAGCTCAAAGCCTGTGTGTCAAACGGTTACTGGTGGATCATTATCTTATATTTTCTGCTGTTCCAGTTTGGAGGTCTGGTAAAGAATGGTTCCATGAGTTATTACTCCCGCTGGATGTTTGACGGAATCACAAGTGAAGCGGCTGCGGGAACGGCAATGGGAACATTGGGGCTGATCGGAGGACTTCCGACAGCAATCGGAATGGTTCTGGCGTGGCCGATCGCAAATAAACTGGGAAAACAAAAAGCAGTGACTATTGGTCTGGCAATTTCGGTTGTGGGAGGTCTGGTCAGCTTTCTGGATATTCACAATTTTACCATTGTATGTATTGGTGTGATCTTAAAAGGAATCGGTTCGATTCCTGCAATGTATGTGACACTGGCTCTTTTGTCTGATGTACTGGACCATCTGGAGGCAAAAAATGGATTTCGAAGTGATGGATTTACGATGTCTGTGTACGGAGCGATCATGGTGGGAATGACAGGACTGGGGAATGGTCTGATCAATGCATTGCTTACAGCCACCGGATATGATGCCTCTGCGTCAGTTCAGAACGGAGGCGTGCAGTCCATGCTGGCGTTGTGTTATCTGGGGGCAGAGATCATCTGTTATGCGGTGATCGTAATCCTGATGTGTTTCTTAAAAGTAGAAAAGCATATTGAGGAAGATCAGAAGACGATTCTGCAGCATCAGAAAAAAGCGGTGTTAGAAGCCGGAGGAGTGTGGATCGAACCAGCAGAAAGACTTCGCATGGAACAGGAAGAGGCGGAGCGCATGGCAGAAGAGGCGAGAATCGAAGAACTCAAAGCATATTGTAAGAAAAAAGGCCTGGATTTTGAAATGCAGGAAGCAAGCTATCAGAAGAAACTGGCAGAGAAGAGAGCAAAAGCAGAAGCGAAGGCTCGAAAAAAACAAAAAAGCCAGTTCTCATAAAGAGTCAAAGAGGAGGAACGTTATGAGCGAGAAACGGGAAAAACAAACAAAATCAAAACGCCGCATCTGGCGCGGTGTAACTACGGCAACAGCATCTTTACTGACGCTGTCTATGTCAGCGACTCTGGTGATAGACGGGTTTCGTACGGACATTGACAAGTTTCTGGGCACTCAGAGTACAAAAATGGTGACTGAAGATGTAAGTGCAGAGGATTACACATTTCAGTCGGATTACAGCTCAACAACAGAGCTTCTGGATTCCATTGAAGATCTGGGAGAACGCATGAATGAAGAGGGCTCTGTTTTGTTGAAAAATGAGAATGCAGCGTTGCCGCTTTCCAAGGAGGAAACGCAGAAAATCTCTTTACTTGGATTCAGCAGTTATTATCCGGTACAAGGAGGCGATTTTGGAAGTACTCTCAGTGAAAATAAGGGAACGGATGCAGATACGGTAGATATGCTGGAAGCGTTTGAATCCAAGGGATTTGAGATGAATCCGACATTAAAAAAGATGTATCAGGGGTTAAAGGAAGAATTTAAATCAGAGGCAGTTCTTCCATGGGGTGTGACAACCTATTATCGTGCAACAGCACCGGCTACAACTGGAGTATTTACCAGTTTGGAACCTGAGACAGCAACGCTGGATGAGGCAGAACCAAATTGGAAAAAGAGTATGACGGATTACAATGTCATGATTGTGACACTTGCCCGTGCAGCAGGAGAAAATGCCAACTATACACCGGGAGAAGATGGGGTGAATCCAGAACAGGATCTGAATCAGGCGGATCCGCTGGGACTCTCTGACACAGAGCGTGCAATCATCGATGAAGCAGTCAATGCAAAAAAGGAAAACAATGGAAAATTGATCGTGATGCTGAATAATGCGAGTGCCATGGAAATTGAAGAGATCAAAAACAATACAGGCGTAGATGCGATTTTGGAAGTCGGACTTCCGGGAGGTTATGGCTTCTATGGTGTGGCAGATGTACTCAGTGGAGAGGTGAATCCGTCCGGACATCTTGCGGATACTTATGCAGTGGATAACTCAAGCTCTCCTGCAGCGCAGAATTATGGGAACTATGAGTGGACAAATGCGGATTCTGCATATTCCATCAATTCCGAGATTGTAGAAGCAGAAGGGATCTATACAGGATATAAATATTACGAGACAAGATATGCGGATACAGTATTGGGACAGGGAAATGCTTCTGACAAGACCGGAAGTTCCAATGGAAAAGCATGGAACTATGAAGATGAAGTTTCGTATCCATTTGGATACGGACTGTCTTATACAACATTTTCTCAGACTCTGGACAGTCTGGATGTGAATCTGGAAGATAAGACAGTGACAGCCAAAGTAACTGTAAAAAATACTGGAGATGTGGCAGGAAAAGATGTGGTACAGTTGTATACGTCTCTTCCGTATACGGAATATGATAAAGAACATGCGGTAGAAAAAGCAGCGGTACAGCTTCTGGATTATGAAAAAACAGGTGTGCTGCAGCCGGGAGAATCTGTTACTGTCGAGATTACAGCAGATGCGCAGGATATGGCAAGCTGGGACAGCACATGTGACAATGCGGCAGGAACAAAAGGAAACTGGATCCTGGATGCAGGAGACTATTATTTTACAGTCGGAAATGGTTCTCATGAGGCGGTCAACAATGTGCTGGCAGCACAGGGTATGACAAAGGCGAACGGAATGACGGATGCAGGAAATGCAGCAAATGTGAAGAAATGGACACTGGATACATTCGACTCTGAGACATTTGCGTATTCGAAAAATGGAACAGCGGTAGAAAATCAGCTTCAGGACATGGATTTGAACTACTATATGCCAGATACAGTAACATACTTATCAAGAAGTGACTGGAAGGCAACATGGCCAAAAACATACAAGGATCTGACAGCGACAGATGAAATGATCGAAGTGATGAAAAATGATCTGGTAGATATCAAGGAACAGGGAAATCCGGATGAAGTTACATTTGGCGAGGACAATGGGCTGACACTTGCAAGCCTGAAAGGTGAGACGGACTTGACAAATGAAAAATGGACAGATTTGATTGATCAGATCACACTGGAAGAAGCGATGATCCGTACTGGATTTGGTGGAACCAGTACAAAATCAATTGTATCGATCGTGTCTCCGGAGGCAGTACAGAATGACGGACCGAACGGATTTAATTCTTATACATTGGGACAGTACGCAAATACAGATACAGATTCCGCAGATCCGTATGTCATCGATCCGGATGACAAGAATCTGAATTACAAATTCGGAACAATGAGTAATGAAACAGTGATTGCGCAGACATTTAGTAAAGAGATGGCTGCAGAGTACGGAGCTGTGACCGGAAATTATTCCATCTGGTCAAATCTTCCAATCCTCTGGGGTGCAGGAACGAACCTTCACCGTACACCTTACAATGCAAGAAACCATGAGTATTATTCTGAAGATGCGATTTTGACAGCATATCAGGCAGCAGCTTACATTGCAGCAGGAAAAGAATACGGATGTATCATAGCGCCGAAACATTTTGCATTCAATGATACAGAGATCAACCGTTCCGGTATTGCAACATTTATGACAGAGCAGAAAGCACGTGAGAATGAACTGCGTGGAACACAGGCAAGTGTGGAAGATGCACAGACACTTGGTATGATGACAACATTTAACAGAATCGGATGTACTGCAGGGAATGCACATTATGGTCTGCTGATGAATATTCTCCGCAAAGAATGGGGATTCCAGGGGCTGATGTCAGAAGACTTTATCCAGGATGCAAACTACAGTGTGTTAAAAGAAGCGGTACACTGTGGTGTAACGATGACTTGCAATACTGGTGACAGTAATATGGAAGCTGTAACAGCAAAATGGAATTACTGGACCACAGAGGCGGTCAGCAAAGATGCGTCTATGATGCAGGATCTGAAAAATGTTATGATGTGGCAGAATTATGCGCTTGCAAATTCCAACGCAATGGATGGATTGAATGAGACTTCACAGATTAAGGATGTGCGTACATGGTATGATAATGCATTGACAGCAACATCGGCAGTGTTGGCTCTGCTTACACTGGCAGCAGCTGCGATGTATATAAGAGATGCCAAGAGACGTAAAAACAGTTAAGGGAGGGTATGTTATGAATTTTATCAAAAAACAGGCTGCAGGCTTTTATCTGATGCTGCTTGCACTAATTCTCGGAACAGCAGGAATCGTATTTTATGTGATCAACTGCAACACGGCATATTTTTCCAATCTTGGAATCAGCTGGGGAGTTGTAGGATGTCTTGTGGCAGGAGTGGTTCTGGAAATTCTTTTTGTGGCCGGACAGGAAAAGTCGCCGGAAATGCCGGTACTGGATATTCTTCCGATTCTGGCGGGAGTGCTTTTGATGGCAGGATTTGTATTTTTTGTCCGCCTGAGAGTGAACAGCATTGCGACTATTTTATCATTTGAAAGAAATGCGCAGACTATGGCGGATTTGTCCAGTGCGATCATCGGAATGGGATGTACTCTGGCAGCAGTTATCATGACGATTATCTCTTCATTTTTCAGAACAGTAAGAGAGGAAAAATAGAGAAGAGTGAAGGGTGTCTTATTACAGGCACCCTTATTTTGACGTTTGAAAACAGGCTTGGTATACTAAGAAAAAACAACCGATAAAAACAGTTGAGAGGAGACGAAACAATGATTCGAATTGCACTGGTAGAAGATGATCCGGCGTATGCAGAGCAGCTGCTTTCTTACTTGAAAGAATACGAGAAGGAGAGTAAAGAGAGGATCAGCGTACAGACATTTTCGGATGGGGAAGATATTGTAACAGAGTATCGGGCAGACTACGATATTATCCTTATGGATGTGGAAATGAAATTTATGGACGGCATGTCGGCTGCAGAAGAAATCCGGAAGATGGATACCGAAGTTGTGATTATTTTTATTACAAATATGCCGCAGTATGCGATACAGGGATACCGGGTGGATGCCCTGGACTATGTATTAAAACCAGTTTCTTATTTTGCGTTTACGCAGCGGATCGACCGTGCACTGACGAGACTGAAAAAGCGGGAGAAGAAATATCTGACGATTGCAGTGAAGGGCGGTATGATGAAGTTGGATCTTTCGGAGATTTGCTATGTGGAAGTGCAGGATCATGATCTGATCTATCACACAGTCGGGCAGGATTACAGAACAAAAGGCACGATGCGGGATGCAGAGGAAAGTCTGGCGGATGGTATGAAAGAGGAGCGGTTTTTCCGGTGTAACCGGTGTTATCTGGTGAATCTGGATTTTGTGGAAAATTTTCAGGGGAGTGACATCACCGTGAATGGAGACTGTATTCAGGTAAGCCGCGCAAGAAAGAAGGCATTTTTAAATGCGCTCAATGATTTTATGAACGAGGTAGGAAAATAGATGAGTGTACAGGAAATGATCAATACTCCGGGATATTATTATTCGCTGGCATACTGGCTGGCAGCATTTATTGTGACATGCACGAATGAGAAACGGATCCGGGGTGTAAAACGGTATGTGACACATCTGGTATTTCTGGCGGCGATCGTGGGATTTATGGAAGTTACGGACGGGGTGAGGACCAGTTTGTTCCTTCCGTGTATGCTGGTTTCAGTTTCCCTGTTTTTGATTTATATTTACCGGTGCTGTCAGTTTTCACTTGCTGAAGCCGGATATTACTGTGCGAGGGCGTTTATCAGCGGAGAATTTGCTGCATCTTTCGGCTGGCAGATCTATTATTATACGGTGAAAACGTTTCAGGTCAATCATGCAAAAAGTGTACAGTGGGTGCTCCTTGTGGTCGTGTATGCGGTCATATTTGGAATTTTATATCTGCTGGAAAAGTATTTGCAAAAAGGCGGCAAAGAAATGCATATCAATCGTCGGGAGCTGTTTACGGTTCTGATTATTACAGCTGCGGTGTTTGCAGTCAGTAACCTTAGTTATATTGATAAGGACAGTCCGTTCAGCAGTCAGTTTGCAGCGGAAATGTTTATTATCCGGACCCTGGTAGATATGAGTGGAATGGCGGTTCTCTATGCGTACCACATTCAGGTGCGGGAGCTGCAGATGAAATTTGAGGTGGACACGCTGCAGAATATTTTACAGATGCAGTACAAAAATTATCAGCTTTCTCAGGAGAGCATCGAGATTGTCAATCAGAAGTATCATGATTTGAAGCATCAGATCGCACTTTTGAAATCGGAAGCGGGCAGCCGAAAATCGGTAGAGTATCTGGAGAAGATGGAAAAAGAAATCAAGATTTATGAAGCCCAGAATAAGACGGGGAACAAAGTGTTGGATGCTGTTCTGACAAGTAAAAGTCTGTATTGTCAGAATAATGGGATCGGACTGACGTGTGTGGCAGACGGAAGTGCGTTGAATTTTATGGAAGATATGGACATCAGTGCATTGTTTGGGAATATTCTGGATAATGCTATTGAAAGTGTGCAAAAGCTGAATGAACAGGAAAAACGGCTGATCCATCTGTCCGTTGCAAAGCAGAAACAGTTTCTCAGAATCCGGTGTGAGAATTATTGTGAAGAGCAGTTAAAGTTTGAAAACGGAATGCCTGTCACAACAAAGAAAGATCGCCGCTTTCATGGGTTTGGCATGAAGAGTATCAAAAGTACGGCGGCGAAATACGGTGGTTCTGTGACAACAGATTTGAAAAAGAACTGGTTTGAACTGCGGATCCTGATTCCACTTTCCTGAAAAAGTGTTTGCGGAGCAGGCAAAACAGAGCTACAATATGAAGTAAACAGGACAGGCATTGGGGAAGAGAAAAGATGCCGGACAGGAGAGCTTATGAGTATCGAAAAAACAATATTTGGAACCACAAAAGATGGAAGAGAAGTAACTGCCTATACGCTGCGCAACATTCGGGGAATGCGTGTGAAGATCAGCAGTCTCGGAGCGGCAATCGTATCCGTGGAGATGAAAGATTTTGCGGGAGAGCGCAAGGATATTGTGCTTGGATATGACAAAGTATCGGATTATGAAGAGAACGGAACTTTCTTCGGGGCAGCAGTCGGACGGGGGGCAAACCGGACAGAAGGCGCCGGATTTGTGCTGGATGGGACAGAGTATCACCTTCCGAAAAATGAGGGAGAGAATAACCTGCACAGTGGACCGGACAGTTATGCGTTCCGCCTCTGGGATTGTGTGAAAGAGGAGGAAGACAGTGTTTCTTTTCATCTGGACAGCCCGGATGGAGACCAGGGATATCCGGGGAACTTCTCGATTACCGTGACCTATACCCTGACAGATCAAAATGAGTTGAAGATCCACTATGAAGGAGAATCTGATCAGACAACGATCGTGAATATGACGAACCACACTTACTTTAACCTGAATGGACATAACTGCGGCAGCGTAAGACGTCACTGGATAAGACTGCAGGCATCTTCGTTTACACCGGTAAAAGAGACCGGTTCGATTCCGACAGGAGAGATTTGGCCGGTGGAAGGTACACCGATGGATTTCACAAAAGGAAAAGTGATCGGAGAAGAGCTGGCATCCGACTATCATCAGATGCGTCTGGTCAAGGGATATGATCACAACTTTGTCATCGATGGATGGGATCAGACACTGCGCAAGATTGCAGAGGTGGAAGGAGAGCAGTCCGGAATTACCATGAAAGTATATACGGATCTTCCGGGTGTGCAGTTCTATACCGGAAACTTCCTGGAGGGAGTCAGAGGAAAACGCAACATGATCTACCACGATAACTCCGGCTTCTGTCTGGAGACACAGTATTATCCGAATGCGGCGAATGAGGAAAGCTTCCCGTCACCGGTACTGAAAAAAGGAGAAAAATACGACACCACGACAATATATCAGTTTGGAGTGAGATAATCACATAAAAGTTCCCGGCAGAAATTTTCTGCATATTTCTCTGGACAGCGAAAAACTTGCAGATTTAATTTTACAACCGAATGGAATTCAGATTATTTTTTGATAAAAGAAAAAATAAGGCAGGATGACAAGGAATAAATCCTTAAGCATCCTGCTTTACTTTATACGGTATCATTCCTCTTGATATATCCCGGATTGTCTACATTTGCAATAATTTCTTTGGCGTGTAAGAGCTTTGCACGCTTGTCTACCACCTGATTTTCCACATGAACGTCTTCTCCTACATAAGCGCCCGGAAGGAGAACGGTATTCCTTACAACAGCACCTTTTTTAATCATGCATCCACGTCCGATCACAGAGTTTTCCACAGTGCCTTCGATCAGGCATCCGTTGGATACGAAAGAGGTTTTTACATTTGCAGTCTCAAAATATTGAGTCGGACAGGAATCTGTCGTTTTTGTATAGATCGGCCAGTTATCATCAAACAGACTGAAGGCGGATTTAAAATCGAGCAGGGAAAGATTCGCTTCGTAATAGCTTTTCAAATCTGTAATGGCGGCAAAGAAGCCACGGTGGGAAACTCCGCGGATATCCAGTTCGCTGCATTCTATATTGATGACTTGGGGCAGTGTGTACATAGAGGACATATCATGCCCTTTTTTGATCAGGTCGATAAACAGTTCTTTTTTCATTACATAAGTATCCATGAAGATATTTCTGTTTTTTGCATTTCCTCTGTTTTTTTCAATCGAGAGAACACCTTTCTGGCGGTTCAGATTCAGAAGATCACAGTTTAAGAAGTGATCCTTTGCATTGTCAACAGAATGATACAGCAGCGTAATATCCGCTTCGGAGTCGATATGGCTCTGTAACAGTGAATCAAAGTTCATGGAGTATACCATGTAACTCGGGGCAATGATCACGTACGGGCAAGGTGTATTTTCAATACACTCTATGTTTTCTATGTAAGCTGCAATTTCGTTGTCATAAATGCTGTTTTCAATTCCGTTTTCAGAAAAGAGGATTCGGACTTTTCCACGTTTGGAGTTGATATTGTAATGTCTTCCGGTTCCGATATGTTCGGTAAGAGAACGGGGCTTTTGATTAATATACACCTGAATCTGGTCAATGCCGCTGTTGCTCATATTGGAAAGCGGAAAATCGATGACACGGTATCTTCCGAGGAAGGACATGGCACCGATCGGACGGTAAGACTGCAGTCCTTTTACCCAGATGTGGTTTCCGGAAAAGTTGATGATTCCTAATGCCTTGCTCATATTATTCTGCTCCTTTCACACGTTTTGCAACAAGTTCGATATGTTCGCTGTCCGGACTGCCTACTACGGCATTTTTCCCGATCCGCACTCCGTCAGCGACCAGGGCGCGCTGTACGACAGCTCCTGCTTCGACAATCACTCCCGGCATGAGTACACTGTCAATGACTCTGGCGCCGGTATCGATCTTGGCACTGGTAAATAACACGGAGTTTTTGACTTCACCGTCGATCATGCAGCCCTGGGTAATGAAAGAGCGTTTAATATCGGCGTTTGGTCCGATATAATGAGGAGGTGTTGTCGGATCTTCCGTATAGATCTTCCATGCGGGATCGTTGAGATCCAAAGCATTATTTTTGTCCAGAAGATCCATATTTGCTTCCCAGAGAGAGTCGATTGTTCCAACATCTTTCCAGTAGCCCTCAAATTTATAGGCATAAAGATCTTTCCCATCATTTAACAGCGTAGGAATGATATCTTTTCCGAAATCGTGGTTGGAATCCGGATTTTTCATATCTGTCAGCAGCATTTTGCGAAGCAGCTTCCAGTTAAAAATGTAAATCCCCATGGATGCCAGATTACTTTTTGGGTGTTCCGGTTTTTCTTCGAACTCTACGATACGTCCTGTAGAATCGGTATTCATAATCCCGAACCGGCTTGCTTCTTTGATCGGTACTTCGATCACAGCAATCGTGGCATCTGCACCGCAGGTTTTGTGATAATTTAGCATGGCATCATAATTCATCTTATAAATATGATCACCGGACAGGATCAGAATATATTCCGGAGCGTAGGTGTCAATAAAATCGATGTTCTGGGAAATCGCATCTGCAGTCCCCCGATATACATCCAGATTGGAATCTGCTTTCTCACGTGGAGGCAGTACATAGACTCCACTGTCTTTGGCATCCAGTCCCCAGCGTCTGCCTGCCGCAACGTAGCTGTTCAGCAAGATCGATTCATACTGCGTGAGCACACCGACAATATCAATTCCACTGTTGGCGCAGTTGGAGAGTGGAAAATCGATGATACGGTATTTTCCGCCGTATGAAACCGCGGGTTTTGCCACTTTATTTGTCAGGTCATGCAGGCGGGTGCCTCGTCCGCCCGCCAGGATCATTGCTAACATATTATTTTGCTTCATAGTGAATCCTCTCTTTCATAAACTTTTATATATTATACAATTTTTTAGTAGATTTTTCTATGATTATGTGCAAAATGTTGTATATATATCTGATTGAGAAAGGGAAGACGTAAAACGAATTGCAAATACCACAAGAATGAAGTATGCTGACAGATAGAATCAACAGAGGAAAACAAAAAACGGAGGTGCACAATGAAATTATTGGAATTTTGGGAGGAAATATCCCTGATGCCGGACGCTGTGCGGCAGCTTGAAAAGCTGGAGATCACAGAAGGGGAATATGAGAAGCTGCGGGAGTTATTTCTCAGAGATGTGAATTTGTTTTATGAAGCAGTGAAAAAAAGAGAAGATTTCCGGCTGGTATTTTTATATTGTTTTTCAAAAATGGCCTGTGAGGTTTATGATCGGTATTGTGAACAGGGGATTTCCAGACGGGTTTACCGGGATACGTTTTATGATCTGACATTGTGGTGTGAAAATTGTTATAAAGCGTATGGAGAATATGGGATTGCGCAGTACGACTGGTTTTGCAGACATCTGGATATGAGTCTGTTTCGGCTTGGGCGTCTGGAATTTGAGAGGATCCCGTCTTTATGGGAGATACAGACAGACGGGATATCGGTTCACAAAGGAGATCCCGTGATCAGCGTGCATATCCCGCAGGGAGAGAAGCTGGAGCTTGATGCCTGTCTGGATTCATTTCGTCAGGCAGAACAATTCTGGAAGGAGAAGCAGGTATATCTTTGTCATTCCTGGCTTTTATATCCGGGGCTCAAAGAAATTATGAAGCCGGAATCTAATATTTTGCAGCTCCAGACATTGTTTCATATTGTTGCGGTTGATTTTGAGGGGAGAGAGGCAGAAGAGAGGATTTTCGGAGAATTGGAGACGGATCCCCGAAACTATGCAGAGGACACCAGCCTGCAGAGAGCAGCCAGAAAATATCTGCTATCCGGGGAGAAGCTTGGGAGCGGACTTGGGGTATGGACAGGCGAGGAAAAAGACGCAAATACAGCAGATCATATTCACACATGGATACAGGAACACACAGAAGAACTGGTTAACACAGCAGATTATATTTTTCGGCATCCAGAACTTTCCAAAGAAGAAGTCGTATCTTCAGCCTGTCTTTCTGACTATCTGGAAGAAAAAGGATTTCGTATCACAAAAGGAATCGCAGGGCTTCAGACCGCATTTGTTGCAGAGTGGGGAACAGGAAAACCGATACTTGGATTTCTGGCAGAGTATGACGCTCTTCCGGGTCTTGGCCAGGAGCCGGTCTGCACGTATCAGCCGCTGAAAACGCCGGGGCACGGATGCGGACACAATCTGCTTGGCACAGCCTGCGCAGGGGCAGCCTGTGCCTTGAAAGAGCGGATGGAAAAAGCGCAGCTTTCCGGAACAATCCGGGTATATGGCTGTCCGGCAGAAGAAATCATCATCGGAAAGATCCAGATGAATGAAGCGGGGGTGTTTGATGATCTGGATGCGGCGATCACCTGGCATCCTTTTGACCGGAATCGGGTGAGTTATGATATCTGGCAGGCGCAGGACATGAAGAATTACAAATTTTACGGAGTCAAAGCACATGCGTCCAAACATCCGGAGCTTGGCAGAAGTGCACTGGATGCGGCAGAACTGATGAATGTGGGAGTGAATTATTTACGGGAACATGTGGCGGATGATGTTCGGATTCATTATACATATACGAACACAGACGGACCGGCGAATATCGTGCCGGATTTTGCTTCTACGAATTACTTTATCCGTTCATCCAAACGTTCCAGGACAGAGGATGCATCGAACAGAGTGGATGACTGTGCGAAGGGTGCGGCTTTGATGACCGGAACGAGAGTGGAGATCGAGCTTGTGACGAGCAATCAGGAAATGAAAGTGAACCGTCCGCTGGCAGAAGCCTTTTATCAGGCGATGACAGAAACTTCACTCCCGGAATATACAAAAGAAGAACTGCAGTTTGCAGAAACCATCACAAAAGAAGCGGGATTGATCAATGACGGAAATTATTTTGGAGGTCTGGAACCGTTGGAAGATCAACCTGTTTTGCTGGCGATCGGAACGGATGTGTCGGAAGTCAGTCATACCGTGCCGACTGTGATGCTCAGTGCTGCTACGATGTGTAAGGGTACACCGCTGCATCACTGGAGTGCAGCCGCACAGTCCGGAATGAGCATCGGGCAGAAGGGAATGCTGTATGTGGCAGAATGTATGGCGAAAGGGGCGCTTGGTCTTCTTGAAGATCCAAAGATTCTGAAAGAAGCATGGAGAGCGCATCAGGAATAACAATTTTTCAAAAACTGCATATGGTAATCCGGGAGGTGGTAAGATGTTTTCAGAGATACAGACCATTCCGGATGCCGCTGCAGAGATCAAAGGAAGCCCGGAATTTCCAAAAATCCGGGGAATGGTATATTTTTTCGGAGTTCACAATGGAACGATCGTGGCAGCCGATATCCGCAATCTGCCTGACGGAAATGCGTTTCACGGATTTCATATTCATGAGGGAACCTGTCAGGGAACAAAAGCGGAATCCTTTGCACAGGCGGACGGACACTACAATCCGACAAATGCCATGCACCCGCAGCATGCAGGAGATATGCCTTCACTTCTGGCAAATGACGGAAATGCATTTTTGATCTTTTACACAGACCGGTTTCATCCCGAGGATGTGATCGGAAGAGCGGTTATCATACACGCACATCCGGATGATATGACAACCCAGCCTTCCGGAAACTCCGGCGCTATGATCGCGTGCGGAGAGATCCGGGAAATGAAGGCAGAATAAGAAAAGCCTAATCTTCCGGGCAGATATCCTTTTTTAGGAACACATATTCTGTCCCGGAAGATAGAGACTCTTCGAAAGCAAATCCAAGTCCGGTGAACTGTTTCAGATCTTCTGCAGTCTGAATCTGGTGTTCTGCCATCCAGCGGACCATTTCTCCCCGCGCCATTTTCGCGAGCGTGGCTTTCACCTTTACTTTTCCCTGAACGAACTCGCCGAAAACGCAGGTGACGCAGTGTACGTCTTCTGTCAGATAAGGAAGTACTGCTTTGCTGTATTCTGCGGAAGCGAGATTGATGAGCTCTTTCGGAGAGTCTTTCTCAAATTTACAGTACAATGCCTGATATAGCTGATTGTTCCAGAAATGATACAAATCAGTGGCATTCTCAGTTTCCAGTTTGGTCTGCATCTCCAGACGATAGGGAATGACAGCATCTGAAGGGCACAGGACACCATAAAATCCGGAAAGAATGTTCAGATGCCGGTTTACGTAGTCCCACTGTGTATCAGAAAAGATGCCCGGTGCGAGGTATTGGTATTGGATCCCTTCATAGGCGAGAACAGCGGGAGTGACAGCGTCAGCCGGTGTAAATTCGCACAGTCTTTTTGTATTTTGAAGTGCCAGTTTTTCACTGCATTTCCAAAGTTTCTGCAATTCTTCAAATGACATCTGCTTTAGCGTCTGATATAAAAGGTCTGTCTGTTCTGCAAAAACAGGTGTGGTGGCAGTGCCGGGAAATTCTTCGCATATATTCATTTTTTTCGCAGGTGAAATGATGATTTGAATCATAAATGGTGGTTCTCCTTTTCTTGTGTATGCTCTATGACAACGTTTGTTTCTGCATCCAGTATGCTTCTTAATTCCTCCAGCCGCGGATCGCCTTTGAAGTAGGAGGCTCCGTAAGTGAGATTGAATGCATAATCAAAATCCGGTGGATTTTTTCCCTGATTGTGTTGCAGGATCGTTTCTGCTTTATCCAGTGCCTTTACCAGATGTGCTTCCGGGATGGAGCAGTTGTTGTATTCGTTCCACAGGGAAAGAAATTCTGACCGTTTTGGCTCGGGGAGAAACTGGAAGATCCGACAAATATCAAGGTATTCCTGTTTGGATTTTGCAAGGGGATCCGTATTGGAAATTGCAGGAATATCTCCGGCATAGAGTTCTCCGAGATCGTGGATCAGACACATGGAAAGCACTTTTTTAGCGTCCAGCTCCGGAAATTCATCGATCAGAGTCAGAGCAAGCAGCGCAAGACGAAAAGAATGTTCTGCCGTACTTTCCTGTCGTCCTGTTTTGGTCCAGGCAGTGCGGGTGACAGATTTGATCCCCTCTACGGTGCGGATAAAATCCAGGTATTCGTTGAGATGTTCCATAGAATCTCCTCCTTGTGAAAAGTTCAAAATAAAAGGTTATAATTGATGTAAACAATAATTATCATACGATATTTTCGGATGGAAAGTCTACCATAACAGGCAGAAAAGTGTTATTATCAACAACAAAGTACAACAAGGAGTTTTTAGTATGAAGAAAATAATTTTAGGGTCAGCTTCACCGAGGCGAAAAGAGCTTTTATCACAGATCGGGGTTCCGTTTGAAGTGCGTGTCAGCAATAAGGAAGAAGTGTATACAAATACGGTTCCAAAGGAGATTGTAAAAGAGCTGGCGCTGATGAAAGCGGAAAATGTGGCATCCGAGATCCCGGCAAGGAATGTGATCGTGATCGGTGCGGATACGATCGTTGTGCATGAAGAACAAATTCTGGGAAAACCAAAGGATGAACAGGAGGCTTTTGAGATGATCCGGTCACTGCAGGGAGATACACATCAGGTATATACGGGTGTTGCGGTTCTGGATTTTGATGAAAACGGAGAAAAAACGGTGATCAGCCACGCAGTGGAAACAAAAGTTTCTGTCAATCCGATGAGCACAGAAGAAATCCAGAAATATATAGAGAGCAAAGAACCTATGGATAAGGCCGGGGCTTACGGAATTCAGGGGAGATTTTCCGCATTCATTGAGAAGATCGAAGGGGACTATTTCAATGTCGTAGGACTTCCTGTTTCTTACGTATATCAGGTGTTAAAAGAACTGGGGGAGGTATAAGATGCGAGGCAGAAAAACAGCGGCAAACTGCGAAAGCTGCATGAATTATGAATATGATGACGATTATGAGTGCTATGTCTGTACGCAGGATCTGGATGAAGATGAGATGGTGAGATTTGTGCAGGGAGATTTCAGAGAGTGCCCGTATTATCAGGTGGGGGATGAATACCGGGTGGTGAGGAAGCAAATGTGAGAGAGCTTATGCGAAAAGTCCGCAAAAGATATGTAGCTTTCAACACAAATCAGGCTCCGCCGAAGAAATCCCTTGAAGTGGCTGTAACGCCTGTTGGATATGTTCGCCAATTGGCTCACATATAACAGCCTAACAGCCAAAATCAAGTGTATTTCCCCGCTGTGCTACAATGATTTGTTTATGAAAGCTACATATATTCACAAACTTCCGCCATTTTCCCGCAGCCATTTCTGTGCTTTTCGGTAATCGGGCAGTACGGATTCTACAATATTATAAAAGGCTTTTGAGTGATTCATTTCCAGACGGTGGGCGAGTTCATGTACAACGATGTAGTCCACGATTTCTTCCGGAGCGAAGATCAGACGCCAGTTATAGTTTAAATTTCCGGCGCTGGAGCAGCTTCCCCAGCGGGTTTTCTGTTCCCGGATGGAGATACGGCCGTAGGTAACGCCCATGATACGGGCATAATATTCTGTCTTGCGTGTAAAAATATCCCGTGCAAGCTGGATGTATCGTTTCCGGTCATTTTCAGAAATCTGAGGTTTTTCAGAAGATTGCTCAAGACGCTGAGATGCCGAGTCCAGATGCTTTAGGATCCAGGCTTGCTTTTCGTAAAGAAATGTATCAATGGTCGGGGCAGGACAGTTTTTGGGTGCCCGGACACGGACCGTCGCCTGTGCAGTAATCTGAATTGCGAGGGATTTTCTGTCACTGTATATGACTTCATAAGGAAAGGGATGCTGCATGAAATTCTCCTTTGTAACAATTATTTTAGTTTCAGTTTAGAGAAAACAAAAAGAAAGTGCAAGATATAATTTATAAAAAGGTTTTGTTGTTTTTGTAGAAAATATGAATTGCTTTATTCTGGGAAAAGAGTGTATAATAAATTTATTCGTAAGCTGTATTCTTGCAGCACTTTTGAGTTTTAAAAGTTCAGAAGAATCTAAGGTTCAATATTCAGGCCAATCAGCCGGTATTTATCCAATGTTTTGAAATAAGATCTTTGCTGATGGAAATAATACAGAAAATGACTGTTGAAAGGGTTAAATTTATCATAGTAGAAAGCAGGTGAGAACATGATTGATAAGAACTATTTTGGCGAAGGAAAGAATATTGAATTTAAAAGAGAAATTCCAGGTAATCATGAGAAATTTTTAAAAGATATTATTGCATTTTCTAACAGCACAGGTGGGAAAGTGATAGTAGGAATTGAGGATGAAACAGGGACTGTTTATGGAATTGGTGAACAAAGCCCATTTAAATTGTCGGATTCCATTTCTAATATGGTTTCAGATGCGTGTACACCACAGATTGAACCGGATATTTCAATCCAGACAATAGAAGAAAAAACGGTACTTGTCATAGATATTGTTCCTGGAAAGTTCAGACCTTATTATATTGCGAAAAAAGGAAAAGAGACTACAGCTTTTATTCGAATTAATGGAACAAGCAGACCTGCTGACGCAAGAAAATTAAAAGAGTTAGAGTTGGAAGGCCAGAATATTTCCTATGATTCACTACAGGAAATAGGAAGAGAATTTGACAAAGAAAAGGCATTGAAACTTTGCGAAACAATGAAAAAGATAGCAGTTATATCCTGTAAAACAGACGAAAAAAATGCAGCAAAGGACATGACTATAGAGAAGCTTGAAGATTTTGGAATTCTTTGTAGGGTAGGGAGAACGCTCTATCCGACACATGCATTTGATCTGATGACAGATAACAAAAGTAAAGCATCAAAAATTCAATGTGCATTATTTAAGGGAACAATCAGAGATGTTTTTATTGATCAAAAAGAATTTGATGGGCCAATTTACGAACAGGTGGAAAAAGCATATCAATTTGTTTTAAGGCATATTAATATGGGGGCAGAAATCGAAGGGATATATAGAAATGATTCTTATGAACTTCCAGTATCTGCTATTAGAGAAATGATTGCCAATGCTGTTGTACACAGGAGTTATGTAGATAAGTCTTGTATTCAGGTGAGCATTTTTGATGACAGAGTTGAGGTGTTATCACCTGGGATGCTTTATGGTGGATTGGATATTGAAACTGCAAAGTTAGGAAAATCTACTTGCAGAAATGAAGCGATTGCAGAAGCGTTTCATTATATGCATATAGTAGAGGCATGGGGAACAGGGATACCGAGAATTATAAACAGATGTAGAGAGTATGATTTACCTGAACCGACATTTGAAGAGTTTGGAAATGGATTTAAGGTTACAATGTTTAGGAAAGTAAGCAACGCCAATGAAAAAGTAAGCAACGCCAATGAAAAAGTAAGCAACGCTAATGAAAAAGTAAGCAATGACAATGAAAAAGTAAGCAACACTTTTGAAAAGTATTTGCCATTATTCAAGGAAGCAGAGATTACGGAGAAATTTATTGAGAATAGTGGCAGAGTATTTCTGGAAAGTGGAGTAGACAAACCATTTGGACAGGCAAATATTATGGAATGGTTAGGATGTTCAAAATCCAAAGCAACAAATGTTATGAATGCAATGAAGGCAGCGAAAGTCATAAAAAAAGTCACAGGACTGGGTGCAGGGAAGTATAAGTTTATAGAACTATAGAAAAAAGAGAAGGTCTCTCAAGGAAGGCACCCCAACAGAACAATCTTGCAATCCCGATGTTATCTTTCTATAATATTCTTAAGTGTAAAGGAAATGGAAGTATCGTTTGAAATGATACAGAAGAGCAGAAAGGGAGCGGGGAATGAAAGAAAAGAAAGAGAAAAAACAAAACGGCTATTTCCGCCATATGGCGGAAGCGATAAAAATGGAACTCAGGGAACATAAAAGCTCATTTATGGTGTATCTTATTTTGCGGATTCTTGTGATCGTGATGCTGGTGCTCCAGGTTTTAAATCAGAATTATGAAAACGTATTTTTATGCATTCTGACACTTTTGCTTCTGATTGTTCCAAGTTTTGTGCAGGTAACGTTTAAAATAGAGCTGCCTACAACGCTGGAGATCATCGTATTGTTTTTTATATTTGCAGCGGAGATATTAGGTGAGATCAATGAATTTTATCTGCTGTTTCCGTTCTGGGATACGGTGCTGCATACGCTGAATGGATTTCTGGCAGCGGCAATCGGATTTTCTCTGGTGGATCTGCTGAACCGGAGTGAGCGTACCGTCTTTAATCTGTCACCGGTGTTTACAGCGATCGTGGCATTTTGTTTTTCTATGACGATTGGAGTTGTATGGGAGTTTTTTGAGTTTGGGATGGATCAGTTTCTCGGATATGACATGCAGAAGGATACGGTTCTTTCTGCAATCACATCGGTCATGCTGAATCCGGACGGAAGAAATATTCCGGTGACGATCGATCAGATCAGGGAAGTGATGATCAATGGACAGCCATTGGGGGTGGGCGGATATCTGGACATCGGACTGATCGACACAATGGAAGACTTGTTTGTGAATTTTATCGGTGCAGCAGTTTTTTCAGTGATTGGATTTTTCTATGTGAGAAGCCGTGGAAAGGGCGTTGCAGGCAGATTTATTCCGAGAAGAAAAAGAGCGGAGAGAGATTTCCTTAAAATTGCAAGGGAACAATCTCTGGAAGAGTCTGAAAATAAGGAGAAAATACAGTCTCAAAAGAGAGAATAAGGTGGAAATGGGACTTTTTGTACACAGAATTGTGCTTCTATGTGCAGAAAGTCCTCTTTTTTTATGGTTTCAGAGAGTATTTCCACAAACAGAACGACAGGTATTTCACAATATTATGGAAGTTTGATGAAAAAAGTGCAAATGAATTACTGTATATTAGTGAAAAAGGAATAGTATAAAATAAAAATGACGAAAAGTCAGTAAAATAAGGTTGAAATATTCCTAAAAAAAGAAAAAAACGTATTTTAAAACACTGGGAATTTCGACAAAAAAAGAGTGCGATCGGAAAAAGAAAACCCTAAATTTTTTTTGTTGACAAACTCACTTGCTGGGAGTAGGATTTAGATAACTTTTTAGGCACGCTGTCTGAAAAGGGATTATAGTACGGAGATTTCAAAGCATGAAATTTCCTTTTTTATGCTCGTAAGAGGCCTCCACCTGGAAGAGAAAAGGGAAGACCCCCAAAGGGCAGTAATTAAAAAAAGAGACAGGAAAGGGAGGGAGCGATACGGAAAATTTAGCAACAGAATTGATGGAAGAGCTGAACTGTAAAACAGTATTTGAACTTCCGGTTCTCGGCGGAATTTCGGAGTCCGTGGTTGTTACATGGATCATTATGGCGGTTCTGGTTGGATTATCATTGATTCTGGTGAGAAATCTGAAGGTAGAAAACCCGGGAAAAGTTCAGTTGGCATTGGAAGCTGCAATTGACTGGGCAACGGATTTCTTTGAAGGGATCCTCGGTAAAGGGAACAAAAGATATATACCGTATCTGATCACAGTTCTTCTTTATCTGGCGTGCGCCAACATGATTGGTCTGCTTGGCTTTAAGCCGCCGACAAAAGATCTGAATGTAACAGCAGCACTTGCCGTGATGAGTATGTGCCTGATCGAATATTCAGGAATACATAAAAACGGTATGAAACATTGGGTCAAGCATTTTGCCAAACCGGTGCCGGTGGTTGCACCGATTATGATTCTGGAAATTTTTATCCGCCCATTGTCGCTCTGTATGCGACTGTTTGGTAACATGCTGGCAGGATTTGTGGTAATGGAACTTTTAAAAGCATTTGTTCCGCTGATTATACCACTTCCGATGAATTTCTATTTCGATATTTTTGATGGTCTGATTCAGGCATATGTATTTGTATTTCTGACCGCACTGTTTATGACAGAAGAACAGGAATAGAAACGGAATTTTTGAACAAATAAAAGAATAAAAAGGAGATTAGAATTATGGGAGCACTTATTGCAATTGGAGCAGGAATCGCAGTATTAACAGGTATTGGAGCAGGAGTGGGAATTGGTATCGCAACAGGAAAAGCAGTGGATGCAATCGCAAGACAGCCAGAGGCTGAAAGCAAGATCAGCAAGAACCTGATCCTTGGTTGTGCACTTGCAGAGGCAACTGCAATTTATGGATTTATCATTGGTATTCTGATCGTATTCTTCTTAAAATAAGCAAATAGAATTAACAGGAAAGGCGGGTGTGGGAAGTGCTGAGATTTGATATGAACTTTCTATATACCATGATTAACCTGATCGTCCTGGCTTTCTTATTAAAGAAGTTTTTGATCAAGCCTGTGACCGACATTATGGAAAAGCGCCGTCAGCTGATCGAAGACGGATTGAAAAATGCCCAGAATGCACAGGAAGATGCGATGAAGATGAAGGAAGAATATGCGCAGGCACTTGGCGGGGCAAAAGAAGAATCTGTGCGGATCGTAGAGAAAGCACGTAAGGACGCCAAATCAGAGTATGAACGTATTGTAGAGGAGGCGGATGCCAGGGCAGGCAGTATCATCGAGTCTGCCAAGGCGGATATCCGTGTAGAACGAGAGCAGACAATGAGTGCACTCCAGTCTGAAATCGCAGGACTTGCAATGACAGCTGCAGCGAAGATCGTGGCAGAACAGACAGGCAATAATCAGGAAATATATGATAAGTTTCTGGAAGAAGTAGGTGAAGCTCATGAAGACACAGACAACAACTAGTCAGATGTACTGTTCATCTGCAGCAATGCGGTATGCACAGGTGTTGTATGAGCTGAATGTTCCGAAGGAAGCCATACAGAAAGCAAGAGAGATATTTGAGGAGGTACCGCAGCTTCATGATGTGTTTGTGAATCCGACAATTCCGGCACAGAAGAAAGAACGTGTGATCGACAAGGTATTTCCGCAGGAAATGAGAAATTTCCTGAAAGTGGCATGTAAATATGAGAGAATGGATCTGATTCCGGAGATATTTGCTGCATATGACAGATATTGTGACGAGCAGGATCGGATCTTAAGTGCCGTATTGACATGTGTAGAGCTGCCCAGTGACGAGCAGCTCAAAAATATGGAAGCGTTCCTTTGTAAAAAATATGAAGCGAGCAAGGCCAGGATTGAGATTCAGACAGACAGTACGCTGCTTGGCGGATTTGTTCTGCGCACAGGAAGCGATGAATATGACTGGAGTCTGAAAGGACGTCTGGACAGACTAGGACAAAAATTAACCTGGAGGTGAACAAGGTGAGTTCAATCAATTCAGATGAAATTATTTCTATTTTAAAAGAAGAGATAGAAAATTTTGACAGTGTGAGCAAAGACAGCGAAGTGGGAACAGTCGTTGCTGTAGGTGACGGAATTGCGACTATTTATGGGATTGATCACGCAATGTATGGAGAGATTGTTACCTTCGATACGGGTTTGAAAGGAATGGTACAGGATATTCAGAAAAATGAAATCGGAGTCATTCTTTTTGGACGGGACACAGATATCAAAGAAGGGACAAAAGTAACTCGTACAGGAAAAAAGGCCGGTGTACCGGTTGGAAATAAATATGTAGGAAGAGTTGTCAATGCACTGGGAGCTCCGATTGATGGAAAAGGCGAGATCGAAGCAGATGATTACCGTCCGATCGAGCAGGAGGCGCCGGGAATTATTGACAGAAAATCAGTTAGCGTACCGATGGAAACAGGAATCCTTTCCATCGATGCCATGTTCCCGATCGGACGTGGGCAAAGAGAGCTGATCATCGGAGACCGTCAGACAGGAAAAACATCCATTGCGATGGATACAATCCTGAATCAGAAGGGAAAAGATGTAATCTGTATTTATGTGGCGATCGGACAGAAGGCTTCTACTGTTGCAAAAGTTGTAAATACATTGAAGAATAATGATGCACTGGATTATACGATTGTGGTATCTTCTACAGCAAGTGACTGTGCGCCGCTTCAGTATATCGCACCATATGCCGGAACAGCAATGGCAGAGCATTTTATGTATCAGGGAAAAGATGTCCTGATCGTCTATGATGATCTGTCAAAACATGCGGTTGCCTATCGTGCATTGTCTCTGCTGCTCGGTCGTTCACCGGGACGTGAGGCATATCCGGGAGATGTATTCTATCTGCATTCCAGACTGTTGGAGCGTTCCAGCCGTCTGAGTGATGAATTGGGAGGCGGTTCTATTACAGCACTGCCAATCATTGAGACGCAGGCAGGAGATGTATCCGCATATATTCCGACTAATGTAATTTCCATTACAGACGGACAGATCTTCCTGGAGAGCGATCTGTTTGCAGCAGGTATGAGACCGGCCGTAAACGTAGGTCTTTCCGTATCTCGTGTTGGTGGTGCCGCACAGACAAAAGCGATGAAAAAAGCATCCGGAAGTATTCGTATTGATCTGGCACAGTACCGCGAGATGGAAGTGTTCACGCAGTTTAGTTCCGATCTGGATGCTGCGACAAAAGAACAGCTGGAGTATGGAAGTGGTTTGATGGAATTGTTGAAGCAGCCGCTTTATCATCCGCTCAGTCTGCATGAAAAGGTCATCACACTGTGTGCGGCGACACATAAAGTGATGCTTGGAATAGAAAAAGCAAAAATCAAACAGTTCCAGGCAGACCTGCTTCGTCATTTCGATTCAGATTATCCGGAAATCGGACAGGAAATCGAAGAGAAAAAGGTACTGACAGAAGAACTGATCGAAAAGATCGTGGAGACCGCAAAGGAATTCAAGAAGAGCAGGTGTTAATATGGCAAATATCAGAGAAATACAGAGCCGCATCAACAGCGTAAAAGATACGATGAAGATCACAAATGCGATGTATATGATTTCCTCTTCAAAAATGACGCAGGCCAGAAAAAAACTGGCGGATACAGAGCCGTATTTTTATGGACTTCAGGGTGAGATTTCCCGTATCCTGCGCCATGTGCCAGAGATCCGGCATTCTTATTTTGATGCCCGCCAGGATATCCCGGCAGAGCAGAAAAGGATCGGTTCGATCGTAATTACGGCAGACAAGGGACTTGCCGGAGCTTATAATCATAATATTATCAAGCTGGAAGAAGAGATCCTTGCACAGCCGGGGATTCACAAGCTCTTTGTTGTAGGTGAGCTGGGACGGCATTATTTTGCAAAACATAATGTAGAGATTGACACAAATTTCCAGTATACCGTTCAGAAACCGACGATGCACCGTGCCAGAGATATTGGCTGGTCGGTGATCGATCAGTTTCTGGCAGGGGAGCTGGATGAAGTGTATGTTGTATACACCCGCATGGAGAATTCGGTACAGACAGATGCGGAAAAATTGAAACTGCTTCCGTTGGAGGCCAAAGACTTCGGAAGTATGAAAATGCCTCTGAATATGTATCGGGAAGCAATTGAACTGTATCCTTCCGCAGACAGTGTGATGGACAGTATTGTTCCGAACTATGTCATTGGTATGGTCTACGGATGTCTGGTAGAGGCATATGCCAGTGAACACAATGCCCGTATGATGGCGATGAAGGCTGCTACAGACAGCGCTGAAAGCCTGATCCGGGAGTTGTCAATCGTATATAACAGAGCCAGACAGGCTGCAATTACCCAGGAAATTACGGAAGTTTGCAGCGGTGCGAAGGCGCAGAAGCAGAAAAGGAAGTGAGAATAGCATATGAATAAAGGACGAATTGTACAGGTTATGGGACCTGTCGTTGACGTAGTATTTGAAGACGGCAATCTTCCTTATATCAAGGATGCTCTGGAAGTTGAAAATAACGGAAAGAAATGCATCATGGAGGTTGCACAGCACCTTGGAAACAATGAGGTGCGCTGCCTGATGCTTGCTGCCAGTGAAGGACTGCATAAAGATATGGAAGTAACAGCCACCGGAGCAGGAATCAAAGTTCCTGTCGGTGAGAAGACACTGGGCAGACTGTTTAATGTATTAGGTGAAACAATTGATAATGGAGAACAGATCGAGGATGCAGAAAAATGGGTAATCCACAGAGAACCGCCTACATTTGAAGATCAGAGTCCTGTAGTAGAGATCCTGGAGACGGGAATCAAGGTCATCGACCTTCTTGCACCATATGCAAAGGGCGGTAAGATCGGATTGTTCGGTGGTGCAGGAGTCGGTAAGACGGTGCTGATCCAGGAATTGATCCGAAACATTGCGACAGAGCACGGTGGATACTCTATTTTTACCGGAGTCGGAGAGCGTTCCCGTGAGGGAAATGACCTCTGGTCTGAAATGAAAGAGTCCGGTGTTCTGGAGAAGACTGCTTTGGTATTCGGTCAGATGAATGAGCCGCCTGGAGCGCGTATGCGTGTGGCTGAGACTGGTTTGACAATGGCAGAATATTTCCGTGATGAACAGCATCAGAACGTACTTCTTTTCATCGATAATATTTTCCGTTTTACACAGGCCGGATCTGAGGTTTCCGCACTGCTTGGGCGTATGCCGTCTGCAGTAGGATATCAGCCGACACTGGCAACGGAAATGGGTGAATTACAGGAACGTATCGCTTCTACAAAGAACGGATCTGTCACTTCCGTACAGGCAGTTTATGTGCCGGCGGACGATTTGACTGACCCGGCTCCGGCGACAACATTTGCGCATCTGGATGCAACGACCGTGCTTTCCAGAAAGATTGTAGAGCAGGGTATCTATCCGGCGGTAGATCCACTGGAATCCAGCTCCCGTATCCTGGAAGCAGATGTAGTCGGAGAAGAGCATTACGAAGTGGCAAATAAAGTCATCGCAATTCTTCAGAAATACAAAGAACTGCAGGATATTATTGCAATTCTTGGTATGGAAGAGTTGTCAGATGAAGATAAGGCAACTGTTATGCGTGCGAGAAAAATCCAGAGATTTTTGTCTCAGCCATTCTTTGTAGCAGAGACATTTACAGGAATCCCTGGAAAATATGTTCCGTTAAAAGAGACAATCCGTGGATTTAAAATGATCATTGATGGGGAGATGGATGCATATCCGGAATCTGCATTTTTCAATGTAGGAACTATTGACGATGTCATTGCAAAGGCAAATGCTGAGGCGGCAGAATAGGAGCGTGGCATATGGATACATTTGGTTTGAAAATCATCGCAAGTGACAGGGTTTTTTACGAAGGACGCTGCAGAAAGCTTGTAATTCCGGCGCCGGATGGTGAAAAGGGAATCTTGCCGAACCATGAAAATATGGTGATTGCAGTGAAGATCGGAATGGCCCGTATGGAGATCGAAGAAGGAAACTGGGTAGAAGTTGCACTCGGAAGAGGATTTGCAGAGGTAGTCAACAACCGTGTGACACTGCTGGTAGATACAGCAGAAAAGCCGGAGGAGATTGATATCCGTCATGCACAGGAGCAGAAAGAGCGTGCAGAGGAGCGAATCCGCCAGAAACAGAGCATCCAGGAATATTATCATTCTCAGGCATCTCTGGCGAGAGCTATGAACCGATTGCGAGTATCTCAGGGAAAACGCTGGAATTTATAGAGAAAAGAAACAAGGAAGTTTGCGCAAAAGGTGCAGCTTCCTTGTTTCTTTTCACATATAGTAACTTTTACGGAGTTACTGTTCCCACCAATCTCCACCTATCCATGCGCAATCGTCGTGCTTGCGCACTCCAGTACCGCACTTCGTGCTAGATTGCTTATGTATGGGCGGTGACTGGTTCCACCAGATGTTAAATATAGATTCTTTGCCTTACATGCAAGCATGACGGTTCAGAACCTATATTTAACATCCGGTGTGAACAGTAACTTTTACGGAAAAATTTATAACATATTCATGGAAATTTAATTGTGTCCCAACAAAATTTCAAGTATAATAAAACCAATCTTGAAAGGAATCCCTTTCAGTTTTCAAATATGGCATAAGAGGCCATTCAAAAATAATTTCCAAATAAACGCACAGAAAAGATGGATAAGACGTTACCGTGCATAGTAACAAGAGAATAGATGGAGTTTGTCTGTATTTGCGATTGTGAAACATCGTGTCAAAAGATATAATAAAATTAAGAATACAGTTACATGCTCATCGAAATCTTCTGAATTCCATCAGAAACCAAGGAGGAGCATGTATGAAGAAGGAAAAAACAACACAATTTTTAATGAAGCCAAAAGTAGATTTCTGTTTTAAAGAGCTGATGGAAGATGAAGAGGTGCGCAACGCATTTCTGGCGGCGGTACTTGGAATTGATCTGGGAGAAATCGTTGAGAGCAGGATTTTGCCGTCCCATTTGCGCCAGAAGGATAAAGATGATAAGTTGGGAATTTTGGATGTACGGGTTTTGTTAAATAACAAGGAGCAGATTGACATTGAAATTCAGGTGACAGCTAGTGAATACTGGGCAGAACGCACGTTGTTCTATCTGGGGAAGATGTTTACCGATCAATTAAAACCAGGAGAAGACTATCAGAAATTAGAAAAATGTATTCATATCGGGATTTTGAATTTTACCATGTTTGAAGATGAAGAATATTACTCCTGTTTTCACTTCTGGTCAGATCAGGGGAGAAAGATGTACAGTGATAAAGTTGAGATCCACACATTGGAACTCCCGAAACTGGCAAAATATGAGTATCCGGAGACAGAGCTGCTGAAATGGCTTCAGTTTATCAATGCAGAAACCAAGGAGGAATTTGAAATGGCAGCGGAAAAAAGCGAATATATTAAGAAGGCGTATGAGGATTTGAACCGGATCAGTGCGGATGAGGAGAAGCGTCTGGAATATGAGGCAAGAGAGCGTGCGATTCGAGATCACCAGTACTTTTCTACGGTTTATAAAAACACTGGATTGAAAGAAGGCAGAAGGGAAGGCAGAAGACAGGCAACTGTAGAATTATTACAGGAAATGGGAATGGAAAAAGAATGCGTGTGTGCAAAGGTACAGGAAAAGTTCCAGCTTTCTTTCCAAGAGGCTGAGCAGGAAGTAGAAAAATATTGGAAATAATAGCGGTAGCTTTTTTGTTTTTAAAACTGGCATGGTTAAAAACGTTAAAACTGGATGTTTAAGAAAAGCCAATCTTAATGTAGTATTCATATAAAAATGATAGCAATTAAGAGGAGGTACAGCAAATGAGTGCAGAAAGATATGAGCTCAACAAGCAGTTAGCACAGATGTTAAAAGGCGGAGTGATCATGGATGTGACAACACCGGAACAGGCAAGGATTGCAGAGGAGGCGGGAGCATGTGCAGTGATGGCGCTGGAAAGGATTCCGGCTGATATCCGTGCAGCGGGCGGAGTATCCAGAATGAGTGATCCGAAGATGATCAAGGAAATTCAGGAAGCAGTATCCATTCCAGTTATGGCAAAATGCAGGATCGGACATTTTGTTGAAGCACAGATATTAGAGGCAATCGAAATTGATTATATCGATGAGAGTGAAGTACTTTCTCCGGCAGATGATGTTTATCATATTAATAAACGCAAATTCCAGGTACCATTTGTATGTGGTGCAAGAGATTTGGGAGAAGCGCTTAGAAGGATCAATGAAGGAGCTTCTATGATCCGTACAAAGGGAGAGCCGGGAACAGGAGATGTGATACAGGCAGTCAGACATATGAGAATGATGAAGCGGGAAATTGCAAAACTGGTCTCCATGAGGGAGGATGAGCTGTTTGAGGAAGCAAAGGCCCTAAATGTGCCGTATGAATTGGTTGAATATGTACATCATAACGGACGTATTCCTGTTGTAAACTTCGCGGCGGGAGGCATCGCAACTCCGGCGGATGCGGCGCTGATGATGCAGCTTGGTGCAGAAGGCGTATTTGTGGGATCTGGTATTTTTAAGTCAGGAGATCCGAGAAAGCGGGCAGAAGCAATTGTAAAAGCGGTAACAAACTTTGAAGACTACAGGATGCTGGCAGAGCTTTCTGAGGATCTGGGAGAGGCAATGGTAGGAATTAATGAACAGGAGATAGAACTTTTGATGGCGGAAAGGGGCAGATAGAATGAAGATCGCAGTACTTGCAGTACAGGGAGCATTTGCGGAACATCGGAAGAAAATAGAAGACCTGGGAATAGAATGTATGGAACTCCGCAAAAAAGAGGACCTGATGAAACCGTTTGATGGATTGATCCTTCCCGGAGGTGAGAGTACTGTGCAGGGAAAACTTCTGAAAGAGCTGGACATATATCAGATATTGAAGCAGAAAATCGAAGAAGGACTGCCGGTGCTGGCAACTTGTGCCGGCCTGATCCTTCTGGCGGAAAATTTGACAAATGACCGGAATATTTATTTTGCAACATTGCCGGCAGCGGTGAAAAGAAACGGTTATGGCAGACAGCTTGGAAGTTTCCGTACAGTACAGGAAATGAAGGGAATCGGGAAAATACCGATGACATTTATAAGAGCTCCATATATTGAAAAAGTTGGAAAAGGAGTAGAAGTTCTTGCGGCAGTAGATGATCGGATCGTGGCAGTAAAATACGGGACACAGTTTGGGCTGGCATTTCATCCGGAATTAGATCAGGACAACAGAATACATGAAATGTTTCTGGATACGGTTAAAGCAGCCATACAAAACAATGAGTCTGCTATAAAATAAATCTATAACAGGATATTCTCAATCTATATTGGACAAATAAATCCTACTATGTTAATATGATTACAAGGAATTAAGAAAGAAACAGATTCCAAAGAAGGAGGAAATAGAAATGGCAGATATCAGAGATTCTAAAAACTGGGGATTTGAGACAAAACAATTACACATTGGACAGGAACAGGCAGATCCGGTTACAGATGCAAGAGCAGTCCCGATCTATGCAACAACCTCTTATGTATTTCACGACTCACAGCATGCGGCAGACCGCTTCGGACTCCGTGATGCAGGAAATATATATGGAAGACTGACAAATCCGACACAGGATATTTTCGAACAGCGTATTGCAGCATTAGAAGGCGGTGTGGCAGCGCTGGCTGTAGCATCCGGTGCGGCAGCAATTGCCTATGCATTTCAGGCACTTGCAAAGGCGGGAGAGCATATTGTGGCATCCAAGACCATCTACGGCGGCACATACAATCTTCTGGCGCATACTCTTCCGCTCACAAACGATGTGACAACAACGTTTGTGGACCCTGAGAAAGAAGGATCTTTTGAGGCAGCCATTCAGGAAAATACAAAAGCGATATTTGTAGAGACACTTGGAAATCCGAATTCAAATCTGATCGATCTGGAGAAGGTGGCAGAGATTGCGCACAGACACAATATTCCGTTGGTAGTAGATTCTACATTTGCAACACCGTATCTGATCCGGCCGATCGAACATGGTGCAGATTTGGTGATTCACTCCGCAACGAAATTTATCGGCGGTCATGGAACAGCGATTGGAGGCGTGATCGTTGACAGTGGAAAGTTTGACTGGAAGGCATCCGGCAAATATCCGTGGATTTCAGAAGCCAACCCGAGTTATCATGGTGTATCGTTCTCAGATGCAGCAGGCAGTGCGGCATTTGCAACCTATATCCGTGCAGTGATCCTGCGTGATACGGGTGCAACACTTTCTCCGTTCCATTCCTTTATCTTCCTGCAGGGGCTGGAGACATTATCTCTGCGTGTTGAGCGGCATGTGAGCAATGCGCTGAAGATCGTGGAGTATCTTGCGAATCATCCGCAGGTAGAGGCTGTACACCATCCTTCACTGGAAACGGAGTCAACCCATGAATTATATAAGAGATATCTCCCGAACGGAGGCGGCTCTATCTTTACTTTTGAGATTAAGGGAGATGCGCAGACGGCCCAGGCATTTATCGATCAGCTGTCTATCTTTTCCCTGCTGGCAAATGTAGCAGACGTGAAATCTCTGGTGATTCATCCGGCAACCACCACTCACAGCCAGTGTACGGAGGAAGAATTGTTAGATCAGGGAATCAAACCAAACACGATCCGGCTTTCGATCGGAATTGAAAAAGTAGAAGATTTGATCGAAGATCTTGATGCGGCATTTAAAGGAGTAAAATAATGGATGTTGATGTTTTAGCGATAGCGGCAGTGACGATTACAGTAGTTCTGTTTGTACTGCTGTCCTATCTGGGAAGAAAAAAGAATGTGGATTTCGGAATACTGACAATACTGGCCCTTGTATTCGGTATCGTGATCGGAATCGTATTTAAGGGACATGTGGAGCTGACAGCGGTTTTCGGAAGAATCTATACAAATCTGATTTCGGCGCTGGTTATTCCGTTGCTGTTTGTAAGTATTATCTCCAGTATTTCGTCACTGGATAATATCAGCAAATTAAAGACAATCGGGTTTAAAAGTATTTTCTGGCTGGTCGCAAATACATTCACAGCATCGTTACTGACATTGATCATTGCGGGAAGTCTGAAAGTAGGACAGTCAATCAATTTTACACTGCCTACAGATTATGAGCCAAAAGAAGTTCCTTCCTTTCTCGATACGATCGTGGGACTGTTTCCGAAAAATGTTGTTTCACATGCAGCAAACGGCGAGATTGTCCCGTTTATCGTCTTTACGATCATGGTAGGAGTTGCACTTGTTTACTTACAGGAACGAGAGAAAGAGGCGGCAGTGCCATTCAAAAATTTCATTGATTCAGCGAATAAGCTGATGTTCGTAGTAGTGGAATTTGTAGTAGATCTGACACCATTTGCAGTGCTTTCTCTGATCGCAAATGCGGTAAGTACATATGGTGCGAAAGAACTGATACCGCTTTTGGGAGTTCTTGTACTGTCATACGTACTCTGCGCGATCCAGATGTTCCTGATAGACGGAGCACTGATCCGGTTTGTTGGCGGATTAAGTCCGATCCGGTTTTTCCGCGGATTCTGGCCGGCACAGGTGGTGGCATTTACATCCCAGTCCAGCGTGGGAACCATTCCTGTCAGCGTAAAACAGCTGGTATCCAGGCTGGGAGTCAATGAGGATATTGCGTCATTTGTCGCAGCCCTTGGAGCAAACCTGGGAATGCCGGCATGTGCGGGAATCTGGCCGACGCTTTTGGCTGTACTTGCCATCAATATATTTGATATTCCGTACTCCATTGGTCAGTATGCATTTTTGATTGTACTTACACTGATCGTTTCCATCGGAACAGTAGGAGTTCCGGGAACCTCCACAGTAACAACCACAGCACTGTTTACTGCAGCAGGACTTCCGGTAGAGATCATTGTACTTCTGGTTCCGATCTCAAGTGTTGTTGATATGATGCGTACGGCAGCAAATGTGACAGGTGCGGCAACAGCAGCAGTTCTTGTGGCAAAATCCGAGCAGCTTTTAGACAGGGAAGTTTATGACCAGGGAAAGAGTGAAGAGGGATTGAGCGGAGCAGTTGCAGTTGGCGAATCTGCGAGATAATAAAACAAAAAGCATTCCTGCCGGGAATCATATGTCAAGGAGCAATGATCCATGCAGGAATGCTTTTTACTTTATGTCTGATTCTGATAACAATATCCGCCGTTTTCTTTCACTCCGTAAAAATCAGCGAACGACAGGTGGAAGACATCTTTTTCCATACCGGAAAGATCAATCTCATTTTTGATCAGATACTGATAGATTCCGGAATAATCAATATTTCCCTGTAATAAGATACTGTCTAATTTTCCGTTCCGTAAAATTGCACGTTTATAATTGTGAGAATCTTCCTGTTCGAGAACAACATCTCCCTCTTCTTCTGTTCCTCTTCCAAGAGAAAGTGTAACCAGCCCATAGAAATTCATCGTATTTTTCATAGCATATCGGTCTTCGTAAAGTGTTTTAATTCCGCACATATTCAGGGCAGCGACCTGTCCCTGTTTCATGGCATTTGGCCAGATTCCAGATAATCCGGTTACATCTCCGGCAGCGTAAATATCTTTACAGCTGGTTTCCATGGTGTCAGATACTTTAATAAAACGATCTACTTCGATCGGAGTATCCAGTACGCATTCAACTGCGGGACGAACACCGGCAGCAACAATGACCAGATTACAGTCTACCCGGGTGCCATCATCCAGAAGGACATAGTCGATTGAACCATTGCTGTTCATATGCGTTTCAGAAGCCTTTTTTCCAAGAAGAAAACGGCATCCGTGTTCTTCAAATAATTTCCGATAGGCAGTTCCAGCAGTTTCATTTAACTGGATCGGAAGAATACGATCTGCCATTTCCACAACAGTAACCTCTTTACCCTGCTCGAGAAATGCATAGGCAGCGTCCATTCCAACCAGACCGGAACCAACGATCAGAATCTGTTCTGCCTGATCGGCCAGCGGGCGGATCGCCTGAGCATCCGAAAGATGCCGCAGCCCGAATACATTGTTTGCCTCACGGAACTGTCCAACAGGCGGGATGAAGCTGTTTGCACCGGTTGTGATCAGGAGTTTGTCATAGTGGCAGGATGTGTCATTATCAAGCAGAACCTGCTGGTTTTTTACATCCACTGTTTTTACAGAAACACCCTTGATCCATTCGATTTTATTGGTTTCAAAAAAGTCAGGTTCTACAAAGGACAAGGTATCTTCCTGACGTTCATGGCTCAAATAACGGTGAAGCATGCAGCGGGAGTGTACATGCTCATCCGTGGAAATCATGGTAATAGAGGCATCCGGCTGCTGGCTGCGAATGGTTTTTGCTGCGGTGATCCCGGCAGCCCCCACTCCGATAATAACATGCATCATAATGACACCTCCTCAACATAGATTGCCTGTTTTGGACAGGCTTTTACGCAGTTTGGTTCTGCACCGTCCTGCAGGCAGAAGTCGCACTTTACGACTTTGGTACGGGTGGCAGTATCTGCTTTGAGGACGCCGAACGGGCAATTCATAACGCACATAAAGCAGGAGCCACATTTTGTTTCATCATAAGATACGAGTCCCGTTTTCGGATCCTTTGTCAGAGCACCGCTCATACAGGACATCACGCATTCCGGCTGATCGCAGTGTCTGCAAAAAATAGGGCGATAGGTTCCGTCCGGCAGCTTTTCGATGTGGTTTCTGGATTCATTGCGGATATCCGTCAGATCCAGATCATAAACAGTTCCCGGTGTTTCCCGGTGCGCCTGCATACAGGCGATGGTGCAGTTTTTGCATCCATCGCACTTTGAGGCATCGATCATAATTCGTCTCATAGCGGCACCTCCTATATATGTAAGCCCTGGCGTTTTTCCAGAATAATCTGCTCCAGGATATCAGCAGATTCTTTCGCATCTCCGTTGATGATGACCTGTCCTCCGGTCAGTTCTTTCATATCTTCTGTGAGTACTTTGACTGCAGTTTTGCTTCCTGTTACGAACGGAGGAAGTCCAAGGTGCAGCGGAAGTCCCAGTGCAAGTCCGAAGCATCCGTCAGCCAGTGCCTGCTCTTCCAGCCACTGTGCGGCAGAAAGTACCAGTGGAAGCTGTGGAAGATCTACGCCAAGCTCTGCGGCGATTTCTGTTGCAACGATTTCCAGACGGCCGATCGCAAGACAAGGACCAAAATTCAAAACCGGCGGAATGTTCAGTTTTTCACAGACAGCGCGCAGCTTTGGACCGGCATATTTGGCAGCTTCCGGAGTCATGAGTCCGCAGTTTTCGATTCCGCCTGAAGAACATCCGGCAGTGAGGACGAGGATGTCTCGAGAAATCAGTTCTTTTGTCAGTTCCACGCTTAAGACATCATGTCCGCCTGCAGTCAGGTTGGAGCATCCCACCACACCGGCAAGACCTTTGATCTCTCCGGATGCCAGCAGTTCGATCAGCGGTGTCCACTTTCCGCCCAGGAAGGATTTTAAAGAACCTTCACTGACACCCGTTAATGTATGGTCATTTCCATGTTCTTCCATGAGGTGTAACGCAACACTTCCCCGTCGTTCCTTGTAGGATTCGATGATTTTATCAATAATAATGCTGCTTTGTTCTTCGCGGTTTTCAAATTCAAACGGCATCAGTTCCGCATTCGCTTTCTTTGCAACATCATCCAGACAGATCTGTTTGATCTTCAATTCTTCACAGATTGGCTCGATTCCCGGAAGAGTACAGTTAAATTCTGAAAGAACTGCATCGATTGCTCCGGTTGCCAGGATTGCTTCACTTGTATAGTTGTTTCCGGCATGACCGTCAAATATTTCGGTATAGTGTGCGCCTCTGAGCTGTAAGTCCTGTCCTACGCAGGTACATCCTACCAGTTTGAATCCCTTTGCACCAACAGCCTGCGCTTTTTTCTTTGCTTCTTCTGAAATCAGGCGTTCCTGAAGATCTACGAAAATCGTGTGCTGATGTCCGGTAATCATAATGTTGATGTAATCCGGATCGATCACACGAAGTCCTACCGGGGCCAGGCGAAGCTCCGGCTGGCCAAGGAGAACATCATTGAGCAGGTTAGTCAGAGTCAGTCCGTATACTCCTGTGGAAATCCCAAGCTTCAGACAGTCGGTAAGCATATCCACAGGGTCGGAGTTCAGATTGGTGGAACATTTTACAACACCTTTGAATACTTCTGCTTTTGCACCGCCCGGCATGATTCCCAGTTCTTTCCAGCGTTTAATACGTGGTGCATATGCGATTTTCTCAATCAATTCTGCAGAAACATACTCTGGTTTGTACAGATCTGCAAGTACGGCATCTGCCACTTTTTCTGCTTTTACATAGATATCTTCGTCTGTAATTCCAAACATCTCTGCCAGATGCTCCAGAGATTTCAGACCCTTTAATTCTCCTTTGATCTGGGCGGTTTTCTTCAGATTGAGGGCAGTATTCTCAACGATATGGATATAGCATCCGCTTCCGGAAGCTACTGCTCTTAAGAAATTGCGGGTTACGATCGTATCGGCATCGGCACCGCAGATTCCTCTCGGCGCATTTGGAGTGATGCGGCAAGGACCGTTGGAGCAGAGACGACAACAGACTCCCTGCAGTCCAAATCCACATTTTGTGCTCTGTCCTTCCACGCGGTGATGGGAAGTTTCCATCGGAAGCGAGCGGATAAAGCCTTCCAGAGGCTTGTCTGCGCTTTTGCATGTATTGCATCCATAACATTGATTCATTTTGTAAAATCCTCCTTTGATAAAACTGTACTAAAATAGTAAAGATTAAGGCAAAAAAACACTTACCGAAATAATTCGGCAAGAGATTTTTGTTTCATTTCCTGTACCAGCATATTCTGCAGCCGGCAGAATTCGTGATGTACCAGACATGGATTTTTCGGACTGTTCATAGAACAATGATAACCCTCTTTCATACATTCTAAAAGAAGGATATCCGGATCTATGGCAGCGCAGAGATCATAGAGAGAAATCTCTGCAAGCTTTAAGTTGAGTGCATATCCCCCGTTGGTACCCCGACAGCTTTTTAAAAATCCGGACTTTTCCAGCTTTCTGGTAATCTTGTAAGTCATGGCAGAGGGCAGATGCTCCATCTCGCAGATCCGTGAGACACTGATTAACTCTCCGGAAGATAATGCACGCATGATGCGGATTGCATAATCACATTCTTTGGTAAATAACATATCTGACCTCCCTGACGTTTTGTCTCATCTTACAATATTGGACTGAAACAGTCAAGTATAATGGAAACGGAAAAATAAAATAGGGATTGTGCATAAAAAAAGTAGAGTTTTTGGGCGATAGGAATAAAAGAAAAGGGAGATATCTATACAATACCACCAAAGTGTACAAAGGAGATTGACAGATGTCAGGAGTTGTGCCTATAATAAAATCAAGATATGAAACGGGTTTCAAAAAGTTTCACAGCAGCAAAAGAAAGAGGACATAAGATGGCAAGTATCAGAGAAGTTGCAAAGATCGCAGGAGTTTCACCTGCTACTGTATCGAGAGTGATGAATGGAACAGCGAATGTGGATGAGGAGAAGAAGCAAAGAGTTCTTGATGCTATTCAAGAAACGGGGTTCAAGCCAAATGAACTGGCGCGGGCATTGTTTAAGAAATCATCAAAGATTATTGGAATGATCGTTCCGAATATTGAAAATCCATTTTTCAGTGAAATCGCCAAAGCAGTGGAGGAGGAAGCCTTTCAAAACGGATATAAGATGCTGTTATGCAATTCAGCAAATAATCCGAAGAAAGAACGGATGAACATTCAGATGCTTGTACAGATGCAGGCAGATGGAATTGTGATCATGACCAACAGCGATCGGACCGGAAAGAAGATTGCAGAATGCGGACTTCCGGTTGTCGTGATGGACAGAAAGCTTTCTGAGGGACGGGAAATCGCATTTATCGAATCAGATCATTACAAAGGCGGAAAACTTGCGGCAGAGCATCTGATTGAATGCGGCTGTCAGCATATTGTGTGCCTGCGGGGACCGATGAAGTTTTCCAGCGGGCAGCAGCGTTATCAGGGATATGAGGATGTGTGCAGGAAGTATGGAAGAAAAGCTGTCTGGATCGACTGTGATTATGATTACGATGCCGGACTTGCGGCAGCAGAAGAACTGATTCGCAGATACCCGGATACCGATGGAATCCTGGCGAGCAATGACATGGCGGCAATGGCAGTCTATAAGGTGCTTCATCAGAACGGGCGAAGAGTCCCGGAAGATGTACAGCTGGTCGGATTTGACAATATTGAGTTCAGCAGGAGAATGACACCGGAGCTGACGACCATTTCCCAGCCCATTGAAGAAATGGGAAAACTGGCAGTACAGATGATCATCCATCATGGAGAAGAGATTTCGTATCAGAAAGAAAATATATTTGATGTGGAGCTGATCAGGCGTCAGACGACGAAAAAGAAAGGAGAAGCAGAATGAAACTGGCAGTAGTAGGAAGCATTAACATGGATATGACGGTGACCGCAGAGCGGATTCCGCTAAAAGGGGAGACACTTCGTGGAGACAGCCTTCATTATATTCCGGGAGGGAAAGGTGCGAATCAGGCGGTTGCTATGGCAAAGCTCGGAGCAAAAGTGGAGATGTTCGGATGTGTTGGAGATGACGCAAATGGTACCCGGTTATTGGAGAATTTCAAGAAAGTCGGTGTAGAGACGGGACATATCAAGGTTTTAGAGGGAGTTCCGACCGGGATTGCTATGATCACAGTCGGAGAAAATGACAATACGATCATCGTGGTTCCGGGAGCAAACGGGAAAGTGGACAGAGATTATATTGACAGGATCAAAGAGGAGCTGAAGACTTTTGATATGGTTGTGCTGCAGCAGGAGATTCCGTTGGATACGGTGTATTATGTTGTAGATTTCTGTTATGACAATCAGATTCCGGTAGTGTTAAATCCGGCTCCGGCGTCAAACGTTCCGTTGGAAGTGATCGAAAAAGTGACGTATGTAACACCAAATGAACATGAAGCGGTCCTGATTTTTGGAGAGGAGTATTCTACAGAGGACTTGTTAAGAGAGTATCCGGAAAAACTGATCATCACACAGGGCTCCAGAGGTGTGATTACTTGTTTGAAGAATGGAGAAATCTTGAGTGTACCGGCGAGAAAAGCGAATGTGGCAGATACGACCGGGGCAGGAGATACGTTAAACGGTGCATTTGCCCTGCAGAGAGCAAAAGGAGCGGATATGGAGACAGCACTTCGGTATGCGAATGTGGCAGCCAGCTTATCCACAGAAAAATTCGGGGCACAGAGCGGAATGCCGATGGCACAGGAAGTCGAAGAAGAATTGGAAAAACTGGGAGGAAGAGCATGAAACGACAGGGGATTTTAAACAGTGATATTTCCAGAGTGTTGTCTTATATGGGACATACGGACACAATCTGTATCGGAGACTGTGGACTGCCGATCCCGGATGAGACAGAACGGATCGATCTGGCCGTAAAATTCGGACAGCCGTCTTTTATGGATGTGTTGGAAGAAGTAGGGGCAGATATGAAAGTAGAGAAGATCATACTGGCAGAGGAGATGAAACTTCAGAATCCGGAGATACTCTGCCAGATCGAACAATTTTTTGCAAAGCATGAAACGGGTTTCAAACCGGAGATACAATTTGTTTTTCACAGTGATCTGAAAAAAATGACAAAAACATGCAAGGCAGTTATTCGAACCGGAGAGACAACGCCTTATGCAAATATTATTTTACAGTCGGGTTGTATTTTCTAAGAGAGGAGAGCAGCTTATGGAAATTGAAATGAGAGGGATCAACAAGTCTTTTGGGAACAATGCCGTGTTGAACAATGCCGGATTTGTGCTCAGTACGGGAGAAATTCATGCGCTGATGGGGGAAAACGGTGCGGGAAAATCGACATTGATGAAGATTTTGACCGGTGTTTATACAAAAGATGCGGGGCAGGTGATCGTGGACGGACAGGAAGTCTGCTACAAAAATGCCAGAGAAGCGGAAAAAGCAGGGATTGTATTTATCCATCAGGAACTGAACGTGTTATTTGATCTGACAGTAGAAGAAAATATGTTTCTCGGCAAAGAAATCAAAAAGAAGTGCGGTGTATGTGACAAAAAAGCAATGCGCCGGGAAGTAGAAAAAATCTTGAAACGCCTTGGCGTAGAGATCGATCCGGGACAGCGGATGGAAGAGCTTTCCGTAGGACAGCAGCAGATGGTTGAGATTGCAAAGGCGCTGATGGCAGATGCAAAGGTGATTATCATGGATGAGCCGACGGCAGCACTGACACAGAGTGAGACAAGAGTACTGTTTGAGGCTGCAAACGCGCTGCGTGAAAGGGGAGTCTCCATTGTGTATATCTCGCACCGGATGGAAGAGATTTTTGAACTGTGCGACCGGATTACGATCCTGAGGGATGGAACTTATATCGACACAAAGAAGATCTCTGAGACAGATATGAATGATGTAGTCAAAATGATGATCGGAAGAGAGATTGGAGAGCGGTATCCGCAGCGGAACGTAAGCATCGGTGATCGTGTTCTGGAAGTAAAAAATCTGACCTGTCCGGGCGTATTTGAAAAGGTTTCTTTTGAAGTGCATGCAGGGGAAGTGCTGGGAGTATCCGGATTGATGGGAGCCGGAAGAACGGAGATCATGCAGGCAATCTTTGGAAATATGCCGCATGTGACGGGAGAGATTTTTCTGAATGGAAAACAGATTGAGAACAAAACGCCGAAACAGGCAATGAAAAACGGAATCGGATTTATCACAGAAGACCGGAAAGTAGAAGGGCTGATGCTGGAAGAGAGCATTATGAAAAATATTTCTCTCGCAAATCTGAAGCGTATTTCCAGACACGGGGTGATCCAGAGAGAGAAAGAAAAAGAGCTGGTCAAAAAGGGGATCGAGGAGTTACATATCCGGTGTTTTGGACCGCAGCATGAATGTAATAACTTAAGCGGTGGAAACCAGCAGAAGGTTGTATTTGCAAAATGGATGTACACGAATCCGAAAGTGTTGATTCTGGATGAACCAACCCGCGGTGTGGATATTGGGGCAAAAAAGGAAATCTACAGTATTATCAATGATCTTGCCGCAAAGGGAGTGGCGATTATTATGGTATCTTCCGAACTGCCGGAAGTGCTCGGAATGTCTGACCGGGTAATGGTAGTAAGAGAAGGTCTGGTGAGAGGATTTTTAAGCAAAGAAGAGGCAAATCAGGAAAATATTATGATTCTGGCGACAGGAGGAAATCTCAATGAATAAGAAAAAAGCGGCAAATTATATACAAGATCTGGGAGCGCTGATCGCGCTTGTATTGTTAATTGTTGTGATCGGAGCAATCAGTCCGGAATTCCGGACAGTGGGGAACTTCTTATCACTGCTTCGACAGTCTTCTATTAACGGGCTCATCGCATTTGGTATGACTTGTGTCATTCTGACAGGCGGGATTGACCTGTCTGTAGGTTCGGTACTTGCTCTGACGACGGCATTGTGTGCAGGATTTATTTCAGGCGGAATGCCGGTGGGACTGGCAATGATCCTGGCGCTGGTGATCGGAACCGGATTTGGATGTATCAGTGGATTTCTTGTAACAAAAGGCAGATTACAGCCCTTTATTGCAACGTTGATTACAATGACCGTGTTCCGTGGACTGACGATGATCTATATGGATGGAAAACCGATCTCCAACCTGGGAGACAGCTTTACACTGAAAGTGGTAGGAAAAGGAAACTTTTATCACATTCCGATTCCGGTCATCTTGTTTTTACTGATTTTTGTGATCTTCTTATTCGTACTGCAGAAAACAACTTTCGGACGTCATATTTATGCGACAGGAAGCAATGCAAAAGCAGCCAATCTGGCAGGAGTCAATATTGACCGCACAAAACTGGCAGCTTATGCGATTTCCGGATGTATGGCGGCACTTTCCGGGTTGATTTTATTATCCCGTCTTGGTTCTGCACAGCCGACACTGGGAGAAGGATATGAACTGGATGCGATTGCAGCCGTAGCGCTTGGCGGAACGAGTATGAACGGAGGACGCGGAAAAATCTGGGGAACATTCATCGGTGTTTTGATCATTGCAGTGTTAAATAACGGATTGAATATCCTGGGAGTATCTTCTTATTATCAGGATGTGGTAAAAGGAATTGTAATTTTGATCGCGGTATTGTCTGACAGAAGACGATAAGAGAGGAGAATGCGGTATGAGAATGAAGAGAGTTGTAAGCATACTGGCAGTGGCAGTTCTGGTGTTTGGATTGACAGGATGCAATGCCATTACGATTGACGGAGAAACAGAAAACGTATCCGGAGAAGCGGCAGGAAACGGAAGTATCGGATTTTCTATTTCTACATTAAATAATCCATTCTTTGTCACATTAAGTGAAGGTGCAAAAGAAAAGGCAAAAACAGAAGGGGAAAAACTGATCGTGGTAGACGCCGGGGATGACGCGGCAAAACAGACCAGCGATATTGAAGATCTGATTTCAAAAAATATCAGTGTCCTGATCGTAAATCCGGTGGATTCCGATGCAGTTGCACCGGCAGTGAAGGACGCGGTTTCAAGAGGAATTAAAGTGATTTCAGTAGACCGTGGTGTAAACGGAGTAGACGTAGACTGTGCCATTGCTTCCGACAATGTGGAAGGTGCGAAAATGGCAACAGAATATATGGTATCACTTCTTGGAGAAAATGCAAAAGTGGCAGAACTGGAGGGCGTTTCCGGCGCCAGTGCAACGATCGAGCGAGGAAAAGGCTTCCATTTGGTGGCAGATGAAAAGCTGGATGTTGTTTCCAAACAGACCGCGAATTTTAACCGTTCCGAGGGAATGAGTGTTATGGAAAATATGCTGCAGGCAAATTCCGCAATTCAGGGTGTATTTGCACATAACGATGAGATGGCACTTGGAGCAGTGGAAGCAGTTGGAAACAAGAAAATCCTGGTGGTTGGTTTTGATGCGACAGACGATGCAGTCGCAGCAGTCAAAGCAGGAAAAATGGCAGCAACTGTGGCACAGAAACCGAATCTGATGGGAGAGACAGCAGTTGAGACCGCGATTCAGATTTTGCAGGGTGAAACAGTGGAAAAAACCATCCCGGTGGAAGTGGAGCTGATTACAAAAGAGAGTGTGAAATAAAAGAAAATCGTAAAAATCGTCTTTTGCTTGAGGAAAGTAAAAGGCGATTTTTTATGGGGAATCTTGCACAAAAATCTGCAAAATAGCAGTGAGGAATGGAAGTGTTATTCTATTTATGAAATTTTTATTGGACACTTCATATTCCTCGTGTTAGACTTTATTCATAACATTTCAGGAGAACGGATATTTCTTTTTATTTCCATGTTCTCTTCTTTATTTTCAAAAAACAAATCCAGATGAAATCATCAAATTTTCAATCTAATTCACAAACCATCAGGAGGAACCGCTTATGAGCAATGGATTAAAACAATATTTTCCAATGATTCAAACCCGAGAGGAGCTTTGTAAAAAAATTCAAACTACCCCTGAATTAAAATTTCTGTTTGATTCGTGGGACGAATCCCAACAAGAAGAATTTCTGCAATTTTGCACAGGAATGCAGGGTGTCAAAATACTTTACGATTCTTTTTTCAAAGAAATTTTAAATCCGGATACTGCACCTTCACGTCTGGAAGAATTACTGTCACTGATATTACAACGGCATATTCGTATTTTACACGTACTTCCAAACGATTTTTCCCGAATTGCAGAAGAAAATGCTTTGCTTATTATGGATATTGTTGTTCAACTGGAAGATGGAAGCATTGCAAACATTGAAGTGCAAAAAATAGGATATTCCTTTCCCGGACAACGCAGCGCATGCTATTTGGCTGATCTTTTACTCCGGCAATACAAACGTGCCAAAAATGAACGGAAAAAGAAATTCAGCTATCGGGATATAAAAAGCGTGTATACCATTGTTTTTATAGAAAAAAGTTCCGGAGAGATGAAACGGCACAAGCAGGATTATGTCCACCATTTTTGTCAAAAGTCAGATACAGGACTTCATATGGAGCTTCTGCAGGAATTCGTTTTCATCCCACTTGACATCTATCGGGAAACCCGTCACAATAAAGGTATACCCATCTAGGCATCCTGTAATACATGCCTGCGGCGGGCGGACTTTGTCCGATAAGGTATCAAAAACGATTTAGATGCGTGGCTCACATTTCTCAGCGAGGATAATCCGGAAATGATCGTCCAGCTAATCAAACAATATCCGAAGTTTATTCCTATGTACCGGGAGATTTATGAGCTTTGCAGGAATGTGGAGAAAGTTATGGGATTGTTTTCAAAAGAATTACAAATATTGGATAAGAATACCGTACAGTATATGATCGATCAAATGCAGGATACGATCGATGAACAACAGAGTACTATTCAGGAACAGCAAAACACTATTAAGCAAAAAAGTGAGTTGCTTGCATCTCAGGAAGTTCTTTTGCAACAAAAAGAAAGCGAACTTGAGCAGCTTAAGAAACAGTTAGAAGAACAATGTAAATAATAAGGAATGCTAATTGCTTCGTAAATACAAAGCATTACAGGATACATATTTGGCACTAATGTCACTGATGATTTAAGCCATAGAAAAACCACCCTCAGAATGATATGATACTTTGGCGAGTTTGGGTGGCATTTTCTATGTACATTCTTTAATTGGTCAACCCCTTATGGGCGGTTGTTCTTTTTGCATCTTCAATATAGCACATCTGCATCAATTCTGTAAGGCAATAGGTTACAATTTACATGATTTCTGTTAAAACGTAATTTCTTCGATACTTTTCTACTGATTCTGCAGAAATGTCATGTGTGAATCTTGCTTCAAATACCTTATTATATAGTTCCGCATGTTGTTTTTGGCAAATACTTAAGTAAATTATGGCAATAAGCGCAGCAATAGAAATAATAGTTATTTGCATAATATCATAGAACATATTCGTGCAATTCTCCTTTGTCCATTGTCAGGACTGCTGAATATTTTTGCATGGTTTCCGGAGAGAGTCTGTGAGTGACGCTGATACATGTGATATTTTCCAATGATAAAATACTGTTTTCTACAGCATTTGCGGTTTGTTCATCCAATGACGATGTTGCTTCGTCCATTAGCAGTATATCCTTTCCACTTAACAAAGCTCTGGCGATAGCAAGACGTTGACATTCTCCTCCTGAGAAATTGTTTCCGTTTTCCTCGATTATTGTATCGAGTCCTTGTGGCAAATTTTCAATAAACACCTTTAGTCCTGCTTTCTTAACAGCTTCTGTGATTTCGTGCTCTGTGTATGATTTCCACAGAGTAAGGTTATTGCGAACACTATCATTGAATAAAAAAGTTTTTTGATGAATCATAGCCAGTCTGTCTGGAAGAGCTGCGATTTCATCTGTACAAATCTTTCCTTCGAATTCTGGGTAATATCCTGCAATGAGTTTTAACAGTGTGCTTTTCCCACTTCCACTTTTTCCGAGAATCGCGTATTTCTTTCCTTTTTCAAAAGTGGCAGATACATTTTTTAAGATAGTTCTGTCATCGTACTTGAAACTTACATTTCGTAGTGAAATATGTTTTTTGAGTTTGTGTCCTGTTTTTTTCTCATGGATTTCAGGATGAGAAAGAGTATGCAAAGTATCCAATACAGGTCTGGCAGACTTTAGTTCGCTAATCTTTGCAGAAAGCTCGAAGGCAGGAGAAATCACTTGTCCGGTAAGCTGAGTGACTGCGACAATACTGCCAATGGTGATATATCCCTTAACTGCAAAAAATCCAGCCAACCCCATGATAAAAAATTGGACAGCGACAGATGAAAGTGTAGTTAAACCATATACACTTGCCATCAAGGATGAAAAATGTTCTTTGTTGCTATCTAATCGTTTTGCTGTCTTAGAAAATTTATGAAACATCTCATCCTCTGCATGGTAAGTTTTTATCACTTCATAACCAGTTAGAAGATCAGCTACTGTTTCATTGTAGGATGTTGTTGATTTCATGACTGTTTCCTGTGCTGTGCCAAGTACCTTGGTAAAAAGACTTGGCAATAAGCTTGGGATTGCCATGGCTGCAATGGAGATAACAGCAATAAGTGGATTCATGTATAAAAGCACGAGAACAGCAAACACGATACAAATGACAGAGTCTAAGATGGAAATACGGTTTTGCAACACTTTTTCCTCAATGATAGAAAAATTTTGGTTGAATGCCGTAACATATGACGCATTACCCGTTTCTTCATAGTTAGCAATACTTGATTGCAAAGTACCATCTGCTAATACAGTACGCATCTCAAGTAAACGTTTTCTGATATAGCAGGCTTTGTATCGATTTGACAAAAAGACCAGTACACCTAAACATACAGCATAGAGAATACTAATAAACAACACTTTTTGTAAATGGTGAGCGTCTTGGCTGGTAATGGAAATTTGTGCAGCATCAATTAAGGCATTTAATAGAATTGCGACACCTACAGTTGCCATATTTACTAGTAATTCTAAGAAAAACAGCAGGATGTGTTCCCATTTTATTTTTTTCATAATCTTGATATCTCCCTTCGACAAGTAAATTGTAAAGGGAAGAATGCGGCATTTCCATATCGAGCCATGTATAGTTTTAATTTACATCATTTGTTAAGTTTTTCTCTAAATATTCTTGAACTAAATCTGCCATTTCTTTTTTTCCAATCAGGCGCATATAGGGAATCAGCGCTTCCATACGCATACGACTTTCCTGCCTTTTTTTCATATTGTTAAGAATTTGTGCAATACTAAATTCAATTTCCGGAAGGAGAAACTGTTCTGTTCCACAAATGCTGAGATTCTCTGCTTTTTTTGCATAGAGAAGCGCTTCTTGATACCGTCCCTCATCTTGCAGAATTTGGCTTAGATTATGCGCTAAATTGATCTGAAGGACCTTATAGTCAGAAAGACGACTATGGCTGCGTTCCAAGGCAAACAGGATTTCCTCACCAATACGAATAGCTTCTAAATTTTTACCCGCCATATATTTTGCTGCCGTTAGCATGACAAGAATATTAGCCTCCGTAGGGGAAAACAACTCCCTGCGAAAATCATTGAAGTCGATATCGGGTTTTGTCAGATGGAGTGCGTTTGTTAATTCATCTTCCATTTGCTCGTCTGCAGCACCATCATGCATACGAATTGCCACATGAATCATTTTGGTGTACTGGAGATTAGCGATGTCCATTTTTTCAGTAGAAAGCTGCTGTAATGTCTTTTTTGCCTGAATAAACTCACCTGCGGATACTTGTTCACTGATTTCATCTAAAGTTTGGCGTAAGGATGACTGACACTCGTTTTCATAATAAATATTGCAGAGCTGATAAGTGCTTGTGCCAAGGCGTGCAAGGAGTTGTTCTAAAACTTTTCCCGATGGCATTTGTTTTCCGTTTTCTATCCTTGAGATAGAAACAGGGGAGCAAATACCATCCGCCAATGCTTCTTGTGTTAGTCCCGCTTTTTTGCGTAAATGATGGATTATTTCACCTAATGTATTTTTTTCCATAAGTTTCTGTATTGCTCCTAATAATTTATTCTAATGGATAGAATTGTATCATTGAAATATTCTCTGTTCAATGATGTATTTGTTGTTCAATTTTCCATATTGAATTGTAAATATCTTGTTCCTTGAAATGTCAATTTTCCTTCATCGCCCTCTGTAAGCTTTCCGTACTCTGAGCCGGATACAGACATCTCTATTCTGTCACCGCTTTCCACTTGAAAAGTGACATAATAAGTAGTACTGGATGTTGTATGATATCCATGAGCTCCTGAGGTATCTCCAGCGTTTGGCTGATTGTGATACGTGGTATTCTGGCGTTTTGCAACGATTCTTGCTGATACAGTTAAACGGGGAGAATTATTGTTTTTATGCCAAGTAGAAATCCCCTTTGCCAAAGTGAATATAATCATTATAAAGATTAGTATGAAGATCACAGGAAATAACAATTCTATTATATTGAACATATTTTTTCTCCTCACTTATTGTAATTTTGATTTCTCAGTTCATTTATAAAAATATCTGTGACTATTTTTCAGGCGGCAAGTGCAGATCCAGCATCCGCACACCCAATGGATTTTCTCTCTGACATACAACAAATTCTGTTCCGGACTCTTCCATTTCATACAACTCTTCAGTAACAGGAAATTCAAAAGCTGTTCCGTCATCCAACTGCACAGTCAAAAAATATTCCAGAGAATCATCGTCATCGTCTTGTTCTATATTTCGTTCCAGTACTTTTGCCGGATAGTGGGTTTCCTCTCCACACAGGGCAAAATTACCGACATACACCATCGGTTCTGCCACCAACAGGAGTGACAGACTGATCATGAAAAGCCCTTCTCCACGCAGACGTTTTGGAGTGCGAAGGACAAAGGCGATGATAAAGATTGCGCCAAGTCCAAACCAGAATGCCAGTGTGTACCATTTTTCTTCCATAATCAGTACTTGCTCCAGACCGTAGTGAAATACTGACATCAGCCACAATGCAGGAAGCAAAACCAGAGGGAGAGAAATGCGGATATGGTGAGCCTGCCATTCTGCAGTGGCGCCTTTTTGCTTTCCGTTTAGTGTCAGGACAGGCGCAAACGCCAGATAATATACAATAAATGGAAGGGGAGAAGCTGCCATCAGGTAGATGGTCTGGCTGAACTTCAAGGCTCCTGCGATGAAAAAGAAAAGCGGAATGATACTGCCGGCCCAGAAGAGTGCCAGTACCAGCCGTTTCCCAAGTCGGATTTCTTTTAGGTGGCTGTGAAGTCGGGTTGTATATTCTTCCCGCCATTGAATGACAGGTTCGATTCCTTCTTCCTGCTGAATCTGTTGTTCTTTTAACTTTGTTATCTCAAGCGGAATCTCTCTGGATTCGACCCAGTCCGCCAGTTTGTCTACGCCGCGCATATTACGTTCGATCGCGAAAATTTTCTTTTTGTCCGCATTTAAAAACTGAATGGAGTCATTGGCTCCGAAGCGGATGGAAAATCGCTGTCCGGGAAGAAGTTCACGTTTGCGTCCCCAGCTTGTCATATAAGTCAGACTTCCGTTTTCAAAAACGTACAATCTGCGGTTTTTTCCGGCCAGCAGCATCCAGATCCCGCAGATGAGAAGTCCCAGTCCAATCAGAAACATAATCAGACCAAATGGAACATCCAGAGGAGGCTGGACGCAGTATCCGAAAGCAATCAACAAAAGAAAAAGTGCCAGTGGCCAGACAATAAACGCTAAAACAGAAACGAAAAGCCGCTCCTGGATACAAATGACAGGACGGGAATGTTCCGGCAGCTTTGGAGCACGACAAACCAGCAAGGCGATACCGGACAGAAGAATGCTCACATGCATCACAATTCCCAGTGCAATCCCGACAGAAGGGGCATCCCCCATATAAAACAGTGTCATAAACAGTCCCAGGAGACTGTACAAAATGATCACAATACCGGAAAGGAGTGCCGGCCATTTACGAGGTGGTTTGACCACTCCTTCTGGATTCGGGGAGAACGTCATGGACTGATCTGCTGTATCGGATATTTTTCCATCCTCATCGTCTGTCTCCGGAATTTCCGATGGAAGTGACTCTGTCTCCAGATTTGCTCCGCAAGCAGGGCAGGAAGCTACGTATTCAATGATAACTGAAAAAGGAGAACAGGTCAAAGGAAGCCGGGAGCCACAATTCGGACAGATCCAGATCCGGGCGAGGATCTTTTTGCGCACAAAGGCAATCAGAGCCAGTGAAAAAATCGGCCAGATCAGCAATGGCAGTAAAAAGAAAAGCAGTTGATCCTGACGGAAACAAAACGCCAAAAGCAGAAGTTCTGCACCGCCTGCGATCAATAAAATACGACCGGCAATTTTGCCGGAACGTGTAAATGCATTGTGATAAGCAGGGTTTTTCAGCATTTTTAATTCATCCGATTGTGCGGCATCTGCTCCGCCTTCCTGCAGATAAAGGATAAATCGTTCCATTTCTTCATAGAGATTGTCATCGTTTTTTTCCAAAAGCTCCTGTACGGTCTTTCCATCTTCGAGAAAGCAGGTACGAAAACCGTCTGCCCGGATTTCACCGTTTTTGCACTTTACAGTCAAAAGCCCGGGAGCGTATGTGATATCACAATCGCTATAATTAGACTGCAGACGCTGATAAATAGAATTCAGGTGATTCATATAGTGTGCCCTCCTTTGTTAGGTTGTTTGTTTTTGTATTGTATCATATTGCAATAAAAAAGTGGAGAAATGGATATAAAATTGGCAAAAATGACGGAGAAATAGTTGCTGTTGTCCAGTCCATAAAAAGCGTGTTAAAATAAACTGGTTAGAAATATTTTAGATGATAAAGGAGCTTGTATGAGGCGTAATGTAGATTTAAATGAGATTTCAGATGGAAAATTATATACTTCAAATGATATGGTAAAGGCAGATTGTTATGAGTGTCAGGGGTGTTCGGCGTGTTGTCGCGGAATGGGGAAATCTATTATTCTGGATCCCATCGATCTGTTTCATTTGAAACAGGCAACCGGAAAGGATTTTGCCGGGCTTCTGAATCAGGAGATCGAGTTAAATGTAGTAGATGGTATGATCCTTCCAAATTTAAAAATGGATCCTAAGACGGATGCCTGTCCGTTTCTGGATGAGAACGAAAGATGTGGGATTCATGCGTTTCGGTCGGGAATCTGCCGACTGTTTCCGCTGGGAAGGCTGTATGAAGAAGAGGGATTTCGATATTTTCTTCTGACAAAAGAATGCAAAAAAGAGAACCGCGGAAAGGTGAAAGTGAAAAAATGGCTCGGAATTACCAACCTGAAAGCTTATGAGCAGTACATTTCAGACTGGCACCAATTTCTTCTGACTTGCGAAGAGTCAATAGGAGAGCTGGAAAAAGAGAATATCCAGATCCTTACGACGTATATTCTGCGATTGTTTTATCAGACTCCATACGAAGCAGAGGATGACGGGTCATTTTATCAGGAGTTTTATCAGAGAAGAGAACAAGTGCGAAAGACGCTTGGAATTTAGAAAGAGAGGAGGTCTGACAGTGGAAGGGGAAAAACTACAGATTTTAAAAACATATTTTGGATACGATTCATTTCGTCCGGGCCAGGAGGAGATCATCGATCAGATTTTGGCGGGAAGAGATGCGCTTGCCATTATGCCTACCGGAGCCGGAAAATCATTATGCTATCAGGTTCCGGCATTGATGATGCGGGGAATTACGATCGTGATCTCCCCTTTGATCTCTTTGATGATGGATCAGGTGAAGGCGTTGAATGAAGCCGGGATTCATGCCGCATATATCAACAGCTCTCTGACAGAAAACCAGGTTGCAAAGGCTTTGGAATTTGCAAAAGCGGGACGATACAAAATCGTCTATGTGGCGCCGGAGCGTCTGGAGACTCCAAGGTTTCTCGACTTTGCCTGTCATGCCGAAATCTCTATGGTGACGATTGACGAGGCACACTGTATTTCTCAGTGGGGACAGGATTTCAGACCGAGTTATGTGCGGATTGTTTCATTTATCCGCCAGCTTCCTGTCCGTCCGATCGTGACAGCCTTTACTGCCACGGCAACAAAGCGTGTACAGACAGACATCCGGGAAGTACTGAAGCTGCAGAATCCTTATGTGGCAGTGACAGGATTTGACCGGGAAAATCTGTATTTTGAGGTGCAGAGAACAAAAGAGAAAAAAGAAAGAATCCGGGAGTATCTGGAAAAACATTCGGATGAAAGCGGAATTATTTACTGTGCCACAAGAAAGAATGTGGATGAACTTTACCTGTTTCTGGAAAGTGCGGGATTTTCAGTGGGCAGATATCACGCGGGAATGGGCAATGAGGCAAGAAAGAGCAGTCAGGAGGATTTTATTTACGATCGGATCCAGGTGATGATCGCAACCAATGCGTTTGGAATGGGGATTGATAAGTCCAATGTCCGGTATGTCCTGCATTACAATATGCCCCAAAGTCTGGAAAATTATTATCAGGAAGCGGGAAGAGCCGGACGGGATTCGGAGCCGTCAGAATGCATCATTTACTATTCGCCTCAGGACGTCGTTATCAATCAGTTTCTGCTGGAAAGCAAGGAAAACTATGGAGAATACACAGCGGAAGAGATGCAGAATATCCAGGTGCAGGATCGGGAGCGGCTTCAGAAGATGACAACCTACTGTACGACTACGGGATGCCTGCGAAATTATATTCTCGGTTATTTTGGGGAACAGGCAAAAGAGCTCTGTGGAAACTGCTCCAACTGTCTGGAGGAACTGGAAGAGATGGATGCAACAGAAGCGGCAGCAGATGTGATTGAATGCGTCCGTGAGTCCGGGCAGAGATTCGGGGTGAACATGATAGCAGGCACGCTGCTCGGCGAAAATACTGCAAAAATCCGAAATTACCGGATGAACGACAATCTTTGTTATGGAAAACAAAGCAAAATCGGACAGGAACGCATCAAAGAGATCATTCAGGCGATGCTGGAGCGAGGCTATCTGTGCCAGACAAAAGATAAATACGCATTACTGAAGCTCACAGATACATCAGAAGAATTGCTTCAAGGGACGGATCCGTTTGTGATCGCATACAGAAAAGCGGAAGTACAGAAAACATCTGCAAGGCGAGGTGTGAAAGGACTGGGAGACCTGAGTGAAAAAGCGCAGCATCTGTTTGAAGAACTCCGAAAGCTGCGCAGCGAACTGGCAAAAGAAAAATCCATTCCGCCGTATATGGTGGCATCTGATAAGACGCTTCATGATATGTGCGTGAAAATCCCTCTCACAAAAGAAGAAATGCTGACAGCTAACGGGATGGGCGCCAGAAAACTGGAACAGTATGGGGAGGCGTTTTTATACTGCATTCGTGATATTACGAATGGAGATAAGGCGGCATACGGAGCCGAGGAAACGAACTATGGTGCTTCAGAGATTCCGCTGACAGAGCGGGCAAAAAAAGGAAGAAAAGAGGCATTTCATCTGACAGAGGAAATGGAACAGCAGATCGCTTTTGTCACGGAGACGACAATCAGCGAATTCGTGGCATCTATCAATGCACTGCGGGATGAAAAGACGATGAAGCGTCTGACGATCAAATCCATTACTGAGGAACTTCTGGCAGAAGGGTATCTGGAGCAGAAGTTCTGGAACGGATACAGCAGAACCTTTCTGACAGAAAAAGGAGAAGCGCTGGGCATCCGGGCAGAAGAGAGGGAAAGTCAGAACGGAAATCTGTACGATGTCTTTTTATACGGGGAAAAAGCTCAGCAGTATGTGGTAGAGTTATTAAAAAGAAACACTACAGCGGACTGATTCCGGCAAATCCGCTCCAGATACAGGACAGTGTAAATAAAATTCCAAAAACGGAAGTAAAATATAAAAATAACAGTTTCCCCGTATTGTGAGACTCGCTGCTGCAGATGCGGGGAATGGAGCGGTATTTTCGAAGCAGGAGCACAATTCCAAGGATGACGAGCAGATTGGTGATCACATTGTACAGGATATTTCCGCTGTTGCCAGGCGTTATGCCTGCAATACGGGGCAGAACATCTCCCAGGATCAGATTGTTGGAAATATGCAAAAGGAGACTGTACCAGATCGAGTATTCCATAGCGATATATCCAAGGATCAGTCCGGCAGCCATTGCAAAAGGAATCTGTGCAAAATTTCCGTGCATGAGAGCAAAGGCAAGTGAGGAGGCCAAAAGTGCGAACCACTTGCCGAAAGGCTCCAATGTCTTTAAAACAGCACCGCGGAAAATGAATTCCTCGATCAGCGGAGCAGCAAATCCGGAGTAGAGAAGCATAGAGATCGTAACAGAGCCTCCCGTAGCAGCTTCCAGAGAACGCGCAAATGTAAAACCGAAGTGCTGTGCTCCCATTTCCATAAGTACATAAAGAACGGAAGAAGCGTTCTGTGCGATCATAAAAATCCCGAAAAAGCTGAGAAATTTTCCCGGGCTCATATGAGAATGTACCGGAAAAATCTGCGTACGGAAAAAGGAAGGTCTGCGCCATATGACAAAGATCCCGAGACAGAGAAAGCCGGAGATCAGATACCAGACAGCTCCGTCATTAAAATGTTCGTCAACCGGAAACAGCCGGTACATCGCCATCATGATCAAAAAAGTGAGTTGGCCAAATAAGATCTTGTAAAGAAAAATCATACCGTTTGTTTTATTAAATTCACGTCGAATCCATCGTTTTTCAAATTTATCCATAAAATCACCTTGTCAAATCAAATTATTTTCTACATTTGTTCCTTATCATATCATGGATTTTTCTTTTGAACAGCAAATTCACAGAAAGTTCTTCTGATTTCCTGTAAAAATTTACTTGAAAATAATTATCAATTATGGTAGCATCACTTTGTTAGTTGAGACTATTGAAAAATAGATGATAAAAACTTTTGGTAGAAGTGAAAAAAGGAGAGCGTATGAGAAAAAACCCATTGAAAATGTTATGGCTGGCAGCAGCGTTTTTATGTCTTGGAATCGGAGCAGTGGGAGTGATCCTGCCGATTTTGCCGACAACTCCATTCTTGCTGGTGGCATCTTTTTGTTTTGCAAGAGGATCGGAAAGATTTCACAAGTGGTTTATGGGGACGAAGCTTTACAAAAATCATCTGGACAGCTTTGTAAAGGAGCGTGCCATGACATTAAAGACAAAGCTGTGTATTCTGCTTCCGGCATCCGCAATGCTGATGTGTGCATTTTTTATGATGAGCAATCTGCCGGGGCGTATTTTTATTCTTCTGCTGATCCTTTTTAAATATGTATATTTCTTTACAAAAATCAAGACGATCAGAATTGAGGCGGCTTAAATGAAAGATATAAAAAAGAGTCAGCAAGTGCAGAACAAACGGGAAAAAGAAAAGCAGATCGTGGATCTGATGATCCACCTTTATTGCCGGAAAAAACATAAAACTGTGGAAAAACATCATGGACTGTGCGAGGAGTGTGAAAAACTCAGAGACTATGCCGCAATGCGTGTGGATAAATGTCCGTTTATGGAGACAAAGACATTCTGCAGTAACTGCAGGGTACATTGTTACAAGCCGCAGATGAGAGAAGAAATTCGAAATGTGATGCGGTTTGCCGGACCGAGAATGTTATTTTATCATCCAATCATGGCAATCCGGCACGTGATCACTTCTGCAAAAGAAAAAAAGAGAATGGGAAGGAAAGAAACATATGATTAAGACGAGACTACTCAAGCTGTTGAAGGGCTCGGGAAAATATATCGGAGCTAATATTTTCTGGCAGTGGATCGCACTGCTGTTTCAGATCGCAGCAGTGTTTGCGGCAGGAAATATGATCCAGCAGCTGTTTGAAAAAACATTGGATCAGCAGGTGATGCTGCAAACGGCAGGAATTGTGATCCTGGCAATCTGTGCGCGTTTTCTGTGCGAAAAAGGAGCTGCATATGCCTCTTATCGGGCAAGTGCGGATGTAAAGACGGTTTTAAGAAAGCAGATTTATGAGAAGCTGCTGCGTTTGGGAGCGGCCTATAAAGAAAAGGTATCTACTTCCGAGGTGGTTCAGGTGTCTGCGGAAGGAGTCGAGCAGCTGGAGATTTATTATGGGAGATATCTTCCGCAGCTGTTCTACAGTCTGCTTGCACCGATCACATTGTTTGCGGTATTGTCACCGATCAGCATCAAGGCATGTATTGTGCTTCTTGTATGTGTACCGCTGATTCCGATGTCGATCGTGGCAGTACAGAAATTCGCAAAGAAACTGCTGAGCAAATACTGGGGAATCTATACAGAACTTGGTGACAGTTTCTTAGAGAACCTGCAAGGACTCACAACCTTAAAGATTTATCAGGCAGATGAGCAAAAAGCCAAAGAAATGGACGACGAATCAGAGCGGTTTCGTAAGATCACGATGAAAGTGCTCACTATGCAGCTTAATTCTGTCAGTGTGATGGATATTGTAGCATATGGCGGAGCAGCAATTGGAATGATTGTGACTGTCAAAGAGTATCTGGCAGGAAATGTATCACTCGCAGGGGCGTTTACGATTATTCTGCTTGCATCTGAATTTTTCATTCCACTGCGTTTGCTGGGTTCTTTCTTCCACATTGCCATGAACGGAATGTCGGCAAGTGACAAGATTTTTAAGATTCTGGATATGGAAGAGCCAAAACGGGGAGAGCACGAGATTGAGGGCGAACAAATGGACGTCACACTGCAGCATGTGGAATTTTCCTATGAGCCGGAGCGAAAGGTATTACGGGATATTTCGCTGACCATACCATCCGGAAAATTTGTCTCTCTGGTGGGTCTGTCCGGTTGTGGAAAAAGTACCATTGCGGCACTTTTGACAGGGAAGAATCGTACATTTTCGGGACAGATCCAGATCAATAATGTACCGATTCAGGAGATTAAAGAGTCCAGTCTGATGGATAAGATCACCTTGGTGAGACATAACAGTTATCTGTTCAAGGGAACGGTAGAAGAAAACCTGAAAATGGCGGATCCATCTGTGTCGAGAGAACAGATGGAAGCAGCGCTCAGGCAGGTAAATCTGTATGAGTTTTTGCAGGCACAAAATGGATTGGATACGATGCTGGAGGAGCAGGGAAGTAACTTTTCGGGAGGACAGAGACAGCGTCTTGCCATCGCCAGAGCACTTCTTCATGATACGCCGATGTATATTTTTGATGAGGCAGCGTCCAATATTGATGTGGAAAGTGAGGATCAGATCATGGAAGTGATCCGGGAGCTGGCAAAGACGAAAACGATTCTGTTTATCTCTCACCGGCTTGCAAATGTGGTGGCATCTGATCAGATTTATATGTTGGAAAACGGTCAGATTACAGAGAGCGGCACACATGGAGAACTTATGAAAAAAGCAGGAAGCTATGCAAATATGTATCAGAAACAGCAGGAATTGTGTCAGGTAAGGGAGGGAAGAGCATGAAGCGAAGAAGTGGAATACAGATTATGGGAAAACTGATCGGACTGATCCGTCCCCTGATGCACGTTATGGCAGCAGCGATTCTGCTAGGTGTCACAGGATATCTTTGTGCGATCTTTCTCACCGTACTGGCAGGAGTTGGAATCCTGCAGATTATGGGAATATGGCAGGGAGTTTCTCTGACGACATTGTTTGTCTGCCTTGCAGTGATTGCGGTACTGCGCGGAATTCTGCACTATGGAGAGCAGGCATGCAACCATTATATTGCGTTTAAGCTGCTGGCACTGATCCGTCACAAAGTATTTGCGGTTTTGAGAAAGCTCTGTCCTGCAAAACTGGACGGAAGAGACAAAGGAAATCTGATCTCGATCATCACAACAGATATTGAGCTTCTGGAAGTATTTTATGCGCATACGATTTCGCCGATCGCAATCGCATTCCTGACATCCCTGATCATGGAAATTTTCTTTCTCCGATATCATGTGCTGATCGGTCTGTTCGCCCTTGTGGGATATCTTGCAATTGGAGTTCTGATGCCCATGTGGAATTCCAGACGAGGTTCAGAAAAAGGAATGGAATTTCGTACCCGTTTCGGGGATCTGAACAGCTTCGTTCTGAACAGTCTTCGCGGTCTGGATGAGACGATCCAGTATGGATGCGGAGAAAAACGGGAAGAGCAGATGGAACGCAAAAGTGTGGAACTGGATGCGAAACAGAAAGAAATGAAGAAACTGGAAGGAACACAAAGGGGAGGAACAAATGTCCTGATCCTGATTTTCTCTTTTGGAATGCTGTTCCTTACAACATGGCTGCATCAGCAGGGGGAGATCGGATTTGACGCAGTACTGCTCTGTACGATCCTGATGATGAGCTCTTTTGGACCGGTTGTTGCTCTGTCCAGTCTGTCAAACAATCTGATGCAGACACTGGCAAGTGGAGAGCGTGTGTTATCCCTTTTGGAAGAAGAACCGCAGATTGAAGAAGTATCCGGTCAGGCAACCGCAGAATTTGCAGATATCAATTGTGAAAACATTGATTTTGCTTATGAAGAAGAACAGATTTTAAAAGACTATTCGATCTCGATTTCGAAAGGCAGCCGGATTGGAATCCATGGAAGAAGCGGTTCCGGAAAATCAACGCTGTTAAAGCTGCTGATGCGTTTTTATGATGTACACAGCGGAGTGATCCGAATGGGAGACAGAAAACTGTCCGGTATCAATACAAACGAGCTGCGTGATATGGAAAGCTATGTGACACAGGAGACGTGTCTGTTCCACGATTCAATCGCCAACAACATTGCGATCGCAAAGCCGGGGGCTTCCAGAGAAGAAATCGTAGAGGCAGCAAAAAAAGCATCTCTGCATGAATTTATAGAAAGCCTTCCAAATGGATACGATACGCTGGTCGGAGAGTTGGGAGATACCCTTTCCGGAGGAGAAAAACAGAGGATCGGCGTGGCAAGAGCATTTCTGCACGATGCACCGCTTTTGCTTCTGGATGAGCCGACCAGCAATCTGGATTCTCTGAATGAAAGTATTATCTTAAGATCTCTGAAAAAAATGGGGAAAGACAAGACTGTTATTTTAGTATCCCACAGAGAATCGACCATGGCTGTGGCGGAAAAGGTATATCAGATGGAAAACGGAAGGATTTCATAAGAATCCGGAAAACAGTTTCTTTTTTCGTGATGGTTGGCTATAATAGAAACAGTGAGAGTAAAATGACCGTAACGAAAGGAGAAACATATGAGTCAGTATGACGTGATCATTATTGGAGCAGGTCCGGGAGGAATCTTTGCGGCATATGAGCTGGTGAAAGATGCACCGCAGCTGAAAATTGCGGTTCTGGAAGCGGGAAATCCTCTGGAGAAAAGAAAATGTCCGATTGACGGAGTGAAGGTAAAAAGCTGTATCAACTGCAAGACCTGTGCCATCATGAATGGATTTGGAGGCGCCGGAGCTTTTTCGGATGGAAAATATAATATTACAAACGATTTTGGCGGAACATTGTACGAGTATATCGGAAAAGACACTGCCATTGATCTGATGCGCTATGTGGATGAGATCAATGTGGAATACGGTGGAAAAGGAACCAAGATGTATTCCACTGCAGGAAGCAAGTTCAAAAAGCTGTGTCTGCAGAATAAATTAAAGTTGTTGGAAGCATCTGTCCGTCATCTGGGAACAGATATCAACTATGTAGTCCTGGAAAATCTGTACGCAGAATTAAAAGATAAAGTAGAATTCCGTTTCAATTACTATGTGGACAAGCTGGAGAAGACAGAAAACGGCTATATCGTGACACATGGAGAAGACCGTGATGAATGCGAGAAGTGTATTGTTTCAGTAGGAAGAAGCGGAAGTAAATGGATGGAAGAAGTCTGTCGCGACATGAAGATCCCGACAAAATCCAACCGTGTAGATCTTGGTGTCCGCGTAGAACTGCCGGCAGCAGTGTTCTCCCATTTGACAGATGAACTGTATGAAAGCAAGATTGTATACCGTACAGAAAAATTTGAGGATAAAGTCCGTACATTCTGCATGAATCCATACGGAATCGTAGTAAATGAAAATACAAACGGAATCGTAACTGTAAACGGACACAGCTACGAAGATACAGAAAAGCAGACAGAAAATACAAACTTTGCACTGCTTGTGGCAAAGCATTTCTCAGAGCCGTTTAAAGACAGCAACGGATACGGAGAGAGTATTGCCAGACTGTCCAATATGCTGGGCGGCGGTGTGATCGTGCAGAGATTCGGTGACCTGATCCGTGGAAGACGAAGCACCCATGACAGAATTGAGGATGGATTTGTCAGACCGACACTTGCGGCAGAGCCGGGAGACTTAAGCCTTGTGCTTCCGAAACGAATCCTGGATGGAATTATCGAGATGATCTACGCACTGGATAAGATCGCTCCGGGTACAGCCAATGATGATACTTTGCTTTACGGTGTGGAAGTCAAGTTCTATAATATGGAAGTAGAACTGGATGAACATCTGGAGACCATGTACAAAGGTCTGTACGTGATCGGTGACGGAAGTGGAGTGACACATTCTCTGTCCCATGCATCGGCGAGTGGTGTGTATGTAGCGAGAGAGATTACAAAAGGATTGTAAAAAGAAAAGTGTACGGGCATTCCAAAAAGAGTGCTTGTACACTTTGTTGTTAAAAAACAATAGAATTCCTCTGCATCTTTTTTGATAAGTACTGCCTGATCAGGCATAGATTGCGTTGTGACATGCTTTTGAATATGGGGGATGTCCCGCTATAATACCCAAAAGCATAAGATAACTTGACAGTCCAGTAAAGAATTACTGGATTTTTTGTATAAATTCTTCGATACTTTTTGATGTAGCTGCAATTTTTAACCAGTTTTTCAGAACAGTTGCATCTGATTCCTCAAAGAGTTTCTTTTCAAGTTCTGGTGGTATAGATCCAAGATCTTCTAAAAAACTGCGTAGCATAGCTCTTTGACCGTTAAGTTCACCTTCTTGTAAACCCTCTCTGCGTCCGGCCGCACGCTCATCTCTCAACATCTCTTCTAAAATCATGAAACGTTCCTCCATTTCACGGCTTTCCTTAATATGTCGGATAGAATTCTGCAACTGCTTAACGTAGATATCGTGGAAATCTTCCTGACTTTCTTTCAGGTCTGCCTTTACAAATTTCAAAAATATTACCAGTTCTTTTGGAACTTCCTCTGCATTCTCCCCGCGGGTACTGAGATAAATAATGCATCTTCCATCTTCCAGAGAAGTTTCATCAGATTCTTTACAGATAATGTTCGTTTTCCCATAGTTATTTCCCCCATCAGCAGAGGAATTCTATAAGCAAATTATAGCAAATGCTTCGATGAAGTCAAGGTGATTTGCATCAAAAAGGAAGGTACTTTGTTAATGTAGAGGTTAATCAAAATCGGGGCATTGACATTATGTACTATGCAATATATAGTATCATGTATAGGGAGGTGTTTTATGGATGCACAGTTAAGAAAAGGATTGTTGGAATTATGTGTTTTAGCAGTATTGAGAAAGGAAGATTCCTACGGATACCAGATTATAAAAGATGTTTCTGATCTGATTGAAATTTCAGAATCCACTTTGTATCCTATTTTGCGAAGATTGGAGATGGGTGGAAAAGTAAAATCCTATACCACACAGTACAATAATCGATTGCGGAAATATTTTCATCTAACAGAAGAGGGAAGACAGTATCTGAAAAATTTTGACAAAGACAGAGCACAGTTGTTAAAAATATTGGATTATATTGCAGAGGAGGATGAGAAATGAAGAAGGAACAGTTTATCAAGAATCTTCGATACAGTCTGAGAAAATTAAAAAAGGATGAACGGGAGAAGTATCTTGCATATTATGAAGAAATAATTTCGGATATGATCGAAAACGGAGTTTCGGAAGAAGAGGCGGTTGCGCATCAGGGAGAGACAAAAAAAATCGCAGAAGAAATTTTGCGGGAAAATGCAGTTAAAAGAGAGTTCAAAATTGGCTGGATAGGTTCTGTTTTAATTATTTTGACCCTTTTATCGGGAACTCTGTCCGGATATCTGATGTATCAGGAATATCGTATAAAGTCGGAATTTGCCGAAATCCATACAGAGATCGCCAATGAGACGGTCAGTATTACAGGAGGATCGGACGGTCCGACAAGTGTATTTCTTGCGGGAAAGATTACATTTTGGGTACGTCCCGATATTTTGATTGTAATAACAGTAATGATGGTTATAATTACAATTAGTTATTTTGTTTGTAAAGTGAGAAAAATAAAATTTAAAAGATAAATATATCTGAAAACATTGAATTTTAAATTAAAAAGAGCTACAATTATACTATAAAGTAAGAGGAAGGAGTGTACGGTTATGACGGAAGCATTGATTGGAACATGTATTTTGGCAATTACGACAGTGATATTTGTCTGGGTATGTTCAGAGTATCAGATTTATAACAATGAACATTCAGCAGAGGAAAAATTAAATACCCCGCGGTTGTCGATCTGGTTTGCAGCACAGAGGATGCGCTTTTGGTTTGCAGTTGATGATGCAAGAGAATATCCGCAGGAAGTGCTGAAGTCAGAGAATAAGACACTGCTTCAAAATGGGCTTGGAAAGCATCATGAAAAACACGAGATTCGAAGCGGGAAGCGCGGAGAACATCATACGATACAGAGTCAAAGAACCTATCGTATGCGGGGAAACTTATAAAAGAGAGATTGTTTTATCACAGAGAAGAGGAGATGTTAAATGCATCTCCTTCATTTAGTTTGTGCGCAAGCACGACGATTGCGCATGGATAGGCGGGGATTGGTGTGAACAGTAACAGGCGCTCATCTGATTGAAAGAAATCTCAGGAAAAAGTTCTTGCAATTCGAAACCTATGCACGTATAATAGATTCGTATGGAGAACGAACGGATATTGAGAGTTCCATGCAAATATTTAACGCAGCAGAAGCTGCATTATTGATTAAGTTAAAAGCTTAAATTTTATAAGTTGGTTACTTTATAACCGGTGCGTAAACAGCACATCAACTTGTGAAACGGTCAATAAGAGTATTAAAAGTAAAATATTTGCTATATAGACTCGAAAACCTTTATATCTGTAGTGCTTATACTTAGAAGAAAAGACAAAGCTCCTGTACTTAAGCAGGAGATTGGCATTATATAAAGAAGCATAGCAAGCGCAAGAAAGAATGTAGATGTAACGTACGTTTTTCTGCGCTTTTTTTATATCACAAACATTCAGAAGTAAAGGGGAATTGACAAAAAAGGGCGAGGTGAAAGAAAGATGAAGAATTTATCACAGGAGAATGCTCCGATCTATGAAGCATTAGAGCGGTTCCGGCGGATGCGGATCGTACCGTTTGATGTTCCGGGACATAAGCACGGAAGAGGAAATAAAGAACTGGTGGAATTACTGGGAGAACGCTGTGTCAGTATTGATGTCAATTCCATGAAACCGCTGGACAATCTGTGTCATCCGGTTTCTGTTATCAAAAATGCAGAACAGCTGGCAGCAGAGGCATTTCATGCAAGTCATGCATTTCTGATGGTAGGGGGAACGACATCCTCGGTGCAGGCGATGGTACTTTCCTGCTGTAAGAAGGGGGATAAGATCATATTACCGAGAAATGTACACCGCAGTGTGATCAACGCATTGGTGTTATGCGGAGCGATTCCGATCTATGTCAATCCGGATGTGGAGCACAGTCTGGGAATTTCACTTGGTATGAAAGTGTCTCAGGTAGAACTGGCGATTCAGAAGCATCCGGATGCGGTAGCTGTATTTGTGAACAATCCGACGTATTACGGAATTTGTTCTGATTTACGTTCTATCGTAAAAAAAGCACACGCTCACGGCATGAAGGTTCTGGTAGATGAAGCCCATGGAACACATTTTTATTTTGGAGAGAATCTGCCGGTTTCAGCAATGGAGGCAGGGGCAGATATGGCATCTGTGAGTATGCACAAATCAGGCGGAAGTCTCACACAGAGTTCCTTTTTGCTTGTAGGTCCGTCTATGCATGCGGGTTATGTGAGACAGATCATCAACCTGACGCAGACCACCAGCGGTTCCTATCTTTTACTGTCCAGTCTGGATATTTCCAGAAGAAATCTGGTGTTGCGCGGCAAGGAATCTTTTGCAAGAGTGGCGGCGCTGGCGGATTATGCAAGAGAAGAGATCAATCGGATCGGAGGATATTATGCATTTTCAAAAGAGCTGATCAATGGAGACAGTATTTATGATTTTGATACAACGAAGCTGTCCATCCATACGCTGGAAATTGGTCTTGCGGGAATCGAGGTCTATGATATTCTGCGGGATGAGTATGATATTCAGATCGAATTTGGAGATATCGGGAATATTCTGGCATATCTGTCTATCGGAGACCGGATCCAGGAGATTGAGCGTCTGGTAAGTGCACTGGCAGAAGTAAAGCGCAGATATCAGAAAGACAAGACGGGTATGCTCAGCCAGGAATATATTGAACCAGAGGTCATCATGAGTCCGCAGGATTCTTTCTATGCGGAAAAAGAGGCAGTGCCGATCCGGGAGTCAGAAGGCAGAATCTGCAGTGAGTTCGTGATGTGTTATCCGCCTGGAATTCCGATTCTGGCACCGGGAGAGAAGATCACAAAAGATGTAATCGAGTATATTCTCTATGCCAAAGAAAAGGGGTGTTCCATGACGGGACCTGAAGATGCGGCAATCGAATATTTAAATGTTCTGATATAAGGGGGATAAAAGTGATGGAAATGTGGTTTTCAGATGAACACACGGACAATGTGAAACTGTCCATCCGTGTGGACAAGCAGCTGTTCAGTGCGCAGAGCGAGTTTCAGCGAATCGATGTTCTCGAATCAAAAGAATTTGGTAAGATTCTCGTAGCGGACGGAGATCTGATGCTGACAGAAAAAGATGAATTTATCTACCATGAGATGATGGCGCATGTTCCTATGGCAGTACATCCGAAGGTAGAGAATGTGCTGGTCATCGGCGGAGGTGACGGCGGATGTGTGCGGGAGCTTGCAAAATATAATACCATTCAGAAGATAGACGTCGTAGAAGTAGATCCTCTTCTGGTTGAAGTCTGTCGGAAATATTTTCCGCAGATTGCAAGCAGCCTGGATGACGATCGCGTGACAATCTATAATGAAGATGGACTGCGGTTTGTGCGTTCCAGATCCAATGTGTATGATCTGATCCTGATTGATTCTCCAAATCCGTTTGGTCCTGCGGAGGGATTGTTTACAAAGGAATTTTACGGCAATTGTTACAATGCCCTGCATGAAGACGGGATCATGATCAACCAGCATGAAAGTCCGTTTTATACAGAAGAGGCATTTCAGTGTCAGAGAATGCACAAGAGAATTATAGAATCCTTCCCGATCAGTAAGATTTATCAGGCCCATATTCCGTCCTATCCGTCAGGGCACTGGCTGTTCGGATTTGCGTCTAAGAAATACCATCCGCTCAATGACCTGGATGGAGTTTCCTGGAATCTGCGGGGGATTCATACAAAATATTATCTGCCGAGAGTGCACCACGGAGTCTTTGCATTACCGGCGTATGTGGAGGAGCTTGTAAAAGATGTTGAATAAAAATGTAATGACGTTCATCGGATGTGATGCGGAGTATAATGAATCAGAGATCGTGTTGTTCGGTGCACCTTTTGATTCCACGACTTCCTACCGTCCGGGGGCAAGATTTGGAAGTCAGGCAATTCGCAATGAGTCTTATGGACTGGAAACTTACAGTCCGTATCAGGGAAAAGATCTGACAGATTATAAGATTTTTGACAGTGGAGATCTGGAGCTGCCGATCGGAGATACGGAAAAAGTGCTGGCTGAGATTCAGGATTGTACCGAGATTATTTTAAGCAGCGGGAAAATCCCGTTTATGATCGGCGGAGAGCATCTGGTGACACTGGGAAGTGTCCGTGCAGCAGCAGAGAAATATCCGGATCTGCATATCATCCACTTTGATGCACATGCAGATTTAAGAGAAGATTATCTGGGCGTTCAATATTCTCATGCCTGTGTACTGAGAAGATGTTGGGAGCTTTTGGGAGATGACAGGATCTATCAGTTTGGAATCCGATCCGGTGACAGAGAAGAGTTTCGCTGGGCAAGAGAAGGGCATGTGAAGATGCATAAGTTCAATCTTGACGGACTGGCAGAAGTAATTGAGAAACTGCAGGGAAAACCGGTATACATCACACTGGATCTGGATGTGCTGGATCCGTCTGTATTTCCGGGAACAGGAACTCCGGAGGCGGGCGGTGTCACATTTGTGGAACTGATGAATGCTGTGATCCAGACAGCACAGGGAGTCAACGTGGTCGGATGTGATGTGAATGAACTGAGCCCGGTTTATGATCCAAGTGGAGTTTCCACAGCAGTAGCCGGAAAGATTATCAGAGAATTTTTACTTGCACTGCAAGTTTAATAGAAGAAAAAACAAGAAAGAAGGAGATAAAAAAATGGGAAAAGTATTGATTGTTGGATGTGGCGGAGTTGCAAGTGTAGCTGTACACAAATGTTGTCAGAACAGTAAAGTGTTTGATGCGATCTGTATTGCCAGCCGTACGGTTTCAAAATGTGAGGCATTGAAAGAAAAACTGCAGGCTTCCTACAACGGAACGATTACAACTGCACAGGTGGATGCAGATAACCCAGAAGAACTGATTGCACTGATCGAAAGGGAAAAACCGGACGTAGTACTGAATCTGGCACTTCCATATCAGGATCTTACAATTATGGATGCCTGCCTTGCGACAGGAGTGGATTATGTAGACACTGCAAATTATGAGCCGGAAGATACTGCAAAATTCGAATATAAATGGCAGTGGGCATACCGTGAGAAATTTGAAAAAGCAGGAATTACAGCGTTGTTGGGAAGTGGATTTGATCCCGGAGTAACAGGAGTATTTTCTGCATATGCGCTGAAACATTATTTTGACGAGATTAATTATATCGATATTCTGGACTGCAATGGAGGAGATCACGGCTATCCGTTTGCAACGAACTTCAATCCGGAGATCAACATCCGCGAGGTTTCTGCAAAAGGTTCTTACTGGGAAGACGGACACTGGGTAGAGACAGAGCCGATGGAGATCAAGAGAGAATACGATTTTCCGGAAGTGGGAATGAAAGATATGTATCTTCTGCACCATGAAGAAATCGAATCTCTGGCACTGAATATTCCGGGAATCAAAAGAATCCGTTTCTTTATGACATTTGGACAGAGCTATCTGACACATCTGAAATGTCTGGAAAATGTAGGAATGACATCCATTGAGCCGATTATGTACGAAGGAAAAGAAATCGTACCGCTTCAGTTTTTGAAAGCTGTTCTTCCGGATCCGGCATCTCTTGGACCGAGAACAAAAGGAAAGACAAATATTGGATGCATTTTTACAGGAAAGAAAGACGGAAAAGAGAAGACGATCTATATTTACAATGTATGCGATCATGAAGAGTGCTATAAAGAAGTGGGATCACAGGCCGTTGCCTATACTACAGGCGTTCCGGCAATGATCGGTGCTATGATGCTCATGACAAAGACATGGGACAAAGACGGTGTTTACAATATCGAAGAGTTTGATCCGGATCCGTTTATGGATGCCCTCAATGAGTTTGGACTTCCATGGAAAGTGGTAGAAAACCCTCAGATGGTAGATTAAGAAACGGACATCAGAAATGAAAAGAGAAGAATTAAGGACTCCATGCTATGTCATCATGGAGTCAGAAATGAAAAAGAATCTGCAGATTTTACAGGAAATCCGACAGCAGAGCGGATGTAAGATCCTGCTGGCACAGAAAGCATTTTCTATGTATTCCTGTTATCCTCTCATCGGAGAGTATCTGGATGGAACGACTGCCAGCGGCTTGTATGAAGCAAAGCTCGGGAAAGAATGTATGGGCAAAGAAAATCATATTTTTTCTCCGGCATATCGGGAAGATGAATTTGAAGAGGTGCTGGAAAGCTGCGAACATCTCGTGTTTAATTCGTTTTCACAGCTTGAGTGTTTCGGAGAACGTGCTGCAAAAGCCGGAAAAAGTGTGGGGATCCGTGTAAATCCGGAATGTTCCACGCAGGGAGAGCATGCGATTTATGATCCTTGTGCACCGGGCTCCCGTCTTGGGATTCTGGTATCCGAATTTCCGGAAACACTGCTATCTTACGTAGAGGGACTGCATTTTCACACACTCTGTGAGCAGAATGCAGATGCTCTGGAAATCACGTTGAAAGCAGTGGAAGAAAAGTTCGGCAAGTGGATGAAACAGTTAAAATGGGTGAATTTTGGCGGCGGTCATCATATTACAAGAGCGGATTATGACAGAGAGCTTCTGATCTCCTGTGTGCGCAGGATTCAGGACACCTACAATGTACAGGTCTATCTGGAACCGGGAGAAGCGGTGGCGTTAAATGCGGGCCATTTGATCACAACAGTGGAAGATATTGTACATAATGATATTGCGGTACTGGATGTCTCTGCAGCGTGTCATATGCCGGATGTGATCGAGATGCCGTATCGCCCGCCTCTGTTTGATTCTGGAGAGGCGAAGGAAAAAGAATATACGTATCTGCTTGGCGGTCCGACCTGTCTGGCAGGAGATGTGATCGGAAGTTATTCTTTTGATCAGCCGCTGAAAGTAGGAGACAGACTCACATTTGGAGATATGGCGATCTATACGACTGTAAAAAATAATACATTCAATGGAATGCGTCTTCCGGATATTGTGTGGGAACGCGAAAGTGGAGAATGTGAGATCGTGAAATCGTTCGGATATGAAGATTTTAAATGCAGATTATAAGATCTTCAATAAGTGAATAAAATAACAGGAAAGTCAACAAAATAACGATTGTTGACTTTCTTTTTTTGTGTGATAAATTGTTATTGTGCATAAAAATACAAATCATCTATCCGGATAACAGATCGTAAAATAAGGAGTTGTAATAACAATGGGACTGCATGTCATTGATGAAGCAAAAAGATGTTTAAACTGTAAAAAACCGAGATGTCAGGAAGGGTGTCCGATCCATACCCCGATTCCTGTGATGATCCAGATGCTGCTGCAAGGAGAGATGCCGGAGGCGGCAGAAATGGTGTTTGCCAACAATCCGCTGTCTGTCATCTGTTCTCTGGTCTGTGACCACGAAAAACAGTGTGAAGGGCATTGTGTGAAAGGCATAAAAGGAGAACCGGTGCATATTTCTTCGATTGAAAATTATATTTCAGATACCTGCTTTGACCGGATGAAGCTGGAGCAGCTTCCGAAAAACGGCAAACGGATCGCAGTTGTCGGCGCGGGTCCGGCAGGAATCACAATCGCTATTTTGATGGCGTGCAGAGGATATAAAGTGACGATTTTTGAGGTAAAAGAGAAGATCGGAGGAATCATGCGTTATGGAATTCCTGAATTTCGTCTGCCAAAGTCCATTTTAGACCGCTATTATGTAAAAATGAAAGAGCTGGGTATCTTATTTAGGCCCAATTTTGCGCTGGGTGGTTCCACAGGTGTGGAAGATCTTTTAAGAGACGGATATCATGCCGTATTTATCGGAACAGGAACCTGGAGACCGTATCAGCTGCATATACCGGGAGAAACATTTGGAAATGTGCACTACGGAATCAATTATCTGAACAATCCGGATGTCTATGATCTGGGAGAACGGGTACTTGTCATCGGTGCGGGGAATGCGGCAATGGATGTGGCAAGAACGGCAATTCGTAAAGGCTCCCGGCATGTAACCGTCTATTCCATCACAGAAATTCCGGCGGCATCCCCAAAAGAGGTGGAGTATGCAAAACTGGACGGAGTAGAGTTCGAATATCTGCAGACGGCCATTGAAATCCGGGATGAAGGAGCCATTATCTGTGATGTGGAATGGACCGAAGATGGAAAACTGGTGAAAAAAGAAGAGACTGCCAGGCTTGTTCCGGCTGACAGTATCATTATTTCGATTTCTCAGGGACCGCAGGATCGGATCGTGAACCGGGATAAAGAGCTGCAGGTAGATGATCGGGGATTGCTCAAGACAGATGCAAATGGAGAGACCACCATGCCGGGGATTTTCGCATCCGGAGATGTAGTGACCGGTGCAAAGACCGTGGTAGAGGCGGTGAAGTATTCGAAAATGATCGCAGATGCGATGGATGAGTATGTAAAAACACATTATGAATAGAAATACAGGCTGGTGTTCTTTGCAAAACATCAGCCTGTACTTTTTTTACTCTAAAATAAAATCCATATAAACCGGATTATGATCACTCCATTTAAAACCGGTATCCAGAACCAGTGCATCTTCTACAGTCACATTATCAGATACCAGAAAACCATCTACTGTTACAACAAAATCAGATTCGCTGTAAGGCTGATCTGCATTTCGGCAGGATGGTACCGGATTTTTCTCATCAAACGGTGCGATCAACTGCATGAAATCAGGAATCAGTTCTTCGGATATCGGCTTTGCCCAGTTGTCTTCTAATTCCTTGTGACCAAAAATCTCAGCAGAATTTCCAAGCAGATCTTTGTTGAAATCACCGCCCGCAACAATATAATTTCCAGCGTCATATTCTTCTTTCATATCCTCAAACAGCATCCGCAGCTGATTGTCCGCGGTGCTCGGATCAGATGTATAAGCGGAAAGATGCAGATTGTACAGGACAAGTTCCTTTCCGTTTTCTGTCGGAATCCGGTTGACGCTATAACAGCGATCCAGATCCAGCAGTTTCATAAATCCATCTTCGATCGGTAAAGAGCGTCTGATGGATTCCGTGATCTTCATGTTAGAAACTGTAAGCATACCGGATTTGTTCTTTCCGTGTGGTTCCAGAATCGGATAGAACAGATAAGGGCTGTCATAGTTCTGAGCAAATGTGTAGTTTCGTGAGGTGTTATCGGTTGAAAGTGTCTGTGAAAGCAATAATTTGCGTTCATCCACATGATAACTTCTTGTTCCGTCAATATCCACTTCCTGGAACAGCATAAAATCCGGGTTTAATTGAGCTACAGCTTCTGCATAGCTGCTGACGTTTTCAATGACGGCATCTTTGGAACGGGCACGGCTTTCTTTTCCACCGTCCATAAAGAAAGAATAGTCGTCACTGTATGCGCCGAAACCGATATTTCCAGATGTGATGCGGTAACTTTTTTTGGTTTTTGCCTTTTCTGTAGATTTTCCGGTGATCGTCAGTTTTTGCTTGTCTTCCAGACGATAGTAACTGGAAAATACATAAACAACATAGCCGACTACGATCAGTATCAGAGTTCCGAGGAAGATTCCCAGGCGTTTCAACCATTTCTTTGAATTTGTTTTCATAAATATATGGTCCTTCTTTCTGTATCATTTTTTTGAACAACATTTCGCAAAATGATTATATCATATCCCGACTGAAATGAAAGAAATTGTCAAAAATAAAATTGCCGATCGTGCGAAAAGGAATCAAAGATGAATTGAGAAGGCGATACGGCAGTGTTATAATTGAGAAATATGAACATCCGAAGAAAGGAGCTAATGTGTAAAAAGATATGGAGAAAAATAGAATGTTTTCAAAGTTAACAGAGGCACAAAAACAATTTTTTGAAACCGGACGGACTCGGGATCTTGCATTTCGTATCTGCCAGTTACAACTGTTGGCAGATGCAATGCGAAAAAATGAAACGGTTTTGGAGGAGGCATTAAAGAAAGATCTTGGAAAATCTGCATTTGAATCTTACGCCACAGAGATTGGATTTGTACTTGCTGATATTCGATATACGATTCAAAATCTTCAGAAATGGTCGGCTCCAAAACGTGTGAGAACACCGCTGTATTTATTTCCGGGCAAAAGTAAGATTCAAAAAGAACCTTATGGAAGTGTGCTTATTCTGGGACCATATAATTATCCGGTACAGTTGTTGGCAGAGCCTCTGGTTGGAGCGATTGCGGCAGGAAACTGTGCAGTACTCAAACCATCAGAACTTACCCCACATGTTTCAGAAGCAATGTATCAGATCGTACACTCTACATTTAAAGAAGAATATATTGCCTGTGTGGAAGGTGGAGTGGAGGTCAATCAGGAATTACTTTCTCAGAAATTTGATTATATCTTTTTTACAGGGAGTGAACGTGTCGGAAGGATCGTTATGAAAGCGGCAGCAGAAAATCTGACGCCGGTGACATTGGAATTAGGTGGAAAAAGTCCGGTTATTATCGAAAAAACTGCAAATATAAAAGAGGCAGCAAGAAGAATTGCGTGGGGAAAACTCATGAATGCGGGACAGACCTGTGTGGCGCCGGATTATGTGCTTGTGGATGAGAGCAGAAAACAGCAGTTCTTAACAGAGATGAAAACAGCATTTTCTCATCTATATGGAAAAGAAATAAAAAAGAATCCAGATTTCGGCAGGATTGTAAATGAACGGCATATGGAACGTCTGCAGAAAATACTGGAGCAGGATGCGAAATATTTGTTCTGCGGAGGAAGGGCAGATACACTGCAACGTTATATCGAGCCGGCCATTCTGGATCTCGGAAAGGATCAGAATGCGGCGTCTATGCAGGAAGAACTGTTCGGTCCGATATTGCCGGTTCTGTCATACCACAAGCTGGAAGATGCAGTACGTTTTGTGAATAAAAGAGCAAAACCACTTGCGCTGTATCTGTTTACGAAAAAAAGATCTGCAGAAAAGTTCGTTTTGGAACGGGTGTCTTCGGGCGGTGTGTGTGTCAATGATACGATCAGTCATCTGATCAATCCAGATCTTCCGTTTGGGGGAGTCGGAGCATCCGGAATGGGACAATATCACGGAAAGTATAGTTTTGATACATTTACTCATGAAAAAAGTGTATTTTATAAACCGGCTGACTGGAATCTTCCGGTCTGTTATCCTCCATTTACAAAAGGGAAGATGAATCTGGTGAAATTCTTTCTCAAATAGGCGGGAAAATGTCTTGACTTTGACACGGCGTCAACTTGTATACTAAAATCCGGCAGGAGGTAGAAAGATGGAATACAGTATTCGGGAAGTGGCAGAAATGACAGGAGTGAGTACACGTACACTGCGTTATTTATGATGAAGAAGTGTCAGGATGTGCAGAGTTTTTGAAGGCTGCTGTTTTGTATTGGGCGAAATAAAGGACAACATATGAGCAGCATGATACTGTAAGTAAAAAGAAAAGTGAATTATCTGAATTGTGCGAAAAAAATAAAAAACACAAAAAACATTGACAATTCACTTTTCCCGTGATAAGATACCACTTGTCGCTGAGACAGACCGATGAAAAGAATAAGCCCAAGGGCCACTGTGGGAGAGGATGCGAGAGCAGATCGCTGGACAACGTGAAAAAAGTTCTTGACAGAAGGATGCGGATGTGATAACCTATTAAAGCTGACTTGTG